>Ga0193743_1000956_pt1 | contig 22117 bp, 19 predicted proteins | sample L2c2metaG_FD_143038 | JGI IMG/M metagenome (GOLD analysis project Ga0193743, IMG submission 143038) | Soil microbial communities from a riparian zone of the East river system, Colorado, United States - L2c2 | ecosystem: Environmental > Terrestrial > Soil > Riparian zone | place: USA: East River... | reverse complement strand
AATCATGATTCGAGAGGACAATCACCTCCGGCTCCGCCACCACCAGCCGCTGCCAGAAAGCGTCTCGATATCGAGCCACCGCAGGGTCGCCGTCCGGCTGAAACAGATAACAGTCATACAGAAATCCTGTACTCTGCTGTAACCGCATCCGGTAAAGTGTCGTGACGCAACCGGCAGTGAAGTCGATGCATTGAACCTTCCTATCCAGCGCCGAGCCGCCAAGCCCCTGCAGATCATTTTGTAGAAGTCCGCTGAAATCATCCGGGGCCGAGCCCAGCCGAAGCGTCTTCAGAAAACACTGCGGCCCAACAATCAGCGCGCAGAAAAGAAGTCCGCCCGCGCCAATGACTCTCAATGCACGCAAAGAAGAGTGGGACTTCAGCGACTTGCAGAATCCAACACACGCCAGAAGCACAAAATAAGCATCAGCCGGATATCGATGATAGGGCAGCGCCTTCCTCTGGATATAAAAAGAGAACAGCCCGCACAACAACCCGATCAGCAACAAGGCTTCGACATCGTCGAATCGAATCGTCCGCCTCCGAAACCGCATCGCAATCGTAACCAGCCAGATCAGGCATACAGGGATCAAACTCGCTGGAAGAGGATGCAGTAGGAAATACGAGGTCGGAAGACGAAGCAGCCGGTTGTGCAATGGGATCAGATCCGTGGCAATACCCCAGAACGAGCCCAGTGCCCCTCCATGCGCCAGATAGAAGACTGCAACCGCAGGAGCAATCAGGAATGACAGCAACCCCGCGCCTCCCGCCGCTGCCGCATCTCTTCTGGACTTCGTCCGCCAGCACACATACCCCAGCATCGCGAGCCAGAAGAGAGCCGCCGACGGTTTGATGGTCGCGACGAAACCAGCCACAACTCCGGCGATCGCGACCAACGGCCATCGATTCCTGCCGACGAATCGAACCAGAAATGCCGTCGAGACCATCAGCAGCAGCGTCATCACCAGGTCTCGCTGGCCAAGTTCGTTCATGCCGTCCCGGCCATGGAGCAGCCAGAACAACGCCCCTGCAATCGCACCGGCGAAACGATCCTCATCCCAGACTGCAAAGGTCATGGCCACACCAATGCCAAGGCACACACCAAGATCGAACACACGCCACGCCAGAGAGCCGCTGCCAAAGAGATGCACCGCGGCCCACTCAACCGCATAGGTGCCGGGCAGGTTGACATCCACAATGTCCCTGTATGGAGACATCCCTCTCTCCATCAAAAACACCACATAGTGCATGAGAGAGGCATCGCCGACTAACAGCCAACGGCGCGAGGTCCACGAAAAAAGAACCACGAGCGCAATCAGAAAGAGAGCGCTGCCGAGTCGTACCGCTTTCGGGGTAACAGTTCTGGAAAAAACCAAAGGATCTCGCAAAAGAAAAGCTGTCCGGAAGTACTCTCTTGCACCGCTTCCGAATCTTGAGTCGAGCCTAAACCGATCGTAGGGCTCTGTCTCGGGAATATTCCCGGACTTCCCCAAAAGTGTCGCCTGAAGTGGGCCAAATTCTCATTCCACACTCGCACTCAAACAAAGTTCTTGCTCATTTATTATTTATTCGCTATTTTTGAATAAATGAGAGAGCACAGCTATCTCGGCGAATTCGAGCTCATCCTCCTGCTGACCATTCTTCGCCTCGGCGACGACGATGCCTACGGTGTTCCCCTCACCCGGGAACTCTCCGTCCTGCGCGGCAAAGACGTCTCTATCGGAAGCGTCTATGCGGCATTGGACCGGCTCGAGCTAAAGGGACTTATCGCCTCCACTCTAGGAGAATCGAGTCCGGAACGCGGCGGCCGAGCCAAGCGGTACTTCCGCGTAACTGCAAAAGGGCTTCGCTCCGTCAACGAAACGCGCCAGGTGCTCACCAGGCTTTGGAAGGCACTCCCATCTACAGAAGGAGACCCGGCATGAGATCCATCAGATCAGTAGCCCTCGCAGGCTGGATACTGGAGCATCTTACCTTTGGATCGGATAACGAGGCCCTCTCCGGCGATCTGCTGGAAGAGTTTCAGCTTGGACGCTCTGCCCTGTGGTATTGGCGCCAGGCCATGGCGGCAGTTGCAACCCGGGGCCTCCGCTGGGCAGCTCATGGATTCGCATTGCCTCTGGCCTTCTCTGCTGCATGGAGCATGCTCTATCCCCTGTGGAGAGCAATCGAACAAGGCTCCTTGGCCCATGCCACCTTCGATCGTTGGACCGGGCTGATCTGGCCATACTCCGCGTTGGTCGATCTAAGCTATGGGCTCATCCCCGCCATCTCCTTCGTTTGGCTTGGCCTCATCATCTATCTATTGCTCCGTGCAGGTGCGGTGAATGGATTATCCGCACATGGCCTCGTTCTGGGACTATCCCAAAGTCTCACCGTACTCCTTGGAGCAACCATCACCCTGCTGCACCACTTCAAGCATCCCCAGGTTGATCTGGCCAGCATGATCATTTCGGATCGCTTTTACTCCACCTTCCATCTCGGCAATATCAGCATTCCAATTACTCTCAGCCTGCTGGCCGCGCTCCTTCCCATCACTCCCGGCACGCCGCGCATAAGCCGCAGAAGACGTCGCTTACCCAGCCTGATCCCCGGCAAAGTACGGCGCATGGGCCAATTCGCCTGCGTCTTGCTCTCGTTATCTCTATTCACCTCGGCGCAAGCTCATCCCTCCGAACCCAGCGTGCAGTTTGTCCCCGTCGATCAGGACGTCCGGCTCGAGGTGCTCGATTGGGGAGGAACCGGACAGCCGCTCGTCTTCCTCGCCGGCCTGGGAAACGACGCCCACGTCTTCAACACCTTCGCTCCAAAGTTCACGGCGAACCACCACGTCTACGCCATCACCCGTCGAGGCTTTGGCGCCTCCAGTAAACCGGCTCCGGAGAACAACAACTACGCGGCCAACCGCTTGGGCGACGATGTCCTCGCCGTTCTCGATGCTCTCAAGTTGAACCATCCCGTCCTGGTCGGTCACTCCCTGGCGGGCGAGGAGTTAAGCTCGATCGGCAGCCGTCATCCTGACAGAGTCGCCGGCTTGATCTATCTCGAGGCGGGGTATGGATATGCCTTCTATGATCGAGTTCATGGCGATCCAATCTTTGATTTCCTGAGCCTTGAAAAACAACTGGACGATTTCATGTCAGGTTCGGTACGGGACGACAGTAAATTCATGGACGACCTCACAACCAACATCGCGCAGCTCAATAAGGATCTGCAGGAGTATCAAAAACGAAGTTCCTCCGGGCCTCTGTTGCACGCTCCGCGTAATCCCACTCCCCCTATCATCCGGGCGATCAATCTCGGAAAACAGAAGTATGCGGATATTCCTGTACCCGTACTGGCAATCTTTGCCTGCCCTCGCAGCTTCGACTTCGATCCCGCTCTAAGGAGCGATCCCAAGGCCAAAGCCGCGGTCGTAGCCGACAATCTCTTCTACACTTCCAGGCAGGCAGACGCGTTTGCCGCCGGAGTACCGACCGCCCATGTCGTTCGCCTGGCCAACGCCGATCACTATATCTTCAGATCGAATGAAGCAGATGTTATCCAGGAGATGAATCGCTTCCTCGACAACACCCGCAAACCATAGCCAACGATCCCGCAACCGTCTCACCCAGCCCCGCGTATATCTCTACCTCGATTCCCATCACACCACCAGCGGAGGCCCCACAAACACCATGTCATACTCCTCCAGCAACGCCTTGTTCAGAGACACCGGAGCGCCCTCCACCGACACCTTCCTAAAGAACGCCTCAATCTTCCCCGCCGGTGTAAACAACACGAGCATCTTTCCCGGAGCATCGCTCACATACGCGAACACATGCGGCACCCCGCGCGGAGCCAGTGCCGAATCCCCGGCTCTCATCGTGAACCGCTTCGCCCCGACCTCGAAGACAAACTCGCCCTCCATCACATAGAACCACTCGTCCTGATGCGGATGCATATGTCGCGGAGGCCCGCCCTTCCTGATGAAGTTTTGCTCGATCACGAACAGCCCGTCGTTCGTCTCATGCGCCGCCACCTTCATCGTCAGCCGCGAAAAGCCCATCATGCGCCGCTGGCCTTCCATGTCCTCGCCCGCCGGAACCACCTTGACCTCGGGCGTCCGTGCTGCAATCCCCGCCTGCCCTAGCGCCGATGCCGAGACCGCGCCCGTGGCCAGCGAAAGAAATGACCTGCGCTGCATCGAACTCATAGCTTCACCTCAGAAAGATCACTCAGAACACAACCGTCTCACCCAGCCCCGCATACACATCGTTCTTGCCCCATCGCTGCTGTATCAGATAGAACGCTCTCTCCCCCGTGCAGTGTCCCACGGCGATGCGTTGCACCTTGTTCGTCTTCTCCAGCACATCCAGCGTGCCATTGATCTGTTCATCCGAGTCCTGCACCAGATGCAGTCCGCCGAAGAGCATGTACACATCCGGCTTCACCGCGCCCGCCGTCACGGCAGCCATAATGTTCTCGATCCCCGGATGCGAGCATCCCGCAATCACCACCGGCCCCTTCGGTGTATCGAGCACCATCGACACCTCCACCAGTCCTTTGAACGCCGGCTTCTCCGAGACCAGAGTCACCAGCCTCACGCCCGGCATCACCGTCATCGTCTCCTTCACCACCGTCATCTTCGTGTCGCTGTATCCCTTCCAGTCAGGTATATGTGCCGGAGGGTTTCCGTTGAAGTAGCGATGGTCCTTCTCGAGCGCAGGCTCAGGATGCGTCGCGAGAAACTGCTGCGGAACCTCGTGCCCGCGGAACATCACATCGTCCGGAACATACAACGCAACATCAGGATTCAACCCGAGCACATATCGCAGCCCCGATGTGTGATCCCCATGCGAGTGCGAGATCACCACCATATCCAGATGCGAAAGGTCCACCTGCATGCGCTTCACATTCGCCTGCAGAAGCGCCGCATTGTCTCCCGTGTCGAAGAGAATGCGTTTGCCGTTGTACTCGATCAGCGCCGAATAGCCCCAGTCCAGCTGCAGCTCCGGCTTCCGCCCAAAGGCATCGGTAAGAATCGTGATGCGATTCTCCCCACGACAAACCGCCGCGCCCAAAATCAGAGCTGCAATCAAAGCAAAGAGAGCCCGATGAAACGCGCGAATCGCCATCTGCAACCTGCCTTCTCTTAATGTGTATGGGAAGCCCGTGGTGATGCCGCTATCTAATCACGCCTTCATCCGAAATGCCAGCCGCTCCTCCATCTGTTCTTGCTCTACGCAAAAACGAAATCGCATCGCATCGCACACTGCGCCGGGTGCCCCATTCATGCCGAAGGCATGAGTGGGCTCATTCGCGCGAAAGCGCGAGCCCGTCTCGCTTAAGGGCACGGCTTCAGCCGTGCCGTAAAAAAATACGGCAACGAGGTTCCTTCCACTCTGCCGAAGGCTGGAGCAACGCCCGAAGTCCGGGGTCCCCGGCGAGCTTGCTCGCTGGGGTGGAAAGGGCGAAGCGACTGATCTATCGCCAAGTACCCCAATGCAAAACGAAGTCTCATCACGACAAGAGTGAGCTCTTCAGAGAGACAATCAAAAAGACTTTGCCACCACCCCACAACCAGGACTAAATTTGCGGAATGAAAGCCTCGGTCTTTGTCGGAACCAGCGTAGATGGATTCATCGCGCGGCCAGATGGTAGCTTCGACTTCCTCGAGCTCGGCGGCGGCGTACCCCACGGCTTTGAAGAGTTCATGGCCCAGGTCGACACGCTCGTCATCGGCCGCAAGACCTTCGAAACCGTCCTCGGCTTCACACCGCCCTGGCCCTACGGCACGAAGCGCGTCGTCGTCCTCAGCAGCACGCCCCTTAATCTCTCCACCATGCCCAACGTCCCAAAAGAAACGGTCGAGCAGATGTCCGGCCCTCCCGCCGAGATCGTCGCCAAGCTCGCCGCCAGTGGAGCCCGGCACCTCTACGTCGACGGCGGCGTCACCATCCAGCGTTTCCTGAGCGCGGGCCTCATCCAGAACCTCACCATCACCCGCGTCCCGGTTCTCATCGGAGAGGGAATCCCTCTCTTCGGCATCCTCTCCCGCGATCTCCCTCTCCGCCACATCGCAACCCGGCACTACGACAGCGGCCTGGTCCAGACCCAATACGAAGTCATCCATCCTGCATCCTGAGCGAAGCCTGAAGCGCGAAGTCGAAGGATCTGCGGTCGCCTTTAAATCAGCTTCCTCAGGCCAGGGATCGCCGCAAAGCGCGCCTTGCTTAAGGGCACGGCTTCAGCCGTGCCAAAGAATTCGTTATCTAGAAGCGGCTTCAGCCGCTGAGGTACGCATTTTACCCCATGAGGCACTCTGTCAACCTCAAAAACAGAATAAAGAACTGATAACAAGCAAGATACGAACTGCCGATTAGTTCCCTTCCACTGCTTACAATAAAAGCAGGGGGGAAACAGGGAAAGAGGCGTAATCGTTTCCATATCTCTTTTGTTTAGAATATTTTACGAATAAGTCTTTTCTATCGAATATCTTAGCGGGACCCAAAACCGAGGTCCGGACCTAACTGTTTTCGATAGAAGACTTTGCACGAATTTGGTACGGGGGAGGGACTACCGGGTGCTGGCCCTCTCCACCCTGCCACGGTTCCCGCTGAGTCCTTCCTCATATTTGGCGACACCTTTATAGAGGCTCTCCGCCACCCTCTGCCGGTACTCCGGCTGGCGAAGCTGATCGGCGTCCTTCGGGTTCGTCACAAACGAGATCTCCGTCAGGATCGAAGGCATATTCGCTCCAATCAGCACCACAAACGGAGCCTTCTTTACCCCGCGGTTCTTCAGCCCGGTATTTCCGCGCTCCAGCCCCGCATAGAGGTTCTCCTCCACGTTCGAGGCAAACTCGCGCGACTCGTCGATCTTATCCTTCAGCGCGATCTTCTTCACCAGGTCGCTCAGCTGGTGAATCGACTGGTCGCTCACCGCATTCTCGCGCGCCGCCACCTCCAGCGCATCCGGCTGCGAGGTGAAGTTCAGGTAGTACGTCTCCACGCCGCGCGCGCTCGAATCGCTCGACGAGTTCGCATGGATCGAGAGAAACAGATCCGCCTGCGCCTTGTTCGCAATCGCCGTCCTCGTCTCCAGCGGAATGAACGTGTCGTCCGAGCGCGTATAGATAATCTCCGAGCCCAGACGCTCGTGCAGCAGCTTGCCCAGACGCAGCGCCACATCCAGCACCACGTCCTTCTCCTCCAGGCCATCCACCCCGATGGTCCCCGAGTCGTGACCGCCATGCCCGGCATCAATGACGATCCGGCCGATCTTCAGCCCCAGCGCCCGCACCAGCGAAGTCTGTCCGTCCGCCGTCGGAACCGCAGCCCGCGCCGGAGAGGCAGGATCGACCGGATCTACAGTCGCTCGATCCGCAGCCGAGCCCCGCTTGTTCTTGCGGCTCGACGCACCACCTGAAGCCTTGCCGCCCGGAACCACCGCGGCAATCGGCTGCGAGGTAGGAAGGCTGGTGGCATTCTCCTTGCCCGGATCGCTGCTCAACGCCGCCACATCCGTCGATGTCCCCGCGCTGGAGGTCGCCACCGAGTCCGGAACCGGATGACGCGCCGACGTCTTCATCTCGGGCTCGGTTCGCGGCGCGGGGGCCTTCACCGGGCCCGGCGACGGCTCGGTAGCGTGATTTGCAGCAATCTGCTGCGAAGGCTGACTGCTGCCGTGAATATCGATGATCAGTCTGTAAGGATTCGGCAACAGAAACGCCGAGTACTCCGTCACATCGTTCACATCCAGCACCACGCGGGTGACGTCGTTGGAAAACTGCGCCGCCCGAACCTGTTTCAGAAATCCGTCATCGGTCACGGTAAAGCTCTTGCCCGCCAACGACTGCGCCAGCCGCGTTCCATGCAGGTCGAAGTAGATGCGGTCAGGATTCGGAACCCGCGCCGCCTCGTAGGTCACATCGTCGCCCAGGTCGATCGCGACACGCGTGTAATTCGGAGTCGACCAGTGACGGATGCCGGTCACCTGCGCCGGCCCGCCCTTTCTCTGGTTCTCGGCGACGTGCGTGATCGAAGGTTGCGGCTCAACCGGAGCGCTCTCGCGAGCGGAATCCAGCGAATCGGTGCGAGGCGCAGTTCGCCGAGGAGTCTCGGACGCAGCCGCGCTCGTTATCGGCATCGCAGTCAACGAGCTGCCCGCACCACGAGAAGGCACGGCAGCCGCAGCATCCTGCGTCTCCGGAGCCTTGGTGGTCTTCACCGCTCTCGAACCTCTGTTCGCTGCCTGCTGTTCCTTCGCCTTTGTCGCCTGCATCCTCTTCGTCGCGTCCAAAGAGGCCAGCCCCGCCTTGGCCTCCTCCACGTGAGAGTTGTGAGGATACTGCTTCACAAACAGAGCATATTGCTCCCGCGCCGAAGCCGGATCATGCAGGCCGTTCTCGTAGATCTGGCCCTCTGCAAGCAACGCGCTTATGCGCAGCGAGCTGCCCGGATACTGCTTGCGCAGGAACTCATACTGCCCCACCGCGCTCTTCAGGCTCTTCTCATCTTCAAGGTCGCGGCCCTGCTCAGCGAGCAGCTCCGCCACAGCGTTGACCGCCGCGGGAGCATACTTATCCTGCGGGTTCTTATGATAGATATCGCGAAACCCATCGAGAACGCGGTCGTAGTCCTCGCGTGTGCGGCGGTTCGGCGAAATCGCTTCCAACGTATCGCGGCCTCGCATCGCCTTCTCCCAGGGCGTCAAGGGCACAGCGTGCCTCGTCGAGGCGCCTCGAGTCTTCGATGGAGCCGCAATCGCGACTCCGGCACAGCTCAGCCCTGCCGCACAAACGGCACACCAGACCCCGATACTCCGCAGCTTGTTGCATATCGACATCGCATCTTCAGTTTAAGAGCGCTACCCACCCGCTCCTTGTGTGAAAACGCACGCGGGTACTCCCAGCGATACCCCCATAACGGGACACGAAAAGAAGTTGATTCAATCATCGTATTTTTACATCGCCCGCCTAGTCTGATTCATCAAACTACGCCACGACACGGTCCGGCGCTCAAGGAGCACACATCATGAATGATTTAAAAGGTAAAGTCGCTGTCGTAACAGGATCCTCCAAGGGCATCGGCGCGGCCATCGCCGAACGTCTCGCCTCCGACGGAGCCTCGGTGGTCGTCAACTACTCACGCAATGCAGCACCTGCCGAGGCGCTCGTTGAACGCATCCACTCTGGCGGAGGAAAAGCAATCGCCGTCCAGGCCGATCTCTCCAAACCGGAGGAGATCGCAAAGCTCTTCTCCGAAACCAGCAAAGCCTTTGGACGCCTCGACATCCTCGTCAACAATGCAGGAGTCTACAAATTCGTGCCGATCGAAGCCGTCGATGAAGAACACATCGACAAGCACTTCAATCTAAACGTGAAGGCTCTTCTGCTCGCCACCAAAGCGGCCGTTCCCCTCTTCGGCGCGGACGGCGGAGTCGTCATCAATATCAGCTCCGGCGTCGCGCTCACACCAGCTCCGGCCAGCTCTGTCTATAGCGGAACCAAGGCCGCTGTTGATGTGATTACTCGCGTCCTCGCGATGGAGCTCGGTCCGAAGAAGATCCGCGTGGTGGGAATTGCGCCTGGCGTCACCGTGACCGAGGGTCTCGACGCAATGGAAGAGATGGACGAAGCAGCATCAAACTATGCCATCTCTCGCACACCCCTTGGACGTCTCGGCAAACCTGACGACATTGCCGGTGCGGTAGCCTTCATGGCCTCTTCGGACGCCGGGTGGATCACAGGCGAGACGCTACAGGTCGGCGGCGGACTGAAGTTCTGAACTAAAGCAGTCCGCCAACCACCTCTGTGGCCTTCCCTAACGCACCGTCGAGCGCGCCCGCATCGCTTCCGCCAGCTTCAGCAAGATCTGGCCTGCCGCCGCCCTTACCGCCGACCAGCGCGGCAATCTGACCGACGATCTTGCCGGCCTGCACTTTGCCGGTAAGATCCTTGGTGACTCCAACGATCAGCGAGACCTTGCCCTCGGCCGCCGCGCCCAGCACCACCACGCCCGAACCCAGCTTGCCGCGAAGCTCGTCGACGAGGTTGCGCATCTGCGATTTATCCAGCGCATCGACGCGCTGCGCCAGCACCTTTACGCCCTTCACCTCGACCGCTGAAGAAGCAGCATCCGCAACGGAAGACGAAGCAGCCTTCATCCGCACCTGCTCGAGCTCGCGGCGAAGCTTCTTCATCTCCTCTTCCTGCGCGGCAATCCTCTGCCGCAACGCATCCGCGGGAGCCACATCGCTCGTGCCCACGAGCGAACCCACCACACGCACCACCTCGAAGCCTCGGCGGAACTCGTTCAACGCTCCCGTGCCGCTGACCCCCTCCACGCGACGTACGCCGCTCGAGACCGAGCCTTCGCCCACCAGCTTCAACACGCCGATCTCGCCGGTCGCGCCGGTGTGGGTTCCACCACACAGCTCGGTCGAGAAATCACCGATCTTCACCACGCGCACGCGTTCGCCGTACTTCTCGCCAAAGAGCGCCATCGCGCCCAGCTCGTTCACCGCGACATCGATCGGGACATCTACCAGCGTCTCGACCTTCGTGTTCGCCAGTACCTGCCGGTTCACGATGTCCTCAACCTGCTGCAGCTCTTCCTCGGCAACACCCGTGAAGTGCGAGAAGTCAAAACGCAGTCGCGTCGCATCGTTTAGCGATCCCGCCTGCTTGACATGCTTACCCAGCACCTCACGCAGTGCCGCATGCAGCAGGTGCGTCCCCGTGTGGTTGCGCTCGGTGGCGCGACGGTTTTCGCCATCGACCACCGTATCTACCGTGTCTCCGACCGCAAGCCTCTCCCGCGCCTTCACCTTATGGGCGAAGACACCCTGCACCGGCTTGGTCGCTCCGCTCACATCGGCGACGACGGTATTGTGATCGTCCGAGTACAGCCAGCCCATATCGCCAACCTGACCGCCCGAATCCGCATAGAAGCTCGTAGCATCGAGCACCACCTCACCCTGCTCACCCGCCTTCAGCTCAGGAACTCCAACTCCATCCTTCACCAGTGCAAGAACCTTCGCGCCCTCCACCTTCAGCGCCGAGTAGCCCTCGAACTCCGTCTTCGGAAGCTCGCGATAGACCGGAGCCGCGCTCTTCTGCGATCCGCCCTTCCACGATGCGCGAGCACGCGCCTGCTCCTCTTCCTTCGCGCGCTCGAAGCCGTCCATGTCGAAGGGAATCCCGGCATCTCGTGCTGCGTCGACCATGAAGTCCAGCGGCATGCCGAAGGTCTCATACAGGCGGAACGCAGCCGCGCCAGAACGCAGGGTCTCCTCGTTCATCTGCCGCAGGCCAAGCTCCAGTGTGCGCGCAAACTGCTGCTCCTCAGCAAGCACCACCTTCGCCACACGATCCGCCGACTCCTTCAGCTCCGGATATGCCACGCCCATCTCATCGCGTACCGCATAGACCATCTCGTGCATGAAGGGCTTCTCCTGCCCCAGCAAACGTCCATGACGAATCCCGCGTCGCATGATCTTGCGCAGTACATACCCGCGCCCCTCATTCGAAGGCAACACACCATCTGAGATCAGGAACGTTGCCGCGCGCGAGTGGTCCGCAATAATGCGCAGCGAAGCCTGTGAACGCACATCGACCTCGTGGTCCGGCTCAACCTTATGCCCTGTCAGTTGCTCCGCTTTTTTGATCAGCGGCGTAAACAGATCCGTCTCAAAATTCGAAAGCACGCTCTGTAGCACGCACGCGATGCGCTCCAACCCCATGCCCGTATCGATCGACGGCTTGGGCAGCGGAGTGAGAAGAGGTCCACCCGGCGTCACCGTACGATCGAACTGCATGAAGACAAGGTTCCATATCTCCACGTACCGCTGCTCGTCCTCGCCGAAGGGTTTATCGACGGAAGGATCTTCGCCAGCCTCTTTCCCCAGGTCATAGTAGATCTCGCTACAAGGACCGCACGGACCGGTCTCACCCATCGCCCAAAAGTTGTCCTTCGCACCCAACTCGAAGATGCTCTCGGCAGGCACTCCAACATCGAGCCAGAACTGGTAGGCCTCCGCGTCGCGCGGCACACTCTCGTCGCCTTCGAAGATGGTCACGTAGAGCTTCGTGGGGTCGATTCCGAACCACTCCTTCGAGGTCAGCAGCTCCCACGCATAGGCGATCGCATCCTTCTTGAAGTAGTCGCCGAAGCTGAAGTTGCCCAGCATCTCGAAGAAGGTATGGTGACGACGCGTGAAGCCGACATTCTCCAGGTCGTTGTGCTTGCCACCGGCGCGAACGCACTTCTGCGAAGTCGCCGCGCGCGAATAATCGCGCTTCTCCAGCCCAAGGAAGACATCCTTGAACTGGTTCATCCCCGCGTTGGTAAACAGCAGCGTGGGATCGTTGGCGGGCACAAGTGAGGATGAGTGCACTCTCCGGTGCCCTTTGCCCTCAAAAAACCGCAGAAAATCTTCGCGAATCTGGCTTCCAGACCTGTAGTTCATAGACAAAGTCTATCAGCGTGCTGGAGCCAGAAGACGCGCAGCGTTGACGAATAAAGGCATCAACGGATTCCCGGCCGCCACGTAATTCCCTCCAGCCGAAGCACCGCATCCTTCGTCGCCTTCAGCTTCGCGAACTCCTTCTGCCAGCGCACCATCTCCATGCAGCTCACCAGGGCATCAAAGGCATCCTCGCTGGCAAGTGCCTTCGCCAACACGCCGCGCGCGAGCCCCTTATATCTCCTCGCCGCAAGATACTGCTTGCGCGCCTCCGGATTACTCTTCTTCACCGCGCCCGTCAGCAGTCGCGTGTACATCTCCACCAGCAGCGGCTGCGGCTTCGCGCCGTCGAGCCGCGCCGACTCAAACGGCCACACGCGAAATCCGGCCTCCAACATGCGCAGCAGAAACGGTATCGCCCGCAGGCTTCCCGTACCCACGCTGCCTGAGCCTCCAATCTGAAACGGAGACTTCGGCGTAATTCCCTTCACCATCGCCGCGCGCAGGGGATCTTCTCCCGCAAGCTTCGGTGTCACCTTGTTGTCTACGTCCGTCAGCCGCAGCATGCGGTGCAGGTTCTCCCCGCAAAACTCCTCGGGGCGCTTGTGCGGAGCGCCCCAGAAGCGCACGTCCCTCTCCACCTCTTTGCACTCGCGCGCCAGCCACCGTTCGCCATGTCCATCAGCTACTTTGCGCCAGAACTCGAAGACGGTCGCACATCCATGCTCAGCCAGAAACCACGCGGGAAAGCTGAGGCAGCAGTCCAGACTCACCACCATGCGCGGCGTCTCGTGCGCCATCGCGATCAGCCACTCCACCAGCTCCTCGCGCGTGCGTCCGGCCTCAAGCGTAACCTTATCCGCGCTCCACACGCCGGCCCAGATATGCCTGCGCTGCCCGGCGGCGTCCACGCGCCCCGACCAGTCCACCGCCACGATGCGGTCCAGATCTTCCATCCCACCATCATCCCACCGGCGGGGAACTTTCTGCGCGGGTGAGCCGTATCTCATCGCAGGAGAGAAACCCCATGCTTAAACTGCTCCTCTTCTGTGTATTGCTCGTCACCTGCTGGCCGATCGCCGTCATCGCGGTGCTGCTCTACCCATTCATCTGGCTTCTGCTGCTACCCTTCCGCCTGGTAGGCATCGTCGTGGGCGGCACCTTCGAGCTGATCGCCGCGCTCTTCTTCCTTCCCGCTCGAATCGTTCGCGCCATCTAGCTGCGCCAGAACAGACGCAGCAGCGTAAACGCCAGTAATCCCACCGCCAGCCATGCGAACCAGTCGCCCAGCAAGAGATAGAGCGTCTTGTGGTGTTCCGCTGGTACATCGGCAAGCAAGGTGGCAAACGGCGCGGAGTCGCTGCGAGCCTCTGCGACGATTCGACCGCGCCAGTCGCTCACCGTCAGCAATCCCTTCTTTGCCGAACGCACTATGCTGAACCCGTTCTCTACCCCTCGCATCACCGCGATATGCCCGTGCCATGCATTGTCGATGACAAAATCCCACCCCGGGACCAGCAACACTCCCGCTCCTGCCTCTCCATAGCTGCGCGCAGGACGCCCAAAGTCCATATCCTTGCAGATCGCAACTCCGAGTATCATGTGCTGCCGCGACATCATCGTCAGGGACGTCCCCGGTTCCAGGTCCGACTCAAACGGAGGCAGCATATGCTGCTTGTCGTAGCTCGCCACCTGCACATGGGGAGCGTAGACACGAGCTTCGTTGTATTTCAACGGCGAAGCCACGCGCACCACGCCTGCAATAATCGCCGTGCCCGTCTTGTCTGCTGTCGCCTGCAGCACGGCATCCATCGGACTGGTATCCGCATTGAGGACCACACCGAGCTTCTCCGGCAACACAATCGCCTGCGCCCCTTGTGACGCAAGGCCTTCTATTGCTGCAGCGTAATCATGAAAAAGCCGCTCTGTCGGCGCTCCCGGCTCCGAAGGAACCAGATTGCCACGCTCATCCGACGAGATCAGCCCCACACGGATCGTCTTCCCTTGCGGAGCGGCCAGTCGTATCGCACCAAAGACCAGCACCACGACAGTCACCATCACGCCCGTACTTACAACGCGGATGGCTCGTTGGCGTTCTTTGGACCCCAGCTGTTGTTCTTTGGACCATAGATGGATCCCAATCACAATCGCACTCTGCACAAACAGTAGGAGGAAGCTCATGCCCCACGGTCCGGTAATCGAGGCCAGTTGCAGGAACGGAAGAAATCTCAGCTGCGTGTACGCGAGGCTTCCCGCAGTTCCATGCGGGGTCATAAAGTTTCGCGCAAATTCCAGAGAGACCCACGCCGCCGGCAGCGCTACCAGCGCACTCCATACCGCCCCGCGAAGAACCAGCGCACGGAACAGCAAAACCGCTCCCGCAAAGATCACCGCGATCGTCATGTAGATACTCAGCCACACCACTACCGGAGCGCCCAGCGCATAATGCAGATACTGCAGCATGTTCAGTCCGCCCAGCAGCATCGACAGCGCCGACACAAGCGCCGCCGCCCACCACGGGCTGCGCAGCGCAAACCAGAGCACCGGAAGCATCGCAAACCACATGCATGGCCAAAGCGGATCCAGCCCGTTGCCAAACCACAGCAGCACTGCCGTCGAAGCAACCGCAATTGCTCCCGCACCCGCCAGTCGATAGCTACTTGTTGCGAATCCCATGGATATACCTCTCGAACGATCTTTTACAAAAGCTGCGAAACTGAGCGGGCGAAACTGCCATACGCCCGCCGACATAGAGCATGATGAGCCCCTGAAGCAGAGCACCCATCTCGAAGGCGATCTCCCAGACGTCGTCCTCGCGCAGGTGGCCGGAGTCCATGCCCTCCTTCAACACCCGAACCGTTGGCCCGGCTGTGGGCGAGCGGCCGGCCCTGAAGTCCTGGGGATACTGCCGCGCTCCCTCGCGCGGCTTCAGGAACATCAGCTCGAACAGCCGTGGATGCTCCAGTCCGTAATCGACGAAGATGTGCATCAGTTTCTCGAGCTTTTCCTCGGTCCCGCCCTTGAGTGGTGCCTCTTCCAACCGCGACGCCAGCTCTGCGAACCCTTCATTCGCCAGCACATTCAGCAGACCGGCGTGGTTCGGGTAGTGTCGGTAAACCGCCATCGCGGTAATTCCCACGGCCTCGGCCACACGGCGCATCGTCACCGCGTCCGAGCCCTCCCGATCCAGCAACCGGCGGGCCGCCAGGCGAATCTTCTCCGAGGTTGGCTTGCCACTCACGTATACGATGTATACCATAGCGAGTGTACGGCGTATACATTTGTGACGAAATTTATATCTCAACACCCTCACGGTCTTACTGCGAGATTGGGAGATAAGAAATCTGTCCCTCTAAGGCTCTTCCTCGATCTCCGGCTCTTCGGCCTCATCCACCTCAACATCCCACTCGCGAAGCACCTTGAAGATCGCGCCGGAGGAGAACCCCGCCCGCATCAGTCTTCCCATTACCCGAGCCGCCTGCTTCTTCGCATCCTCACCTTCAGGACGCTTCATTCGCTTGCGCGCAATGTACTCCCGCGCCAGCGCGACCTCGTCCACATCGTCATATGCTTTCGACAGCGTCGAAGCAATCAGCTCTTTGTGAACACCCTTCTGCACCAGGTCCTGCTGCACGCGCCTGCGGCCAAACTTCTCGTTCTCCTTGCGCAGCCGTGTGTAGTCCGCGGCAAAACGCGTATCGCTCAGGTAGTTCAGATCCTTCAACCGCGCAACCACGCGATCCATTGCACGCTCGCCGGCCTCACCCTCTTCCGCGCGCGTTCGCATCAGCCGCTTCAGATCCCGCACCGTGCGCATCTTTCGCGCCAGCGCGCCGACAGCATATTCGAACAGGGCCGCCTCTGCCAGAGGCTCCCGTTTCTTCTTCGGTTTCGCAAACGCCATCACTGCGTGCTCGTTGTCGAGTAGGTATTCGACCGCGTCCACCGGTCGCACCATTCGCCGACCTCGTCATACCAGCGTTGGGAGTTCTGCGGTTTCAGAACCCAGTGTCCCTCATCGGGGAAGTAGAGCATCCGTGACGGCACACCCAGCCTTTGCAAGGCCGTAAACAACTGCAGGCCCTCGCTCACATCCAGCCTGTAGTCCCGCTGGCCGTGAATCACCAGCGTAGGAGTCTTCGCGTTTTTAATCGACAACAGCGGTGACCATCTCCGGAACGGATCCGCAGCCACAGACCGGTCCGAGTATCTCCACGGCTGCCCCGGCTCCTTGTCTCCCGGCTCGCGGAACTCCCACTCGTTGAACCACAGCTCCTCGGTCGTCCCATAAGCGCTCTGCGGGTTGAACATTCCATCGTGCGTCACAATACACGCGAAGCGGTTCGTATGAGTCAGGATCCAATTGGCCATGTAGCCCCCATAGCTCCCGCCCAGCGCGCACTCGCGCGTCTTGTCGACGAAGCTATAGTGCTGCTCCACGTAGTCCAGTCCCTTCATCAGGTCGACATAGGGTTTGCCACCCCAGTCTCCATTCACACCGTCAACAAACGCCTGCCCATACCCCGTCGATCCTCGCGGATTGATCATCACCACGACGTATCCACTGGCCGCCATCAGCTCCGGGTTCCAGCGGTAGCTCCACGCATCGCCCCACGCCCCTTGCGGTCCACCGTGGATCAGAAACTTCATCGGATACTTCTTCGTCTCATCAAACCCCGGCGGCCGCAGCAGGAAACCCTGCACCGTCGTACTCTCCGCCCCCGGAAACATGAAGCTCTCCATTCGCGGCAGGTCGAGCTGACTCAGCAGCGCGTCATTGCCATGCGTCAGCCGCACCACCGGAGCTCCGCCCCTGCCCTCCGCATCTAGTGGAATCGCCGAGATCGCCGCCGGGCTCCGCACCGTCATCATCGAGGTCACAATCGTCCGCCCGTCCGGAGCCACCTGCAGCTCGCCATACTCCGCCTTGTTGGCAATCGCCGTCGCCTCCGGCAGGTCCACCTGGACCGACAACACGTTCGCCTCGCCCATCTCCCCGCTGACAAAGTAGATCGTCTTCGAGTCTCGTCCCCACGCAAACTCATCCACCCAGCGGTCGAACCGCGGCAGCAGCTCCCGTATCGGCTCCGCGCTCACCGGCTTCCGCAGCGCCGACCTCGCACCGCGAGTCGGCACAGGAGCCATGTTTCCCGCTCCTACACTGTGCCGGTCAAAGACCATCAGCCGGAACCGGTCGCTCTCATACCCCGCTCTCGCCTGCGACCGGAACGCCAGCCACCTCCCATCCGGCGAGTACGCCGGACCGTCATCGCTGCCCGGCGAAACCGAGACCTTCACCGGCTGTTCTCCCATCTCATCCAGCCGCAGCGTAAAGATGTCATTGTTCGTACTCGCTGCCGGAACCGCATCCAGGTTGGTCACAAACGCAATCTCACGCGAGTCCGGAGCCCACGCATATCCCACCGGGCCTCCCAGCGAAAACACCGGGGCCTCGGCGTCGCCGATCCATCGCCTCGGCGTAAGATCGCGAACCGCATTCCCGTCCGTCGCGCTTACTACAAGAACATGGCTGCGCTTCGGACCGATGTACGAGTTCCAGTGCCGATACAGAAGATGATCGAAGGTCATCGCCTTCACCTGGCTCTTCGCCGCGGCCTCATCCTTCCTGCGATCGCAGTTCTCTTCGTTTAGCCACATCTCCTCGTCGCTGCACTCCGGATACACCCGCGATACAAAAAGTATTCGCTTCGAGTCCGGTGACCACACCGCGCCATCGACCTCCGTGCTCACATGCGTCAGCTGCCGCGGAGCCCCAGGCTTTCCTTCGGCCTCGTTCCAGTCCGCAACATAGATCTGCGACGATGTCCCCCCATCGGCTGAGACAAAGGACACATGCCTTCCGTCCGGCGAGAACCTTCCCTCGCTCTCGCCCTCCTTCCAGAACGTCACCTGCTGCTCGCGCCCACCGGCCATCGGCACCACCCACAGGTGCGAGACCTTCGTATTCGCAGTAAGGTCCACGTCCACCGCCGAGAACATCACCCACTTCCCCGAGGGAGAGATCTGCGGGTCGCTCAGCCGCTTCATCCTCTGCAGGTCCGCGAAGCTCATCGGCCTTCGCCCCGAAAGACTCAACGTATCCTGCTCAGCCGCCGCACCCGCCGGAGCTCCATCTGCTGCGACCTGCGCCGTCGCAACGCTCCCCACGATCCAGATCACCACGGTCCATACGCCTGCCAGAATCTTCATCGTGCGGGGACTCCCGCGTCAGTCTACAACGCTGCTCGCGAGCCTTACACACGCATCCAGCCCTCAGAACCCTCTCATGTACTCCGTACACATCACGAGGTCATCCGTCCAGGCGCAGCCAGCAGGACAGGTGCTGCCGCGACCATCTTCCGTAGTGGGTTCAGAGAGGGCGCAGGCGCGGGCTTCTCGACAGGTCTCTGCCCGGTCTCCGCCTCCTCCATCGCTCGCCCCAGCCGCCATGCCAATGCCTCCAACCCGACCACGGCCTCCTCCACCCGGCGTCGCGGGACCTGCAGAACGCTCTCCGCGCATACCAGCAGAGCTCCCGCCAGCCGCTCGCCCGCCACCGTCACCGGAACCACAATGGCGCGACCCACCTCTTTCTCCAGCAGAACCACCTGGCTTGCGCTGCCTACGCGAAGACCTCCGTTCCACCGCCCTCCCGTCGCTCGCTCCTGCTTGGCCACCCCGCGCAGCCACCGCTCGACCCCCGCTATCGCCGCCTCGTCCATGCCCTCGCTGGCCGCAACCAACAGTGTGCCTTCGGCATCGCGGGCCAGCATCGCCACGCGGCTAAACGGGCTCCGGACGGCGATCACGCCTGTAACCCTCCGGCCCAGCTTCTTTAGCTCTTCCAGTTTTTTGCCCCCGTCAGCCAGCCGAAGATCCAGGCGGACATACGCCTCCATCTCCTCGCGCCCCAGCCGCTCCCGGCGCTGCTCTACCTGCACCGCGCCCAGCCTCAGCCGCAACACGGCCAGCGTCCCCGCCAGTCCGCACAACCCACTCCCATAGGCCAGATGAGGCCAGATCCTCTGCCATTCCGCGAGCATCAACCAAACCTCCGCCTGTCGCGTCTATTCTGTACGGGGAGCTATTGTTCCCCCGTGCATGGAGTACCAGACCAATGAAGATCGTCTCAGCGCTCTCAGTTAGCATCCTCGCAGCGACTCTGGTCCCCGTATCGGAGATTTGCGCGCCTGTCTTCAGATTTGTCCCGAATTGGAACAACACCGTCCACGCCGCCACCGCGAGCCCCGACGACCAGGGATTCGGCCCCCTCGACCCCACCCCACCCTCCAGCATCACCGTCGACGAGATCGTCAAGAAGTTCGGCGCCCGCGAGAGCGAGTTCAACCTCGCCCGCCAGAACTACATCTTTCGTCAGTCCGTCAAAGTCCAGACCATCTCCGACGACACCGGCAAGCCCGACGGCGAATACCAGCAGGTAACCGACATCACCTTCGACCGGCAGGGCCGCCGCGACGAGCGCGTCGTCTTCGCCCCCCAGAACACCCTCGAGCGCGTCATGATGAGCCCCGTCGATATGGACGAGATCCAGCACCGTCTCCCCTTCGTCCTCACCGCCGAGGAGATGTCGAAGTACGACATCAAGTATCTCGGACGCCAGAAGGTCGACGAGCTCGACACCTACGTCTTCGATGCCGGCCCCAAGACCATCGAAAAGGGCAAACACTACTTCCAGGGCAAGGTCTGGGTCGATCAGCGGGACTTCCAGATCGTCATGGTCAACGGCACCACCGTCCCGCAGGACACCCGCCGCGGCCACGAAGACCTGCAGCCCCCCTTCACCACCTACTACGAACAGATCGACGGCAAATACTGGTTCCCCACCTACACCAAGGCCGAAGGAACCCTGCACTTCCCGGCGGGCAACGGCGCCGCTCGCCAGGACGTCCACATGCGCAACATCGTCCGCTACACCGACTACAAACAGTTCCGTGCCACCAGCCGCATCATCTACAACGGCGAAGACATCACCAACAACAAGGCTCCCGAGGACGACAAGAACAAGCAACAGCAGCAACAGCAGCCACAACAACCGCAGCAGCCACAGCAACAACCGCCGGCAAGCGCACCCCACTAGGGTGTATCGACATATTCAAGATTCACTTTCTGAAGTGCATTGGATTTGTTGCAGTTGAGGAATGGGAGTTGGTCGTCCAGCGGAGGACACCACGCTTTATTCATGGCGTGCTTTGGGTTTCTTCGTTCGGGGATGCACATTCCGAGTACGCTCAAGGCCAAATGCCGAGAAGTGCGTTTCCCGGTCCTGATCTGGATCGAGCGTCCCTCAGCGGACTACTACGTATGTGAGCAGGCCAGCTGCGGTGGCGAGAGCGGCTATGCGCACGCGATGTCTCCGGTCCCAAATCCGATGTATCAGCTGCCAATCAGCAGCACCTTCCGCCACGCGACTAGCGAGTGGAACCAAGACAAAGATCGATGCCACCGAAATAAGAACCCAGATCGCATCCGCTGTAAGCAGGATTGCGCGCCCAGGCGTGTGCCAACAGAGCCAGGTCTGGATACCGAGAAACAGGGTAGAGACCGAGTACCAGACCGGCATCACCTTTCCAAGCACGAGAGCAGAACGGCTTAGCATCTTCAAATGCGATTCGGGTTCGAGCCGCGACGCGGCAGGGTTCACGAATGCGGATACAGAAAACTCGACGCCTGCCAGAGTAAGAACGACGAAGAGGGTCGCCATGTTGAACAAGTGCATAAGGGGCTCCTATTGACTCTTCGCTAAAGACGCTTTCGAATGGAGCACTGATGCAAAAAGTAGCACTGACAAAATTGTCAGTTCGAGTAATCATGGGCGTCTCAAAGAAAGAGATCTCATGCCCCATCGATGTGACGCTAAGCGTCATCGACGGGCGATGGAAGGGCACAATCCTCTGGCACTGTTGGACGAGCCGATGAGGACGAACGAAGAGTATTCCTGAAACTACAGAGAGGATGTTTGTTGCAGTTGAGGAATGGGGAGTTGGTCGGTATGAGTTGGCGGAGGTGCAGTGGCTGCGTATTGAGCCTCTGTTGCCTGGTCGGCTGGGTAAGGTTGGTCGTCCAGCGGAGGACAACCGGCGTTCTTATTCACGGCGCGCTCTGGGTTCTTCGTTCGGGGATGCGTTGGCAGGACATGCCGTCTCACCACCAGCTGTTTAAATCACACAACCCATTACGACGAACGGAACATTCCGAGTACGCTCAAGGCCAAATGACGAGAAGAGCGTTTCTCGTTACTTATCGATTGCGAACGCGTAAACAGCAATCGATGAGTGCATCGGCCTGTTCTCATCATTTGAGATCAGACCTGCCTTTAATGGCTTCTCGGGTGGTTGGTGAAGTCACAGCTCGTGATTCATTCACCAGAATCGAAGATCGAGTATTTCGACTCTACAATGGCTCAAGGATGGCAAAGCGGTCAGCGTGGCAGATGAAGACGCGCCGGAAGAGCCCCAACGTCAGGAGTCCATCGAAGGCGGATGTGCGGGAGAGTCCTTCTGGGGAGTCTGCGAATGTGACAAACGGCACCCTGGGGATTTTGAGTGGGCCGATCTGCAAGTCCTGCAGCGGCATGGTCGCATACGGATGTTGTGCTCCATCTAAACCGCCCCCAAGCAATGAGGTGCTTCGTAATAATCCCAGCGGCAGAT
>Ga0193743_1000955_pt1 | contig 22123 bp, 15 predicted proteins | sample L2c2metaG_FD_143038 | JGI IMG/M metagenome (GOLD analysis project Ga0193743, IMG submission 143038) | Soil microbial communities from a riparian zone of the East river system, Colorado, United States - L2c2 | ecosystem: Environmental > Terrestrial > Soil > Riparian zone | place: USA: East River... | reverse complement strand
TGCAAGTCGCGTCGCGTCGTATGACAGCAGAATAATTTGGCTAACTAGTCTTCCAATTTCGTGTATTTTGTCAATATTCTATCATAAACACGTGTAAAATGTGTTTTTCTATAGTTCTCAGGGAGCTAATTTAGTTGAAAATGGCTTTACAAAGTAAAAACACGCTTTTTATCGTTAAATTAGCAAGAAATTTCCTTTTTAAGATTTGTCACAATTTGCACGTGACGTTGGAGAGAAGTGGATGTCCGCTACCTTAGTTCCAAATGACTACCTACTGACACATAAAATCCAAATAATAATTTAAATGTATTATACAAATTGATAATAAAAGGTGATTCAGAACCGGTTCTCAAAATTCTGCCTAGCTGAGAACCAGAACCAGACCAACATGAGTGAGGCCAGAACCTAACCAGAACTGAACCAGAACAAGGGTTCGGTTCAGGTGGTTCTGGTTCTCTGTGCTGGTTTGGAACCGAACTTTGGCATCCCTAATATACACCACACTTCAAGGTGGCCCTCTCAAGCAGTTACTGGAGGTCAATATTTCAATATTTCATAGAACTAGATTTCATAGTGTCTACTTTATAAGCTGACTTCATTCAGTGTTTACTTCCTGTGTTTGAACTTAAAGAAACCAGCTTGGTCTTCTTTTTTTGTCTTTCTTCTTCATTTTCTTCAATGTCCTTGCTGGGACACTCACCCTCATAGTATGAAAGCCCATTATCAGATGATTCCCATGACATACCAGATACTTCAACCCCAACTCCAATATCCATATGCCTATTCACAAGATTGACCACCCTCCGGTCTGAAATCAATGATCGAAAGTAGACCCTATCCCAATTGTCAGGTACATCATGATTGCCATCAGCTTTGTTTTCACATCCAGATGAGGACTCTAGCACATTATGTTTGTCTGTACTTGACTGAGGAGTAGTGGGTGTGCCAGGGATTGGAGGGGGAGATGGAGGGGGAGGGACTGCAAGGTGAGGTTTCTTTGGAACCATCATCAATTCATTATCGCTTGATGATAATCCTAGCTCATTGTCTTTGTCTTTACTTAATTGATCTGGAAAAGGAGTAGTGAGTGTGCCAAGGATTGGAAGTCGAGATGGAAGGGGAGGTAGGGGAGGTAGGGGTCTCTTTGGAATAAGCATTGAAGGAGTTTCTTCTGCAGAAGTAATGGGCACTTTGGGAGGTAGAGGTGGAGGAGTGGTTCCTAGACTCGGATTGTATACAGCTGAAGCCATATTATTACCATCATTTTTGAAGTTAGATGATTGATTGAGGATGACGGTATCGGTCGGCAATTGACTATGAGGCAAGCGAGTAGGTGGCGAGTAGGGGTCTGGTGGTGGAACATAGGCATCTGAAGCATGTGCTGGACTATATGTACTCCGCGCATCTCCGCCGACGCCGGCATCACCAAAAGAAGGTTGGTAGTACCGTGAAGAGTTATATGTAGGCTGTTGATACATTGTTGAGCCGTTTGGATGAGCATTCGGCGGATACTGTGGGTTGAATGACCCTTTGCTCTTCTCCTCAATCCATTTATCAATACGTTGTTTCCATGCTTTATCCATGACCACACCATATCGGCGGAAAGTGGTCATTATAAGGAACCCGTAAAGGAGACCAGTTACGAGAACTACCGTGATAACGATGCGTATAACTAGCAACCCTGCATCGGATATTTTTGGGGGCGTAGTAGTGCTAGTCACTGTCGATCGCCATACGAAGGACATGATACAAGCGATGTAAAGTATTATAGACCTAACCGAGTGTATCAGCATTCTGGGATCTCCGGTTATCCAAAAAAATTACCAAGTTAACCAAATTGCTGGCATAGCCAACAAAACCCAGACATTCCACCATATGACGGTGTTGGTCTTTTGAGCCTCCTACAAACATGGATAATAGGGCAAACTAAGTCCCTTGGTAAGAAGTACCGAGCATATGGACTGACCGTTGCCCACTCAGCTGCCTTGTAAGTCTTTTGCATAGTACCAAAGCAGATTATGTACATGCACCCAAAGAGTAAACTCATCAACGTGCACATCAACGATGATAAAGCAGTATATCTTGTCAGGGGATCTTGAGCAGCATCTTGAATTTGTAGAACGGTCAGAATGGCCCTAAACGGATCGACAAGAGATCAGGCCTCAGGCATGAAATAAGCATAGTATGCAAAGACGAGCTGACGTACGTCAAGAGCAGAACCGAGATGATGTTGAAAGTCTTCCATTCTCGCATGACCGAGTCGATGAAAAATTCCCATGTCGATTTGAGTCTCTTATACGCAGGTGGGACGCTGGACGATTCAAAAGCCATCTGTATTTCAAATTCGTGTTTTAGCCCTTGCAAAGCCGTCTCGAGCGCCATCCTCCTGATCTCAGGTAGTAGAGTCATATCAGCCTCTTCGAATATCCTGGCTACACGAGAGAAATAAAGAGAGGGCAGTCGGAGAAGCAACAAGTTTACATATATCTGCGCAGGCAGAGTTATCAACACGAATTTAAGAGATCGGGAGAAGAATGAATTCTTTGAAAGCTCAGGATACTGGCCGTGGTGCTGCGGGTAACCTGGGTACCCCGAGTAATGAATAGCGATAGGCTGGGATGGGAGAGGAGGGTGAGGACCGTAGGGTCTCAAAGAACTTTCAACAGTTGCCATCTGTAACTCATGTGGATTTGATAGCATTGCATAACGACCTAGAACAGTCGAGAACGGGGTAGTATCATCAGATTTCGGCCCAATGATAGGAGACTGCTGAGCCAATGGCACGGGTGGCTCGCATGGAACTGGTGCTAGAGGCGAATCATCAGGTGTAGGTGGTCCTGGCCGCGTGTGGGGTGAATGAGCTTCAGCCAAACCGTCCGCCTGTTCAGAAGCATCATCTAATTCTGGTCGGACCTGTGATTGAATTCGCGCCTCTGGTGTCCAAAATAGCCTGGGGACCATTTGAGATGTTAGAACATTTGAGTGGGGCAATAATTTAGAGCTATCGAGCAAGCCGACATCAGGAGGAAATATCCTCCCTTTTGATCCATTATCATATAAAGCAGGCCCCATTGTTTGCGGGAAGTTAGGTCCCGATACAGCCATAGGAATGTCGTCAAAAGTTGGTCCATCTGAAGGTGCATCAACCTTGTCATCACCATGCGACACTCCAAATCGAAAAGGGTCGTTCGCGACAAAAGCATCAACCTTCCTCCCACTTGTTTTTGATTGGACCGCCCGGGTGATAGGATTGTATCCACTGAGAGACGAATGTCTAGGAGGAACGTTGTTAAAGCCAGGCGTATATTGGTCAAATCTTCTTCCTGTATTCAATATTGTAGCCGCGGCAGGACGCAAGGATCGGGGTGGGGCTGATTGTGGAACAAATTGTTGAGACGTTCCCTCATTCGCCGACTGAACCTGTGGTGAACGGGCCTTCAGTTCGGGAGGAACGTGAGGACCACTTGGGGATGGTTGTGGCGAAGGATTCCAATGAACGTGTTCAGAGTCAGGTGCATGTGATACATGTGATGTATTGAATGTTCCTTCTTGAACAAAAGTTAGTCCAGAGGATTGGGGCGGGACTGATTGTGAAACAAATGGTTGGGTAGGACTCAAAGAATACGCTTGAGGTCCTATGGCGGTTTGCGATTTGTATGGCTGGGATGGCGTTCCTGGGTATGTGAAAGGGGTATTTGGAGCATTTTGTCGAAGCGGTGTGACATTTTGTTGAGCTTGAGTTGGATTTGAATTCGAACTTTGATAAGGCATTTGGGGAGCGCCAGGAGGGTACACAGGGACATCCCCATGAGCTCTGGATGAATACATTGGGGGTGTTTGAGTAGTCGGGACGCGATACAGTTCCTGTGAGTATTGCAATGGAAGTTGTTGACTTTCTTGCCGTTCAACCGAGTTTGCAGGGTTGGTACGGGAAACCGGGAAACCGGTTTGTAAAACGAAGGGATAGATTGTTGTCGATTGAGCTCGGATATTAGATTGGGATTGAGTAGGACGCCGAACGGGTACTATTGGAGGCAATCTTGAGGGATCAGATGGTGGATATGACTGGGCTTTGTTTTCGGAAAGTTCGTCAACCCTGATTGAGGTTCCATGTGTTGGATCCGCTAGAGGCCCTCTTACAAGTGTTGACGGAAGGGGTGGTGGTGGTGGTGGTGGTGGAGATGGGGGAGTTAGAGATATGACTCTGGTGGTTGTCTCTCTGATTTCGCTGGTATTACCCGTTCCATAGGATGACAAATTTGTATCGGCTGTGGACGATGGATTGTCGCGAATTCGATTGGTGGTATCTGCGGGATGAGACTCCGTCGATCCTAGTGTACCTTGAATTCGAACAGACGCCCGTGCTCTAGACTTCTTCATCGTAAAGTAGATCTTGATTGGTCGATATTACGAGTCCCACTTAGGCATGGCTCCTCCATAGCCGGCAAACGCCGATTTTGGTATTATTGTCTCGCTGGGCCTAGCCGCGTACTGTAAGTACCAGCTTCAGTTCAAACTCCCACTCTCCAAATCCTGCCGAATAGCGGCAGTCGAGTTATTCTCTTTGATAATAAAAACCTATTGCAGCTCAAAGGACAACCCAATATTCCAGATGTAAAGGGGAAACAAGTTGCTTAGCGAACAGCCACCAGTGCTCAGTATTCTCAGCTATAAATATAACGAAGAACCTTCCTAAATCTTGCTTCTCTAATTACTGTAGAAGGACACTGGTAAGTTGATCTGCCATAGAAATAGATCTCATAGGGTCTACTTTATAAGTTTACGGACTTCATTCAATATTAACTTGCGGTGAAAGAATTTGCCTTGGTTGTCTTTCTTGTTCTTCTTTCTCTTCAATGTCGTTGTCGGGACAGTCATAGTATGAAAGCCCATTATCAGATGGCTCCCGTGACGTACCAGATACTTCAACCCCAACATCAACACCCATATACCTATGCACAAGATTATTGATGATCCCCTGGTCCGAAATTGGTGACGATTGAAAACGGACCCGATTCTCATCGTCAGGTACATCACTATCGCCACCAACTTTGTTTTCCCGTCCTGATGGGAACTCTACCGCGTCATCTTTGTCTTTACTTGACTGATCTGTCAAAGGAGTTGTGAGTGTGCCAGGGATTGGAAGTGGAGATGGAACTGCAAGGTGGGGTTTCTTCGGAATCATCATCAATGCATCATCGACTGATGAGAATCCTAGCTTGTCATCTTTGCCTTTACTTAATTGATCTGAAAAAGGAGTAGTGGGTGTGCCAGGGATTGGAGGTAGAGATGGAGGGGGAGGGACGGCAAAGTGGGGTTTCTTCCGGATAAGCCTTGGAGGGGTTTCTTCCACAGAAGTAATGGATACTTTCGGAGGTAGAGATGGAGTGGTGGTTCCTGGATTCGGATTGTATACAGCTGAAGCCGTATTATTATCATCATTTTGGGTTTTAGATGATTGATTGAGGTCAGTCGACAATTGACTACGAGGCGAGTGAGTAGGCGTTGAGTGCAACTCTGGCGGAGGAACGTAGGCATCTGAAGGATGTGCTGGACTATATGTATCCCGGTGGGAGTAATCATCACTGAAAGAAGGTTGGTCACGGTGATACCGTGAAGATTTATATCGAGGCTGTCGATACCTTGTTGAGCCCTCTGGATAAGAAGCATAGGACATCGATGGATACTGTGGGTTGAACGACCCTTTGCCTTTCTCATCAATCCATCTATCAATACGTTGCTTCCATGCTTTATCCATGACCACGCCATATCGGCGGAAAGTGGTCATTATCAGAAACCCATAAAGAAGACCAATTACGAGAACTACCGAGATGGCGATGCGAACTAGCAACCCTGCATCGGATATGCCAGGGTGTGTAGTAGTGCTAGTCACTGTCGTCCGCCATACAAAGGACATGATACAAGCAATGTAAAGTATGATAGACCTAACCGAGTGTATCAGCATTGAAAATTGGGGATCTTCAGTAATCCAAAAAAAAAATTACCATGTTAACCAAATTGCCGGCATAGCCAACAAAACCCAGACATTCCACCATATGAGGGTGTTCGTCCTTTTAGCCTCCTGAAAACATGGATAGTAGGGAAATTTAAGTCCCTTGGTAAGAAATACAGAGCATACGGACATACCAGCGCCCACTCAGCTGCCTTGTAAGTCTTTCGCATAGTACCAAAGCGGATTATGTACATGCACCCAAAGAGTAAACTCATCAACGCGCACAACAGCGATAATAAAGCAGTATATCTTGTCAGGGGATCTTCAGCAGCATCTTGAATTTGTAAAACAGTTAGAATGGCCCTATATAAATCAACAAGAGATCAGGGTTGGAACAAGCATAGTATACAAACACAAGCTGACGTACGTTAAGAGCAGAACCGAGATGATGTTGAAAGTCTTCCATTCCCGCATGACCGAATCGATGAAAGATTCCCAGGTTGATTTGAGTCTCTTATACGCAGATGAGACGCTAGATGATTCAAAAGCCATCTGTATTTCAAATTCGTGTTTCAGCCCTTGCGAAGCCGTCTCGAGCGCCATCTTCTTGATCTCAGGCAGAGTCATATCAGCCTCTTCGAATATCCTGGCTACACGAGAGAAATAAAGAGAGGGCAGTCGAAGGAGTAAGCAGTGTAGATACATCTGCGTGGGTAGAGTCACCAACACGAATTTAAAAAATCGGGATAAGTATGAATCCTTTGTTAGCTCAGGATATTGGAAGTAGTGCTGCGGGTAACCTGTGTAATTTGTGTAATCTGTGTAACCTGTGTAACCTGTGTAATCTGGAAAACCAAAGTAATGAAAAGGAATAGGCTGAGGTGGGGGAGGGAAAGGACGGTAGGGTCTCCGAGAACCTTCATCGGTCGTCGTCTGCGACTCATGTGGATTAGATGGTATTTCATAACGAGAGTCCAGGGGGGGATCTAGAACAGTAGAGAATGGGGTAGTACTTCTATCATCAGATTTCGGCCCAATGATAGAAGACCGCTGAGCCGATGGCACAGGTGAGTATGAGAAAGCTGATGCTGGTGCTGGTGCTTGAGATTGCATCGATGGCGAGGACACAGGTGTAAGTGGTTCCGGTCGCACACGAGGTGAGTGAGGTTCAGCCAAACCGTCCTCCTCGTCAGAACTATCATCCGATCGAAATCCGTATCGCATACGATACGCTCGTCGCCGAGCCCGCGGCTCTGGTGACCGAGATGGTCGCCTGGGTCGCCTGAAGCGCCTTTGAGGTACTGGTACATTTGATTGGGGTAAAAAGTCATAGTAACCTTGTGGAAAATTATGTCCTTGATCAGATACAGCGGTAGGAATGTCGTCAAAAGTTAGTCCATCTGAAGGTGCATCGACTTTGTCATCACCATGGGACACTCGAAAAGGATCACTCGCGACAAAAGCATCAACCCTCCTCCCACTTGTTTGTGGTTGGACCACTTGGACGATGGGATTGTATCCACGGAGAGACGAAGGACTAGGAGGAACGTGGCCAAAGCCAGGTGTAAATGTCCCTCCTGTAATCAACACAGGAGGGCTCAAGCCAAAAGGTTGGGGTGGGACCGATTGTAGAACAAACTGTTGAGGCGTTCGGGACGCAGGGATGTTGCCATAAGTTCTGGATGGATATGTTTGGGGTATTTGAGTACGATACGATTCCTGTGGGTATTGCAATGGAAATTGCTGACTTCCTTGTGGCACAACCGGATTTATGGGGTTGGTACGGGAAAATGGGATGAAACCAGTTTCCCTGATCTGAGTTCCGTATGTTGGATCCGCTGGAGACCCTCTGATCGATGATGCAGGCCATGCAAAGGTTGAGGGAAGGGGCGGCGGCGGCGGTGGTGGAGTTGGTGGAGTTGGAAGAGGTATGACTATGGGGGTGATTGTCTCTCTGATTTCGCTTCCATTACCCGTTGCATAGGATGACGATGACGAATTTGTATCTGCCTTCTCAATGTGGGGACTGTCGCTTTGATTGGTAGTATCCACGGGATGAGACTCCGTCGTACCTTGAATAGACGCCCATCTTCTAGACTCCTTGTTGCGAAACATCTCGTAAGTAGATCTTTGTTTTTTGTACGAGTCCCATTTATGGGAATTCGTTATCTCTGGTGCAAAGCCGGCAAACACCGATTTTGGTGATGCCAACAGCGCCCTGCCGCGAGACGATAATGGACTTCTCCAAATCCTGCCGAATAGCAGCAGTAGAGCTTGGGAATAATAACCTCTTGCAGCTCAAAGGACGACCCAATATTCCAGATGTAAAAGGGGGAAACAGTTCTCCCGGAAACAAGTCGCTAATGCTAGTGAACAGCCGCCAGGCTGACTGTAAGGGCTCACTATATTATTCTCAGCCATAAATATAAACAAAGAGCCCTCCTAAACCTTGCTTTTCTCTAAACAACTTACAACTGCAGAAGGACACTGGCAAGTCGATCTCAGCCATGGAACTAGATTTCACAGTGTCTACTTTATAAAGTTTACATGACTTTCATTCAATGTTAACTTGCCGTGTTACTTAACAATGAGAGGGAATCAAATATCATTGGGTAATTGAGCTGAAAGAATCGTCCTTGGCCCTCCTTTTTTGTCTTTCTTGTTCTTCTTTTTCTCCAACCTCCTTGTCGGGAAACTCGCCCTCGTGGTGTGAAAGCCCATTATTAGATGATCCAGATACTTCAACCTCAACCTCAACGCCCATATGCCTACTCGCAAGATTATCGATGATCCCTTGGTCCGAAATCGACGACGACCGAAAACGGACCCGATCCTCATCGTCAAGTACATCATTATCGCCACCAATTTTGTTTCCCCGTCTTGATGAGTCAGATGAGGACTCTAGCGCGTTATCATTGTCTTGACTTGACTGATCTGCGAAGGGAGTCATGAGTGTGGCAGGGACTGGAAGTAGAGATAGACGCGGGACTGCAAGGAGGTGAGATTTTTCCGGAATTATCATCAACTCATCATGACTTGATGAGGATCCTAGCTCATTATCTTTGTTTTTACTTAATGTATCTGCAAAAGGAGGAATGGGTGTGCCAGGGATCGGAGGTAGAGATGGAGGGGGAGCAACTGCAAGGTTGGGTTTCTTCCGAATAAACCTTGGAGGTGTTTCTTCCGCGGAAGTAATGGGCACTTTGGGAGGTAGAGGTGGAGGAGTGGTTCCTGGAGTCGGATTGTATACAGCTGAAGCCATATCATAACCATCATTTTGGAGGTTAGATGATTGATTGAGGATGACGGTATCGGTAGGCATTTGACTATGAGGCAAGCGAGTAGGTGGCGAGTAGGGGTCTGGTGGCGGAACATAGGCATCTGAAACATGTGCTGGACTATATGTACTCCACGCATCTCCACCGACGCGGGCATCACCAAAAGAAGGTTGGTAGTACCGTGAAGGTTTATATGTAGGCTGTTGATACATTGTTGAGCCGTTTGGATAAGTATAGGGCATCGACGGATACTGCGGATTGTCAAAGAGTGGCTGACCGAACAACCCTTTGTTTCCTGGGTTTTTTTCCTCGATCCATCTATCAATACGTTGCTTCCACGCTTTATCCATCACCACACCATATCGGCGGAAAGTGGTCATTATCAGGAACCCATAAAGGAGACCAATTACGAGAACTACCGTGATAGCGATGCGTATAACTAGCAACCCTGCATTGGATATTCCAGGAGGTGCAGCAGTGCTAGTCACTGTCGATCGCCAAACAAAGGACATGATACAAGCAAGGTAAAGTATGATAGACCTGACCGAGTGAATCAGCGTTAAAATTTGAAAATCTTTGATTATCCCAAAAGAAATTACCAAGTTAACCAAATTGCTGGCATTGCCAACAAAACCCAGACATTCCAGCATACGAGGGCTTTAGTCTTTTTGGCCTCCTACAAACGTAGATAATGGGGCTAACTAAATCCCTTGGTAAGAAATGTTAAGCATATATGGACTCACCAGCGCCCATTCAGCTGCCTTGTAAGTCTTTCGCATAGTACCAAAGCGAATTATGTACATGCACCCAAAGAGTAAACTCATCAACGCGCACATCAACGATAATAAAGCAGTATATCTTGTCAGGGGATCTTCAGCAGCACTTTGAATTTGTAAAACAGTCAGAATGGCCCTATATAAAACGACAAGAAATCAGGTTTGGAACAAGCATAGTATGCAAAGACCATCTGACATACGTCAAGAGCAGAACCGAGATGATGTTGAAAGTCTTCCATTCCCGCATGACCGAATCGATGAAAAATTCCCAGGTTGATTTGAGTCTCTGATACGCAGGTGGGACGCTAGACGATTCAAAGGTCGACTGTATCTCAAATTCGTGTTTGAACCCTGGCGAAGCCGTCTCAAGCGCCATCTTCTTGATCTCACGCAAAGTCATATCAGCCTCTTCGAATATCCTGGCTACACGAGAGAAATAAAGAGAGGGCAGTCGGAGGAGAAAGAAGTGTAGATACATCTGCACAGGGATAGTTACCAACACGAATTTGAGGGCAACCTTCGTAAACTCGCGTTCATGCCGGTTGGTATCAGGGAATATGGGTGGTGAATGGGTATGGTGTGACCATCGGAAGAAACGAGCAAATCGGGAGAAGAATGAATCCTTTGAAAGCTCAGGACATTGGGAGTGGTGCTGCAGGTAAAACGGGTGACCTGGGTGACCTAAGTAATGTAAGGCTGGGGTGGGCGGGGTAAGAGAAGTTTCATCGGTCGCCGCCTGTGGCTCATGTAGTTCAGATGGTATATAATCGAGTAAGTCCTGGGTATCATCAGATGTCAGCCCAGACTGCTGAGCCGATGGCACGGGTGAGTCCACCGGTGCTTGAGATTGCATCGGCGGCCAAGACATAGGTGTAGGTGGTTTTGATTGCATTGAAGGTAAATAAAGTTTAGCCGAGCCATCCGCCTGTTCAGAAGCATCATCTGGTTCTGGTCGACCTGGTCGGACTTGTGGTTGAATTCGCGCCTCTGGTGACCAAGATGGTCGCCTGAGGGGCATTTGAAGTGTTGGAACCTTTGATGGGGGCGGTCCAATGAAATTGTGGCTTGGTTTATATTCTTCAGAAGGGGGGATATCTCCTCCTAATGTCGGCTTGCTCGACAAATTTTCATAGGGACCACTTGCCATGCCTCGCGAGAATTTAGATCCTGGATCAGATGGAGGTGTAAGAATGTCGTCAAAAGTTAGTCCATCTGAAGGTTCATCGATTTCATCACCCTGCAACATTCGAAAAGGGTCGCTCGCAACAAAAGCATCAACCTTTCTCCTACTTGTTTGTGGTTGGACCGCTCGGGCGATAGGAATGAGAGACGAAGGTCTGCGAGGAACGCGGCCAAATCCAGACGTAGATGGGTTGAATGTTCTTCCTTGAGGTGGGGCTGATTGTGGAACAAATTGTTGAGGTGTTCCCTCATGCCTTGCCTGAATCTGTGCTGAATGAGCATTAGGTCTGGGAGGAACGTGTGAACCACTTGAGGGTAGTGGCGAAGGAACCTGGCCAAAGTCAGGCGCATGTGATGTACTAGTAAATGTTCCTCCTTTAATCAAAGTAGGAGGCCTAGTCGGGCCAAAGGATTGGGGTGGGGCTGATTGCGCAAACGGTCGAGTAGGACCCGAAGAATACGTTTGAGGTCCTATGACGCTTTGAGGTTTGTATGGCCGGGATGGCGTTCCTGGGTATGTGGAATTTTGTTGAAACGGTGTGACATATTGTTGAGGTCTAAGTGAGGGAAGCGTTTGAGGTGGTTTTGGATCTGAACTTTGATAAGGCATTTGGGGAGCGTCATAAGGGGACACAGGGATATCGCCATAGGTTCTAGATGAATACATTTGAGGTGTTTGAGTAATAGGGACGCGATACGATTCCGGTGAGGATCGTAGTGGAGGTTGTTGACTGCCTTGTGGTACAACCCAGTTTGCAGAATTGGTACGGGAAACCGGGGTGGAACTTTTTTGTGAAACGGGGGGATAAATTGTTGTCGATTGGTCCTGGATATTGGGTTGAGATTGAGATTGAGTAGGAGGACGCCGAACGGGCACCAATGGAGGTAATCCTGAGGCGTCAGGTGGTGGATATGCTGATTGGGCTTTGTTTCCGGAAAGTTTTGTATCGGCTTTATCAATGTAGGGGTACGATGAACTATCGAGGTGAGACTCTGTCGATCCTAGTGTACTTTGCACAGACGCCCGTTTTCTGGAAGACTCCGTTGCTTCGCTGTTGTGAAACATCTCGTAGGTCTTAACTGATCGATGTTAGATAAACGTCCATCCAGAAGGAAATTGACTTACAGCGAACTGTGAAAATAAAACGGTGGGGACGAGATCTTTATGTTGTTGTGGGACCTGTAGCGCTCAGGACATAGCCTCGAGTCGACTTGATCTCCGTAGGAAACGGCCCAAAGCGACTGTGGGATAAAGCGACCATATCATGTCGACAGTTGTCACAAATTTGCAAAAAAATGAGTCTGAAATCCGAATGGCCTCCTGCCCAATTTCAAGTTTCATGTGGTTGAGTGACCAGACGTCGGACGAGTGCCTAGGGCTGAGTCATCCATATAAGTCCATGGGCATCGATCTCAATCGACGTCCTATTTTTGGGCTTACATAAAAATAGCATTCTTATGGTTAGTCCGAACTTGAACCCCCTCGCTCCGTTGTTCGGGCCTCATAAGAGAAATATAAAACCCACCGTGGTTGAATCCGATATATGAAACAATGCTCTCGTTGCTGCTTCTTCCTTTTGCTCTGACATCCGCTCAGGATTTGAGTGTCCCGACAACCTGGAGGGTTCGACAATACCATCACACACATCTTTTCCTGCTTGAAACTCAATACTTCCTCTTTGTAGAAACCCATCAACCCGTGGCCTTTATCTCACCGCATATCGATCTCCCAGCAGGCCATCAATTCAATTACTCCAAAATTGGATGTCACTGGGCAATTCAATGGTGAATTTACCACTTTCATTTGTGCAAGGTGGATCCTCAACACTGTTTTTGGCTATAGGTATAGGATATTGGCAATCTGGCAACGTCTGGTCAGCAATGGCGAACCAAGATTTCTTTGCTCATACAACTGTGAACAAAGACCTTGTCTTGAATAACCTCAACAATGTTTTCGCTGCTCATCAGAATTATGATGCATTTGAGTGAGACCTATCAATTAATGCTGCGAACGAAACAATTCTTACTCTTTTTTTATAGGGTAAGCAATTAAAGCTGTCTAGTTTGGCAAAGCTGAACTGAGAAATGCCGCCCAGTACAATGACGATGCACTGTGTGTATCAGCCTTTCCTCCAGGCCAACGATGTTCATATCTCACATATGTGGCCTTGAATAGGTGGTGGGCAACAGCAGCAGTATATGCTTACAGAGCCTATAAAGACAAGACTGTGCTCTCCCATGCTATCGCAACATGGAATCATGTGAACGAATAGTAAGACTCTGGAATCTTAAAGTCTTTTTTTGAGCTCAAAATTACACAGCGTCGTCACCGCTTCTCAAGCATCTGCCGGAACTCACCCACATAAAAACTTCAAAATTGAAGGAACTTGCGGTGGAGGTGGGTCCTCTTTGTTTAATAGCGCCTCTTTCTTACCAATGAACTCTCGATCAACAGCCACAATGGCCGGTGGTGTATTCTGGGTGAGTTTCTTTTTACTGTCTTCACGATTTGTTACCCCCTTGACTAATTCTGGTTCAATACGTAGCGACCAACGGCAGACGATCAAGCTATCAATTCGATCACAACTGGGTATGTTATATTATTTATTGGCTCAACATCAAGAAACAAAATCAAACCCTCTACAGCCTTTTCGTAACGTGAGCTCAAAGGCAATATTTCTACATGCACATCGGCATTCAAAAAACAGTGAAATAGGATTTCAGCGTTCCTTGCTGAAATGACCAGAGATTCCAAGTATACGAACGCTGCTCTTCAAAGTGCCAAGTGGATCGAATCCCATAATATCAATGCAGATAACATCATCTTGGATACCGTTAATAGTCATGACTGCACTAGGTCTCCAGCTACTTGGTTATTCACTTATAACAGCGGAAAATATGTCGAGGGCTTGAGTGTGCTTGCTGATATAACCAAGGATTCTCATTGGAGGAAACTGTCTGTCCCTTTTTTTTTCAACATCACCAGCGCCATTTTTAGCTTAACTTTTTTGTCTGTGACAACAGCACGGTCAACATTGTGGCAGCTGCAGTGAAATCTTCTGCTTGGCAAGGCAGTGATGGAATCATCAAGGAAGGTTCAAGCCCTTCCAAGAACAACGACGGCGTAGGATTCAAAGGTGTGATGATATCAACTGTCCAATCTGAAATCCCCCTCTTCTTATTCTTATCAATAACCAACCAGCCATCTTTATCCGCGGTCTTTTGGAAGTATTTTCAAGAAATCCATCTAACGTCAAACTTCGCAATTTACTTAGCAGTTACATTGATGTGCAAGTGAGTGTTTTTTTTTCCATGCTACTCTCCATAATAATTTTACTGAAGCCGTCGTACGCAGTATAACGCACTTCTTGATCTAGCTAAAACCGGAACTTCCTACTCTTCCAGTTGGCATGGTCCCCCTCAGCCTTTCACAACTTGGGGTCAACTTTCTGCCTTGGATGTCCTGGCGAGTGCTATAGTTGCAAACAACAACAAAAACATCCCTTGAAAGTTTTCTGATACATAAAAAGTCTGTTTAACTGTTACACAGACAACATGTTATTCACTCAGCCATATATACCATGATAATAGAACTTACGCAGAGTCACAAGCCTCGACCCAGACGAGACCGCCATCTTTTGCTGAAGGATCCATGATGCATGAGAAATGAGTGTATTCGTTCCGAACTGGATGTATTCGTAACCAGATTTTGAGGTCATCCACACTAACCGGTTCGACGCCTTTCATTCGCCACAATTGACAGAGACATTCTTTGCGCTCCATGCTTTCTTCCACAATCCCTCGAGCTCCCGCTACCTCGTTTAGATGTTCCTTCGCCAATATCTCTCGCCAATACTCGGGAGTCCAATCCTCCATATTGGCATCGTGGTTTGTAACGGCAAGGAATTGGCTAGAAGTACGAATGACGGCGGAGTTCAAGTCTTTTTCCACAATAAGCACTTCTGAAGGCGTGCAGAAGGTGAGATAGCACGACGAGGTCTTCATTCGCTTGAGCGTAAAAGCGAGTTCTTGTAGAGTAGGCACTGGCTTTGGAGAAAGAAGGATCTGTCGAAGTTCGCTGGCTATGGAGGGTTTCATGCCTAATAGAAGCATTATATGATGTGTTTTGTTTTGGAGAGCGGATGACTCGGAGTTGATCCGTGCGCGATAGTTTAAGGAGATTGAGAGTCCTTCTCTATTTTTCACATTCATAAAACACATTGTTTTATTCAACAAAGCAAAAACGAAAGTGTAACTAACCTTACACCTGTCAGCACTCCCAGATAACCCGCGTAAGTGACAGCTCTGTTAAGGCAGTTCGTCAGCGCTGGAGGTATTACAAAAAAATTAGAGGGGGGGGGTTATCCTACCGCGCAACAACCTTTCCATTAACTAAGTATTCTGCTCGGATGATCATGTTGCGAAGAGGTTCCATCTCCCAATCCAAACCACGGAAATGCAGCATACTAGCAGTGCTACCAGATCCTCCTTTCGCCTGTACTCCACCACTGATGCAACCAGAGAAGAGATCCAAGAACGTGTTGTAAGCGACAACAAGGTGGATAGGCGTCCCCGTGGCATTCGCTATCCCTCGAATTTCTTCCGTTTCTTCCTTGGAAAATACCTTTCTCAACAGATGCCTCGCAAGAAATCCGTAGAAGCGAGGAAAGGGTGTACTGGATAAGAGCTCGTCGTATATTTTCGCCAGTTCAACCATTTCTTCTTTGTAGTCGTTACATATCTGAGCGTATCGTGATTCGGGTGGAAGAGAAAGATCAATAGAGTAGAGTGGAGGCTCTTCAAAGCCTGGTCGCCAACGGCTCTTCTTTCTGGGAACCATATCACTCACGCTGGAAGTTGAGCTGGTGGGAGGTGTGTTCTGAGTCATGTTTGAAGCTGGCCGTGATATTGGGACGCTCTTAGAAGGGCAATCTGTGAGTGAGTGGTTAAGCTAGTCAAGTTCGGGGAGGGCTTCCCACTATGACGGTCAATGCAGAGCCTGGGTAACTTGTTGTTCGGCCCTGAGTGCTCAGGGCCTAACGCCAAGTGCGGGCTGTGCACCTCCTTCGCAGTGCAACAATCCATCCTGTTGATCAATTCCATTCGCCCATTCCCTTTATGCATAAAATAAGAAAGAAATATACCAAATTTTTTAATTCTATTTAGGAGTTGGTACCAGAGATCACTATTGACTAGAATGAAAAGGGGATAGAAAGAGAAGAACACAACAGTGAAAGATTGGAAAAAGAAGAAAAAAAAAACTATTAATTACATAAGAAAAAACATTATAGATGCTGCTGATGTTCGAAAAAAGAAAATTGTCTCCGGAAGTATGATTTAAGGAAATATAGAAATAAGAAATCAATTAATAATAAAACTTGAAAGCGTCCCCCAGTACCAACAAAGAACTATTGATTCAAAAACAAATCAAAACAACAAAAAAAGAAACAAAAAAAAAAACAAAACAAAAAAGAATCGAAAGACGGGAGCCTACGGGGTATCATAGCCGAATATATAATTGTCCACTTTGATAGCTTCGTAAACACGGAAGGTTCGGACATGGGTTATTTCGTTACTCGAAGTAGGCGTTAGCGGTGTTCCAGGTGACGACGAACCGGGAAGACTTGAACTGGGAAAACTTGAACTGAGAAGACTTGAACCGGGAAGACTTGAAGCAGGAGGACTTGGAGTTATGACAGGTGTTTTCTCTTGATTATCGAATGCAGTATCGGGTGGAGTATCTTGCTCCGGTTGCCAAGTATATCGTTGACGGAACACCCTGTAAAATATTCAGGTTTTTTCTTTTACATAACTCAAATTTCGAAAGCAATTTGTATCACTCACGATTGTAACTCCAACATGGCTTCTTGACTGTCTGAATTTGTTGATTCCGCAATGGAACTACGAATGCTATTTGTTTCCGATCCATCATCGTCACTGGATGGTAGCGGTGGATTGAATCTATGTCGAAGGAAACTAAATTAAAAAAAATTCGAGATAAATGAATACAAAAAATCATGAGATTAGGAAATAAATAAATAACCTTTCATACTCCCAAAGGGCTTCCGAGACGAAGTCTTCATCAACTCTTGCGTCCTCCGCCATCTCAATTGAATGTTGAGAAAGGAAATTCTTGCAAGACAGCAGCGTGCGTAAATGTTTGGAAGCATGGATTTCGATTTCGGTATGATCCATAGGAAGGAAAGTCGACGGCCATAAAATAAGACCGGGGCAATTGGAAAGACCTTGGGGAGGATACATTGACTGAGCTGTGGGATCTGGCGGGGCTAGCACGAGGTGCATCGTTTTCATTTCTCGCGCTTGACCGAACACCCATTTCATCAATATAAGGATGAATTCGGATGGATCTTTTTGAATATCAAATTTTTCAAGAAGCATGTTTTCAAACAATATCTCCAAGTCTTCAGATATAAGTTGAGCACGTTTCCAAACTTCAGGGCTTAGGGCGGGGGTAACGTTGAAACGAGGTTGGACAGGTGATATCTCGGTCCCACCCTTGTGACGATGTAGGGTTGCAGTCTCGTTTTCATGATGAGATTCGTCTTCGTCCCCATGGCCCAAAGTTGATCCAAGGCCAGGGTTAGCCACCACGTCGCCATAGATGCTGAAGGTCGCAACCGTCGGAGAGATGACGATATCAAGCTTCGGCGCAACGGATTCGACTACGGAATCGGTATCATTTACCAGCGAAGACATCTTGCCGTAAGGGAAGAACATCTGATCATCAATCAACTCCAACCGCCCACCTGCCATCAAGACACGACAGACTTCTGGAAGGACAAGATCCCAAGAATCTGAAGGGATACATAACGCAAGGCACGACATCCTGACCAAATCAAAAGTACCGCTGCCAAACGGGAGTCGTTGCTTAAGACTAAAAGTGTTTAGAAACCATCAATAATTGAAATTTTTTTTGATTGTTGGATCGTAGTACGCACAAGTTTCCTCGAACAAATCGGACATTATTTTGTACCCCATTCTCAGCGGCGCAGAGTAACATATTTCTTGAGATGTCGACCATGTCGTACCCAGTGACTAGCGTGCCGTACTCTTTCCACGCAACAGCAGCTTCCAAAACCCAATGTCTATAAATAACCGAAATAAATTCAGATGAATTAATATATCCCACACCGAGCTTACCCTTGTCCACAACCAAGATCAAGAACCGAAGAAGGTGGAGCATTTCTATAATTATGAAAGCTGGGTGAACCCGTAGAATTAAGTCGCGTTAGGAGTTCGCCTGTCTGACGGTCGCTAAGATGGAACACGAGGTTAGGGCATGCAATGTGAAAAGCAAAAAAAAAAGGACACAACTTGTCAAGCAAGACCGAATTATACGGATCTAATGGGTAACTCCCACTTTTCGACTGCGTCCTTCTCATCTTTTCCTGACGCCCGGTAAACCTAGAGTTTGCTTCTGATGAGAACGCCTCTTCTCTTGGGTGTTCAGTGGATGAGGCCTCGGAATCCGATACGATGTAATTAAGTCCAGGAGTAAGGTTTGGCGCTTTCACTTTCTTCTTCTTTTTGAACATTATATCCATAATCCGGCTGCGCCCCCCATGTTTGTTGACATCTGTACTTGTCGATGAGTAGTTGGAGTTTTTATAAGGCCTTGGCCCGGACGATGACTTTGATGACTTGGGTTGAGCTCGAGATCGGGAAGTAGGAAAAACGAATGGCTCTTTGCCAGGCGCTTTGTGTATGCTAGATGCGCTCATGCGTTCGTAGTCATCACTAAGCACAGCAATGCCTTCCGAGTCGAATAAACTTTCCGAATAATTGGATTGGAATTGACCTTGAAGGACTACAGGTGATCTCGGGGCTGTTTCATAGACTACCGAGGTACTTGGGGATGGTGGTATATCAGACGAGTTTCCCTGTGGACCTTTCCCCGGACGCAGCTTGCTCTTGGATCTGAGTTTGAATTGTGAGCTAGTGATCTTGGAAGGAACCTTGGGACGTGCTATTGAGCGAGAACCTGGAAAAACAAAATTAGGGGAAGGGGGTGGAGCTGGAGGTTGCGATCTAGTAGACGTTGAAAAAGAGTAACCAGATAAACCTGAGACAGAAGCTGAATCTCCGGGCAGCTCACGCGAGGCGAGAGAAGTTACAGAAGAATTCATGGAAGTTCGAACGCCCGGGAACATGCGATAAGGAAGTCTGCTTTCACTTCGAATGGGTGATAAAGTGGCTAGCATAGGTGGTGAAAGACCAGAACTAGACGAAGAGGGATGTTGATAACGGTAGTTTTGATTATCCCCAAAGGGAAAGTTCCTAGTACTGCTTTGAATAGATTGTCGGCCAATGTGACTGTCCCGATAAGAGGAATATGTAGAACGGTATTCTGGAAGATCGGTTGGAGTAGGCGAGTGGCGGTTTGACCGAAAAGGAGGCGATGATGAAGGCGACAAGTACGGACTCGTTGCCGCCGGGTGCTCTGGCAAGTACCTAGCGGGTGATGGTGGGGGATAACTTGGAGGAAAAGGTAAATCAGGTTGCTCTGCGTATGAAAGTGATATTTTCGCAGGTAAAACTCGTTTCGAAGACTGAAGTTTCGGATTTGGAGGTGGAGGTGGCGTTTGATATGTCAAGTCTAGGTGAGAATGCTCAGGCAATAAGTCGAAGGAGAGTCACAGTGATTAATGCGCACCATGTCGTTCATCGAGTGGGTGGAGAGGTCTACGAATATAGTCGCGGGGGGATGTGGGACCATATGCCGATACCACCTGTATCGGCTGACTCGAGCCAAGCTTTTCGGATCTTGTATAGATGGACTGTGGATGGGGGGAATAGGTACGCGAATATTCTGGAGTTGCGAGAGGTTGAGGAAATTCGTTTGAAAGATCCAACTGTCTAGCGTAGGCTGTAGATTCGTGGACAGCAGTGGTAGTGTGCTTAAGCTTTGTAATGAAAGGGGGCGGAGTCAAAGGTCGAGTATTCGAGGCGAAAGGTCTGATTGGCCGTTCTGACGGTGGAACTCTTGGCAGAGGTTCTTGAAGGCGCTTTCGTGCAGCCGCAGTCCTGGAGGACATATTGTAAAACGTCGCGCTCAAGTCCTCAAGCCTGTATACCCAGGCTCCTGTGGTGGTATTTGGGGGAGCTTAGACGGCGTCTAAGAGGTACAAGTATTACCACCAAGCAAGAAGTGGAGAACATTGCTAATAAGATTATGCCAATCATATATAGACCTCGAAGTCGATTACACGGTATCTCGTCGTGGCAATGCATAGCTTCCAAACCAGGCAGGTAAAGCCTTATCGACAAGTTCCCGAGTGGAACGTTAAACCGAAATAGATGGAGAACCTGAAAATCTTCGTATGGGGTCTAATTAAATAAATATTATTTAATTAACCTTCAAGCTCAAGTCTTGCGGAAAAGATTCCTCTCCACCTCACACAATCTGTGATTCATTCTTTTCAAGTTAAGAGAATCTCTGCGGGTATATCCATGTGCTACCTATCATGAAGGAAAAATAGATATCCAAAAATAAGTTCCCTCGAGCATTGTCGCAACGCGACCGCGGCTCCAGGGCTTGACAACCCTGTACGAAAGCCAGGCCGGATGCGTCGCATGCATGTATTGAGCGAGTATCACCTATCTGAGCGGTACCACCTCATTTGATGAAAGAGTACCTACGGTCGGGAATCAATAAATTATCTAGTCTCCGTCGACCAACCGTTGACGCGACGTGTCGAACCTGAGGCACCGACACCCTAAATCGTCAAAATTAGTTACATACTCAACCTTGAACCTGATCTTGTGAGCTCGGAATTTTAAAATAACTTTACAGTCTTGAAGTTCTGTAGGACAATGCCACTCCACTCCAAGATCCGAGTCGCCCAACAGATCTATAAACAACATTGACTACTTCTCATCAAATGTTCAAATATCAGCTTTTTTTTTGTTTGTTGCCGGATTGGCTACTAGCATGATGCTTTGATAATAGAGTATGACGCCAATTGCATATACGTAACTCTCAGAAATTGTGCTTTCCCTCATGTAGGGATTCAACGTGCTCCTTTGGAGTAGCGGCGCCGCAGTGCAGGTGCTGAAGCCTGAGACTCGGGTAAATATTTTTCCATTATTTCAGTGACTTTTTCTCTTGAACGTCAATTAATGTATACATATAATATTGATATGCGGGAGAATTTGTTAAATCATGACCGGTGACCGGCCCTTCTATGAAGTGAAAATCCCTCCAGCCTTATCTCTATAATTCGGGATGGCGGAAGTTTCCGTCATTCCTCATAAGGCAATTTCTACCTCACGACATCTTAAAATAGAAGTCCCACAATTGAGCATCTCGTGCAAGCGGCCTCCACTCTTTTCGTAAGTTAGCTTGGCATCCACGGATGACATTTTCTCACTGGATGAAATGTGTTACATAAGCAGATCCCTTTGAGGTATTCTATAGGTGATAAATTGGACTCACCTTGGCCCATGATAATATTGCATGTATCATAGAATTCGGCTATCCAGAGTCGAGTCGCTCAATTTTATCAAATAATAAATTAAGTTACTATTCATTGTTGACAGTGAGAGCAAACCTATTGCTGTATATACATAGAAGGTTTAGAACCGGTCGTTAAAACCAACAAAGATCACATGACCTTTTGGCGAGTCAATGGCATACCACAATCATTTGATACAGTTTTGTGTCACTTATAACTTTGGTCAGACACTTCTGTTTTCTGTGAAATAAATTTTAATTTATACCAGGACATAGCTAGTCTATGCTACAAAAAATTTGAGGTATTCCTCTGTGAAAATCAAAATAGCGAGCGACGCATATCGATTCTATTTGACCTCGGGGGGGAAAGGGGGAGGCAAACGGATGGGGGGTACATCTGTAGTAACTACTTAAATACATAGTAAAACAATAAAAACTACCAAAAAAGAAAGCTCGGCAC
>Ga0193743_1000954_pt1 | contig 22149 bp, 25 predicted proteins | sample L2c2metaG_FD_143038 | JGI IMG/M metagenome (GOLD analysis project Ga0193743, IMG submission 143038) | Soil microbial communities from a riparian zone of the East river system, Colorado, United States - L2c2 | ecosystem: Environmental > Terrestrial > Soil > Riparian zone | place: USA: East River... | reverse complement strand
CGGATCACCGTTCATGATCTTCTGGAGTTCGTCAGCAATTCCGAATACGTTGAGCTGGAATGGCCCAGTGGGTACTGGCCCCAGAATGCCGCACCCGGCAAGGGCGAATCCTGGGAAGCAACAGTGAAGGCCGTTCACGCCGATCTGAAGAGCTTCGAAGCACTGGTCCATTCTCCGGACAGCAATCTGTATGCGACGATTCCCTGGGGGAAAAATGGCGAGACATTACTGCGTGAGGTATTGCTGGCGGCGGACCACACCAGCTACCACGTGGGCGAGTTGATTCTCTTGCGGCGAGTTCTTGGGATCTGGAAAAGCTGAATCAGAATGGCGGATCGTGCCTTAGCGCCAGCTCACAGCCAGTTGCCAGCGGAGGTGGTGTTGCGCCGTCTTGCGAAGCACCCGTTCGAACTCCTCAGTCTCTTTCAACACTTCCTGGGTTTCATTGCCCAGAGCGAGTGGGTGTTCGCGAAGGAAATCTATCAGCGTGCAGACGGTGATCAGACCATCCTCAGCAGCAAACCACTGCGGCGGCGGCAGAGTCTTCGCCCATTCGGGATCTCCTGCTCCTTCTTCAAGCAGGAGCGCCATCGAGTTTTCATCCGCAGAGAAGAAGTCCAGGATCGGTCGCACACCGAGGCGATGTGCCAGTTTCTCCAACGCATCTTCGTTTCTGGCCAGCGCACGGCCATTCACAAAGATGTCGTATCCCGGATCCTCACCTTCAACGACGATGTACATGGACGCAGCCACGCGAGCAGTGTACTCCAGACATGATGAGATGCGGACCAGCGATTGCAGGTACTCTACCGTCGAGTAATCTCGAATAATACTCCCCCGGCTTCGTCCCGATTCGAGAATACCAACACGGTCGCGATCACGATCAGAACCCCTCCAGAGACAAGAGTCCAGCCCGGCCGGATTGCCATCAATGCCGTAGATTCCGCCGTTGCGACAAATGGCTGCGTCCATTGCAATGTACTCACGCGTCCCGCGCCGAATTTACTTAACGACCAGTAAAAGAGCAGGTACCCGCACACAACAAACAGGCCGGCGCCGATGGTAAAGCCCATTGCACTTGTTGCCGACCAGGTTAACGTCTCATGCTCCAGCAGTTGGGAGGCAATAAATAGCAACAAGGCGCAGACCGTGCATTGTCCAAAAAGAGCTTCGGCGATCGACATTTCCTGCATAATCTTCTCGGCACAGGCCAGAGCCCACGCCAGCAAGCAGCTGGCGGCAAGAGGAAGCAGCAGCCATAGCGATTGACGAACCGAGATATCCAGACCCTGGTCAGCAAGAAAAAGAACACCGGCGAGGCCACAGACAGCGGGGGTAATCATGAGCCTGCCGCCCACGGCGAGCAATACAGGAACCGCCGCCAACGCGACAAGGGAAACTATCGGAGGGAGCTTTCCGTTGCCAATGAAGATCAGTATCTGTGGGAGGCACAACATGCCTATCCCGACAATGACCACATGAACAAGGCTACGGAATTGCCGGCGCCAAAGGCGACGATGAATCACCCAGGGCAACAGAAGACCGGCGGCGATCCCGTATTGAAGTGCGAGGGAACGAAGATGGGGCTGCGGTGGAAGGGATGTCGTCAGCATCCACTCTGAGCCCCACAGCAGGGACAGCCCTAGGAATGCGGCGATGGGCAGATAGCGCATAGACAAGAAGGGCTACGCGCTCGGCGTAGCCCTCTTTTCACTGGTTAACGGCGGCCACCTGGGCCTCCGCCACTGCCCGTTCCTCCGCCACTACCCGGTCCGCGTCCACCGCGGCCGCGACGGCGGCGGCGGCGATTCGCATCCCCGGCGGATGCCCCGCCGTTACGGGCAGCGCCCGCAGGTACCGGCGCATCGTCGGCGCGATTGAAGTTGGGCTCGTTTTCCTCGTCGATGGGTTCATCGGACTCTTCGAAATCGTCGCCACCCTCAATCATGATGGTGCTGGCATTCGAGGAAGGCTGACGATCGGAAGGTTGACGATCAGGACGATCCGGACGCGGCGGTCGAGGCGCTGCTGGCTCGCCTCCGCCTTCGCTGCCGGGCTCAGGCAGTCCAAGCTTCTGCCGCTGCTCCTTCAAGAGTGCTTTGCGCGAAAGCTTGATGCGATTGCCCTCGATACCGAGGACCTTCACCATCACCTGATCGCCCTCGCGCAGCTCGTCCTTCACATCCTTCACGCGATGCTCGGCGATCTCGCTGATGTGCAGCAGACCGTCGGTGCCTGGGAAAATCTCGACGAATGCACCGAACTCTGCCAGCCGAACGACTTTGCCCAGGTAAGTCTTCCCCACCTCTGGCACTGCTGTCAGATCGTTGATCATGCCCAGCGCCTTGGTGAGACCGACCTCGTCGCTGGAAGCCACGTTCACACGGCCTGTGTCGTCTACGTCGATCTTCACGCCGGTCGCTTCGATAATTCCACGGATGACCTTGCCGCCCGGCCCGATCAGGTCACGGATCTTGTCGGTAGGAATCTGCAGCGTATGGATGCGCGGTGCAAACTTGGAACGCGTCTCACGCGCGCCCTGCAGTTCGGCGTCCATCTTGTCCAGCAGGAAGAGCCGGCCATGCCGCGCCTGCTCCATCGCTTCGCGCATGATCTGCCCGGTAATACCGGGAATCTTGATGTCCATCTGCATCGCCGTGATGCCCTTGCGCGTGCCCGCCACCTTGAAGTCCATATCCCCATAGTGGTCTTCCGCGCCAGCGATGTCTGTCAGGATGGCGTACTGTTCACCCTCTTTCACCAGACCCATCGCTATGCCGGCAACCGCGCCCTTGAGGGACACGCCAGCATCCATCAGCGCAAGGCTGGCACCGCAGACGCTTGCCATCGAAGAGGAACCGTTCGACTCCAGAATGTCGGAGACGATGCGGAAGGTGTACGGCGACTCCTCCGGCGCCGGCAGCACCCACGAGATCGCACGCTCTGCCAGAGCACCGTGGCCCACTTCACGACGGCCAACACCGGTCATACGGCCGGTTTCGCCAACCGAGAATGGTGGGAAGTTGTAGTGCAGCATCAGGCGCTTCTTCTGCTCGCCCTCGTACGTCTCCAGACGCTGCTGATCGTCAGTCGTGCCGAGCGTGACGGTGACCAGAGCCTGCGTCTCACCGCGGGTGAAGAGCGCTGAACCGTGGGTGCGTGGCAGCACGGTCGTCTCGATGGTGATCTGCCGGATCTCGTCGAATGCGCGGCGGTCTGGCCGTACCCGCTCCTGCAGCACCTGCTCGCGGAAGATGCGCTCGCGCAGTGCTTCATAGTACTTGCCAAGCTTTTTCTTCGCATCCGGTTGATCGGCCGGCAGCTCCTTCGCCAGCTCATCTTTGATCGCCTTGACCATCGCGTAGCTTTCGGTCTTGGCGTGCGTCTTGGTGTCCAGCGCATCCTTCAGGCGGGCGCCCACCTTGGTATCGAGCTCCGCCGCGTATGCGTGGTCGACTTCGACCTCGGCTACGGCACGCTTGGTCTTGCCAGCCTTCGCCACCAGCTCTTCAATCGCCGCGACGATCTTCTTGACCTCGCCATGACCAAATTCGATGGCGTCGACCACAACCTCTTCGCTCACCTCTTTTGCGCCGCTCTCCACCATCACGATGCCGTCCTTGGTGCCGACAACCATGATGTTCAACGTGCTCTCATGCCGCTCTGCGTAAGTAGGATTGATAACGAACTGATCGTTCACACGGCCCACGCGCACGGCGCCGATTGGTCCGCCGAACGGAATATCCGAGAGCGCGAGCGCCGCACCTGCGCCATTGATGCCAATGACGTCAGGATCATTTTCCTTGTCCGCGGAGAGGACGAATGCGATGACCTGCGTCTCGTTGCGGAAGTTCTCCGGAAAGAGTGGTCGGATGGGACGATCGATCTGCCGCGAAGTCAGGATTTCTTTCTCGCTGGGGCGTCCTTCGCGCTTGATGAAGCCGCCGGGGATGCGTCCGCCAGCGTAGGTGTACTCGCGATAATCGACGGTGAGGGGAAAGAAGTCGATGCCTTCGCGTGGCTCCTGCGATGCAACCGCGGTGACCAGAACTACGCTGTCCCCCTGCGATACCAGTGCGGCGCCGGAGGCTTGTTTGGCCATACGGCCTGTTTCAAAAGTCAGTTGCTTGCCGCCGGCAAGCTCAACGGAAACTATTTGTTTCATGGAATCCTCGTTTTCTGTGCAGCGCAGGAGATGATGTCGCTCCAGGCAGGCAGGCACGCAGCACCCAAGAGAAACTTGCGGTGCAGGTTATTTGTTCGCACGCGGTCTCCTCTCAGCCGTGCGGCGAGTGGAAGGGTGCGGAAGCGACGTGTGACCTTGGCCCTAAAAAGAAATGACCGGAATCCCACGTCGCTGTCTCTGGAAGCGTGCGGTAAAAGGGGCAAGGTCTGTAAGAACTTACTTACGGATGCCGAGCTTGCCGATAACGTCGCGGTAGCGGACGGAGTCATTCGTCTTCAGGTAATTCAGAAGACGACGCCGTTTGCTTACCAGCATCAACAGACCACGGCGCGATGCATGGTCCTTCTTGTGGGTCTTGAAATGTTCGGTCAGCTCGCCGATCCGTTCGCTAAGAATCGCGATCTGCACCTCGGGACTTCCCGTATCCGAATCATGTGTCCGGAAGCGGGAGATCACCTCTGTCTTCTTTTCTGTTGCCAGCACGCTTACCTCTCTATGCTCTTTATCGAATCCACTCTCTAAGTGTCTGCCCTAAGAGTAACATAGAGTGCTTTCGTGAGCACAGATAGATTTGCGGCTAGTGGACGGCAATCTCGGTCTTGCCGCCGGCTTTCGGATTATTTTTATCGAGCAGGAAGCTCAGCAGCACCATAATCGCGGACGCTGCGGCGAGTGCAAAATACACATCTACATATGCCTGTGCGGCGGTCTGGGCTTGCAGAAGATTGTAGATCCGCGCCGTCGCCCCACTTTGTGCATTGGACGGTCCGAGGTGGTTGGTAAGAGCACCAGTCAACGCCTCCAGCCGCTGCTGATATGCAGGGCTGCCGGGGTTTAGCGAATGCAGGATATTCGCCTGATGGAAGGCCGTGCTCTCAACGACGAATGCATTGGTAAGCGATATGAGGATTGAGCCGCCAATATTGCGCGCGAAATTGATGAGTCCGGCGACCTGATTATTCAGTTCACGCGGGATGCCGAAATAGGCCGCCGTCGTAACGGAAATAAAGACAAACGGTATGGCGGCAATCTGCACAACACGTAGCCATGACGCGAAGCCGAAGCTCATCCCTAGATTCACACGCAGAGCGGAATACCCATATCCAAGAACGAACAATATGAAGCCGAAGACGATGACGTTACGTGCGGGAAAACGTGAGACGGCGATTCCAGCCATCGGCATTACCACGATCAGCACCAGGCCACCCCATGAGAGGGCAAGACCTGCAATCGTGGCGGTGTAACGCAGCAATTGCTGCGTAAATTGTGGCTGCAGTACCGTGCCAGCGTTCAGAATGCCACCGGTCATCAGCATCAGGAATGAGCAGACGGCGAAGTTTTTGTACCTGTAGAGCCGCATCTCCATGATTGGTTTCTTCGTGCCCCACACCTCCCACCAGATCAGTGTCAGGAAGGAAACGACAAAGGTGATGGCGTAGAACTTGATCCAGGCTGAGCCGAACCAGTTCCACTCCTCGCCCTTGTCCATGAAGATCTCGAGCGCCCCCATCGATATCACCAGCAGAATGACCCCTATGTAGTCGATCCGCCAGAAATTCTTCCTGTCGGGCTTCAGATAGGGGGGGTCTTCAACCACCATCTGCACCAGGAACAGGGCGGCGATGCCGATCGGGATGTTGATGTAAAAGATCCAGTGCCAGCTGTAGTTGTCCGTCAGCCAACCACCAATCGTGGGTCCAATCGACGGCGCGAGCACTGCAACCAGCCCGTAAAGCGAGAATGCAAGGCCACGTTTGCTGGGTTCGAAAGAGTCGGCCATGATCGCCTGCGCCATCGGCTGAAGGCCACCGCCACCCGCTCCCTGGAGCACGCGAAAGAACAGCAGGAGTCCCAGTGAGGGAGCCAAACCGCACAGAAACGATGCGGCGATGAAAATAATGAGGCACATCATGAAAAACTTCTTGCGGCCAATGACGCTGGATGCCCACCCGCCCATGGGCAGTACGACTGCGTTCGCCACCAGATATGTGGTGAGCACCCAAGTGCTTTCGTCGCGACTCGCTCCAAGGCCGCCGGCAATATACGGCAGCGCTACGTTCGCGATCGAGGTGTCGAGCACCTCCATAAAGGCAGCCATCGCAACCGTCGCAGCAATCACCCAGGGATTCGTCTTCGGCTTCCACGCCGTCATGGGAACTGCTGCTGCCGCTGCCGCCATGTCGTTCGTTTGCTCCTGCAGGATGGGGTCGCTCTGGCGCAAGAATACGGCAGATGCGCGCGGCAGAGCCTAGTGGTTTGCTAGATAGATGCAAAACCGCGATGAGCGGACTCGGAAATTGGGCACCGGAGTTGTGTCACTCGGCCATTCGCCCGAGTGCTTGCTACCTCAAGGATTCGGGCAAACGCGAGTCTTTATTTCCCTTCGTGGAGTTTGCCAGTCCAGCCGAGAAAACGGATCAGTTGACCCTTTTCCTGCCATACGAATCGAAAAAAGTCGCTGGCGCCGATGGTGTGGGCTTCACGTCCCGAATAGGTCTCGATGCGCCAGCGCAGATAGTCGCTGCGCCAGGGTCGCAAGCGGTGTCCACGCGTGGCATTCCAAAGGAACCGCATCGCACTTCGCATCGCCATCAAGCTCCGGCATCAGTATAGAGTGCCGGCATCGGCGCGGAAGCTTCACGCCTTGGCGCTGACAGAGAACCTGTTACATGCGGTCAAAGAGAGTTCCCTGCTGCTCGATCGCTACGATGACAGATTCCAGAGCCGACTGCTGCGTCTCGCTGGAGGAGAGTTTCGTCGCTATGGTTGGCAGGTCCGCCTGCAGCAGATCGGTCTGATTCGCCACCAACCGCGTCTGTTCCTGTGACGCATAGGAGGAAGCCGACTGCAAGCGATTGATCGAACCGTCGAGCGATGCACGCTGGGTGCTGAGCTGTGAGAGTCCCGAGCTCAGCTGCGACGTCAGGGCGCTGGTTGTTGCCGTATCGCCGGTGGAGAAACCTTGAATCAGCGCATTCAGCGTGCCGAGAAGATCGCCGCCAGCGGCGGTGAATATCTGTTGACCGGGCACGTTGGTCGCGATCGACTGACCACCGGGCGTAGTCACATAGTTCACGGCATTGTCGCCCGAGTAGGTGACGGTCGCGGGACTGGTGGAGCTGTCAAGTTGAAACGGCGGACTATTGTTCTGGCTTCCCGAGAATAGATACTTCCCGCTGTAGCTGGTGTTTGCCAGCCCGAGGATTTCATCGCGGATGGTGGTGAGCTCCGCGGCGACGCTGGACCGATCACTGGCATTGTTCGTGCCGTTGTTTCCGGCGGTCGCCACCGAGATCGCCTGATTGATCTGATCGACTACTGATCCAAGTGTCGAATCGGCGACCTGCATTTTGGCCGTAGTCGTAGCCGCGGTCTGCGTGAAGACGCTGTCGGCGGCAATCTGCGCCATAAACTGAACGTTCTGCGCGGCTGCAATCGGATCGTCGCCCAACCCGGTAAGGCGTACACCACTGGCTATCTGGCTGGACAAAGTCTGTTGTTGCGCTGTGGTGCGGGAGAGCGCGGCAGCAATTTGTTGAAGATAGTTTGGATCGACATTCATGGTGTCTCTTCTCCGCGTGGCCTACACAGATACAGCAGTCTCCGTGCCCAGGTTGAGGGCGCTTGTCACCACCGAGTTCAGGATGGTGAACACCTTGGACGCGGCCTGATAGGACTGCTCATACGATTGCAAGAGCGTTGCCTGATCGTTCATGTTGACCGACGATAATGCGCTTTGCTGTGACTGGAGCTGCGTGAGGGAGGCGCTCTGTGACGCCTGAGTTGTAGTCGCCTCGCTCACCTTCGCACCGATGTCGCCTACTAGTGCAGCGTAAGACACAGTAGGCGTTTGGCCTCCAACAATACCTGCTGAAGCCAGTGCGGCCAACGCCGCGGCATTCGATCCGTCCTGCGCCCCGGCTCCGGAGGCTGACGCGGCCACTCCGTTCGGATCGGTTAATGTCACAGCCATCGCGTCCGCGGCTCCTGTGACACCGCCGCCCAGAGCGAATATAGGCGGACCACTATTTCCGTTGGAGTCCGTTCCACTTGCTTGCTGCGCATTCACCGCCGTGCCCACGCCCCACGCCAGTTGATCGACCGAAGTGAGGGCGCTTGGAATATCGACATCCCGCGCCTCGAGAGAGCCCCCAATCTGGCCACCCCCGTTGGTGAGAGCCGAGGTCTGATCGACCCCGCCGAGCAGCAAGTGGGTTACTCCGCCGGTGCTCTGGGTCGTGAGATCCACGCTCTGCCCCCCGGCCACGAGCACGGCGCCCGATGTCGTGGTGATGGTGAGGCTGTTATTGTCATTCGCGATTTGGTGGATGCCGACTAGTTGAGACAACTGTTGAAGGTCGTACTGCCGCTGATCTTCGAGTGTTCCCGCATCTCCGGACGGGCTACTCGCGCTGATCTTTGCATTCAAACTCGCAATGTCTTTGGTCAGTGAGTTCACCTGGTCTGCCGCGGACGCAATCGTTGCATCCACTCCCGAACGCTGTTGCTCCAGGCTTTTGGAGACCTGATTGAATGTCGCAGCCAGGCTCTGGGCCGCGGTCAGCACACCTGTTCGCAGGCTCGCGTTCGACGGATCGGCGGCGAGCGCTGAAAAACTCTGAAAGAACGCCGTCATCTGTTGACCGATGTCGGCTACGCCGGTACTGGTATTGCTTCCAGTCGCTGTGATCGCCCCGGAAAAGATAGACTGCAGATCATTCAGGGCCGCAAGCCGCGCCGCGCCGTCAGCCTGGTCTTGCGTCTGCTGGTCTATGCGCTGATTCAATACACGATCGCGCTGCGAGGCTATTCCCTCAATCGTCACGCCGCCGGCAACCGACTGGCCGCCGACCGTTACGGTATCCGCGGCTCCCCAATTCAAGGTCTCGGTGGTATAGCCGGGCGTATTCGCGTTGGCGATGTTTCCTGCTACGACCGAGATCGCCGCCTGGTCCGCCGCCAATGCACCTGTTGCTATGTTCCACGCCTGATTGAGAGAAGCCATCCTGTTTAACGCCTCGCAAGAGCCCGGTAGCCGTCGCCGGGCAAATATTGGCGCGGCTCGAGCCCCAGCACATTCAGATTGATACGCGTCTGCCGGAGCAGACGGTCAAGGAGCAGCAATTTCCAGGAGAGACGTGCATGCGCCGCATTGGAGACGTAGAGGCGACGACCCTTCGCGTCCCAATCGCTGCACAGACGCGCCAACTGCATGAGGATCTCCGCGTCCATCTTTGCTAGTCCATCGATCACGCGATCGAGTGTTCGCTCAATCTCAGTAGCTGGCAACCACGATCCGTCCATGTCGTCGGGCGTCATGCAGAGATCCTTCTAGCGAGCTATATTGCGCAGCATGGCGTCTGCTACGTCCTGCGGGGCGACTTGGTAATCGCCCTTGGCAATCTGCTGTTGCAGGCTCGCGATACGATCCTGGCGGACATCCGGCATCTGCATCGCTTGCGCCACAACGTGAGCAGCCGGACTGAGGTCACTCGAATCCCGCTCCGGCGTCTTGCTGCTGCCGGAAGTGCTGGATGGGCCGTCTGGCCGTACCCGGGACGGCGCCTCAATGCCGAGGCTCTCCAGGTTCGATGTGTAGGTGGAACGATCGTGTACGTCCATGGATAAACCTCCTCGCAAGCTATATCGGCGGCGATCCGGAAAGCTTGAGGGGCTCACTGAGAAGACTGCCCTTCGGGTCCTTTGGGGCTCCAGCGCTGGTGGACTCGAGCTGATGGAGAATCCGGTCGGCGATGCCGAATCCGCCTCGCTCGGATATCGCCCGCGCGAGGGATTCCGAGGCGAAGCCGGACAATGCACCTTCGCTTCCCGCGCCACTGTCGCTGCCTTCACCCGTGAGGCCGTTGCTCTCTTGCAGCGGCTTCAACAATTCTGTCATCAGAGTTGCCTCAAACTCGTGCGCAGAGCGCTCAAGTTTCGGATTCTTCGCCTGGACCGAGGCCGCTGAGGTGCCCTGCGACTCTAGGCCCTGCGGTTCTAATTTCGCAAGCTGCATCTAGAGCACCTCCAACTCAGCTTCAAGGGCGCCAGCCTCTTTCATCGCCTGCAGTATCGAAATCACATCGCGCGCACTCGCGCCGATCCCCTGCAGCTCCTGGACCAGGTCATCGACGGTCGCGCCGCGCTTCAGCACAATCTGATTTACCGGCTTATCCTGTGCATCGACGCGAGTCTCCTGGACGGTTTGCGTGGTCCCGTTGCTGAGCGGGCCTGGTTGGGAAACAGCGAAATCGCTGACGACATTCACGACCAGCCCGCCATGCAGAATGGACACTGGTTGCAGCCGCACGTCGCCACCAATGACTACCGTTCCGGTGCGCTCGTTCACTACCACCTTGGCGCGCGGAAAGGTGTCAATCTCGACCGCTTCCACGCGAGCCAGCAGGGCAGGCAGGTCCTCTCCTGGCTGAGGATGCAGATCGACACGCCGGCTGTCCGCGGCATGCGCAAGTGGGCGCTTCAGATCGTTGTTTATCGCGTCGGCCATGCGTTCCGCTGTCCGAAAATCTGCGTCGTTGAGCAGTATGGAGAGCGATGGCAACCGGGCCAGGTCAAGGGGCACGCCGCGTTCCACCATGGCGCCACCGGGGATGCGGCCCGTTGTCGGGTGGTTCACTACCTTTGCATTCCCATTCGCTGCTGCCGCGTATCCTCCGAGGACGATCGGACCCTGGGATTGCGCATAGATCCGCCCATCTGGCCCGTAAAGCGGGGTCATCAGCAGAAGCCCGCCGTTGAGACTGCGAGCGTCGCCGGCAGAAGAGACGGTGACATCCAGTTTGGTGCCAGGTTGTGCGAAGGGCGGCAGTGTGGCCGCAATGAAGACCGCCGCCATATTCTGCACACGAAGCGTACTCGTGCTCCCGCTGGTGGGTACGTTTACCCCCATGCGCTGCAAGGTGGAGATCAGCGTCTGCACAGGAAACACGGTCTGCTGACTATCGCCCGTGCCGCTCAGGCCGACCACGATGCCATAACCGATGAGCTGGTTGTCGCGCACCCCCTCGATCGTAGCGACATCCTTGATGCGAACGCGATGCGCTGCTGCACTCCCGGTCCTCTGCGCTGATCCAGAGAACGGCGCACAGATGAACACCATGAACGCCGCGAGGCACGCTAACTTCGTCCGGGCGGTGGTGCCAAGACTAGAAAACGACCAGGCGTTCCAGGAAGCGGACGAGAGGGTTCTGGCGGTACGTGTAGTCATTGATAATTCCCTTTCCAACTACTTCCAGCTCAAGGTCAGTGACTGCGGTCGACAGGACCTGGTTGTTTGCATTCACGTCACTGGGCCGCACAAGTCCGCGAAGACGGATCATCTGTGTCTGCTGATTGAACGCCACTTGTCTCTCGGCTTCGATCACGAGAATGCCGTTGGGCAGCACGCTCACCACCTGGCCGCCGACAGTTGTATTCAGAGTCGAGTTGGTGACGCTCTGCCCCTGTGCGGTGAGAGCGCTGGCGGAGTTTTGTGACAGAAGATTCTGCAGGCTATTGCTGCTTGAGAGCTTTCCGAAGAGAGCGGCGACCTGCGAGTTCGCACTGGAACTCCGGGAGTTCTTGACCGAGCCATCTGTCGAGGCAGAGAGAGACTCCACCACCACAATGGAGATCAGGTCATGGGCGTGCATGGCACGAACGTCGGAGGTGAGGCGGGTAAAAGCGCCGTCCTCGCTCCAGATTGAGCCCATCGCGTGCGGCTCTGTCTCGCTCTGCTGGCGCACGCGGGCGAGGTATTCGGAGAGCGCACGATCCGTCGCGCCCTGGATGGGATTGGCCTTCTTTTGCGACGGTGAGGCCGCGTGCACAACGCAGGAAGACGCAAGTAAGAGTGCCCCAGCGAAAAGTGCAATATGAAAAATCAACCGACTCGAAACATTCACCGCCATGCACTCACTTTCCCGCTGAGGATGCCCGCTCCTGAATCAAGAACTGTCATCTCTACCAATGCCCCAGTCACTGCCACACGCGCCCGCACGCGAGCGCCGCACACGCCATTCTGGAGCGCCGTAGCGTCGAGCGAAGACATGGACAACTCGCTGTTTGCGCTGCGGAGCGATATGTGGTCGCCTGCACGGACACAAATAGCTGACCGCCCCGGCTCGCGATGCCGGCTCACTCCTGCAACAGAACCGCGCAGGGGCGTCAGCCGGGGCGGGGCTGCCGGGTGCTTCGCATCCAACACGCGTTGCCAGTGAAGACCTGAGATCGGATCGACCTGCTCGGCATCGCGACCGAGATGCAGCGCCGATGCTCCAGCCACGCTCATGCCGAAGCTGAGCATGGCGGTACAGACAAGGATGTTTCGGGTTCCAGTCACTGATGCACCTCGGCTAAATCTAACGGGACATATTGTTTACTTGCGAGTACATGTCGTCAGCCGCCTTGATCACCTTGGAATTGCTCTCATAGGCCCGCTGCGCAAGCACCATCTCGACAAACTCACTGACCACGTCAACGTTGGAGCCTTCCAGATACCCCTGCTGCACCTGGCCCAGCCCTTGCGTCCCGCCGGGGTTATCTGTGATCGGGTCTCCGGAGGAGAGAGTCGCTCGAAGCAGATTGCCTCCCATAGACTCAAGGCCGCCCGGGTTGGCGAACGTCGCCAGTTGCAGTTGCCCAAGCTGCTGCGGATTCTGCTGGCCGGGCAGGGTCGCGTTCACTTGCCCATACTGCGTGATCGTCACGGCAGTTGCATTCGGCGGAATCGTAATCGTGGGCTGCAGCAGATCCCCTGCCGCAGTCACTATGGTTCCCTGGTTGTTGAGGTGAAAGTTGCCCGCCCGTGTGTATGCGGTGGTTCCATCTGGACGCTGCACCTGAAAAAAGCCGGCGCCTTCGATCGCAATGTCGAGCGGATTGTTCGTCTGGTTCAGATCGCCCTGCGTCATGATCACTTCAGTCGCTGCGGACTTGGTGCCCAGACCAATCTGCAACCCTGCTGAAACGGTTTGCGCACTCTGCGCCGCTCCGGGTGTCACCATGTTCTGGTAGAGCATGTCCTGGAACTGCAGCCGCGTCTGACGAAAACCCGCGGTCGAAGAGTTGGCGAGGTTGTTGGCGATGGTGTCCAGATTGAGCTGCTGGGCGCTCATGCCGCTCGCTGCCGTATAGAGTGCTCGTATCATTTCGTTTTTCTCTCCGCTCTTTCTGAGAATCTCTTCGCCGTCTTCTGCTTAAACTTTGGGCAAGTCTTCGCTTGCCGCGCGATCAAGGTCGTTATGGAAGACAGAGAGAGCCTTCTGCATCATCTCGGCCTGGCGCTGGATCAACATCAGTTGCAGGCTGCCGTTCACGACGTCCTGGTTGGATCCCTCGATCTCACCTTGAGCAACGGAATAGTCCTGGCTCGGCTTAAGGGTCTTCCCATCGTTCACGCGATACTCGTTGGCCCCTTCCGCAATCAGCTGCGTTGCCGGCGCAACAAACACACCGAGCTGGCCCACAACGCCGCCATCCACGGAAACTGCTCCATCGGTGCCTACAGCGATCGTCCCATTCGGCATGACGATTGGTTTGCGCGCTGTATCGAGAACCGGGTCGCCGGCGCTATCCACCAGCGTTCCATCCTTGGTGCGTTGAAACGACCCATCGCGCGTGTATCTCTCACCGTGGGCAGTCTTGACGGCAAAAAAACCCTGACCCTGAATGGCAACGTCTGTCGCATTCCCCGTCTTCACCAGCGCGCCCTGGCCAAGATCGACCTGGCCGCCACCAAGCACACCATAGCGGTTGACCGCTCCGTTCAACTGCGAGTCCGCAGCCCCTTCGCCGGCGACCGCGTCACGAAAATACTCGCGCTGCGCGCGGTATCCATTTGTAGTGGCATTCGCCAGATTGCTCGAGGCAGCATCCATCGCCTCGGTGCGCGCCAGCAATGCGGAATAGGCTGCGTAGTAACCGCTGTCCATTACCAGCTCTCCTGCTGCGTATTCCTTGCATCCGGAGGGCCATTTCAAGGCCTGTCAGGCGCGCCTATTCTTAGCAGGATTTAATGAATTCAGCCGGACAATCCTGGTCCATCCCGCCGCGCAAAGGGAGCACAATGTCGCGTATCTGCATGGGATGGCTCCCGCGGCCCCGAAGCCACATCCGCAGCCAGAGATGATCGTGCACTCGGACCAGGCGGGAATCGCTCGGCCGGGACTGTTCGATCAACTCGCGGATGCACGCCACAACGCCGTCGCGTCCCGGAAGATGCAGTTCCGCGGTATCAGCCGTATCTCCGTCGGCAAGGTTCCACGCACTATCTTCGAGAAATGCCGCGTGCACAGGCTCACGAAGCATATGTTCCATCGCGCGTGCAGCAGCGTGCTCGGCACGGTATTTTCCGGCCAGATACAGCGCCTTGTCCGAACCTTGACGGAGCGGCGCAAGGCCATAGCGGTTCCGCAGGAAGGCAGGGATGAGCCAGCGCGCAAATTCCAGCCCCGGCATTCCCGATGGCAATACCGTGCAGTTCCACTGGACTCCCAACGCCTTTGTAATGGTCTCCTCGGAAACACCATGTAAGCGGTGAAGCCATTCGCCAATGCGGCCATTCTGAGCATGGCGTTGCGCTGCAAGTGCTTCCTGAAGCTCCCGATGACTGATCCATCCGCGGCTGAGCAGGATCAGGCCCAGAGGCATGCGCAAGGCGCGTTCCGCCGGAACAGGTTCCCAGCTTTCGATCTGGCTGCGCACCGCGCCAGCGATCATCCGTTCCATGCATACTGCGCTGCACCCCCACTTCTCTTCAAAGCGAGGAAAAGAGCGGCTCCTGAAGAGCTGCAGCCAACCGGTCCTGCACTCTCGATTCCCACAAACGTCGATCCAGCGAGTTGCACGGCTCGGCGGATGGCTCTTCGGGTTCGTTGCAAGCGATGACTGGGTCACCCGGAGAGAACCTCCGTAACCCGCAGTCCAAACTTACCCTGAACCAACACAACCTCTCCGCGTGCGACTACTTTGTCACCGATGATCAGGTCGACTGGATCGGTAATCTGCCGATCCAGCGGAATCACAGCACCCGGACCGATCTCCAACAACTCCGCCAGAGACATCTCCCGCGCGCCAAATCGTATGTTGGCTTCGAGCTCGATATCGAGCAGCTTGCCCAAACCGTTTCCTTCCACCATGTCTCTCCTTCAAATCAGTTCAGATCTGCCTGGATTTGGGCGAAGTGTCATGCGCGGGCAGCGCGTTTGGCAGATGGGGCGCCCAGGGCCACCCGAAGCCGTGCCATAGCTGCAGAGTGAAGCTGCGAGACGCGCGATTCCACCACGCCCATCGTCGCTCCTACCTCGCGCATCGTCAGTTCCTCGTAGTAGTAGAGCGTTAGAACCATCCGCTCCCGTTCCGGGAGTTCTGCAATCGCCTCAGCGAGCAGACGCCGCATCTCGTTGCCCTGGCATTGCAGGAACGGATCGTCCTCCGGGCCCGCTGGGATGAGAGCCAGGGCCTCCACCCCTGCATCGTCGGCGGGAGTCACGTTGAGACTGCCCAGCTCAAGACCCGACAGCTCGCCAAGAAGTTGCTGATATGCGTTCAGATCCAGGCCCATCTCCTTGGCCACTTCGGTCTCGGTCGGGGCCTTGCCCAGCTTCGTGCTCAGAGAGCGAATCGCCTCCTCCACAGCTCGGCCCTTCCGCCTCAGATCGCGCGGCCCCCAGTCCAGAGCGCGCAAGCTGTCCAGCATGGCGCCACGCACACGAAATTGCGCATAGGTGCGGAACTGAACCTTCTTCGTCGAATCAAACTTTTGCAGCGCATCCATAAGGCCCACAATGCCGGCGCTGATCAGGTCTTCCATTTCAACCTGCTGCGGCAGCCGTTCGCGAATGCGCAGCGCCAGGAAACGCACCATCGGGAGATGTTCGCGAAGGGTCTCTTCCGAGACAGTCGGCTGCGCAGCAGTGATCCCCAGCGCCACTTCTTCGTATCCGGCTGCCGATCGGGCCGAAGCCGGCTCCGGAAGCGGATAAAGGCTGACCGGTAGTGGGCTACGCTTGTGTTCTGTGGACGTTCTTTGTTCCATACCTGCTCCTGTGCATTCGCTCCTACCGCTTCAGAGCGCCTGTTCAGCGCACGGTTCCGAGCGATCGGACTCGTACATCAGCCGGAACTTCACCTGGCGCCAGAACCGTCACTCGAGGTACCGCCGGTTCCAGCCAGCGCCGGATGTGATATCGCGCCGGACTCTGACACAGAAGCACGGGCCATGCCGTTGTGCTTGCCCCCCCACTTAGCTTTTTCAAAGAATCGGCCATGCGCCGGATAACCGGCGCTGACAGCGCACTCCTATCGCTGATGTTTCGGCCTGCGTCGCCAAAACAGGACTGGAGCTCCTCATCGATCGCTGGATCGAGAAGCAGAACCGGAAGGGCTCCGTCTGCATCCAGATGAGGCTGAACGAGCCGCCGGCCCATCGCCTGGCGGCATAGTTCGACCAGGTATGGGAGCGCCTTGTTGGCGGGCGCAGCCTCCACCAGCACCTCGAGGATGGTTCCCAGATCGCGAATCGATACCTGCTCGCGCAGCAACTGCTGCAGGACGCGCTGCACCTCGCCCAGCGTCATGACCTTTGGGATCAGCTCTTCGATCAGTTTGGGATGCGAGTCGTTCAATGTGTCAATCAGGCGTTTTGTCTCCGCGCGGCTAAGCAGCTCATGGCCATGCCGCCTTACCAACTCGGACAAGTGCATCGTGATGACAGTGGTGGGGTCGACCACGGAATATCCGGCCGCCAGCGCCTGTTCTTCCAGTGCAGGCGCGATCCAGCGAGCACTCACACCAAAGGCCGGTTCGCGCGTCTCTTTGCCAGGAAGCGCACGCGCCTGCGGGTCAGCAGAGACCGCCAGAAGCTGATTGTTTTCGGTCTGCCAGCGGCCGATCTCTACCCCACGCAGCGAGATGACATACTCACGCGGCTTGAGACGCAGGTTATCCGCAATGTGGACCGGCGGCACGACAAAGCCCAGCTCTGTCGCCAGATGCCGCCGCAATGTCCGGATGCGCGACAACATCTGGCCGCCTTGCTTTTCGTCCACCAGAGGGATGAGCTGAAATCCGATTTCGAGCGACAGCTCGTCCATGCGAAGCAGGCCGGCCAGATTCTCGGCCTGCGCCTTCGCATCCTCCTTTTTCGTAGTGTCGGCGGGACCATCCGCCACAGAGGCCAGTGGGCGACGCGCGATCTGCCGTCCCACGAAGAACAACATCGAAGCGATCAAAAGAAACGGCAGCTTCGGCAGGCCCGGCACCAGAGCCATCACACCCAGCACCCCGCCGGACATGTACAGCGTCGCCGGCCGTCCCAGGAGTTGCGAACCGATCTCCGTGCCCAGCGCGCCAGCCGATGATGCGCGCGTGAGCACCATGCCGCCGGCAACCGAGACCAGCAGCGAAGGGATCATCGTAACCAGACCGTCGCCAACCGTCAGCGTGGTGTAGGTCTTTAGAGCATCGCCCAGAGCAACACCCTGCTGCAGGGTGCCGATCAACAGGCCGGCAATGATGTTGATCGCGGTGATGAGAATCGTTGCCATGGAGTCACGCTGGTTGAAGCGCGCCGCGCCATCCATCGCCCCGTAAAACTCAGCTTCGCGAGCCACAGCTTCGCGTCTCTTGCGTGCCGCCATCTCATCGATCATGCCGGCGTTCAGATCCGCATCGATGGCCATCTGTTTGCCCGGCAACGCATCCAGCGTGAAGCGTGCCGTCACTTCGGCGGTACGCACCGCACCGTGGCTCACCACTAGAAACTGAATTGCAATCAGCGCGAGAAAGAGTACGAACCCGACAACATAGTTACCCCCCACAACAAACTGCCCAAAAGCTTCGATCACGCTGCCGGCCGCCGCTGTACCCTCGCTGCCATGCAGCAGGATGCGGCGGCTGGATGCTATTTTCAGAGAAAGACGAAACAGCGTGAGCAGCAGTAGGAGCGTTGGAAAGACCGAGAAGTCGACTGCCTTGCGCACCTGCACCGCTGAGAGAAACACCAGCACGGCTGCGGCGATCGACAGCCCAAGCAGCAAATCCAGAACCAAAGACGGCAGCGGTACCAGCATGACGAAGACGATGCTGATAGCTCCGCCCGGCAGCGCAAATTCACGCATGCTGCCGAGCCACCGCGTCCATGCCGGTTTCGCTGCACCATTCGTTTGTGCGACATTCGCCGGCTTCGCGGCGGGCGCGGTCAATACGGCAGAGGTACTCATCGTGTCTCCTGATTGGTTGCGAGCCCGAAGGCGTTTCTAGAAGCCCTTTGCGGAACAGTGTCAGCAGAATGCGCGGTCTCCCTGCGCCGTTGCTCATGCGCGCGGCGCATCCGCTCCTCTGCCTCCTGGCGGAAGAGATAGGCGAGAATCGCGGCGACGGCTGCATACAGTTCTGCCGGGATGCTTTGCCCTGGCTCAACCGCGCGATACAACGAGCGGGCAAGGGGCGGATTCTCGACCAGCGGAACGCCTGCCCAGCGTGCTTCTTCTCTGATCTGCGCAGCCAGCAGATCACGGCCCTTGGCCAGCACTTTCGGGGCTTCCATAGTGCTCATGTCGAAGGAAAGCGCTACAGCATAGTGCGTTGGATTTGTAATGACCACGCTTGCCTTCTTCACATCAGCTCGAAGCATGCGGCGGCGCATCTGCCGTTGCAGGGAGCGGATGCGACCTTTCATCTGCGGATTACCTTCCGTCTCCTTGAACTCGTCGCGAATCTCCTGCTTGCTCATCTTCAGGCGGCTCTCCCATTGCCGCCATTCGACGACGTAGTCCACCAGCGACCACGCCAGCATGATCCATGCCGTATTCACAAGCAGCTGGTAGGCGTCGGTGAAGACCTGCGGCAGACGCGCAAGACTGAACACAGGAATCTTGGTGAGCTCCGTTACAAAGTGAACCAGCTGAATCGACAGCAACGAGACGGGAATCAGGGATTTGCCAAGACGCACGAGCGCACGCGTCGTAAACAGGTGTTTTACGTTTTGTGCCGGATTCAGACGCGACCACTTCGGCGCAATGCCCTTCGGCTGAATGCGGAGGCCGCGGTTCTGCGCCATGGCTACAGTCAGGCTTGCGCCGGCAGCGGCCGGCATGACGAACAAACAGGGTGCAGCGCCCGCGACGAGCATATTTCGCATCGACATGCTCAGTGCATCCCCGTTCAGGTTCGGGGCGCGCATGAGTGCGATCGCGTCCTGATAGATACCGATCCAGATCGGCAACCAGTTCCGCGCCCCCCAGCCCAGCACAAGGCTCCCGGCAAGGAGTGCCGCTGCGGAGAGGAGTTCCCTGCTGCGTGGACGATCGCCCTCCTGCTCTGCCTTTTGCCGGCGTCTCGGACTGGCTTTCTCGGTGCGCTCGTTACTCATCACTACCCTCTTTTTTGCGCCGGACTACGACGCATGTACCGCCAGCACCTGCAACATTTGCTGAGCGTTATTCAACAAACCATCGAAACGCGCCTCAAAGAATGCAGGCCACAACGCCAGCGAGCCCACCAGCACTGCGTATCCCAACACCGTCTTCGCGGGAATGGTCAATGCAAGAACGGGAAGTTGCGGCGAGACACGAGACATCAGGGCGATCCCGACTTCGACAAGCAGAGTTGCGGATATCACCGGCGCGGCCAGTTGGAGAGCAGCAAGGAAGACGCCGCCCATCATGCCGACAAGCGGGAGGCCGATGCCACGAGGCGCCAGGCCAGAGCCCAGTGGCACCACCAGGAAGCTATGAAGGAGTGCAGTGAGAATGGTCCGATGCAATCCGGCCGCCAACAGCACTGTGATTTCGAACAAACCGAGCATCTGCGCCAGTAACGGTGTCTGCACCTCGCTGTTAGGGTCGAGCAGATTGACCAGCGAAAAACTGAACTGCATCCCGAGCAGTTGCCCCGCAAGGAATGCCAGTTCGTTGAGCATGGCAAGCGACAATCCCAGCAGAGCGGCAACTCCAAGCTCACCCAGAATGCTTTCGAGCCCTACCTCAACATGCGAACCTGGTAGCGCAGCGGCCGCGGGGGCCAATACGACGGTTAGTACGACAAGGAAAACGCTCTTCACCTTTGTGGGTAATGCCTGCGAGGAGAAAATTGGAGCGAAGACGAACAGGCCGCTGACACGGATACACACAAGCAGCGCTGCCTTGAGCAGGTGCGCCCAGCCAGCCGTTTCAGTGGGAGGAATCCACGCCATCATCGCGCTCAAGTGGCAAACCGGCGGAGGTCGCTCAGAAGCGAAGCTGTGAACCACACCAGCCGATGGAGGAACCACGGCATCCCGGCCAGCAGTACGGTGGCGACAATTAACAAACGCGGCACGGTGGATAGCGTTTGGTCCTGTATGGAAGTCAGTGTCTGTATCAGGCTGATCAACAGGCTCGACACGCCCGCGACGGCCAGGATTGGAGCGCTCAGGATCAGCGCCTCGCGCAATGTCATCCGCATCAGTTCAGCAACCTGGTCGGCGGTCATGCTTGGTTCTCCTTATCACCCGTTTACGAAAAGCTCTTGAGCAGCGAGTCAGCCAGAAGGTTCCAGCCATCCACCATGACGAACAGCAGGATCTTCAGCGGAGTGGAGATGGTCACGGGGGGCAGTTGCAACATCCCGATGGAGGTCGTGATGGACGCAACGACCAGATCGACCAGCAGGAACGGCAGGAAGAGAATGGCGCCGATCTGAAAACCTGCCTTCAGCTCCGAGAGCATGTATGCCGGAACGACAACCCGCATCGGTAGCTCCATGGGTGTCTTCGGCCGTGCCACGGATCCGGCGTTGACGAACAGCGCCAGGTCTTTTTCTCGCGCGTAGTGCAACATGAATCTCTTGGGCGGCTGGATGCCTCTCTCAACAGCCTGCCACCCGGATATCTGTCCTTGCTGGAATGGCTGAATGGCCTGTTGATTCACCGCCACAATCACGGGCTGCATCAGGAACCACGTCATCATGAGGCCAAGCCCCATCAGTGTCTGGTTGCCTGGCGCTGTTTGCGTCCCCAGTGCCTGGCGAAGGAAGTGAAACACCACGAGCAGACGCACCATCGGTGTAATGGAAAGAACGATGGCAGGAAGCAGCGTGAGCAGGGTGAGAATGCCGACGATCGTCCACGGCACCGAGTTATTGTCTTTGACACCGGCCAACGCCTGTATGGATGGCAACGTTGGCGGCGCCACAAGAAGTAACGCAAGATGAGGGCTCATCAGCGTGCCATCCTTCTGCCACGGAGCCTTCGCGTAGTACGCGAGCGCGGATCTGATGCGGAGAGACGGCGAACTTCATCGAATGTGGAGATCGAAGGCGCGGCACCCTCGCCAACTCCAACCAGCAAGCGACGACCCTCGATTGCGACCAACAATAGCGACTTCTTACCGCCCAGCGACAAGCGATCGAGAACCTCGATGCGCGGCCGCGAATCGCTGTGTCTGCCGCTGAAGCGCCGCCGCAGGATTTTCATCCACGCCGCCCACGGGACAGCACGGTCAACGCGGACAGTAGCGCGCGGCTTGCACAGCCAGGCTTGAAGGGGCGTCATGCCTTCCTCCGCCACTTGTGCCGCCATGCCAGACGTTTGACGCGTGCTGCGATCTGCTGCTCGACCGCCTCAAGCTCCACCAGGAGCAGACGCTCGCCGGCTGCAGTGAGAACAAGATCGTGCACTGACAGATGCTCCGTTGCCAGCAATGCGCCCGGTTCGAGTTGCTGCAAGTCGCGAAGCGTAAAGCGCGACAACGGCACGCGAAGTTCAATGCGAAATGGGATCTGCCGGAGGTGCTCGGGAAGGACAAGCGTTCCTTCTTCCGTAAAGCTTTCCTCTGAGCCCTGGGTCCGAAAGGAAGGCACAAGCTCCGTGCACTCCGAATCGGTGGTTTTCGCCTCGCTCTCCTCCTGCGGAGATGGCAGAAGAGGCTGATGGGCCGGGGCCATGACATCGGCCTCGAGGGCGTTTTCAGGCGTGCCATCAA
>Ga0193743_1000953_pt1 | contig 22154 bp, 22 predicted proteins | sample L2c2metaG_FD_143038 | JGI IMG/M metagenome (GOLD analysis project Ga0193743, IMG submission 143038) | Soil microbial communities from a riparian zone of the East river system, Colorado, United States - L2c2 | ecosystem: Environmental > Terrestrial > Soil > Riparian zone | place: USA: East River... | reverse complement strand
AGATCGGTGCGTTGACCGCGCCGGTCGCGGGATCCGGCCGGTAACCGGCGTGGATGGCCCTGGTGGCCGGACCGTACGCGCGGAACGCGTCTGCTGCGGATCGCTGCTCACTCACGGCGATCAGGGTAACGGTGTCCGATCCGGGCCACGGTCGGTGTGCCCGTCGGTGTAGACATTCAGCATGGCCGCTTCCACCACGATCGAGCACCTGCTCGACCTCGATTCGCTGCTGACCACCGAGGACATCGAGCTGCGCACCATGGTTCGGCAGTTCGGCGAGCAGCGGCTGCGGCCCTTTGTCGCAGAGTGGTTCGAATCGGGTGAAGTGCCCGTCCGCGAGCTCGCGGTCGAGATCGGCAAGCTCGGCCTGCTCGGCATGCACCTCACCGGGTACGGCTGCGGCGGCTCCACCGCCACCGCCTACGGCCTGGTGTGCCAGGAGTTGGAGGCCGTCGACAGCGGGCTGCGCAGCCTGGTCTCGGTGCAGGGGTCGTTGGCGATGTTCGCGATCCACCACTGGGGTAGCGAGGAGCAGCGCGAGCAGTGGCTGCCGGGGATGGCCGCCGGCGAGCTGATCGGCTGCTTCGGGCTGACCGAGCCCGACTTCGGCTCCAACCCCGCAGGCATGCGCACCACGGCCCGCCGCGACGGCGCGGACTGGGTGCTCAACGGCTCGAAGATGTGGATCACCAACGCCTCGGTGGCCGACGTCGCGATCGTCTGGGCGCGCGCCGAGGAGGGCATCCTGGGGTTCGCGGTGCCTACGTCGACGGCCGGCTTCAGCGCCCGCGAGATGACGCACAAGCTGTCGCTGCGGGCGTCGGTCACTTCCGAGTTCAGCCTCGACGACGTGCGGCTGCCCGACGCCGCCAAACTTCCTGGCGCCCGCGGGTTGTCGGGCCCGCTGGCCTGCCTGTCGGAGGCCCGGTTCGGCATCGTGTTCGGGTCCGTCGGTGCGGCGCGCGACTGCCTGGAGACGACGTTGGACTACGTCGGCACCCGCAAGGTGTTCGACAAGACGCTGGCCGGCTATCAGTTGACGCAGGCCAAGATCGCCGACATGGCCGTCGAACTCGGCAAGGCCCAACTGCTGGCGCTGCACCTCGGCAGACTCAAGGACGAGGGCCGGATCAGACCGGAGCAGGTCAGCGTCGGCAAGCTGAACAACGTCCGCGAAGCCATCAAGATCGCCCGGCAGTGCCGAACCCTGTTGGGCGCCAACGGCATCACCCTGGAGTACCCGGTGATCCGGCACGCCAACAACCTGGAGTCGGTGCTGACCTACGAGGGCACCTCGGAGGTGCACCAGCTGGTCATCGGCGAGGCGCTGACCGGCGTCAGCGCGTTCCGCTGACCTCGGCGCGCACGCACACCGTCGAGGTCAACTTGTCGGCGAACGTCTGGTTCTTCGAGTCCCACAACGGCCACAGGTAGCCCAGGCCCAGGCTGAGGGGTTCCAACACGTGCGCAAACTGCCGGATCACCGAACGCAAGAAGCCGATCGGCTCGCCCGACGCCACGTCGACCACCCGCAGACCCAGGACGGACTTGCCGACGCTCGATCCCGTCCTGCCCTGCCGATAGCCGAAGTTCCACACGCCATAACCGAGTATCGCCAACCACGCGACGAGGAAACAGATCTGACCCAACACGCTGGTGCTCGACCCGCACTGGTCACCGAGATCGCGTGCGGACGGGTCGCCGTCGCATCTGCGGATCCTGGTGAGGTACAGCAGGATGACGGCCAAGGCCGCGAGAACCAGGACGGGAACGGCGTCGAGGAGGAAGGCCACCATCCGACGCGGCCACGGTGCGTACGCCACAGCGCTTGCCGTCATGCCGACAAGCTCAGCACAGATCGGCCCGCCAGCACGAAGCTGGCGGGCCGATGACTGTCGAGCGCGATCAGATCGGTACGCAGATGGTCTTGATGAGCTTGTCCGCGATGGTCTGCCGCTTCGCGTCCCACAGCGGGAACAGGTAGCCGATGTAGCAGATGGCGCCGTCGATGGCATGGGCGAGCTGCCGCACGATCGACATGCCGAAGCCGATCGGCTGTCCCGTCGCCTCACTGACGACCTTGAACTTCATGATGGCCTTGCCAACGGTGGATCCGGTGGTGCCTTCCCTCAGGCCGTAATTCCAGATCCCGTAGGCAAGGGCAATCAGCGCGCAGACGCTGAAGAGCGCCCACGCCAACTCTGACGGTCCGTTGTTGCCGGTGGCGCAGAACTCACCGAGATTGAACTCGGAATCATCGGTGATGCAGACCGTTTCGACCTTCTGCATGGTGACAAGGAAGACGGCGCCGATCGCACTCAACAGAGCGACCGGCACGTAGTCGATGAGAAAGGCCAGGACGCGCGTCAGCCACGGCGTGTACTGATCTGGCGATGCCGCCGTGCCAACGCCGACGGGCGGTGGCGGTGCAAACCCTCCTGACGCCGGCGGCGGAGGTGGGTAAGCACCACCCAGCGGCGGAGGTGGGTAGCCGCCACCCGGCGGAGGTGGGTAGCCGCCACCCGGCGGTGGCGGCGGATAGTGTTCGGGAGGCGGTGGATTGGTCACTGTCTACCTTCCTTCTGTCTTGCCAAATGCCGTCGATCTCGGTAGGCAAAACTACGGGGTGAGCGGTGCGACCTGGCCGCCGATGAGCTTGCGGTAGGTGTAGACCAAGAAGAGCGCCGCCACCGGCAGGGCAACGATCAATCCGATGCCGCAGACCACCGCACCGACGGTCGCGATGACGCCAATGATCAGCCAGGCGAGGAGGACCTGCACGAAATTCGCCTTGACGATGTCGATGCTCGCCTTGATCGCATCGATCGGCGAGAGGTTCCGCTCGACGATGAGAATGGTCGTGAAGATCGTGAAGATCGCCACAACGAGACCCGGGAGCACACACAGCGCATAACCGATCGACGTCAAGACGCCAACGATCACGGCGGCGAGGACGACGCTGCCGACGTTGCGCGGCTTGAAGAACGATCCGATCTCTACCGGCTGACCGTTCGCGATGTCCAGCAGCGCTCCGAGATATGCCGATTGGATCGCGCCGATCACGACGAACAACACCAACCCGCCGAGTGCCAGCACCGCGATGCTCGCGGCACCGAATCCTGCGCTGTACGAAGCACTGAACCCCGAGCCGGACGAGTCGTAATAGCTGACGGGATCGGGCGCCAGGAGCAGGGCCACGGTCCCGTACAGCACACCGACGATCACGCCGTAAATCAGTGTCGCGACGATGAGCGGGACGGCGTTCTTGCTGAACTTGTTCCACGCCCAGGTGAACGCTTCGCCGATGTTCAACTCCGGCGCTCCGCCGAAGCCGGGACCACCTGGTGGCGGGTAACCCGCCTGTGGCGGTGGCGGATACCCACCCTGCGGGGGCGGGTAGTTACCTGGGGGCGGTGGATACCCACCCGGCGGTCCCTGAGGCGGTGGAGGCGGTGGATACCCACCCGGCGGTCCCTGAGGCGGTGGGGGCGGCGGATAGCCACCACCCGGCCCCTGAGGCGGCGGGGGCGGCGGATAGCCACCACCCGGCCCCTGAGGCGGTTGGGGCGGCGGATAGCCACCCTGCGGCGGCGGCGGATAGCCACCCTGCGGTGGCGGCGGATAGCCACCCTGCGGTGGCGGGTAACCGCCGCCAGGAGGCGGAGTTGGGGGTGGGGGTGGTGTCGGCGGGTTGGTCACGATTCCCTTTCTCGGAAACTCATTGATCGAAGCTGTTGAGTTGCAATGTCATTGGCCGCTATTACACGTGGAGGGCGGTGAACGGAGCGAATGGCACGTTGCGGATGACGAACCACACCGACACCACCACGAGCGCTGCCGCTGCCGCCCATCGATGATGCTGCCAGCTGGTGATCCTGCGGTCGACGAAACGCCCGTAGGTCCATGCGCCGTACGCCCATAGCAAGAAGAACACAGAAATCAGCCCGACGAAGTTGTATCTCGATGCGGCCAAGACATCTCCGTGCAACAACGAGTACAACATTCGCAGACTCCCACAACCGGGGCAGTCGATTCCCAACAGCGCCTTGGTGGGACAGATCGGCAATGGGCCGCCCGGCGTCGTCGGATCACCCATCCAAACCGCACCACACAGCAGTCCGGCGGCCAGGGCCACACCGAGTGGAGCACCAATATTGGCAACTACCAACGGTTGTCGGGTGTCCTGCATCGCAGTCCTAGGAGTAGGAGAACATGCTGGCACCCGCCACCAAGGAGATGATCAGGTAGATAACCCCGACCACGACTCCGGCGATCGCGCCCCACATCGCAAACTTCTTGGCGTCGTCCGCCGCCTTCTGCGCGTCGGCGTAGCGACCCTGAGCCCACAAGCCTGAAACTTGTGTTGATTTCACGATCGACACGATCCCGAGCGGCAGACAGCACAGCACCGTCACCACGATGGCCCAGACCAGGTTGTTGTCAGGCGGGCCCGAAGGCGGCGGGAAGCCTCCCCCTTGCGGCGGCGGATAGCCACCACCAGGAGGCGGAGGCGGATAGCCGCCACCACCAGGAGGCGGCGGCGGGTAGTTCCCCGGGGGAGGTGGCGGTTGATCGGTCATGGACGCCTTCCAATGATGAGTTAGCTGGGAGCGAGCGGTGTAACCCTACCTGAGAACCGGCTTATAAAGACGCTCATAATCCGATCTTCATCACTCCCAATCGAGCTCCCTGGAGACGGAATGCTTAACTAAGCTAACGGGTTTCGGGGAGGGTGCGCTGAGCTCAGTAGCTGCGCTTACGGGCGCCTAGCGGCGCGGATTGCCGTCCGACAGGAATCCGAGCAGGTCGTGTCGGGTCAGCACGCCCACCGGCTTGCCCTCTTCGACCACCATCACCGCGTCGCATTCGCGCAGCGTCTTGGCGGCCGTCGAGACCAGTTCTCCTGCCCCGATGAGCGGCAACGCGGGACTCATGTGCTGCGAAACGGCGTCTGCCAACTTTGCCCGGCCCTCGAAAACGGCCGACAGGAGTTCACGTTCCGATACGCTGCCGGCCACCTCCCCGGCCATCACCGGAGGCTCCGCGCCGACCACCGGCATCTGCGAAACGCCGTACTCGCGGAGGATCCCGATGGCGTCGCGCACCGTCTCCGACGGATGGGTGTGGACCAGGTCGGGCAACGCTCCGGACTTGCGCCGCAACACGTCTCCGACCGTCGACTGCTCGATCGACCCGTCGAGTCTGCCGCGCAGGAAGCCGTACGACGACATCCACGCGTCGTTGAAAACCTTTGAGAGATAACCACGTCCGCCGTCGGGCAGCAGAACGACCACCAGCGCGTCGGGTCCGGCGCGCTCGGCGACGTTGATCGCGGCCACCGCGGCCATGCCGCAGGAGCCGCCGACCAGCAGCGCCTCCTCGCGTGCCAGTCGCCTGGTCATCTCGAACGAATCCGCGTCCGAGACCGCGATGATCTCGTCCGGCACGGTCGGGTCGTATGCCGAGGGCCAGAAGTCCTCACCGACGCCTTCGACCAGGTAGGGCCGCCCCGTACCACCGGAATACACCGAACCTTCTGGGTCGACGCCGATGACCTTGACCGCGCCGCCGGACACGTCCTTGAGGTAGCGACCGGCACCGGTGATCGTCCCGCCGGTGCCCACGCCGGCCACGAAGTGCGTCACCTTGCCGTCGGTGTCGGCCCAGATCTCCGGCCCCGTCGTCTCGTAGTGGCTCGCAGGCCCGTTCGGGTTGGAGTACTGGTCCGGCTTCCACGCGCCGTCGATCTCTTCGACCAGGCGGTTCGACACGCTGTAGTAGCTGTCCGGATTATCGGGGGCGACCGCCGTCGGGCACACCACCACGTCGGCGCCGTACGCGCGCAACACGTTCTGCTTGTCCTCGCTGACCTTGTCCGGGCAGACGAAGATGCACTTGTACCCGCGCTGCTGCGCGACGATGGCCAGCCCCACGCCGGTATTGCCCGACGTCGGCTCGATGATGGTGCCGCCGGGTCGCAGCTCCCCCGCGGCCTCCGCGGCTTCGATCATCTTGACCGCGATCCGGTCCTTGGAGCTGCCGCCCGGGTTGAGGTACTCGATCTTGGCTGCGACGACACCGGCCCCTTCGGGCACAACGGAGTTCAGCCGCACCAGGGGTGTGTTGCCGATGAGCTCACTGAGATGGCCCGCGATCCGCATGGGTCCATCGTGTCAGGCCCGGCGGCCAGGTACCAGGCAGGGCCTACCAGGTGGCCTCTCGGATGTACTCGCCGATCTGCCGTAGCGAGCGCGTCGCTTCCTTGACCGCGGGCGCGGCCAGCTGAAACACGTGCATCTGACCGGGCCAGACCCGAACCTCCACCGGCACCCCGGCGGCGGCCAGCATGTGCGCGGCCTTTCGTGCGTCGTTGAGCAGAACCTCCGAGCCCGACACGTGGATGAGCGTGCGGGGCAGTCCCGGCTCGATGTGATCGAGCGGCTCGTACACCTGCTCCGGTTCGCCGTCGACGATGCGGCGCTTGGCCGCCGCCTCGACCAGTTCGACCAGCGCGGTGAAGGCCTTCGGCGGGAACATCGCGTCCGAATGGATGTTGGGATGCTGGGCCCGGTACTCGTTGTCGATCTCGAACAGCGGCGACATGGTCACCACCGCCGCGGGCAGTTCGCCCTCGATGTGCAGCTTCTCGGCCAGCGCCAGCGACAGGTATCCGCCCGCTGAGTCACCGGCCAGCACGATCTGGTCGGGCTCGTAGCCCTTGAGCCGCAACCACTGGTAGGCGTCCTGGCAGTCCTCCATGGCCTGCCCGATCGAGTGCTTGGGGATCATCCGGTAGTTCACGACGAGCACCGGGCTGTCGGCGAACCTCGACAGCGCCGTCACCAGCCGGCCATGCGAGTTGGCTCCGCACGTGAGGAACGCCCCGCCGTGCATGTACAGGATGACGCGGCGCTTGCCGTCGGCCGGCAGAACGCCCGCGGCGCGCACCAGCTGGGCGGTGCAGTTGGGCAGACCGATCGTGGCGCGTACGGTCCCCGGAGCAGGGCGCATGACGCGTGCGGCGAAGTCCACCAGGCCCCACGGCCAGGGCAGCCGCGGGGCGTAACTGCCAATGGTGATAGTTGGCTTGATCGTCAACATCGCGGCCAGAGCAAACAAACGCCCAGCGACACTCGGGCCGTCCTCGACGACCTCGACCGGAGCGCCGTCGCTTACCGGAAACCGGCGCGCCTTATGCGCTCTAGCTGCGCTGATACCAACGCCAGACGTGCTCGATACCTTGCTCGGTGCGGTCATCGCCACCACTTCCTACGCCCTTGTAGTGCCCGTTCTGTGACTGTCGCCAGCCAGCTCGAGTAACTTAGCTTGACACCCTACTTAATTTTCAACAATCGAAGAATCCGATTTCATACCGGACTTGATACCGCACCGTGACCGCCCAACGCCCGTCGCCACGCGGATATGCAGGGAACTGGCCCCTAAACTGATCCCGTGGGCATTCGTGCACCGCGTCGGTCGACCATCGCCCTGGCGGCGGCGGCCACGCTCGCTTCGACGGGCTCGGCATATGTGGGGGCGCGCAACCTGCTGAGCGGGCAGGCCAACAAGGCCCGTCAGGTCATCCCCAAGTCGTGGGAGGTCCCGCCCCGCGCCGACGGCGTCTACACCCCCGGCGGCGGCCCCGTCGAGAAGTGGCAGCGCGGGATGCCGTTCGACCTGCACCTGATGATCTTCGGCGACTCCACGGCCACCGGCTACGGCTGTCACATCGCCGACGAAGTACCCGGCGTGCTCATCGCGCGCAGTCTCGCCGAGGAGTCCGGCAAGCGGATCAGGCTGAGCACCAAGGCCATCGTCGGCGCCACCTCCAAGGGGCTGTCGGGTCAGATCGACGCGATGTTCGTGACGGGCCCACCGCCGGATGCCGCGGTCGTGATGATCGGGGCCAACGACATCACCGCGGTCAACGGCATTGGGCCGTCGGCGCGACGGCTGGGTGCCGCGGTGCGACGGTTGCGTGGCAGCGGCGCCGTCGTCGTGGTGGGGACGTGCCCGGATTTCGGCGTCATCACCGCGATTCCGCAGCCGCTGCGCTTGGTGGCCCGCACTCGCGGTCTGCGTCTGGCGCGCTCGCAGGCCGGCGCCGTCCGTGCCGCAGGCGGCGTCCCCGTGCCGTTCTCCGACCTGCTGGCACCCGAATTCCTCAGGGCGCCCGACGAGCTGTTCTCGCCCGACATGTTCCATCCGTCCGCGGCCGGCTACTCCCTGGCCGCCACCCAGCTGCTGCCCGCGCTCTGTAAGGGTTTGGGAGAGTTGACGTATGACTCGGATGTGACGCCCGCCCTGCAGTCGCGGACATTCGAGGCGGGCCACCTGATCTCCAGGATCGGCGGGGTCACCCGGTTGTGGCGTCGCACGACGGGCGTACCCGCGCCGATCGTCGCACCCGCGACGAGCTAGCAATCCGTCACCCGGCCAGCACGTCGCTGGCCCCGAGGTCGACGACGGTCCCGGCATCCTGCTCGACGGCTGCCCGCCAGACGTGCACGGCGCAGGCGATGTCCTGGACCGCGACACCCGACGAGTCGAACATGGTGATCTCGTCGGCGCCGGATCTGCCGGGGCCGCCGCCCAGCACGTCGCCAAGGCTGGGCCCCAGGTCCTCCTCACGCACCGCCCCGGCGGCCAGCGCGACCGAGAACTTGCCGTCGAGCAGCGTCTCCGCGCGGCCGTCGCCAAAGACCCGGCAGTCCGCGACGGCGTCCGGCGACATCTCGGTGCGGATTCCGATCGCGTTGATGTGCTGCCCCGGCTCCAGATGCTCCTGGCGCAGCACCGGTTCCGTCGAGTTCGTCGCGGTGACGACCACGTCGGCGCCGGCCACCGCCTCGGCGACGGTACCGACCGGGCGCACCACCACACCCACCTCGACCGCGGCCCGCTGCGCGAACTCCGCGCGCCGCTGTTGCGACCGCGAATACACCCTCACCTCGTCCAGCGTGGGCACCAGATGCCGGTGCGCCAGCAGCGAATACCACGCCAGCGCCCCGGTGCCGATCATCGCGACCGACCGGGCACCGGCGCGTGCCAGCACCTGCGTCGCCAGCGCCGCGCCCGCCGCGGTGCGCACCGCGGTGATGTACACCGAGTCCATCACCGCCAGCGGGGTTCCGTCGGTGTCGTCGAACAACAGCAGCAGCGAGCCGAGGTTGCGGCCGGGCGGGTTGTTGGGGAAGCGGGCCAGCACCTTGACCCCCAGTCCGCCCGAGGCAGCATCGTGCGCCGCGAGCAACTTCAGCCAGCCGCGACGGTCGCCGGGCAGCCGCAGCCATCCGTTCGGCGCTGCGGTCACCTGCCCGGCGGCCAGCGCAAGGAACGCCTGGCGCTGTAACTCGATCGAGTCCTCGACAGTCAGCAGCCGCCGGACGTCGGCCATTCCGAGGATGCGGGTCATGCGCCGATGACGTAGAGGCCGGTGTCCGGGTCGGACAACAACTCGGCGCCGGTCTCGGTGATGACGACGTCCTCCTCCGAGCCGTACGTCATGCCGTTGTGCGGCAGGTACGCCTCGACCGACAGCACCATGCCGGGCTTGAGCACGTCCTCGCTGTCCAGCCGGACGAATGGCGGCTCGCTGCCGGTGAGGCCGATGCCGTGGCACAGGTGCATGAACGGCTTGCCCAGGTAGTTGCCGATCTTCTCGGGGCCGTAGCCGAGGTCGTAGTAGTAGCTCGCCATCTTCTCGATGATCGCCCGGAACGTCACCCCCGGCTTGAGTGCCTCATCGATGGAACGCCGGACGATCGAGCGGATGTGGTCGTGCCGCAACGTTTGATCGGCAGAGGGTTCGCCGACCACGGCCATCCGGTTGAACTCACCCCAGTAGCCGTTGATGACCACGCCGGAGTCGACGAACAACACCTCGCCGGGGTTGAGCAGGAAGTCGGGCAGCGGGCCGAGCATGCGCGCGGTGTGACCCAGCGCCTGGGACTTGGCTTCCGACACGATCAGCGTCTGCGCGTATGGCGGCCGGTAGGCGCCCGCGGCGACAAGGGCCAGGCTCACCTCGCGGGCGACGTCCAGCTCCGAGTCGCCGGCCTTCAGTGCCCCGAACGCGTTCGCGAGACCCTCGCCGTTGATCCGGTCGCACTCGGCGATGTAGGCGATCTCGGGTGCGCTCTTGTTCATGCGCAGCTCCCACAGCAGGGTGCTGGCATCGACGAACTCGGCGTTCGGGGTGGCCGCCTCCAGTGCCCGCCACTCGGTGTACGGCATCAGGATCCGTTGGTCGACACCGAATTCGGCGCCGATCCGGCCGCGGTCCAGGCCCCGCTCGGCCATCGCCTGCGCGAGAGCGACACCGCTGAACGGCGGCCCGTAGGACTCGATGTCCTTCACCCAGGACTGCAGTCCGGCGTTGACCTTGTTGATGCCGTACACCCACAGGAACGGCTCGCCGATCCGGGGCAGAACCATCACGTGCGGGCGCGAGTAGTTGAGCTGGAAATCCCGCGGCAGGTTGCCGCTGAGGTAGAAGTAGTTGCTTCCGGCGCTGAAGTCGCCGGTGACGATCAGCGCGTCGAGGTTGTCGCGGTCGAGCAGTGCGCGGGCCCGATCGGCCCGTGCCACCAGCTCGTCGTACTCGAAGATGGGCTTCATGACGTTGTCTCCCTTTGGTTTAGACGTGTTGGTTTAGACGTGGCCGAACTTGGCGAGCGCGTTGGCCAGCGTTAGCCCATCCGCCAGCTCGCGACGGATCTGGACCTCGGTGCCGCCCAGTTCCTCGGCGCGCACCAGTACCTGCTCGGCGACCGCGGCGGGGATCGCGATCGCGCCGTCGTCATCGGCGAGGATGAAATCGCCGGGGCGCACTTCGACGTCCGGTTTGGTGGCCCCCGGTAGCGTCACCGGGACCCCGCTATCGACCACTTTCCAGCGCCCGATCGATTGGACGGGCGTGCGGTAGCGGGCGAAGACCGGGAATCCGAGCTGTCCGATCCAGGCCACGTCGCGGACTCCGCCGTCGACCAGTGCGCCTGCGCAGCCACGCTCCTTCATTCCGATGGCGATCAGCTCACCGAAGAAGCAGACTCCCTCGCCCGCACCGGCCCACACCGACACCGAGCCCGGATACAGCTCGGCGCAGGCTGTCATCTTGTCGGGGTCGCGGTCGTCGAGCGGATACGGCCGCATCTCTCCGAGGATCGGGTGCGCCCAGCCGGCGAGCTTGCCCGCATTGCCCGGGTACGGCGTGAATGACGAGGCCAGCCCCTGGTCGGACAGGCCCAGCTCGTCGAGCACGTCGGCGACGTTGGAGGTGTCGACGCCGAGGTAGCGCTGCCGGATCTGCTCGGCGGCGACGGGATCGAAACGTGTTGTCGTATCGTGATTTCTCAGCTGCTCTGTCATATCTCTCTTCTCGACGGGTTTTCTCATAGCGACGGGACGAGTCCGCCGTCCACGCGCAGCGTGGTGCCGGTGATGTACGACGCGGCGGCGCTCGCGAGGAACGCGACAGCGGCGCCGTACTCCTCGGGCGTTCCGTAGCGGCGCAAGGGAATACCGCTGGCACTGGCGGCGGCTACCTGTTCGGGTGTGCTGTCTTCCCGCTGCGCCTTGGCCGCATCGAGGCGGGCGACCCTGGTGGTGGCGATCCTGCCGGGCACGACGACGTTGACCGTCACGCCGTAGGCGCCGACCTCGGCTGCCAAAGTCTTCGACCAGCCGTGCAGCGACGCGCGCAGCGTGTTGGAGATGGCGAGGTTCGGTATCGGAGTGAGCACGCCCGACGAGGTGCTGGTGATGATCCGGCCCCAGCCACGCGAGCGCATCGCGGGCAGCACCAGGTCGGTGAGGTGGATAACACCAAGCACCATCGATCGGAAGTGCCCCTCCCAGGTCGCCGGTTCCACCCCCGCCGCGGGCGTCGGCGGGGGGCCGCCGGTGAGGTTGACCAGGATTTCCACGTCGCCGTTGCGGGCTGCGACCTCGTCAAGCACCGCACCGAACGAGGCGAGATCGCCGATGTCCAGCGCCAGTCCGAACGCGTCGCCGCCGTCGCGCCGGATCTCGTCGGCCACCACGTCCACCGACTCCCGGTGGCGGCCCGCGACCGCGACGTTGGCGCCTTCGGCGGCCAGTGCCCGCGAGATGGCTCCGCCGAGCCCGCCGCCGCCTCCGACGACGAGCGCGCTGGTGCCCTTGATGCGCAGATCCATTCAGCGGCCCCCGGCTGCGACGGCGCAGCCGTCTTTGCGGGGGTCGGATGCGCCGACCAGCCCGCCGTCATCGACCAGCACGACCTGCGCGCCGCCGCCGGAATACGGTCCGAGACTGGCGATTTCGTGGCCGCGCTGTGCCAGCTCTTCGCGCACTCGCGGGTCGAAGGCGTCTTCGACGGCGATCCGTCGTCCCGTCAGATACCGGGCGCGCGGAGCGTCGATCGCGGCCTGTGGGCCCATACCGTCGTCGACGATCCGCCGGATGATCTGCATCTGTCCCTGCGGCTGCATGAAGCCGCCGACCACCCCGAGGCAGCCAAGCAGACGGTCGCCCCGGCCCAGCATCGCCGGGATGATCGTGTGATACGGCCGCTTACCGCCTGCGACGCGGTTGGGGTGACCGGGCTCCAGCGAGAAGTTCGAACCCCGGTTCTGCAGCAGCATGCCCGTTCCCGGCACCGCGATACCCGACCCGAAACCCTCGTAGAGGCTTTGGATCAGCGAGCATCCGGTGCCCTCGCCATCCACGACCGCGACGTAGACGGTGTCGCTGCCGGTGGCGGGTGCTGCCCCTGCAGCGGCCGCCGGGTCGATCAGTGCCCGGCGCCCCGCGAGGGCCTCCTCGGACAGCAGCCGGTCGACCGGCACCGCCGCCATGTCGGGATCGGCGACGTGGGCGGCGGCGTCGGCGAAGGCCAGTTTCAGCGCCTCGATCGCGGCGTGCTCGCGGTCGGCCGGCTCGGCGGCGGGGAATCCTTCGAAGATCCCGAGCGCCTCCAGCACCACGATGCCCTGGCCGGGCGGCGGCATCTCGAACACGTCGACGCCTCGGTACCCGCGCCGGATCGGCTCGACCCATGTCGCGCCCTGCCATCCGGCGAGGTCGTCGGCGCGCAGCGGGCCGCCGGCCGCCGCGACGGCCGCGCCGATCCGATCGGCCAGCTCACCCTGGTAGAAGCCGCCTGCCCCGCGGGCGGCGATCGTCCGCAGCACCGCGCCAAGCTGGGGGTTGGCCATCTTGTCGCCGGCCTGCGGTGGCTGCCCGCCGGGCAGGAACAGTGCACTGGCCGCCGCGTCGCCGCGCAGCCGGTGCTGCGACTCGCGCCACTCCCCCGCGATGATCGGCGCGATCTCGAAGCCCTGCTCGGCGATTTCGATCGCCGGGCGCAGTACCCGTTCCAGACCGAGGCTGCCGTGCCGGGCCAGTAGTCGTTCCCATAGCGAGATAGCACCAGGGACCGTGACACTCCACGGGCCGAGTTGCGGCATGGTGAGGTGGCCCGCCGCGGCGAGCGCGTCGGGCGTCATGCCCATCGGCGCGGGGCCAGCACCCGCAAGGCCGGAGGGGGCGGCCGCCCCGTCGGGCCACACCAGCGCGAACGCGTCGCCGCCGATGCTGGTGGAACGCGGGTCCACCACACACAGCACCGCCGACGCCGCGACGGCCGCGTCCGCGGCGGTGCCGCCGGCATCAAGCATCTCCGCACCAGCGTGCGCGGCGAGGGGGTGGCTGGTCGCCACCATCCCGCCGTCGCCGCGCACGCCCGCTGGGGTCGGGGTCACCGCGCGGTGCCAGAACCGGTGTCGACGAGGTCGTAGGCGACGATCTCGTCACTCTGCTCGTCATCCCAGCCACCCAGGTCGCGGTAGAACGTCTCGGTCTGCTTGAACGACTCCGGTGTGATCGGCGGTTGTCCCGACTTCGGGTACATGCCCTGGCCGACGTAGGTCTCGTACACGTCGGGCAACAGCGACTGGTCCACGTCGGGAACTGTGGTCTTCGCCGCGGCCAGCCAGGCCTGTTTGTCGGCGTAGGTCTGGTCGTAGCCCTTCTGCAGGCTGGTGACCAGCTTGGTCAGTGCCACCTTGTCCGACCCGTACTTCTCGTCGGTGGTGATCCACGCGGTGCCGCGCGCGGCCGACGCGTCGCCGGTCAGGTCGGCCCAGGTGCCCAGCTCGTGGTAGTCACCTTGTTTCTTCAGCTCTGCGAAGTTGATCGCCTCGAGCACCGCTGCGTCGAGCTGGCCGGCGGCCAGTGCCTGGGCGCGGCGGGAGGACTCCTCCAGCGCGAGGAAGTCCACCTGATCGTATTGAGCGGGGATCTTCTCCTTCAGCAGGCTGTGCACGAAGATGTCGGTCTGGCTGCCCGGGGCGTGGAAGCCCACCTTCTTGCCGGCGAGCTGCTCGGGTGTGGTGATCTCGGGTCGCGAGACCAGGTCGTACTCCGGCTTCATCTGCGCGACGTAGACGATCTTCAGCGGCACCCCGCTGGCCTTGGCCTTGATCGCGGCGTCGAAGTCGACGTTGCCGACGTCGAGGCTGTCGTTCAGCAGGCCCGCGACCACCGAGCTGTCATCGGTCAGCGTCGATACCTTGGCACCGGCCATCTCCAGGCCGAGCTGGTCGGCCACGTCGTTGGGGTCCAGTGCCGACGCGTAGCCGACCCGCAACTGCTTGTCGGCCTGCGGCTGGCCGCCCTGGTCGGATCCGCACCCCACGGCCAGCAGGCCGATACACGCGGCCGCGAACACTCGTACAAGCGCTTTGCTCACTCCATACTCCTTCACTGCGTCGTTGAGCGATGTCATGAGCGATCGGCCTCGTCGCCGTGCCAGCTGCGCAGCCACATCCGTTCGATGAGCTGTACGAGACCGGCGAATGCGACGCCGATCAGGGTGATCACGATCACGTACACCATGACCGTGCCGGTCTGATATGCGTTGGCGGCGTTCTGGATTGCGCCGCCGACACCGGTCGCCGCGAACAACAGTTCCGCCACGACCATGCCCTTGACGGCACGGGCCGCGCCCATCCGCAGACCGGTGAAGATGTAGGGCAGCGCCGCGATGCAGGTCACCTTGCGGAAGACCTGCCACCGGCTGGCGCCGAACGACCTGGCCACCTGCGGTAGCACCGCGTCGACGTGCCGGACACCGGCGTAGGTGCTCAGGATGATCTCGAAGATCGCGAACAGGACGACCGAGATGATCCGCGGTGTCATGTCGAGGCCGAACCAGATGATGAGCAACGGAACCAGCGCGGCTTCGGGGATGACGTAGCCGGCCGAGACGACGGGGTTGAGCGTCGTCGCCACCGTGCGTGAGGTGGCCATCGCCGTGCCGATCGCGACGCCGAGCACCGCGGCGATCACGAACCCGATGACGATGCCGAGCAGCGTGCTGCTCACCGCCCGCCACAGCCCGCCGTCGGCGATGACGTCACCGAAGGCACGCACGACCGAGGTCGGCGGCGCGAGGAAGAAGTCGCCGGCCCGCTGTCCGACGAACTGCCAGACCGCCAGCACGCCGACTACCAGCGCGAACTGCAGCCCTCGATCTCTGGAGAACAGACTCCTGCGTGCCGCCTCAGTGCGGGACATGTAGAGGCGTTCGACTGCGATGGCCACCTAGTCCTCCGCCTGGTCGCCGGTGTGGCCGATGAGCCGCTCCAGGTCGCGCATCAGCTTGAGCGTCCGTGGGTCGGCCAGCAGTGCGTCCCGCGAGCGTGGTCGCGGCAGGTCGATCGCGACGTCGGCGGCGATGACGCCGTTGCCCATCACGAGCACCCGGTCGGAGAGCACGACGGCTTCCTCGACCGAGTGGGTGATGAACAGCACGGTCTTCTTGGTCTGCTCCCAGATCCGCAACAGTTCGTCCTGCATGCGGGTGCGGGTGATGGCGTCGAGCGCGCCGAACGGCTCGTCCATCAGCAGCACGGCCGGCTCGACGGCGAGCGCCCGCGCGATGCCGACCCGTTGCTGCATTCCGCCGGACAGCTCGGCGGGATGGTGCTGCTTGAATCCGCCGAGCCCGACGAGGTCGACGTACTGCTCGGCGCGCAGTTTGCGCTCCTGCCTTGGCACGCCCGCGAATTCGAGCGCGAGTTCGACGTTGTCGACGACGTTCTTCCACGGCATCAGACCCGGGAACTGGAAGACGCAGCCCCGATCGGGACCGGGCCCATCGACCGGGCGGCCCGACACCGTCACGGTGCCGCTCGTTGCCTCGAGCAGGCCGGCGACGATCTTCATGATCGTGCTCTTGCCGCAACCCGACGGCCCGATGACGGTGACGAACTCCTGCGGCGCGACGGCGAAGCTCACATCGGCCAGCGCCGCCGTCAGCGAAATCTCCCGGCCGACGACGCGGCGGTAGGTCTTGGACAACTCGACGATCTCGATGCCACCGCTCAGTTCGCGTTGCCCGTCCACTGCCCGAACGGCGCTGCCCTGCGTGCTCATCTCGAGGTCTCCCGTCCGCCGGAGCCGGCGGGCGTCTGCGGGCGGCCCATCCGCGCCGACACTTCCGCCGCGCGCACGGTGACGCGCCGGGCGACGTCGTCGATCCCGTGCTCACGCATGCGGAAGGCGGGCCCGGAGACCGACAGTGCCGCGACGCTGCGGCCGGTGTGGTCGGTGATCGGCGCGGCGATGCAGACCACGTGCGCGTTGCGCTCCTCGTCGTCGACCGCGTAGCCGCGGGCCGCCACCGCGGCCAACTCGGCGCGCATCGCGGCCTTGTCGACGATCGTCGTGGGAGTCAGCCGAACCATCGGCTCGGAGTCCAGGATCTCCTCGGTCTCATCCCAGGTCAGGTCCGCCATCAGAGCCTTGCCCAGCGCGGTGCAATACGCCGAGTGCCGGGTGCCCGATTGCGACTGGATGCCCAGTTCGCGCTGGCCGCGCGCGATGGCGATGTAGAGGACCTGAGACCGGTCCAGCACCCCGACGCTGGCGGTCTCCGACAGGTCTTCGGCGAGCTGGTCGGCGACGTCGCGGGCGTAATCCCAGATCGACACGCTGCGCAGGAAGGCGCTGCCCAGGTCGACGACCATGCTGCCGAGCTGATATCCGTTGCCACCGCCGGCCTGACGGACGAACCCGCGGGTGCGCATCGACTCCAGTAGCCGGAACGCCGTCGACGGGTTCAGGCCGGTGTGGTCGGCCAGGTCGGCGAGCCCCATGGGGCCGTTCTGGTTCGACAACACGATCAGGAGGTCCAACGCTCGGGTGACGGAGCGGACAACATAGCGATCATCTTCGTTATGCACTTTCATAGAGTAAAACTATACTTGCACTACGTACAAGTGACTATAGGAAATTCGCCGCAGCGCGACAATGGTTTGTTGTTTCGGGGACGTAAATCTTTGGTGCCGATGGCCCCGGACCCGTCGGGCGACGTACCGGCCGCCCGGGCTAAGTTGGCTCTAGCCACTCGATACCAGGGAGCCGTCATGCCCGAAGCCGTCATCGTCTCGACCGCCCGCTCGCCGATCGGCCGTGCCTTCAAGGGCTCGCTAGCGTCGATCAGGCCCGACGACCTCGCCACCCAGATGGTGCGGGCGGCGCTGGACAAGGTGCCCGCCCTCGACCCGCACGACATCGACGATCTGATCATGGGCTGCGGCCAGCCGGCAGGCGAGTCGGGGTTCAACATCGGCCGCACCGTCGCGGTCCAACTCGGCTACGACTTCCTGCCCGGCACCACGGTCAACCGGTACTGCTCGTCGTCGCTGCAGACCACCCGGATGGCGTTCCACGCGATCAAGGCCGGCGAGGGCAACGCGTTCATTTCAGCAGGCGTGGAGACGGTGTCGCGGTTCGGCAAGGGCAACGCCGACTCGTGGCCGGACACCAAGAATCCGCTGTACGACGAGGCCGGCAAGCGTTCGGAGAGTGCGTCGGCCGGTGCGGACGAATGGCACGATCCGCGTACCGACGGCGAGATTCCCGACGTGTACCTCGCGATGGGCCAGACCGCCGAGAACGTCGCGCTGAAGACCGGCATCAGCCGCGAGGATCAGGACCACTGGGGCGTGCGCAGCCAGAACCGCGCCGAGGAGGCCATCAACAGCGGCTTCTTCGAGCGCGAGATCGTGCCGGTGACGCTGCCCGACGGGACGACGGTGTCCAAGGACGACGGCCCGCGCGCAGGCACCACCTACGAGGCGATCAGCCAGCTCAAGCCGGTGTTCCGGCCGAACGGCACGGTCACCGCGGGCAACGCCTGTCCCCTGAACGACGGCGCCGCGGCCCTGGTGATCATGAGCGACACCAAGGCCAAGGAGCTGGGGCTGACGCCGTTGGCCCGCATCGTGTCCACGGGTGTGTCGGGGCTCTCGCCGGAGATCATGGGCCTGGGCCCCATCGGTGCGACCACCAACGCGTTGGCCAACGCAGGGATGTCGATCGGCGACATCGACCTGTACGAGATCAACGAGGCGTTCGCGGTGCAGGTCGTCGGCTCGGCCCGCGAGCTCGGCATGGACGTGGACAAGCTCAACGTGTCCGGCGGTGCGATCGCGCTGGGCCACCCGTTCGGCATGACCGGTGCGCGGATCACCGCCACGCTGCTGAACAACCTGACCACCTACGACAAGACGTTCGGCCTTGAGACCATGTGCGTCGGCGGCGGCCAGGGCATGGCGATGGTGATCGAGCGGCTGAGCTAAGGCCACCTTCGCGGCTGAGCCAAGGCCACCTTCCCGTTCATATAGCGCCAGCGGCGCGAAAGTGCGAGGAGCCGTCGCCATCAGCGCTATCTCAACGCCCACGCGCGGTTGACGCGCTGGACGATCTCCGGTCGACTGTTTCCGGCGACGACTCGGATGTGGGTCCAGCCAAGGTGCGCAATGTATTCCGACCGCACGATGTCGCGGCCCCAGCGCGGACGCTCGCGATGATCGTCGCCGTCGTACTCGACGGCGATCACCATGTCCTCCCATCCCATATCGAGGTAGTACAGCGGGTAGCCGTCGGGTCCGAGCACCGGGATCTGCGTCTGCGGCCTCGGAAAGCCCGCGTCAATGAGCAGAAGCCGAAGCCACGTCTCCTTTGGCGACTCCGCGCCGGCGTCGACGAGGTCGAGCGCGCGATCCACCCGACGCAGACCCCTGACGTGTGGGTGACGCATTGCCACCGCTTGCACGTCCTCGGCCTTGAAGTGCGTCGCCCTCGCCAACGCGTCCAGTCGAGCCACCGCCCGCCCCACCGATCCGCGGAGGGCCAGGTCGAACGCCGTCCGGTCTGCGGTGGTGACGGCCATCCCCTGAAGCAACGCCACCTCGTCATCGAGCAGGGAATCCCTGCGCGTGACTACGCCTATCGGCGGCCTATTGTTGGCCCAGTTCAGCTCGATTGCCGTGTCGACGTCGACCCACTTCGCGCCAAGAGCTGCCGACGCCGCAAGACCGGAGACCACCCCTTCGCGCTTGGACCACAACCACGCCGCGGTGGTGCGTTCGGGCAGGCTCAATGCGCCACGCCGCGGGCCGTACACATCGGGCAGCACCCGCCGGTAGTGCCTCCTCAGCTCATATCGAGTTAGTGCGCCACTCGCAAGAGCCTCGCTGCCGACGAAGATTCGCTCCACGCCCGCACGGTGTCACGTCGGCGGGTTTCAGGGCTCAATCCATCCACAGGCCAAGCCTTTCCCATTCGGATAGCGCTGGCGGCGCGAAAGTGCGAGTGGCACGGACCCTGAGCGCTATCTCAACGTGCAAAAAGGAGCCAACGAAAAAGGGCGCCCGCAGTCGCGGACGCCCTTTCTCTAGGGAGGCTGCTAATCCCTTTGGAAGTAGCTCAGCAGCTGAAGGATCTCGATGTACAGCCAGACCAGCGTGACGGTCAGACCGAGGGCGACGCCCCACGCAGCCTTCTCCGGCGCACCGGCACGGATTAGTTGGTCGGCCGAGTCGAAGTCGACGAGGAACATGAATGCCGCCAGTCCGATGCAGACCAGCGAGAAGATGATCGCGAGCGGGCCGCCGCTACGAAGCCCGAAGCCCTCGCCGCCGCCGACGCCGAAGAGCGCGAGCACCATGTTGAGCAGCGCGATGGCCACCACGCCGAACAATGCGGCTACCAGCATTCGGGTGAACTTCGGCGTCACCCGGATGGCGCCGGTCTTGTAGACGACCAGCATGCCGAAGAACACGCCGACGGTGCCGAAGATCGCCTGCGCGATCATCCCGGGGCCACCGGTGGAAACGACGTTGGCGAACAAGAACGACGCCGCCCCCAAGAACAGCCCCTCCAGCGCGGCGTAGCTCAGCACGATGGCCGGGTTGTCCTGCTTGCGGCCGAACGTCGCGATCATGACCAGTGCGAAGCCACCGAGGCCGCCGACGACCACGAAGGGCATCATCAAACTGGGGCTCTGCGAAACCAGGAAGTACGACAAGACGCCAACCGCCGTCACCACGGCCAGCGTGATGCCGGTCTTGGTGACGACGTCGTCGATGGTCAGCGGCCGGGAGACCCCGGTCTGCTGCTGATCTGGGTACTGCGTCACGTATGGGTCGGCATCACGTACCTGCTGCGCACCGTAGCCGGCGGCTCCGGTACCAAACTGGGCGTATCCGCCCTGCCCCTTGGGCAGGGACCGGAATACCGGGTTGCTCTCTCGCGCACCGTCGGATCCTCTCCTGTGCTGTGCTTCGCCTGCTGGCGAATACTCCAACAACGATCAGCGTGTCAGACATGGTTCCCGCCGTCGACACTGAATCTGTGAATCTTCTCAGTAAAGACGCTACCCGTCGGACGATGCTCGACGGCGACGATCTAGATTGCTAAGCCGTGGCCGCAGAAAACGAGGATGTCCTAGTAACCGTCGATAACGGCGTCGGCGTCCTGACGCTGAACCGGCCCAAGGCGATCAATTCGCTCAACGACGTCATGGTGGCGGGCATCGCCAACGCGCTGAACGACTGGGAGAACGACGGTTCCGTTCACACCGTGATGCTCACCGGCGCAGGCGAGCGCGGGTTGTGCGCCGGCGGTGACGTCATCGCGATCTATCACGACGCGCCGGTGGGCGGGGCCAAGACGCGTGCCTTCTGGCACGACGAATACGTGCTCAATGCCCGCATCGCGCGCTACCCCAAGCCCTACCTGGCGGTGATGGACGGCATCGTGATGGGCGGCGGCGTCGGGATCAGCGCGCACGCGAGCACTCGCGTCGTCACCGACACCACCAAGGTGGGCATGCCCGAAGTGGGGATCGGCTTCATCCCCGATGTCGGCGGCACCTACCTGCTCTCGCGCGCGCCAGGACGCCTCGGCCTGCACGCCGCGCTCACCGGCGCCCCGTTCTCCGGCGCCGACGCCATCGCGATGGGCTTCGCCGACCACTTCGTGCCCCACGACGCCCTCGCCGCCTTCAAGCAGGCCGTGGTGACCGACGGCGTCGACGCCGCCCTGGCCGCGCACGAGACGGAGCCGCCGGCCAGCCCCCTTCTGGCCCAACGGCACTGGATCGACGAATGCTTCGCAGGGGAGACGGTCCCCGACATCCTGGCCGAACTGCGCGGCCACGACGCCGGACCCGCCAACGACGCCGCCAACCTGATCGCGACCCGCTCCCCCATCGCGCTGGCCGTCGCACTGGCCGCCGTCAGGCGAGCAGCGGATCTGGACTCACTGGAAGACGTTCTGCGCCAGGAGTATCGGACGTCGTGTGCTGCGCTGCGCTCCCACGACTTCGTCGAGGGCATCCGCGCGCTACTAATCGACAAGGACCGCAACCCCCAGTGGTCACCGTCCACGCTGACGCTGTGCGGCACTGAAGAGGTCGAGGCCTACTTCGCCCCCGCCGACCCCGACCTGATGTTCCCGGAATAGGAGAAGCCATGAGCTACGAGACCATCCTGGTGACGCGCGATGACCGCGTCGGCACCATCACGCTGAACCGACCGAAGGCGCTCAACGCGCTCAACAGCCAGGTGATGGCCGAAGTCACCACGGCGGCGGCGGAATTCGACGCCGACGCGGGCATCGGCGCCATCATCGTCACGGGTAACGAGAAGGCGTTCGCCGCGGGCGCGGACATCAAGGAGATGGCCGACCTGTCGTTCGGCGACGTGTTCGCCGCGAACTTCTTCGAGCCGTGGTCGAAGTTCGCCGCCACCCGCACCCCCACCATCGCGGCGGTCGCCGGCTACGCGCTCGGTGGCGGATGTGAGCTCGCGATGATG
>Ga0193743_1000952_pt1 | contig 22169 bp, 24 predicted proteins | sample L2c2metaG_FD_143038 | JGI IMG/M metagenome (GOLD analysis project Ga0193743, IMG submission 143038) | Soil microbial communities from a riparian zone of the East river system, Colorado, United States - L2c2 | ecosystem: Environmental > Terrestrial > Soil > Riparian zone | place: USA: East River... | reverse complement strand
CCGACTGTTACACGGGCTGATGCGCACCAATCTCATACCGACCTCTATGCCCTCGACGCGAAAACACTCTACACCAACACGCTTGCACGTTTCATCTATCGAGGGTCGGAAACACCGGTGGGGGACTGTTACGAAACTTATCTGACTGTGAGGGGATGGCTTCCGTTACAGAAAACTAGCGAGTAGATGCGTCGGGAGGGTCTCGGAGGGAATGCCAAATCATGGAGCTTAGGAAGATCCCACCGTTCCTCATCATGAGCATGACGTCGCCCATGCTTAGTGCTCAGATTTCGCCGTCGACTCTTGAAGATCTTGCCCGTCAGCGGCGATGGGTCGAACTTCGGGCGGCGGCACAGGACAGTCATGCTGGTTTCTATCGTGCGGTGGCTGCAGCGGTATTCAACGAACCCGAGGCGGAACCGCTGTTTAAGGCGGTGATTCAGGCTTAGCCGTCCTCCGAGCACGCGTATGACGCCTATAACTGGCTGGCGAACATATATCAGAAGTCTGGCCGTTACCCAGCCTCTCTGTCATCCGCCAAGCACAGTGGAAAACCTTTCCAGACAAGAAAGCGATCGCCTCACAGAGGAAGGAGGATGCACCATTCATGAATCTTCCTGATCAAGAGAGCGGTCCGCGCATCGTCTCCAAATTTCACCACTACGGTCGCTCGATGCTCGCTCCAGCGACGATCAATGGAAAGCAAGTGGAATTCTTTTTCGACAACGGTGCCGACCTCTCGTGCATCTCGGAGGATGAAGCGAAGCGTCTTGGGATGACGTTTTCCGCTGCCGCAGGGACGATGGGAACAATGACCCAAGGTGTCAGTTTCCGCATGGCAACGGCTAAGAACGTGATCATCGGAAGGATGCATTTCAGAAACGTTTCGTTTGCAGTCTTTCCCGACAATCAACCACCAATGTCCCTTGTCCCTCTAGGCCATCGCGGGATAATCGGCCTGCCGCTAGTAGTTGCAATAGGGACGTTTCGCTGGGATGCGAATGGAACACTTACCATCGGTGAGAAACCCGAACAACTTCTTCCAGAGAAATCGAACATCATCTTCGACGATGGGGACCATGTTGTCTTGCAAGCTCAGTTTCAGACCCAGCCGATCTGGACCGCCTTGGACTCCGGTGCGAGCACCACTGATATCTATGCCCCGTTTGCGCGTCGGTTTTCTGACTACCTGCAACAGCACGGGAAGGTCGGAAGTAATCAGATCGTCGGGCTGGGAGGCTCAGAAAACTACGACGCCATCGACGTACCGGAACTACCGCTCGAAATTTCTGGGAGGACCCTAAGTTTGCGACCAGCCCACATCATGACCAAACGCCAAGATCATCGTGAATGGATCTTCGCCAATGTCGGGAAAGACCTCTACATGCAAACCTCGGGTTTCTCGCTGGATTTTCGAGCCATGAGATTGACGCTGAAGTGAGCAGCACTTACGAATGCTTGCTGAGTAATCCTGGGAAGGTCAGGAGGAGGAAAGAGAGTGTTACGAAACTCCACCTCGCCCGAAGATGCTTTCTGACGTAAATTTCGAATCGCCGGATAATCTGGAACAGTCGCTTAACCATTCGTTGTCTCTCAGGCCATCGGACTAGACGCAGGATACGCCGCCGCCGACTACATCCATCTTTACAACGGAGACGCGGCACTTCTGGCCGAGAGCTTGGAAGTCATTCAACGCACATCCGCCCTAATTCTCTCTGCAATCGAGACCCCGGAAGTCGTGCAGGTTCCGACCGAAGAGAAGCCAGACGAGCAGCCCACCACCACGCAGGACGCCACCGATGCAGCACTCGCGGAGGTTATGCCGACCGACAACATGGAAGCGTTCGCGACTCTGAGCCGCAGCACGTCTGTCCCAGTCGCTACGGGTGAACACTTTTATCGATATCCCGCACGAGCTTTTGCTGCACGGGGGCACGATTCCTTTTACGCGGCACGGACACGCAATTGGCTTCACTGTTCTTGGCGTCGATGACTATGAGGCTGCCACGATGTATTCTGCCTAAGCAACGCAGTCGAAGGAGAAACGATGAAGGTACTGATCACGGGTGGCGCAGGTTTTCTCGGTACGCGACTGGCGCGCGCTCTGTTGACTCGAGGTCACCTGTGCGGCAAGGCGATTCGCGAACTGACGCTCACAGACCTTGTTCCGCCCCCCGCAGATCTGCGGGGGGACACGCGCGTTCATACACGCGCCGGTGATCTCCTACCGCAGTGCGAGGCACTTGGGACCTCTGGCTTCGAAACTGTTTTCCACCTTTCGGCGGCCACCTCGGCTGAATGTGAAGCCGACTTCCAACTTGGCATCCGTTCCAATCTTGAAACGACGCAAGCATTGTTGGAGAGCATTCGTCACTCCGGTTCGCGACCACGCTTCATCTTTGCGAGTTCGGTCGCCGTGTTCGGTAGCGAACCAGACTTGACGCTGCCCGCTGTAATCCGCGACGATACACTCCCGGTGCCGCAATCGTCTTATGGCATACAGAAGTTCATCTGCGAACAGCTGGTCTCCGACTACACGCGCAAGAACTTCATCGATGGCCGCACCGCACGCCTGATGACCGTAGCTGTGAGGCCGGGCAGACCCAACGGCGCTGCATCCAGCTTCCTCTCAAGTATTATTCGCGAACCGCTGCACGGTGAGCCGGCTATTTGTCCGGTGACGGAAGAGACAACGGTTGCGCTCGCTTCGCCGGGGCGAACCATTGATGGATTGATTGCCGTCGCCGAGGCCAGCCGCGACCTTCTCGGTGGCCGTACTGCGGTAAATCTCCCTTCACTGACCGTGCGCGTCGGCGATATGTTGCATACGTTGGAGGCAGTGGGGGGCCGTGACAGTCGGTTGCTGGTTCGATTTGAACGGGATCCAAGAATCGAGGGTATTGTCGGAAGCTGGCCTTCGGCCTTCGACAGCGAGCGTGCCCGTCGGCTCGGATTGAAGCCCGATCCCGACTTCCACTCCATCGTGCAGCAGTTTGTACATGAAGATGCTGCCATAGCGGTCCATCTGGCGGAACGGGCTACACGGTGAACCACGCGGTGAGCGTACCGCAGGTGCCCGTTGCGCAGGAGGCCGCATCGGCACCGCTGGAACGCGCCTACCGCAAGATTTTCTGGCGAATCGTGCCGTTCCTGATGGTCTGCTACGCCATCTCTTATCTGGATCGCGTCAATATCGGCTTCGCTAAGCTTCAGATGAGCCATGCCATCGGACTGAGCGAAACGGTCTTTGGAGCCGGTGCGGGCGTGTTCTTTCTGAGTTACTTTCTCTGCGAACTGCCAAGCAATCTGATGCTGCAGCGTGTCGGTGCGCGGCGCTGGATCGCCCGCATCATGATCACCTGGGGCCTGCTGTCGGCGGCTTGCGTCGTTGTGACTGGCGCGAAGAGCTTTATGCTGGTGCGATTTCTGCTTGGTGCGGCGGAGGCTGGCTTCTATCCGGGCATTCTGCTCTATCTCACAACATGGTTTCCGGCCCACAGACGTGCGGCGATTGTCGCTCTGTTCATGTCGGCGATTCCTCTGGCGGGGATCTTCGGAAACCCACTCTCCGGTTGGATCGTCGAGCGTTTCGGCGGCCGCGCGCAGCTTGGAGGATGGCAGTGGATGTTTCTCATGGAAGCGTTGCCGGCACTGTTTGGTGGTGTCGCAGTGCTGCTGTTTTTGGATGACTCTGTTCAGAGCGCGGCCTGGCTAAATGATGAAGCCAAACTGTTGCTGGCACAGGATCTGGAAGCCGACGCCCGAGCCGGTCGCAATGGCCCTCACTCGCTTGCGGCTGTTCTAAGTGACGGCCGCACATGGCTGCTTTCGGGAATTTACTTCACCATCGTCATGGGACAGTATGGTCTCACCTTCTGGATGCCGACTTTGATGCATAGTGCCGGCGTGCGCGGAAGCCTCAATTTGGGGTTGCTGAGCGCGGTTCCCTTCCTGTGCGCAATCCTGGTTATGAACTTATGTGCTCGCAGCGCTGACAAACTGCAGGAACGACGCTGGCACACTATCGTCCCCATGCTTGTGGGAGTTGTTGGGTTCGCAGCAACGCCCCTGGTGCATGGTGTGCCGCTCACGTTGGTTGCGCTTTCGATCGCGGCGGCGGGCGTGCTCACTAGCACACCGCTCTTCTGGTCGCTACCTACAGCTTTTCTCTCCGGACGCGCCGCTGCGGGTGGCATTGCTATCATCAACTCTTTTGGCAATCTCGCAGGATTCGTGAGCCCGTTAGCTATAGGTGCTCTGCGCGATCGGACCCACCAAGACGGATATGCGATGTTCCTGCTATCGGTGGTGTTGCTGCTGGGCGCTATTGGCGTCCAGCGTATTCCGAAGAAGCTGGTGAATCGATGATAGCTCCCCGGGTAGGCTGCATAGCAGATGACTTTACTGGAGCAACGGACGTTGCCAACAGCTTCGCGCGCTCTGGCATGCGAACAGTGCTGGCAGTAGGTGTTGCCGGGCTTGCGGCCGATCTGGAAGCCAATGCCGTCGTGGTCGCACTGAAGTCTCGCACAATTGCGTCCGACGAGGCTGTCCGGCAAAACCTGGATGCCTGCCGCGCGCTGCGGAAGCTTGGGGTGCGGCAAATTTATCAGAAAATCTGCTCAACTTTCGACTCTACTTTGGAAGGAAATATAGGGCCCGTGCTGGAAGCGCTGATGGATGAACTCGGCTGCGCCTTCAGCGTGGTCGCGCCTGCGTTTCCTGAGAACGGCCGCACCGTCTACCGAGGGCACCTTTTTGTTCATGACATGCTGCTCTCGGAGAGCAGCATGAGCCGCCATCCGCTTACCCCCATGACGGACAGCAACCTTTTGCGCGTACTTGCAGGACAATTGCGCTCGGTGCCGAGACGGCAGATTGGTCTGTTGTCGGAGGCGATCGTCTCAACCTGCGAAGATCATCTTCGTAGGGAGTTCGTAGCACTCGAAGCACGTGGGTGCACGATTGCCATCGCCGATACCATCGCAGACGCTGATTTAGAACGTCTTGCCGGGGCGTTGGACGATAGTGCCCTCGTGTGTGCAAGTGCAGGCCTCGCCGGTTACCTGCCTGTACAGTGGGGTTTTGCTCCGTCCGAGGACACTGTATTACTGCCACAGCCCCGCGGCCGCTCAGCCATTCTTGCGGGCAGCTGCTCAGAGGCGACAAATCGGCAGGTGCAGCACTTTATAGCTAACGGCGGTATGGGTTTCAGGCTCGATCCCATGGAGCTTGCAGTCGATGCACGTGGAACGGTCGCACGTGTGCTGCTGTGGTCCGAAACGCAGTGGCGGATCAACCCGGAGCAACCTCTGCTGGTTTACTCCACCGCCGCAAGCCCAAGTGTCTTCGCCGTTCAGGAGAGGCTCGGCATGCAGAACGCGGGTATGCTGGTCGAGCATGCACTCGGAGAGGTTGCCGTCGCATGGATGCAATGCGACGTGCGCAGGCTAATCGTGGCCGGCGGCGAGAGCTCCGGTGCATGTGTGCAGGCTCTTGAGGTTTCCCAGCTCCGTATTGGACCCCAGATCGATCCTGGAGTCCCGTGGTGCTATGCGGATGCGGCGAAGCATGCGCCGGGCGGCCTGCACCTGGCGCTCAAGTCCGGAAACTTCGGCTCCGACGCTCTCTTCTCCAAAGCGCTCGCGCTGCTGGCAGAAGAGACGTCCAATGAGAGGATGAGATGAACGAGGCTGAGTTACGAGAAGAGATCTGCCGCGTCGGACAATCGCTATTTCAGCGCGGCTATGTGCATGCTACAGCCGGCAATATCAGCGCGCGTCTGCTCGATGGCTATCTCATTACACCGACTGACGCCTGTCTCGGATTTCTCGAGCCGGAGCGACTGGCACGCGTAGGAGAGGATGGCGTGCAGCAGAGCGGCGATCGTGCGAGCAAGACTCTCGCGCTGCATCGCCGCATCTACGAGGCGGATGCGAATGCGCATTGTGTGCTGCATACACACTCCACCCGCCTGGTGGCCTTGACGCTCGCGGGCGTGGCCAATCGAGACGAAATTTTGCCGCCCATCACGCCCTACTTTGTGATGAAGGTTGGCCGGGTCCCGCTCGTCGATTATTATCGTCCAGGCGATCCCCTTGTGGGTGATCTTGTCAACGAAATCATTACACGGATGCAGCTACGTGGCACACCTATTCGGGCCGTTATGCTCGATCGGCTCGGACCGAATGTGTGGCATAGTTCGCCGTCGCAAGCCATGGCGGTGCTGGAGGAGTTGGAAGAGACCGCACGGCTGTGGCTGATGACCACGCCTCGACCTCTGCCGCTCGACGAGTCCGCAATCAATGAGTTGCGCCGCCATTTCGGTGCGGCGTGGTAGATCTATCGGATAGGATCCGCAATGCTACGTTTCGCCGCTAATCTTTCTTTTCAATATCAAGAGATTCCATTCCTCGAACGCTTTGAGGCTGCGGCCGCCGATGGTTTCGAGGGTGTTGAGTATCTATTTCCCTACGACTATGCTGCCGCGCAGCTGGCCCAACAGTTGCACTGGCATGGCTTGCAGCAGGTCCTTTTCAATGCTCCACCTGGCGACTGGAACGCCGGCGAGCGGGGCATCGCTGCCCTGCCCGGGCGAGAGGCGGAGTTTCGCGCTTCCTTCGATCGTGTATCCGAGTATGCGCAAGCGCTTAGCTGTCGTAACGTGCATGTCATGGCTGGCCTTGTCCCACAAGGTGCGGAGCGAAACGTGTACTGGAGAACCTATCGCGACAATCTTTCATGGGCCGCAGAGGCGGCCGCGCAGACCGGGTTCAACGTGCTCATTGAGCCGATCAACACGCGCAATATGCCAGGCTATCTGCTTATTCACCAGCATGAGGCGCACACTTTGGCCGCGGAGATTGCCGCTCCGAATCTAAAGGTACAGATGGACCTGTACCACTGCCAAATCATGGACGGCGATATTGCGATGCGATTGCGCACCGCGATCACTGGCAACAGACCATCTATTGGCCATTTGCAGGTTGCAAGTGTTCCTGATCGCCATGAGCCGGATGAGGGCGAGCTCCACTATCCCTACCTTTTCAATTTGTTGGATGAGCTCGGTTACGATGGCTGGATCGGCTGCGAATACCACCCGCGCACACGGACGAGCGATGGCCTTGACTGGCTAAAAAGCTATAAGGCTCGTGCTACCGCGGGCGGTGCGACGGTCATCGATGAGCGATCTTCTCGGGGGCACTTCAATAAAGGGAAATTTATGGGCTCTGGTGCAAATATTTTCGATGGGCAGAGTAAGGTCTTGGAGAAGGATTGATCTATGCAGCGAGGACAACGAAGGCGCCGCTCTATGTGGATCTGCCGGTGGAGGAAACGTCCGGCAATTTTCCGGTCAATGCAGAGCGGATCGCGCAGCTGCGGTCCCGCTTTTTCATCGCTGAGCTTGTCCCCACAATATTTGGAACAGATCAAACATCTCCGGGCACTCAAGATCGATTGGTCACGCAACGACTCCATCTATGACCACGTCTACTCCAATGTCGTTATTCCTTAACCTGTAGAAATGTGCTGAATGGCGACCCAAATTATTCCCTTACCTGTAGAAAAGGCCAATTCCTTAACCTGTAGAAATATTCCTTTACCAGTAGAAATCCACTGCCTGGCGCAGGCTGGTGTTCCAAAGGGCCGCTTTATCCAAGAGGGTCTTTCGATCCTCTGCGTTATGAAGCGATCGCATGGTAGTCCAAAACGGAGTTCCGCGACCGCACTGTGGAACTAGGGCGCCGCAAGAAGCCGCGGGCAAGAACAGGCTGGTGATGATGGCGAGAATGCACCGGCGGAGAACGAGAGATCCGCAGGATAGCCAGTTCTCGGCTTCGACAGGTGTGTTGAACCCCACGGGAGGTATGAACTGCGGTGTATGCGTGAAGTGCAAGGCGCGCTTGGTTGTACCGGCAACCGGCCTCATCAGCGCCCATGTCAAATCTTGAACCAAGATAAGGAGATAAGCGCTTTCCAGATCCTGATTCGCGACGCCGGGCAAGCATCGTTCAGTCAAGGCGCTGCGGAGCAGGGATTCAAATCGGGCCAAGGCTGTACAAGCTTCTTCGTCCACTCTGGAGTCCCAAAGAAATAAACGATCGAGGTTTGCATGGCAATCCACACAGTAAGATCGGGCCGCCGGCGCCCCACTCAGTGTAGGTAGACGTTCATGGTAGAGGTTCGTCGGGCAGCATGAGAATAAGGGTGTCCGATGGATCGGGCAGATAGTCGAAATCGCGCAATACCATCCAAGCCTGCTGTATTGGCTTTGGCCCTTCTGGATGTCATCTTGAAGGCAAAGAGGGCAAACAGCCGGGCTGAGACCGGCGACCGCGACCGTGCGACGCTCGCTTACATTCCATAGTGGCGAGGGGCGGTTGAGCCAATCCGGTACCTACACACAGGCAGGGAGTTCGACGAAGCACGCCGCGCAGAGCAAGGTTGTTAGGATGATGGTTCCCGGCGTGGGTCAGACCGAGGTAGAAACGGACCCACAAATCGTCCAACGAGGAGCTTAATGGACCCTTATCGGACCCAGATTTACTTGTCACTATAGGTCCATATATTCCGTAAGTCATTTGGAATGTATGGCGGGGACGACGGGGCTCGAACCCGCGACCTCTGCCGTGACAGAAGTGCTAGTAGTTGTAACTAATTGAAATCATGAGTACCGATGGCTAAGAAAGGTACTCAAAAGCACTGAAAAGCACTGGTAGAAAGAGCCTCAGCACCCTACTCAGCACCCTCGATACCTCGGCCAAGACCTCTGCTGTGCAAAGGCGGAGGTCGAGTGAAAAATTCCGAGTCACAGCAGCCCACGCGCTGCCGACCGGCTGAAAAGTCATGGAAAATAAAGAAGGGACCATTGCTGGCCCCTTCTCTAGTCTTTGCCCTGGGAATATGCCTTTCGGCAGGGATTCTCCCAGAAGCCTCAACTGCATATTATCACAACAGTCAAGCGAGATCCAATTGGCCCATTCGCCACAACTCCTAAAAGAAATCGAAGGCGCTGTCTCCCGAGAACGACTGAAAAGATATCTCGCTGCCACCTCTCAAGACCTCGACCGCGCCATCTTCCTCTACGAGCAGAATGTGGCACTTTCCGAAATGACATTTGGCCTCTTGCATGGGCTTGAGGTCGCTGTTCGGAACAGTATGCACGATCAGTTGTCTCTTCACTTCAAGACGCCATATTGGTTCAACAAAGCACACCTATCCAATTATTCTCAGGACAAGATTGCCGCAGCCGTCCGCGACGCAGGCGGTCCTTCTGCTTCCCCAGGCAAGGTCGTAGCCGAACTTATGTTCGGTTTCTGGACTGACCTTGCGGCGCAACGCTATCACTGGACGCTCTGGCAACCCTGTCTCAGCGTGGCATTCCCCAGCGGGAAACTCGCCCGTCCCGTAATCCATCGCCGCCTTGAGGACATCCGCTGGTTGCGAAATCGCGTCGCCCATCACGAGCCTATCCTTACCTCTGGACGTTCGCTCTATGCCGGTCATCAGAAGAGAATTTCGTTGGCACAACTTACAGAATGTGGCGATTGGATCTCCCCATCTGTAGGCGGTTGGTTAAGAACCCACTTTCGATTTGCCGAAGCAACAGCCATTGTTGAAGCTGCAGCCACTTCGGGATGGGCACTTTGATTGCAAGCCGTCCGTCCAGAATTGTTAGTCATGCAAGATGAGCTTATGAAAAATCTGCGAAAAGTTCTTTCGGTGAGACCGAAAGAGCCTTCGCCAGCTTTACGATATTCTCCAAAGCCACGTTCCGTTCGCCTCGCTCTACCCCACCAACGTAATTGCGATGGAGGCCCGCTCGTTCGGCAAGTTCTTCCTGGGAGTAGCCTCGTTCATCGCGCAGTCTCCGCAACGTGGTGCCGAATCGAGACTTAACGGAACGGATGGTCACACTTCAGTTTTGATTTGTGACCACTATGAGTCTACACACGATGAGTGTGATAATGGACTAGACACAGTCACGAAGGAGGTTCCAGATGACGAATGAAGACTATATTGAATGCTCTGACCTCTCGGGCAAGACGGTCCAAAAACTTCACGTTTATAGAAATACCGGCGACGGAGCTGAGGTGCAGATCGAATTCACCGATGGCACGTCCTTCTCTTGCGCGGTTTCCCACCCGCAGACTGTAAAGGCTTGCCACTACAAAGGTGGCATCGGTACTCCACAAATCATTCGTGATTATGAATTCTAGGCATCTCTCGCTACAATTCCCGCTCCGTTATTCCCAAATGGAATAACGCTCTCCCGAAAAGTTATTGGACGTTTCTGTAGAGCGCCCTTAGCGTTGCGCCTAGCTGACAACACCAGGTCAGCGGAGGTGCATATGCTCAGAATCCGCCGCCCATTCCGATTGAAAAAGCCTCTCAATCGGTCGTCCAATCCCCGCCCTAAAGCGTGGCCGCAACCCTTTTCCAAACCAACACTCCTTCGCGCAGCGCGTGTGATGGGACCGACGCTCGTTGCGCTGGCCTTCGCAGGCGTTGCCCATGCCCAAGGAACGATGGACTTCTCCGGGGCGCAAACGCTGATGACAACCTTCAAAACTTTCGCAATCTATGCTGGCGCGGTCATCTGCTTTGGCGGCTTGATCTTCGCCGGAATACGCATGATGAGTGGAAGATTTCAGGATGCTATCCCAGGGCTTTTCGGCGCGCTGTTCGGTGCCGGAGTGCTCGGTTGGGGTGCCGGTTGGATCGGCTCCCTGACCGGACAGTCGATGTAGGAGGTGCATCGACATGACCAAGCGGGGAGAACCGTTACCGATCAACCAGGCCATGAACAGGCCCAGAGCCAAGCTAGGGCTCGACCTCTCGACATGGATGGCCATTGTGTTCGTGAACGTAACGGTTTTCCTCGTTGGGTTTCGACTGCTTGCGATGGTCAGCTTCCCGATGATGGCAGTCGGCGCATGGCTTATCGTCCGCAAACACCCAAAGATGTTCCAACTGTGGGGCCTCAGCCTCAATCAGAAGTCTTACTATGACCCGCGTAAACACTGAGCAATTCAAACATACGCCGTGGTTCGCAAAGGCCGGAGCCGCGTGCAGCATCGTTCCGATTTCGCGCTTCGTAAGCCCGAATGTCTTTGCGCTCAAAGGTGGCGGGCATGGTTGCTTGTTTTCACTGACAGGCATGGACGAAGAGGGTTTAACTGACCGAGAACTTGAATCGCGGGTGCGCTCCATCGAGGGCGCATTGCGTGGACTCCCCGAAGGCTCCTGCCTCTACCAATATGCCCGCGTTATGTCGGGCTTCGATCTTCCCCGACGAAAAAAGTATCCGAATCCCATTACTCAAGTTTTCGCGGACGACCGCCTCGCCTTTCTGGACAGAACGGCTGGTTTCCGCCGCATTGACCTGCATTGGTGTCTCACGCTGGAGCCGTCGAAGGCGAAGGCGTTTGAACGCAAGCCACAGGAGAACGCCGCCGACACATCGCGGATGCTGGCCGACCTCCAGAAGACGGCCACCATCCTTGAAAGCCATCTCGGCAGCACGCTGGGATTGCGGCTGCTCGATAAAAACGGTGTGTTTCAGTTCTTTAGCTACCTGTTCAACCTTGCGGAATGGGACAGCGATGACCAGCTCCGCGCCGATACGGGCATAGACCGGCAGATCGTGAAGAATCCGGTGGCATGGCACAGCGACTATCTCCAGATTGGTAAGCGCCATGTGCAGATGTTCTCTCTGAAGACGACGCCGGAGGCGTCCAGACCGTGTTTGTTCTCCGGCCTGCTCACGCTCGATTGCGATAGCGTGTTGTGTTCGACGTGGCGCGTCAAGTCCACAGCGGCGGCGCGGAGCGAGATCGATGCTCAGGAAAAGTTCATCTCGTTTTTCAAAGTCGGTGTGTTGACGCGGGTGATGAGCGGACGCGATACAGCGTCGCTCGAAACCGGAGCCGGTGCGAAGGCTGCGAACATCAACGTCGATGACCTGAGCGAAGTCATCCGTGCGCTCGACAAAAAGGCCCAGGGCGAATACTCGCTCCGGCTGCTGCTGGCAGCCCGCAGTCCGGAGCAGCTACGAGACACCACCCCCGCTGTGCATCGTATCTTCGTCGATGCTCGCGCACAGGTGATGGAAGAGACCCTTGGCAACCTGTCTGCGTTCTATGCAATGTTTCCCGGCAATCACAAATTCAATGTCTTCCCGCTGTGGCTGGCGGAAGACCATCACGCCCGCCTCTCCTCTGTGTTCGCTCCCCACATCGGCCATCCCCACTCGGAAGATTTAGACGCTGAATACCTCAACATCTTCGAGACCCGCACACGGACGCCGTTCTTTCAGGACGTGTATGTAGACGGCGTGCGCGTCATGCTCATCATCGGGCCTACCGGATCAGGCAAATCCGTGCACGCTAATACGGCAGTTGCGTTGGAACAGAAATACGGCGGTTTCACTTACATCTTCGACATTGGGGCCAGCTATGAAAGTGTGGTCGAGTTGTACGGCGGCAAGGTGGACCGCGTAGGCAAAGACGGTCCGCGTGTCAATCCGTTCGCTCTGGAGCCGACTGAGAGCAATATCAATTTCCTCTACTCCTTCATCAAGCTCCTGTTGACCAATGGTGGCGCGGAACTGGAGCCGGAAGACGATGACGTGATCCATAAGGCCGTGCAGGGAATGTACCTGCTCGATCCTGAAAACCGGCGCTTGTCGAACCTGTTCCTTCCCAAGAAGCTCGACCGCTATCTCACCAAATGGGTTGGCAAAGGCGTCTATCACGCGATCTTCGACAACATCGAAGACAGTCTCTCGCTTTCCCGTCTTCAGTGCTTTGACTTCCAGGGGATCAATAACAAACAATATGCCGACCTGATCGAGCCGCTGATGTTTTGGCTGCTACGCAGAATTGAAGAAGTCCTCTTCAACCCAGAGAATCTTGGTGTTCCGAAGCACATCGTCATCGAAGAACTCTTTTCTTCCATGAAGAACAAGGAGCTATTGGAAGGAGCATTGGCTTCCATCAAGACGGTTCGCAAGAATCTCGGCGGCGTCACCATGATTGGACAATCCGCCGAAGACCTCGGCGCGAACGCCGACAGCATTGTGAACTCCTGCACATCGTTTCTCTTCCTCAAAGACGCCACGTTCAACCGCAAGAAATATGCCGAGTTGTTCAAGATGAACGAACAGCAGCTTGCTCTCTTCGAGAGCTTGCAGGACCGCGAAGGTCTATATATGCGGCGCGACGGAATTACGAAGGTTGTCACGCTCAAGCTAGACAACCGCAGCTATGCCACGTTCTCCACCAAGCCCAAAGACCGAGTACGCCGCGCCAAGCTGATCGAAAAGTATGGACTCACCGAGGGCATTACACGCTTTGCCCAGGGCGAGACCGTGTAGCCCACCATCCACTCACCCGAAAGGATTGCCAGTGAAACCGCCCATCATCATCGTCATCACCTGTGGACTCGCTTTTACAACAACGGCAAAGGCGGCGACGGATCAGCCGCACCGCCTTCAGCCGAACGCACCGCGTACTGTCGTCGTGTTGGAAGCAGACGCGCCGCCTGTGATTCGCGCTGGCTTATTGCAATCGACTCTCATTCTTTTACCGGACGAAGAGAAGGTTGCGAACGTCTTTGCCGGTGACACCGTGGATTGGGTATTTGACGGCGGCCATGTTGCCAGCCGATTCATCAGCATCAAGCCCAAGGTAGCGAACAGCAGCACGGACGTGCATATCGTCTCCGATCACGGCAATGAATACACGCTCCAACTCCGCGAGGTATCCAGCGACGAAGATCCCCATTTCGATTCCAAAGTCTTCATTACGCCGGGCGACAAAGCGGCGAAAGACAAATTGCCCGATCTACCCGTCTTCGTGCCCGCGTCCGAGTTGGACAAGGTGAAGCAGGAAGCAGCAGCGGCAAAGGCTGCGGAGACTGCCGAGCGCAAGGCAGAGGAAAACAAAGCCGAGCAATACCGGAGCCAATATCCCGGCAACCTTCACTTTGATTACACCTGGGACCAGTCGAAGGGCAAAACGCTTGGCTTGCAGCAGATATGGCGTGATGAGAAGTTCACGTACTTGCGCGGCCAGTTTCAGGAGACGCCTGCTCTCTACGAGGTGAAGGACAAGAAGCCATCCCTTATCAATTTCGACTACAACAACGGCCTCTATACGGTTCCGAAGGAACTGGAGAGCGGCTATCTTGCCATCGGCAAACAGAGGGTCGAGTTTCATCGCACCGAGGAAGGAAAGTAGCTATGCCGGAGCCGAGTCAGAATCCGCCTGCGACCGTTCCCGAACAGCCGGAAGCGAAGCCGCCGTTGAAAAAGGGAATGCCGCTGGTGATTGCCCTGGTCGTCATCATCGCTCTCATCGGCATTGCCAACATCTCCAGCCTGGTAAGCGGTAATAAAAAGTCCGCTCCGGCCAGTGCGCTGCCCATGCGTCCGGCTGCGCCGAACGCGCAGCAGGTGACGAGCTTCGAGACGCAACAGCAGTTGCAGGCGCGGCGCGATGCAGAGGAACGGCAACACCAGCAGGAGTTAACCGCCGCGATGCAACAGCTTCAGGAGGCGCAAGGCGTTCCGGGGCCGGAGGCCGCAGGCGCGCCGCCCATGACCGCCGCACAACGAGCGGCGATCTATGGTGACAATCCGAATGCGCCCGCGCAGACCTCCAATGTTTCACAGGCGCAGGCTGAAGCCAAACAGAAGACGCTCGCCCGTGAAAAGCAGCAACAGGACGCCATCGACAGCGATACGGTAGCGATTGACTTCGAGCATTCAACCGGCACGGCGACGACCGTCGCGCTGGTTCCGCAGACGGCAGCAGCGGAAGCAGCGCAAAAGACGGCCACTGACGTGGCCGGCGGCGCTACTCCTGTGCAGCAACAAAAAGTCGATGCCAAGACGAATCCGATGTCCCCATACCCCTTTGATTCCTATGATGGCCGTCTCTATCGCGTGTACGAAGGAACCGTCCTTGAGGGCGTCGTTACCAACCATATCGACGGCGGATTCAGTGGGCCAATTATGGTCATGCTCACCACGGACTACTACTCCCACGACCATCAGCAGCTCTTGATGCCCCAAGGCACCCGCTTGATAGGCACGGTGCAGAGTGTGGGGAATGCCCAGCTGCGCAAGATGTTCGTTACGTTTCACCGGGCCATCTGCCCGGATGGGTTCTCGCTTCAGCTCGACAAATACGTGGGCCTTGATCCGGTTGGGACGACGGGCCTTGCTACGAAGGTAGACCACGGATACTTGCAGGCGTTCGCCGCCGCCGCTGCCATTGGCGGCTTAGGCGGCCTCGCGCAGATCGGCAACAACGGCAGCGTCCTCTCCCCATCGACCGAGATTCGTAACGGCATCTCCGAGCAGTCCGCTACTGAGGGCGAACAGGTGCTCAATCACTTTCTTGACCGCTTGCCCGTCATCACCCTCAAAGAAGGCTCCCGCGCCCGCGTATACATCGGCACGGACATCCTCATCCCGTCTTACGCAGAGCATCGCGTCGATCCAACCCTATAAGGAAGGGGCATTTTGATGAACGAGCATAACCCACGATACGAACACCTGCTCAACAAAGCGCGAGACGCGAAGCGCGGTCACGATGCTTGGGCTGTGCAGTCCACCGGCGAAAAGGTTGCTGTTGCCCTTGTTCTCAATCGCCCCGACTGGCTCATGGAGTACGGCTACACCATCGCGGAAGCCATCGAACGGGCCGGGCAGGATTGGGTCGAGATGATCCCTCAGATTGCACGCCAGCTTGGAGAGGAGGAATGAAGACCATGCAGATCGTTACTTTCCATCGTATTCGTTGGGTCTTCGGAATAACCGCCGCCCTTGCTGTCGTCGTTGTCCTTCTTGGGACAGCGAACGGACAGAACGTACTCGCTTGGATTTACCTCCAATCCACAGCAGCGATAACAAGCGCAACACACATCCACGCATTTTCCCTGGACGGGTTGGACCCGACCTGTCCGCAGTGTATTTGATCGTTCCATCACCGCAGGAGGCTTTATGAGATTCAATCCGAAGAACCGCAAATGGATCATCGGCGGCGCAGCGTTGCTACTGACCACGACGCCGAGCTTCGCCCTGTTCGGCATCGGTGACATCGTTTTCGACCCCACCAGCTATGCCAGTCTTGTCTCCCAGCTCACCACGCTGGAGAGCCAGTACAACATGCTCAAGAACAACATCGTGCATTTCTCCGTCAAGCAGCAGTGGCAGACAACTCTTCATGCCCTGGAGAATGTCAACGTAGCGAATATGTTTGGTGAGACGGCGGGCATCAGTATCGCGCTCAACACCAACTCGCCGAGCGCGTCGAGCACCGCATGGAAGACCGCCACCGTCCCCATGAACAGCAGCGCAAGTTCTTATTTGCAGGGACAGCAACTCGGCAGCTCCCGTATGTCGCAGCTCGCCATGATTGAAACCTCCGATTCCATTTCTCCCGACTGCATGACCGCTGTGGGTCAATATCGGGCTGGTAGAACGCAGAACACCACGGCCAATACCTCTCTCACGGCAAATCAGTTCGACAACACCAACAGCACCAATAGCGAAGTGCAGCAGCTCAATCTCCTGAATGCCGCCGAGGGTCAGAAGATGTCCGAAATGCAGTCGCAAGGCACCTTGCAGGTGTGCCTTGCCGGACAAATGACGGTGGCCAATATGGAACGCCGGAACGCAGCCGTCGAAGACCTGAATACCGCCGTCTTCGTACAGCAGCAACGTGCAGCCAGTGATGCCAGCGCCGCTAGTGAATCGAGCACCTGGCAGACTTACCTTCCCTAATCATCATTGAAAGAGAGCAGCGATATGGTTTCCGTGGCATTGTTAGCCCAGGCATTACCGAGCGCGAGTTCCGGCGTCGATTGGCTGTATCAATTCACCAATAATCTCACCAACCTCACCACACAGAACGGTGGGGCGCTGACGCAGCTTGGACTCACGGAACTAAGCTGCATCTCTCTGTTCACGCTTATCAGCATGGTGGTGAATTGGAACACTACGAGTATGACCCTTCGTTTTCATGCTCAACCTGTCCATGCGGGCGATCTAGTCACATTTTTAGTCCGGCTCATCATCTGCTGTCTGCTCGAAAACTATTGGGTCAATCCTTTCCCAGGCGCGAGCTTCGGCGTCAATCATTTCTTCTCCTACATCGCGCAGGCGATGGTTGCGGCCTTCGATCAAAACTCGCTGGACAACCTGCTTCAGCTCCTCAAGACCGCTGGAGACGGTACGGCAATGCCGTCTCTCATGGCTCCAGTTCAGATCCTTTGCTATTTCGTGGTGCAAGGACTGTTGGGTATTGCGTCGGCAATCCTGTTCTTTATTAATTGCAGTTCATTCATCCTGTATGGCGTGACGGCCCTATTCGGCCCCGTCTTTGTACCTTTACTCATGACCAGGACATTCCGCGGAAAGTTCTTTCACTTCCTCGATGTGCTCATCGGTTTTGCCATGATTCGCGCCGTCGCAGCAGCCTTTATTTTCGTCTGGTCTGGTTTCCTGAATGTCTTTATTCAGCAGACGTTCAATGGCAACTATTCGATGGAGATGTGGTTAACAAATTTAATACCTTGCACGATGGTATTCGTCGCCTTCATCGTCAATATGCTTTTCATCCCAAGTATGACCCAGGCAATTTTCGGTGGGGCGGCGGGCCTCGCGGATGGCATGACAAAGATTGTTGGCGTCGCAGCTTCCATCGCAACCATGGCAGGAGGAGCATAGCTCTATGTGGACCTACATCATTAGCCTTCTTTTACTTCGCAAGTTCGGCCTGCCGAGGCCGTTGCGTTACGGCTTGCTGATTTTCTTGGCCGGTTTAGCGATAGTCGTTTTCATTTGGACCGCCAATCTGTTTCTGACTCTTGACCAAAGGACGAGTGCTCCCCATGTCCACACACATCGCGCACAATGAGCCATCGCTGACGCCCGAGCAAGCGTTGCTTACCGACCACATTGGCAACGAGGTCTATGCCTCTCACTATGCCGAGCGGAAAGCCTACCGGCTCATCATCGGCTGCGGAACAATTCTCTTATGTGGGTCGATGTGGCTCAACCTCTCCCTGGCCCGGCGACCAATAGCGAATCGCTACATTCGGATTGATGAGATGAGCCGTGCCCAGGCCATCCAGTATAGCGATTTGAACTATAGTCCGCGTGAGGGTGAGGTACGGACGTACCTCACGGATTGGGCGGACTATCGCTACACCATCAGCCGCGATAGCATCGCCAAAAAGTATCCGCTCAACTACTACTTCCTCTCGCAGACACTCGCCTCGCAACTGATGACCGAGGATAATGCCAACCACATCGTCTCGCAGGTGATGGCGGGACAGATTGAATCAAGCGATGTGGAGGTTAAGGGCGTCACTATAACATCCATGTCCCAGGAGACCGTGCAGGGTGCAGTCATAGCCCGTGGCACGGCGCTTGTGACCATCGACAAGCTGTTTTCGCCGCGCAATTCGCGTGAGCCAAGAACGGAGCATTGGGCGCTGGGTCTGACGTACTATCTCAACCCCAAACAAGTAAGTGACCAAGCCAAAATCTTTCCGCAATTCGAGACGATCAATCCGCTTGGATTGACCATCACGGAGTTTCACGAAAACCGGCTCTCCGTGGACCCGATTGCGCCGGGAACCAATGCCGCGTCGCCGGTTACACCGGCAATGCCGACCGCAGGAGCATTGCGGTGAGCTACAAACTCATTCTGCCGTTCTTTCCCGAGGAGCTGCGCGAGCTTCTGCTAGACCCGTCCATCTCAGACCTGATGATTAATGGCACTACGGGAGTCTACGCAGATCGTGGAGGGGTTGTGCAGCATATTCCGCTCACAACCCCGTACACGAATGAGCGGCTGCAAGCGGCGATTGAGCGCGTCGCCCGCATCCTGGGGCAAGACCTCACCAGCCAGAATCCGATTCTCAATACACGCTTGCCGGACGGCTCGCGTGTTGCCGTCGTCGGTGCGCCATCGTCGATCAATGGCCCGACGCTGACGATACGAAAATTCAACCGCTGGTATACGTCCGATGAGTTGATTGCGTCCGGCAGCTTGCCGGAGCACGTTCGGGATGCCGTTGTCGGCCTTGTCAATGCAAAGAAGAACGGCATCATCAGCGGCGGAACAGGCAGTGGGAAGACAACTTTGATGAAGGCCCTACTTGACCACGTTCCGCAGCATGAGCGATTGGTTGTGATCGAGCAGCCAGCCGAATTGAAGATAGCACATCCTAACGCTGTTCGATGGGAGGCTGTCGAGGCCATCCCCGGCCAGGTCGCCATCACTCCGAGCCAACTTTTGGCCGCCGCTCTGCGTCATCGTCCCGACCGCATCATCATGGGCGAGATACGCGATGAGTGCGGATACGACCTCTTACAAGCCATGAATACAGGCCACGGCGGAACGCTTTCGACCATCCATGCAAAGTCCGCGTGGGACGCCCTCAATCGACTGTCCGATTTGGCCCTGAGTGCGCGGGCCAATCTCAACCATGCTTTCGTCCGTTCGGAGACGGCAGAAGCTATCGACTTTGTTCTGTATTGCGAGCGCGATCATACGGGCCGACGCCGGGTACGCGAGCTGATTACCGTCAACGGATACAGTCACGCCGAGCAGTCCTTCCAGACAGAGGAAATCTATCGAGCTTCTGCGGACGCTGCAGCGGCCTGAGTTGAGGCTGAACCCGAATCGCTATGGTACGTCTTTCGCCCAATTCGGAATGGAATGTCTCAACCTCAATCTGTGCGCGTGAGCGTGGCAACAGCTACCCGAAGACGTGCGGTTTCACTCGCCATGATGTCGGTCTCTTAGCGGGTGGTTTAGGCGCGGAAGGTGTGTCTGCTTTGCCGGTCGAAAGCATCGTCAGGAAGCGGATGAATTCCTTTGCCGTGCAATGTGTCTCCCCTCTGTATCCCGCTTTTTTCTCGGTCACTGCTTCGGGGGCAAACCGACGCCCGGCGGCACGGCGCTTTCCTGCTTTCCCGGTTCCGCCCAGAACAAGTTTGAAAACAGCGGCACAGAACGCCGCACAAACTTCTTCTAGGTCCCCCCCAAAAAGCAGCCGCTTGGCGCTTGGGAGTCGGCCCCACTCGCTTGGCTTCGCCCGGTGTGACCCGAGCAAGATCGGGAAATTCAAAAACGGAGACACAAAATGCACAAGAACAAAGTAGAACTCATGGGCTTCCTCGGCGGCGATGCGGTCGTTCGCACCGACAAAAACAAGAACCAGTTCATCACCCTTCGCCTTGCCACAACGAAGTCCCGCAAGAACAAAGAGACCGGCAAGTACGTTGAGCGTACCCAGTGGCATAACCTTGTCGTCTTTGGGAAGCTGGCAGAGTTCGCCGCCAAGCTCAAGAAGGGCGCTCATATCGAGATCGAGGGCGAGCTTCAATACTCCGAATACAAGGGCGTACAGACTGCCTCGGTTCGGGTGTACTCCATCCTCAAACTCGACCGTGCGGAGAAGGCAGCCGCAGAAGATGACTTCGATGAGACCTCCACCGAGGAAGAGGAGCGATTATTTGAGCAGAGGAAGCTCGCTGACATCCGTTATGATCCATTTTTGCAAGAACTATCCTTGCGCATGGTTGAGCACGCTAATCCGGCAGTGGTCAATTGGGCATTTCTGGATCTCGCGGCATTGGTCTGCACTATTCGATCCCCTAAATGCGATGTGTGCCCGCTCCGAAATCACTGCTGTTTCGCATTGGCACAGCGAGGCGACGAGGGAACCCCAGCCGACACCGGAGCTCAAGAAGACCACGTAAGTCGCCCTCTGCGCTTTTAGCTCTTTGAGAATCGAGTAGACATGAATGCGTTAGGTATTGCGTCGACAAAATTGAGATTGATTGTCTCAGCGGAAACCGCAGCCTTGATCTCGATGCTCCCGGCAGAGGACCGACGCTTGGCTATCTTCGGGCATCCGCGCCTGTTGATGCGCGGATTGTCCGGTGCAAAGTCCGAAATCGGTCTCGCGACGATGGCATACAACCTCAAGCGCATGACAAATGTACTCGGCGCAGCCAAACTGAAGGAAATACTTCAACACGTCTAACAGAATGCCGCTTCATAACGCACAATCCCGAAGTCCGTGAGTGTTAGCGCGAGCATTGCATCCGTCCTCGAGCGTCTCCTGAACTGAGTTTCGTAACGACCTCGTTCCTGCCCGCAACGCCGCCGCATTCGCTCCCCTTCCAAGAGGGTCACCGCATCAAAGATGCTCACTGACCACGGGACATTCCTTTATTTTTTGCATATGAAGTACAGCCTCTCCGAATCGGACGAAGCGCGACTGCGGTCGGTATCGACTACCTTAACTTTGCGAAACTGTACTTTCAAAGCGTCGACTATTTTGCCTACAGGAAAAGAGGCTTCTTGGATGTCCTCCTCATGCAGCACGAATCGCTGCCCCTTCACATGTTCAAATACCTTAATGTTCCAATTTGAGGCGTGTTTCGGCGCGTGACTAACTTTAATGATCACGAGATTATTCCCAAACGGGTGCACCCAGGCAGGCTCTGCAATATGCCGATCCAATTTCTTTTGCGTGTTGATATCAAAAATAAAGACGCCTCTATCCGATAAGTGTTGATGTACTTTGCCGAAGAGCCGCTTCCAATCGGTAAAGCGCAAGACATGGTTGATCGAATCAAAGACACAGCAGATAACGTCGAACTTCTCAGGTAGATTGAATGCCACCATGTCTTGACGAAATAGCTGAGCCTGCGGCACCTTCTTCCTAGCCATGGACAGCATTTGGTTGGATTGGTCGAGCCCGTAGACTTCGTAATCATCCGCCAAATGCATCAGAACCGAGCCAGTACCGCATCCGAGTTCCAAGATGTTCTTTGCCGCCGGACACTCTTTCCGAATGAATGCGCGAAGCCTCTTCGTAGCCTCGGCTTGATCTCCCATGATCGCGTCATAAAACTTGCCGAAAATGTCGTAGCTTGCCATCAGTTCTGTTCCTTCCGGATCTGAGATCACAATTGAACTACAAGACTATAGCAACCAATTCCGCTCGACCATGATCGGTCCGAGCGTAATGTTTCGTAACAGTCCCCCACCGGTGTTTCCGACCCTCGATAGATGAAACGTGCAAGCGTGTTGGTGTAGAGTGTTTTCGCGTCGAGGGCATAGAGGTCGGTA
>Ga0193743_1000951_pt1 | contig 22193 bp, 21 predicted proteins | sample L2c2metaG_FD_143038 | JGI IMG/M metagenome (GOLD analysis project Ga0193743, IMG submission 143038) | Soil microbial communities from a riparian zone of the East river system, Colorado, United States - L2c2 | ecosystem: Environmental > Terrestrial > Soil > Riparian zone | place: USA: East River... | reverse complement strand
CCAACGCCGAGAGTGGAAGCGAGATTGCCCCCTACCATCATCGTTGGGGCGTGCAATGGCGGGGGCCGGGTCGCTGTAACAGAAAAGGGTGTGTTTCTGGGAAGCGAATGGCGTGAGGTTTGAGCGTCAAAATTAGTGTGACATTTTACGGCCGTTTAGTGTTACAGTCCCTCCACGATGAAAACAGCGATCTATACACGAGTCAGCAAGAGTGATGGCAGCCAAGACCCTGAGAACCAGTTGAGAGAATTGAGAACGTTTTGTGATCGGCAAGGTTGTGAGACTGTGGAAGTCTACACAGACTTTGCCTCGGGCAAGCGTAGCGACCGAGCGGCGTTCAAGCGATTGATGCTGGATGCATCGAAACGGAAGTTTGATACGGTCCTGTTCTGGGCGATGGACAGGTTCAGCCGCGAGGGGATTGAGGCAACGCTCTCATACATCCGGCAGCTCGACAGCTACAAGGTCGGATTCAGATCATACCAGGAGCCGTTCTTTGACTCAGCCGGACCATTCAAAGAGTTCATGATTTCCGCATTTGCTACGTTCGCTAGTTTGGAGCGGGCACGCATAAGTGAACGAACGTTGGCAGGATTGGCTAAGGCGCGAGCTGCAGGTCGAATTGGGGGCAGACCCAAGATCGACGATGACCCAAAGGTGATGGCGAAGGTGGCTAACCTAAGAAGCGCGGGTTTGAGCATTCGCAAAATCGCTACGGAACTGAAGCTGTCGCCTACTACTGTGGCACGCGTGGTGTAGCCCATCGCAGGTATCGACTCAGCACTACAAGACAAGGCGGAAAGCCTCCATAGACTCCTGCCTCTCGCTGCGTTATACGCTTCTGCCTACCTCACCTACCATTTCATCGGGACTCCCGAGAAAGCGCGATCTGTACATTTGGTTGTGGTAGGCAAGAGATGAAGGGAAAATCTCATGTTTCTCGTGAATTGTCAGTCTAGAGATATCCAAGCTAATTGCGCAATAGTCGAGCATGGCGTGATGGTTGGGGCACACAACGAGAATATTTCCAGCGACGTCCGAGCCTTGGTGTGGAGCGCCTAGAGGAACTATGTGATGGGCCTCCGAGTACATATCTCCAGAAGCTAAGGCGATGGAAAATCCGCACAGTTGACACATGTTCTTGTAGAGACCTTTGATTTCCCGACAAAGTGTTGTGTCTCGGAGTATGCGATACGTTTGAAGGAGCGATCGACCTGGAGTTGTCGTGCCACCCGTGATACCAGGATTATTGATATCGGCAGCATGCGGAGTCAGCACAAGCATCGAACGAAGGCCCCACACCCCCTTCCCAATTCCCTCAGCCGAATAGAAGATGTCGTCCTTCTTGTTCCACACACTCGAGTCGCTGGAGTTGCTTTCGACGGTACGCCTGATAATTGCTTCAAAACTCTTGGGAAGATCAGACCTGTATTTCTTTGCCTCTGTGTAGATGTCTCCTAGACTTGCGATTCCGCCCAATTTCGACAACCCTGTGATCACGTCTTCAAGCCACGTCGCCCTGCCGGACCGCAACTGAGTCTCAGCAGGGAGTTCATTATTTGTCTTCGATACAATCTTGAAGCCATTCCTTCGGAGGGTGTTGAAGCAGATCGTTTCCGAGCCGCCTTTGAAATCATATGGCCCCAATGGTGACCCTGAAAGCTTCCCAGCTGCTAGCCCAATGACTGCCTTCGGTGGATAGCGGCGGTTTTCGTATAGCAGATCGTAACGGGTGGATCCTCTAAATGAGTGCGGTATACCGCGATCCAAATCATGGAGGGCCGCAAGGATGTGTTCTCGGCTGATGCCTTGTGGAATCTTGTTGGCCATGGAGTCTCACATTGTATGGGAAGTGCTGCGTGATATTACCGGAGATGTTCGCGACTTGATGGATATCCTGCAAGGATACTAGGTTCGCCATCGGCCTCAGAGGACGCACGGACATGAGTTGCCGGGGAGTTATCCGCTTTTCACTCTCCGTATAAACCTCAGGGCGGAAGAATAATGCCGCAAGGAATCCTCAGTGACAGTAAAGTGAGAACAAGCTTCACGCGCTTTTGTAGCCTTTCAGGTAGACGTGGTTCTCCAATGCGTCGCCAAAGGCGCGCATAATTGCAACGGTTTGGTTCGTGAGTTCATCGAGGTCCTCGATCCCGACGAATGTTTCCTCGCCATGGGCAACCGCGTTCCGTCGTTTCAGAAGAAACACATCAACGAATGTGGCCTTGTCCGCGAACGCTTGGATGGGCACGCAGCAAACAAGGCAGATATCGGAGAAGACGTCGAAGCTTAGATTCGCCTTGGTGTTTACAAGGTCTTCATTCTCCCGAGAGAAGCGGCGATCCGAAGAATTGAGTACCTCGTCAACCAAAGCGCAACGCGCTGCCACGCTCGCCTTTGAGGTTGACAGCGCCGCCAGTCGGGGAAGGAAGTAGTTACGGAGGAACTGGCGGTCAAGGTTTTGATACTGGAGTTTCCGTAGCGCCACATGTTCGAGATACTTCCGCGCGGCGAAGCGGACATACCCTTCCCAATGGGCGTAGCAGATGGTGATCAGAGCGCGCAGCAGTACGCGACGTAAGTTGACGTCGGCCCTGACAGCGGCGGTCTTCAAGTCTGAGATTTCCTTCAGACGCCAAGATCGGTCTTCAGTGATCTGCGCGGAGAAGTCTGCGTCCGAGTAAGGCTTGCTCATGGACGGAACCAGGCCTCGCCGAACGGAACTGTTCTCTGGATTCGTGTCGTGCCGCGAAGACCCAGGGAAGTAAAGTTTGCCGTCTGCGGCTGACTCCAGAACGTCTGTATTCGGTCTATAACAAAGTCATGTGGTTTCGCGAGTGCGAGAATCGCGTTGAGGTTCTTAGCCACGCCGACTGCGATACCTTCGAGGCCCACGAGACCGATCTTCCCCACGTGATGACCGTTTTCGAATCGCCGCAGCGCATCCTTCCCCGCCACATCGTTCAGGAGCACGAATGTACGGTTGATCAAGTCTGCTGCCGCTGCCCCGTTGCCCTTCCCAGCCAGTTCAACAATGCCCTCGTCGATGTACTCCTCAACGTCCAGTGTGCCGTCGTAAGGCACGTCGGTATGGACCAGAAATCGGACCGATAACTCCATATGCCGTTGTCGCTCGATCTGCTCTTCCGTCACTGCGACGACTGTTTGAAATGGCTGCTGCTCCGCCGCCAACTTGACCGCACGGTAGTAGTCGCCATTGACCATCAACATGATACAGTTGCGCAATTCCTGAGCATTGGCCTGTGTGCCGCCTGCGTTGAGCCTTTGAAACAGGTCGAACTTGGTCTGGTCGTCACTCGGTCGTTTCAGAATTTCCACGCCAATTCTTGACCTACGTATCGACAGCTGATGGCTCTTATCGATCTCATGCTGCTCGTCAACAGGAACACCGAAAATAAGATCGGATCGCTCCCATACCGCATTGTGGAGAGACGGTAAATATTTCGTCGCCTCCAGAATTGATGGCGGGACCACCCCGCCGCTGGGATTGCCAAGCTTTCCCATGAACTCCAGGATCGTTGAGATTCTCTGGAGGCCGTCGATGAGTTCCCATTTGCCGTTCTCTTTCTCAAACACAAAGATGGATGGGAGAGGAATACCGAGCAATAAAGATTCGATCAGTTTAGACTTCTGACTTGCATCCCAGCGGAAGAGCCTCTGAAATTCTGGATCGATGACGAACTCGCGATTGTCGTACATGCTGACTATTTCGCCAATTGACATCTGGTACGCATCGGTTCTGACAAGCCGTTGCGCCTTCATTATTTCCTCTGCCAACATAGTTCGTGTACCCCTTATCGTTTCATCGAAGAGTAGGATATCGCACCGCGTGTGCTCCCAGTGATTTCGTTGAGTGTTCACTGTTGCTCGCTTATTCGCGTTACGCTGGTTGCCGTTCGTGCCGCGTTATAGCGGTACTCCAACATCGATCCATCTGTGGGTCCAATCAGCTTTGAGTGAGGTGTGTACTGCCCTAACGCATTGTTGGCTGAACGCCGAACTATGATTCTTGCATGCCACACATCCTTGATTTGGACTTGGATTTCTTTGTTGGCCTATTGCTGACCATCGTATCGATGGTCGCCCTTGATGAAAGCGAATATAGACGTGTCACCCACGCAGAGGTCGAAACCTTTTTAGAAGATCGCTGCGGCCTCTCTAAGACGAAACAGCTGCCAGGCCATTTTTGCACGGGCCATGAGGATGCCTTCGATACATGGGCCGATTGGATCGATAAAAAGATCATCGAAAGCCGATTTTGTATAGCCCCTGTAGGCGCACGCTGATCTTGGCCTAGGGGATGCGCCACGCAGCCGAACTTTGTAATGTCTCAGAGCGTGTGCAGCGTTCGCTTCTTGTGCCGTTCCTACGCACGAGTCAGTAAGAGTAAGAGTGATGGCAGCCAAGACCCAGAGAATCAGCTGGAGAGCTAAGGATGTTCTGCGAACGTCAAGGTTGGGCAACAGTGGAGGTCTATGCCGACTTCGCCTCTGGCAAGCGTAGCGACCGGGCCGCGTTCAAACGCATGATTCTGTCTATGTCCGAACCATCAGGCAGTCACTTTGGCCTTGTCGAATCTGCTCCAGTCTCGCTGAACTATTCCATTCTCATCCATCCAAGGGAAATCAGCCCGATGCGCGTACAGTTGCTCGGGGGCAGTAATCATGTAGAAGGTGTTGTACTGAGCGACTAGTTCGTCGGAGTAGGGAGTCACCATACAAGGCTCAAGCGTCCCAATCAACATCAAGTGCCTACTCACTGGGAAGGTGATGATTTCAGCGTTCATGAATCCGACCATCGTATCCTTCTCCCCGTCAATGGCTACGGGGTTATCGGACGTAATATAGTCTCCAGCAAAGCTGACGTACGTATTCCAGTAGCGATTCTCAAGAGCAGGAATCATATTCGCGGCAGTTTGGAAGGCTTTCTTCAGATGCCAATCGTTCTCGACAGAGAATGTGTAGGCCCCTGTCTTTTGGAAAGCGAAAGCCCTTTCATAGTCCGCGCCCGGTGAGTCGAGGGGGATACCGCTCTTCTCCAGATGGTCCGTCCAACTCTCAGGTGTCTTGACAGCTTCGTCCAGTTTCGACCGATATATCGTATCGGTGATGCGCTCGGCCAGAGAACGAAAAGCAGGAACCCTAACCCACTGAATCGCCATGTAAGCGAGCAGGTAGTCCAGCTCTTCTCTTGTAGGCGGTCTCAACTCCTCGTCAAGAGTCTTGAAGACTGGCGCAATCGCGCCTTCAATTTCCGCGAGCTTCTTCTCAATCAGTAGAGGATCAAAATCTGACTGCGAAAGCCGGTTGTAGTCTCTACGGTGAGCAGATTCGACGGGATTACTCACCCATTGTTTTTGCCTCTTGAGGTCGGTGACGTGGAGTCTGCCATCCTTACGTCCCGTGTCGGTGAATCCTGCGAGGTAACACTGCGGGACAAAATGATGCGCCCGTGCTTCTGTTCCGGTATGCATGTTGTGCTCTTTGCACTTCAGTGTACGTCACTAAAATGGCATCTCTCCACTCTTGACCACCCTTGTCTGACCCATCAAAGAACCGGCAGCGAGAGTCGAGGTGGCACCCAACCCCTCACCCAACCGCCAGCAATGCATGCTAGACGCTCCAGCGGGTCCAGTCGCTTCTATGAAGAGTATCCGGGAGCAGATTGTTGGCTTCGGCAAGGCATTGAACGTTGCCACCGCAAACGAAGGATGAGACTGTACGGTATGCGTGTCAACGCTTGCTATGCATCTGCTGTAAAGGTTGAGAACGCACCCGCTCGCCCTTTTCTATAGTGCCCGACCTTTTGCACTTAGGGCATATCGGACTCAGGTTTGTGGGCAGGGCATTCCTATCCAGACGTGACGTGCCGACCAAGAAACCCTCAGATTCAACACCGCTATGGAACAAGTCGTCTGACCACTCTTTTATCAGGCCCTGTGCCAGCACTCCCCGCAAGTGCCCTCATAGCTGTCCCACTCTGTGCCTATCCCGGCAGTCCCAATTCGTCTCGTCCAACTCAAAAATACGGATGACACCACGTAGCGAGGTGGTGTCGGTTTAGCAGGGTAAAAGAGCTGTATTCACCCAACTAAGGCGCACAAGGCGCGTTGCGCGCACAAAGTTAGAGCGCCATAACCCAAGCAAAATCAACGTATTGCGATTGGTTTCAGAGACTTGCAGAAATCTATGGCGGAGAGTGGGGGATTCGAACCCCCGATAGAGCTTTTGACCCTATAACGGTTTAGCAAACCGCCGCCTTCAGCCACTCGGCCAACTCTCCGCACCTATTTGCTACGGCTTTCGTGATTATAACTTGCGATTGGGGAATCTGGGCCGGCTCGGGTAGATTTGTCTCTATCTGTTGAAACGAGGATCCGGTTGACGCGAGGTCGGGGAAACGCAAGGAGGATGCGGCTTCTGCCGCTGATCGCCGCCACATACTTCATGGTCTCCGGCGGACCCTATGGCCTGGAAGACATCATCGGCAAGGCTGGATACGGCCGCGCACTCCTCCTGCTCCTCCTGGTACCACTCTTCTGGAGCCTGCCCACAGCCCTGATGGTCGGCGAACTCGCCTCCGCTATGCCCTGCGAAGGCGGCTTCTACTACTGGGTTCGTCAGGCGATGGGACCCTTCTGGGGATTTCAGGAGGCCTGGCTCTCGCTCGCAGCAAGCGTCTTCGACATGGCAATCTATCCCACGACCTTCGTCCTCTATCTCTCCCATGTGGCTCCTGCGCTCACCGCAGGGTACAGAGGACTCCTGCTGAAGCTCGGTATTGTGGGCATCTCCGCCATATGGAATCTCCGCGGAGCAGTCGCCGTGGGACGAGGTTCGCAACGCATGATGGTCATCTCTCTCTCCCCTTTCGTCGTTTTAATCGCCCTCGCAATCTGGCACGCCCTGAAACACGGGATAGCACCGGCAACGGCCGGTCCACCCGCCGAAATGGATCTTGGCGGAGCTATCCTGGTGGCCCTGTGGAACTACATGGGCTGGGACAACGCCTCGACTATTGCGCAAGAGGTGGAGAACCCCCAACGAACCTACCCCCGAGCGATGTTGAGTTCAGCCATAGTCGTCATGTGCGTCTACATGCTTCCGCTCGCTGCCGTCTGGATGGCCGGCATCCCAGCCGAGCGCTTCTCCACGGGAGCCTGGGTAGACGCCGCGATGCTGCTCGGCGGCCCAGTGCTCGCGGTGACAGTCGTCCTGGCCGGTTCGCTCGACGGCCTTGGCACCTTCAACGCCCTCACCCTGTCCCTCACCCGCCTGCCCTACGCCCTGGCAGAAGACGGTCTCCTGCCACGCCTACTGGCGAAGCGATGGTCGAACGGTGTCCCGTGGGTAAGCGTACTGGCCTGCAGCCTAGGATGGGCGCTCGCCCTGGGATTTACCTTCGAGCGCCTTATCTCGATCGACCTCGTGCTCTACGGTGCAGCCCTGCTGCTGGAGTTCGTAGCTCTGGTCGTACTCCGGGTACGGCAACCCAAACTCCACCGTCCCTTCAAGATTCCAGGCGGCCTTGCAACCGCAGTCATAGTAGGAATAGGCCCAGTTCTTTTGATTGCTTTCTCGCTATGGGCTGCCAGGGAAGAGCGCGTCGCCGGATTGCCCGCCCTCGCATTCGCCGCGGTTGTCGCGGCATTAGGTCCCATTGTCTATATATTCGCCCGAAGAAGCAGCCGTTCCATGGCCGCATGAAGGAGGGCCGCTCCATGAGCGGGCCCTCTCATCTTTTCTGCACGAAGAAACCTACTTTTGCGGCACGGGCTTCGGCAGAGGATTGATCTTGTTATCGATGAACCGCTGCTGCGCCTCCAGCACTTTGTTACGAGCGAAGGAGGCATCGCGCCATCCCTTGACCTCGACGCGTTTGCCTTCGAGGTCCTTGTAGATCGCGAAGAAGTGGGTAATCTCCTTCAGCATATGCGGGTAGATCTCGGAGAAGTTCCAGACATCCTTGTAACGAGGATTGCCCTTACCAACGCAAAGCACCTTCTCATCGGCAAGCCCCTGGTCCGTCATCTCCAGCAGCCCAATGGGTCGAACCTCCATCACGCAACCAGGGAAGCTCGGCGCATCGACCAGTACCAGCGCATCCAGCGGGTCGCCATCTTCTCCAAGTGTGCTCGGGATAAAGCCGTAGTCGCCAGGATAGTGAACCGGCGAGTAGAGATTGCGGTCCAGCCGAAATACGTGGAGCTCTTTGTCGTACTCATACTTGTTGATTCCCTCGTTCGGAATCTCGATGACCGCATTGATCACCTCGGGGGATTTCGCCCCGACGGGTAGCTCAAGGTAGTTCGTCATAAAGTGTGGTTGTCTCTTCCCATTCGAAAAAAATTTAGTGGACTGCACAGACCAGATGCTCGTTCGCGTTGACCGGCTTGCTTCGCCGACCGCATCCGGTCTCATAGGGGAGGAAAATTTGCATCATGTCTATAATCAAACACGATGAAGGCTCATGTCTATGTCACGCTGAAACGAACGGTGCTGGATGCCCAGGGGCAGACAGTTGCGGATGCACTACGCCGGATGGAATATCGCGGCGTTACCGATGTGCGGCAGGGAAAGTACTTCCTGTTGACCCTGGAAGATGGCCTTGATAAAAGCGCCGCGCAGTCCGAGGTGGAGCGGATCGCGCGCGAAGTCCTCACCAACCCGGTAATCGAACAGTTCACCTTTCGACTGGAAGACTGAAGACAAATAACTTACATCCCTTTACCCTGAATTGTTTCCCATTGGAGCAAACGCAGGAGTTTGCCTGGCATCCAACCCAAAAATCCCCGTACGCGGGAAAAGGAAAGCGGAGCTAGACCATGCAAGCCGCTGACGAGACTAAGGTACCGCCTCTTATAAGAGAAAAGGCGGTCTTCACGCGAGGAGCAATGGATGCCGATACAGGCCATCGTAAGCCGTACTTCAACTTTTCTACTTCCGGCGATTGTGCTGGTTTTAATACCCGGAAAACTTATCGCTCAGGCTAATCCAGTCGCTTCAAAAAAGGCGGATATCTCCGTCTTCGGCACGTACTCCAGAGTAACCCCGGACTACGGCCCGGAAACCAATAATGGCTACACCTTCGGTGCCAACTATACCCGTTACATGCACTGGTTCGTCAACCCATCGCTCGAATTTCGCGCCAAGATTGCGAACGGGCCAACCGTCGACGAGAAGACCTTCGGTGGTGGTATCCGGGCAGAACGCCAGTTCAAAAACTTCCATCCGTATGCAGACTTCCTTATCAGCGCAGGAACCATCGATTTTCAGCACCCCAACATCGATGTCAGAGGCAACCTCTACAAATCAGACGATTCCATTGTCTACTCTACCGGCATAGGGCTCGACTACGACGTCACTTCCCGGTGGGCGGCGCGCGCCGACTATCAGTTCGAACACTGGAGTCTGGGGACCAATCAAACCCTCACGCCACGCGTCCTGAGCTTTGGTGTCGTATACCGCATCCCCTTTCGCTCCTATCGACGCTACTAGAGAACTCGCGAAATACGATCGACGGATGCTACGCTCGAAGAGTCAGGATGGATAACCCTTTGAGTAACGCCTCTACAGAATCTAGAAGAACAAATCCTCATGTTGCATCAACGACCGCAGGCAGCCGCTTCGTTCGTACCTGCCTGCGGCTTCCGGTAGACCGCACTCCCGTCTGGCTGTTGCGTCAGGCGGGCCGCTACATGCCTGAGTACATGGCAGTGCGCAAGCACCACTCCTTGCTCGATATCTGCCGCACGCCCGAGATCGCCGCCGAGGTCACCATCACGGCAGCCGAGCGTCTCGGCGTCGACGCGGCCATCATCTTCGCCGATCTCCTCCTGCCCTTCACTCCCATGGGACTCGACTTCGAGTTCCTCGCCGGTGAAGGGCCGGTTGTCCACTCCCCCATTCGTACAGCGGAGCAGGTGGACGCCCTCCGAACCGATCGCATCGACGAACTAAGCTACGTAGCCCGCTCCATCGAGAAGGTCGCCGCGCACTTCTCTGCCCCGCGGGCAGATGGCGATCAACTTGGGATCATCGGCTTCTGCGGCGCCCCCTTCACCCTCGCCAGCTACATGATCGAGGGCGGCTCCTCACGCAACTACATCGAGACCAAGAAGCTCATGTACGGCGACTCCGTAGCCTGGCCACTCCTGATGGAGAAGCTCGTCACCGTGCTCGTCGGCTTCGCCCAGCAACAGGTTGAGGCCGGTGCCGACGTCATTCAGATATTTGATAGCTGGGCCGGAGCGCTCAGCGTGACCGACTACCGCCAGTACTGCCTCGCACCCACCACTGAGCTCGTACGCCGCGTGCAGGCCCTCGGCATTCCTGTCATCTACTTTGGCGTGGACACAGCCTCCCTGTTGCCGGCCATGCGCGAAACTGGTGCCGATGTCATTGGCTTCGACTGGCGCATTCCCCTGGACGCTGGGTGGAAGGCGGTTGGCGAAGGCTGCGGCGTGCAGGGCAATCTCGATCCCATTGCATTGTTTGCTCCCGACGATGTCCTCAAGGCGCGCGTACGCGAGATCCTCACAGCAGCCGCGGGGCGCCCTGGACACATCTTCAATCTCGGCCACGGCATCGTGCCGGAGACCCCAGTCGAAAACGCTATCAAGGTCGTCGAATGGGTGAAAGAGTACGGAGCCCAATGAGCGATGCCGGCCACAGCGCAGTCCTGCTGCTCGCGCACGGAACGCCCGATGTATTGGGTGAGATGGCCGAGTATCTCAGCAAAGTCACCGGTGGACGTGCTTTGCCGCACGAGGTCGTCGAAGAGCTGCAACATCGCTATGCCCAGATCGGCCTCGCAGAAACCCCAGGAGCGGACCCTCCGCCCCTGACCAAATGGACCATCAAGCAGGGTCATCTCCTGCAACAGGTTCTGAACCTCACCATGCCTGAGACCAGGGTCTACGTGGGAATGCGCAACTGGCATCCCTATATCGCCGATGTCGTCACGCAGATGCGAGCCGATGGAGTAACGCACATCAAGGCACTCTGCCTCGCCCCGCAGAACTCGCGGACCAGCGTCGGCCTCCACCGGCGGGCGGTCATGGAAGCTGCAACGGGCCTACAAGTGGAGTTCGTCGCCGGATGGGCTGAACATCCTCTATTGGCCCAGGCCTTCGCAGAAAAGCTTCAGCCCGTATGGGCGAAGGCCTGCGCCGAATCCGGCCGCAAAGTTCCCGTCCTCTTCACAGCGCACAGCGTTCCCTGCCGCACCATCATGACGGGTGAAGCCTCCATCGCAGGCGCACGGCCGGGAACACCGATGCAGCAATCACCCGATCCCTACCCGGTAGAGGCGAAGCGAACCGCGCAACTCGTAGCCGATTGCCTCGCCCCGATAGGCTTCGGTGACAGAGACTGGTTCTTCGCCTTTCAGAGCCAGGGCATCAGCGGAGGCCCCTGGATCGGCCCGACGGTTGAAGACACGTTGAAAGCGCTCAAGGAAGAGGGCCACACCGGCGTCGTCATGCAGCCGGTAGGCTTCCTCTGCGACCACGTCGAAATCCTGTACGACATCGACATAGCCTTCAGACAAACAGCCCGCGAACTAGGCTTGACCCTCTGGCGAGCCGAGAGCCTGAACGACTCCGCCCTGCTGGTAGAAGCATTGGCCGAGGTAGCCTCCGGAAAGTACAAGGCCAACGTAGACGAGATCAAAACTCCAACAACCGCCTAGGGCGTATCGACATATAGGCTGCTTGTAAGCAACTGATTTATATAAAATGTGTCATCCTGAGCGGCGCTTCTCGCGGTTTTTTCGCGAGAAGCGCAGTCGAAGGACCTGCGGTTTGCTCGGAGAGCCAACCTTTTCAGGCTAGTTCCCGCGCATCTCAACCCAATCCACCTCGTCTTAATATGTCGATACACCCTAGCTCTCCTCAGCCTCCCCCAAAACCTTCACGGTACAGCGGGCGCTCCCCTGATAGTTCTCTGGGAGAATCGCCTTAGGATGGCCTTACGCGCGGGGTTTTCGACGAAGCGGTAGACGGCCAGCGAGAGGAAGATCAGAGCGGCGTAAGAGATCCAGGGATCGAAGGCTGCCAGGTGGAGCCGCTCAGGGATGTGATAGAGGTGGAGAAGGATAAAGACGTTGAAGTGCAGCAAGTAGAGGCAGTAACTGCTCTCGCCGACCAGCAGAAGCGGGCGCCAGGCAAAGATGGACGAGATAATGTGTGGACCACTGAGGCCGAACACCAGGCTCTCGAAGAGCGGGAGAAGGATGCCTCCGTGCTTCACGAGGTAGGGGACGTGGGGGGATACGATGTAGAAGAAGAAACCCAGCGCGGCAAGAGCCGCAGCAGCAATCGCAAGGCGCTGGCGCTGTGTGATCAACAGCGTGAGTTGAAGCCGGGCAAGCACAATCCCGGTCAGAAAGGTGCATGCGTAGGGTATGGGGGTGTACTTGAGAAAGCGGATCAGGGTAGTGGAGGTATAGCGGGTGGCCGGGGAGGCGAGATGATCAGGGTTGAGGAGCATATAGAGGTTTGAGGGGATGAGGTCAAAGCCCCAGAGAACGAGGAGCAGAAGAATCAGACCGGAGGGCTTGCGCGGCCAGGGTGCACGGATGAGCCAGGGAAACGCCGCATAGAACGCAACCTCGCAGGAGAGCGTCCAGGCGACGGTATTCCAGAAGGTGGCGAGAGTCGGGCTCCAGCCCTCAAGCAATAGCGGCGTGAGGACCAGGCCCATCCAGAAGTCCCCGTGAGGACGGGCGTTCCACTCCTCCTGAAGCATCGTGAGGGAGATGATGAGGACGAGGAGATAGACAGGATACAGGCGCGAGAAGCGGGCAATCCAAAAGTCGCGCTTGACCAGCGTCGCTGCACGATCGGAGTAGTTGTAGGTGAGGATGTAACCAGAGATCAGGAAGAAGACGTTGACGAAGACGAATCCGTTTTCGACGAAGGGGCGCAGAGGCCCAAGGTGCGATGGCGTGAAGTGAAACAGGACGATGTTGAACGCCAGAAGCGTACGGATGCCGGTAAGGGCAGGCAAGGGCGGCTTGCGTGTGGTCTGGGTAGCGGGATTTGCGGGCAAATGCTGGGTGTCCTGTTCCTGAATACGTCCATCGACAACGGGATCGTTCTGCCTGAGATCCCAGATGCTTAGATGCGTTAGAACCGCAATATATCTAACGCATCTTCAAGAGTTTTGATGCGGTGTTGCAACGAGACGGGTAAACGAGATCAGCCTTAGAAGGAGCACCAGCTGACATCAAGCCGTGACGAGCGAGCCCAGCTTCTCACCGCTGACAACGCGGACGATATTGCCCTGCTCGCGCATACTGAAGACCATCATGGGCATGTTGTTGTCTTTGCAGAGCGAAACAGCGGTTGTGTCCATAACGCCCAGATTGAGGCGCAGAATATCGCTGTAGGTAATCTGTTCGAACCGGATAGCGTCAGGGTCCTTCTTCGGGTCCGCGGAGTAGATGCCATCGACGGAGGTAGCCTTCAGCAGAATATCCGCCTTGATCTCCATCGCACGCAGGCTGGCCGCCGTATCCGTTGAAAAGAAAGGGTTGCCCGTGCCGGCAGCGAATATGACGATACGACCCTTCTCAAGGTGTCGCATGGCACGACGCCGGATGTAGGGCTCGGCGACTTGATGCATCTCGATGGCTGACATGACGCGGCAAAAAAGGCCGCGCTTCTCTATAGCGTCCTGCAGGGCGATGGAGTTGATCACGGTGGAGAGCATGCCCATGTGATCGGCGGCAACGCGGTCCATATCGATCGCCTGCTGTGCCACGCCGCGGAAGAAGTTGCCGCCGCCGACCACGATCCCGATCTGGCAGCCTAGCGCATGAACGGCCGCAATCTCTTCGGCTATTTTGTGGATGAAGACGGCGTCGATGCCGAAGCCGCGGCCTGCGGCCAGGGCTTCTCCGGAGAGCTTAAGGAGGACTCTTTTGTACATGTCAGGACTAAGTATCGCATGGGGCACGAGATGATAACGGAAGGATGCCCTTCCACTGAAGGCAATGGCAGGTTGGGAGCAAAAAGGAGCCCGGACTGTCGCCCGGGCTCCTGTCGATCCATGCTTCTACGCATGGCTGAAGGCCGTTCCTTATGCTTCTTCCGCAGCGGTCTGGGCGGTCTGCGCTACGGTCCAGTTCGGATCGCCTACCTTGAAGCGGGCGAAGCGGCGCACGCTGATGTTCTCGCCGAGCTTCGCTACCTTGGTGGCGATGATCTGGGCGATGGTCTGGGTCTGATCCTTGATGAAGGGCTGCTCGAGGAGGCAGACCTCTTCGTAGAACTTGCTGAGCTTGCCTTCCAGCATCTTTTCGATAATGTTGGCGGGCTTGCCGGTTGCCGCTGCCTGAGCGCGATAGACATCCTTCTCGCGCTCGAGGTCGGCCTCGGTGACGTCCTCCTTGCGGACGTAACGGGGGTCGACGGCGGCGATGTGCATGGCGATGTCGCGGAGCAGCTCCTGGAAGTCAGGGGTGCGGGCAACGAAGTCGGACTCGCAGTTGAGCTCGACGAGGACGCCGATCTTTCCGCCGGCGTGGATGTACGTTCCAACCGCACCCTCATTGGTGGTGCGCGAGGACTTCTTGGCAGCCGAGGCCATGCCGCGCTTGCGGAGGACGACGAAGGCCTCCTCCATCTCGCCCTTGCTCTCCTGGAGAGCCTTGAGGCAGTCGCCCATCGGGGCGCCGGACTTTTCGCGGAGTTCCTTGACGAGTTTTGCGTCGATCTTTACGGCGGTGTCAGACATTGTGATTCCCTTCTGTTCTGTATAGAGCGTGGATCAGGCAAAGGGGGCGCAGGCTATGCCCGCGCCCCCTAATATAACCAGATGGCTGTTACGGCACGGCTAACGCCATGCCTTTAACGCGACCGGGCCAATGGGGCCTTAGGCGCCGGTCTCGGCGATTGCGGTCTCGGGCTCATCGACCGATGCAGCAGCCGGGGCCTTGCGGATGTTTCCGCCGAGGACTGCTTCGAGGTCAACGTTATCGTCTTCGTCGCTGTCGGCTGCGGAGATGGAGGCCTGAATCTCGGTAGCCTCGCCGTCCTCGCCGATGTGCTCGGGAGCGACTTCGGTCTGGTCGACGTCGGCGACTTCAGTGGCGAAGGCACGTTCGGAGACCATCTGGACACCTTCGGCAGCCGAATCAGCGATCTTCGTGGTGAAGAGGCGGATGGCGCGGAGGGCGTCATCGTTGCCGGGGATGACGTAGTCGACAACGGTCGGGTCGCAGTTGGTGTCGACGACGGCGACGACCGGGATGCCAAGCTTGCGAGCTTCGGCGACGGCGATGGCTTCGTTATTGGAGTCAATGACGAAGAGTGCGTCGGGAAGGCGCTTCATGCTCTTGATACCGGAGAGGTTGGTCGACAGGTGCTTGCGCTCGCGCTCGAGCTTGATGACTTCCTTCTTGGTGAGCAGCTCGTAGCGACCGTCGGTGGACATATCGTCCAATTCCTGGAGGCGCTTGACGGACTTCTGCACAGTAACCCAGTTGGTGAGCAGACCGCCGAGCCAGCGGCTGTTGATGTACGGCATTCCCGCGCGGTTTGCCTCTTCGGCAACAGCATCCTGCGCCTGGCGCTTGGTACCGACGAAGAGAATAAGCTTGCCGGTGGAGGTAAGGTCGGTGACGAACTTCGACGCCTCTTTGAACATCTTGAGGGTCTTCTGGAGGTCGATGATGTAAATGCCGTTGCGCTCGCCGAAGATGTACTCCTTCATCTTTGGGTTCCAGCGCTTGGTCTGATGCCCGAAGTGAACGCCAGCTTCGAGCAGTTCTTTCATTGTGATGTTAGCCAAATTGAGCTCCTTGGTTGAGGCAGCCGGGAGTAAACGCCGGTACCTGGATTAATCCCGCGGACGGGAGATTTTACTCCTTACCTCATGCAATGGAAACGCGTGAGGGTGATGCGCGTGGGTGCCGGACAAAGTCCGGCACCCACTAAAACTGAGAGAGCCCATGATCCGAAGGCTGCGACAGCTTGAAGTGCTCCAGCAACTAGCGCTTGGAGAACTGGAAGCGAGCGCGGGCGCCCTTCTGACCGTACTTCTTGCGCTCCTTACCACGCGAGTCGCGGGTAACGAGGCCTTCCGACTTGAGCGCCTTACGCAGCTCAGGGTTGAACTCCATGAGAGCGCGAGCGATGCCGAGCTTGACCGCATCGGCCTGGCCCATGACGCCGCCACCCTTTACGGTGGTGAAGACGTCGAACGTCTCGCCAATGTCGGCGATGCCGAGGGACCGCTTGGCGGCTGCCCGTTGCTGGGCGGTGACGAAGTAGACGTCGACTTCCTTCTTGTTGACGGTAAATTTGCCGCTGCCCGGACGCAGGAAGACGCGTGCGATCGAGGACTTGCGACGGCCGGTGCCATAGTACTGGACGAGATCTGCCATGATGCTCCTTGAACTTTTCCGCGAGCTGAAGCCCGCTCAAACCTTAGTTAGCTGACGATTTCCATCGGCTGAGGCTGCTGGGCGAGGTGCGGATGCTGTCCGCCCTTGTAGACCTTGAGCTTGGTTGCCATCTGGCGGCCGAGCTTGGACTTGGGAAGCATGCCCTTGACGGCCTGCTCGACGATCGCCTCCGGGCGACGGGCGAGCAACTTGATGAAGGACTCTTCGCGGAGACCGCCGGGAAAACCGGTATAGCGGCGATAGAGCTTCTGGTCAGCCTTCAACCCTGTGAGGACGATCTTCTCGGCATTGATGATCACGACGTGATCGCCCATATCGATGTAGGGGGTGTAGAGGGGGTTGAGCTTGCCGGCGAGAACAGAGGCGGCGTGGGTGGCGAGGCGGCCGAGGGTCTTGCCGCTGGCATCGAGCACGTACCACTTACGCTTGATATCTTTGCCGCTCGGAATCGTTGTGGACATCGTTAGGTTACTCCCTGGTTCTGCCGTCTTCAGTGTTCGGCGTGGTGCATGAAGAAAGATGGAACAGATTTTTGCTGCGAACTGCTGGTTTCGTTACTGCACCTTGCGGACGGCATTGTGACCGGTCCGCGAAAGATCAAAATGATTGCCGGACGGATAGCTGGGCGAAGGAGCAAAATCTCTCAAACGCGAGGAAGCTGACCCGCTTGGATTGCGCACAAGGCCTGATACATGGGCTTGAGGAGTGGGTGCTTTGGGGGTGGCGGTAAAGCTCTGCTGCCCCGGATGGATCCACCACGATGTCCCGATTGTCCAACCCACCCATGAGAGGTACCGATACACAGGCGTATAGACGCGAGACTGCGCGAGATTCAAGAATAGCTGAGAGTGGAGACGGAGTCAACGATCTTGATGGGATTATCGGAACCTGGTCGCTGGCGAAGGGTTGATACTGTTGGAGTTCAAGGAGGCAGGGATGGTTTGGAAGGCAAATTCCGCGATCGGGTCGGTGGGGGTGGTAATCGTATTGCTGCTCTTCTGCTTTCATGGAGCGACTATTGCCCAGACCCCGGAGGCTCCCAAAGCGGAGGAGACAAGAGATTTGCAGCTTCAGCTGGCAATGACGCTTGTCGGTAAAGGATTGTTTCTACGAGGTTTCTATCTCAACAACGATTTAGCGTACGACACCGCGGGCCTAGTTGTTGGGACGCCAGAGGTGGGTGACTGGACCGTCGCCGCGGTGAACGTATTGAAGGCGGAGCGTCGGGGGGCCAAAGAGATTGAGCTGGATGGAGTTCGAGTAGCGATTCAGTACAATCCCGATGCGAATGAGTTTCAGCGGCATCCGTTGAACAACGAGAAGGTGAAGATCCTGGTGGCGGACTCAGGGGACCTTCAAGGTTTTGAGACGGCAATTCGCGCAATTTTTGCAATGGGGATCGATCCGGCGTTCCAGCGGTCGATGCAGGATTTCTGGCGACACTATTTCGACCCAAACCTGGCGTGGCCGCAGGATTCGCTGAATGGCCAGACGATCTACGCACTCGCTGGAGGGCCAAATCAGGCGAGAGATGTGACGCCGCCAAAGGTGGAGCACCGGACGGATGCGAAGCTCCCCACCTTCGCTCAGCGGGACAAGGTACAGGGAACAGTGCTGTTGCGAATAGTGGTAGATGCGGAGGGAGTTCCGCACCGAATCTCGGTCGCTCGACCGTTGGGCTACGGGCTGGATGAGAGTGCGGTGGAGGCGATGGCGAAGTGGCATTTTCAGCCTGGGATGAAAGACGGTAGGCCCGTGGCTGCCGGGATAGTGGTCCAGCAGGAGTTTTCGCCTCTGCCCCCAACACACTCGATGAGATGAGTCTATGTAGATCGGACCGATACAGCTGCTTGCGCGGGTACTTCGATCTGGGCGGCGACATTGGGCGACGCGATAATACGGCGCGTCGCCTCAAAGAGCAGCCACGCATAGCCAAGGACCAGCAAGCTCTGGACTGCGAGGAAGAGGAAGCACCCCTTCTGATGAGCAAGGAGCCCCTGATGGAACGCCTGGGCCGAGAACTGCTTGAATACGCTGGCCCAGTAGCTGGGTCCTACTACGGCAACGACTCCAAAGAGGGCAAAGGCTGCGGACTTCAGCCTGCTTTGTGCCGGAACAAGCAGGCAGATGGGAAAGAGAGCAAGCATCAGGTAGGGCGGCCAGGACTTCTTTGAGAAGAGGAGCAGGGCCAGGGTGAGGGCCGCCATTCCGAAGGTAAGGGTTCGAAGGCGAAGAACAGGAGAGATCTGACGTACAGCGTTGGCTATCAGGGCGAAGAGGATGGCCACAGAGGCGAGCACAAGACCGTCCCAGAAACGAGGCGGGGGGGCGATGCCAAAGACCGCCTCTATGAGATAGGGCAGGTTATTGGCGGTCTTCAGGCCGCCTTCGTGCGTAAGCGCGCCGAGGATCGGGGCATGCTTTGCGAGCAGCGCTCCGTAGACAACGCCTATCGGGATGGCAATACCCGCTATCCAGCGCCAGCGGCGGGGGACCGCGAGAAAGAACGCCGGCACATAAAGAAGGGGCAGGAACTTGATCGTGGCCACACTCATGCCGACGGCTGCTCCCGAGGCAAGAAAGCGATTCCTATAGAGCAGAAGCACGGCGAAGGCGAGCAGGGTGGCGATGATGACGTTGTCCTGACCATCGATGGCAACAAACTGGAGACTTACCGCACTGGTGAGATAGAGGAGAGCTCCGGTGCGGAGTTCCTGTTCGGGGAGGAAGTTGCGGCCGACACGAAGCCAGATGGGAAGAAGCAGCCACTCGACGCAGATCGCGAGAAGAATGATGGCGAGCGGCGTAAACCAAAGATGGATAGCGAACGCATCGAGGTAGGGATGGAGCGGAGCGTAGCTGGTGTAGAAGTCGCGGTATGGGAGATGGCCGCGAAGGGCGTCGTTCGCTTCGTCCCAATAGTAGCCGGGAATATCGCCGCGAGGCTGGAGGCGGAGGACGAAGAAGATGCCAAGGTACATTGCCAAACGGCTGACGATAAGTGTGCCAGTCATGAGGCGATCGAAGGTCTGACGGGGAAGAGCGCGAAGGCGGCCGCTGGACACAGCGGCGATGCTGACGATTCCAGTCACAACACCGAGAGCGGCTCGTGCGATAAGTGTCTGATTTCCGGTCAAAAATATCCCTCGAATTCCTTCTGATTAGCGTATTGTGACACGAGCCATGTAACAGGGCTGTGAGATGGGGGATTCCTTCTGTTCCGGAGGTCGACGCGACTAGAGGCTGTTATGAACTTTGCGAACTGGCCTGCGCCTCAACCGTTGTGACTTTTGCTCATTGTGCCTTTTGCTGTTGACGCAGTTGTTGTCCTATGCCCTGAGCCCCTCTCCTTTTTTCCTGTCAAGCCCCTGCAGCCGAAACTAAGACGCATCTCCGCACGCAAATCAAACAAAAACAAGACCTTATCCCCCGAAAATAATCTTCCGCAAAGTCGCCTATTAGTTTTACTCAATCGGCTATAGTTAATACAGAGTCAGAAAAAGCCCCGGCCAACACCGGGGCTCTTCTCTTTAAACCAATAAACCTTTTAGAAAGACGAATTTAGCCGTAACCAGTTTAGAATGACGACTTTACAGCGAGAGATTTGTTTAAGTCGCTGAATTCAGATGACTTGCATTAGGGTACCCCCCCGGGGGGGTACCCCCTAAGGGAAGCAGTGGATCGTAGTTCATAACAGGCTCTAGTGTTCAAGCTGGGTTGCGCTGGGCTGTTGCCCCATGCGGGTCTGCAGGAGCCGGGGGATAGGTTTGCGGCGGTGCGGGTGCTGGGGTGCGCCGGGAGAGACGGGGTCGAGGCGATAGAGGATAAGGAGATTGCGCTCGGGATCGTCCAAAGCTGGGAAGGCCGCAACGCGCTGGAGATGGTACATGGGCGTGAGAGCGTCCATCTTGTCGTCGTCGACTTGGTTCCAGGTGACGTACCAGCCAGGCTGGTACGCACGGACTCGGACGGCGAGGTCCATCGTCCCGAAGTCGTCGCAGATGGAGGGCAGGCCGGTCATCAGCGACAGATCGGAGCCGCTGATGGAGAGGACAAGCGGATTGTGCGTGGGGTCGGCGGCGACGATGTCGTGGATCTGGGAGGCTGCTCGGGCGAAGGTGTACTCGGGGTTGCGGACGTAGTGGAGCGTTTGGCGAGCGTCCGAGACGGCGAGGATCGCCAGGGCTGCGACCGCAAGCGTGGCGACAAGGTGCTGGAGCGGAGCGATGATGCGGCCGTGGTGCCAGATGTTCTCGAAGACGATGGGGACCAGCAGGGTGAGGGGGACAGCAACGACTAGGTAGTACCGGGGCTGTAGGTTGTCGTGATATGCGAGAAACGCGATATATCCGGCCGCCCAGAGGATGAGAGCAGGAATGAGCGGGTTGCGGAGAATGCGCGGCGTGAAGAGGAGCGCGATCACCATGGCCACAAGCGCGAGGGGATAGAGGATGGAGCCAATCCAGAGGCCGTCGGTGAAAGTATCACGCAGGACGAAGAAGGCATTCTCCGAAGTGATGCCGGTATAAGCGTTGGCGCTGAAGAGATAGCGATAGTCGCTGAGAAAGTGGGGACGGACGATGAAACCGTAGTATCCGAGCCAGATGGCGGCGGCAAGCGCGGCGACAGGAAGACACAGACGGAGGAAGGGACGAAGATGGTATCCGGCACGGGCCCAGAGAATCCACCCGATGGCGGGGAAGAGGAAGACCGCCGTGGTCTTGGTAAGGACCATGAGGGGGAGAAGTACACCGAGGGCGAGCGTAGGGACGATATGCCGATGGCGGGCTCGCCGGGAAGAAGAGCTGCTTCCCTGCTCCGGAGTGGCGTAGGAGGCGGCGAGGAGGGCCAGCAGGGTCAGAAAAATGAGTATCGGTTCGAGGATCGCCAGGCGGCTAAAGGCGTAACAGAAGGGGCTGACGGCGAGGAGAAGAACCGCAACGGTGGGAGCCAGAGAACTGGATCTCTCTTCACAAGCTGGTGCCGAGAGCCGCTGCCAGCGTTGCAGAAGAAGCCAGCTGGCCAGCAGGATAAGGGCGAAGATGCCTACGGTAAGGGCGCGGGCCGCGACAAGGCTGACTCCGGTGAAACGGAAGACGACGGACTCGATCAGCGGCCAGACAGGAAGCGCGGCCGCGGGGTTGAAGTCTCCCGGGACGTACCAGTGGCCGCGCTGAAAGTGGCGAATAGCGGCGTCACCATACCAACCCTCATCGGTGTATTTAGACCAGTCCATCCACGGCGAATAGCTGGGAAAATCGGCGTTCAGATGAAGGGCGTGGAGGGTGAGGAAGATAGCGGCAACGAGAAGAAGGGTGGCTTGAACAGCCTTGAGAACACGAGACGAGATTGACGACAGATAGCTCATGCAGACTGAGAAGTGATACGGAAAATTAAGGCAGAGGTTTCAAAGTATTCCAGAAGCATGACACCAACAGAGACCCGGTGATGACAAGACACGGTTCCTGAATTGTATGGTATGCCAAATGGCAATGATGCAAATGCCGCCATAGCCAAATTATGACGAGAGTGGAGACAATGCAAGACCCAGAAAGGGCAGGGCCTACGAATAGTAGCTTCTCTATTCGTAGGATAGGGCGTCGATGGGGTCCTTGCTGGCAGCCTTGAACGCGGGGTAGAGTGCACCGAACAGGGCGCCTACAAAGGCAATAACGACGGACTTCCAGACATACGGCAGGTTGATGACGAAGTCCAGCGTCGGGAACCTGTTCTGCAGGATGCCGCTGAGTGCATAGCTG
>Ga0193743_1000950_pt1 | contig 22197 bp, 16 predicted proteins | sample L2c2metaG_FD_143038 | JGI IMG/M metagenome (GOLD analysis project Ga0193743, IMG submission 143038) | Soil microbial communities from a riparian zone of the East river system, Colorado, United States - L2c2 | ecosystem: Environmental > Terrestrial > Soil > Riparian zone | place: USA: East River... | reverse complement strand
CCATAGGCCCTAACCGCAGCCGCCGCGCCAGCGGCTTCCTTCAAACGGCCCTATCAAAACTGCCCCGAGAAACAGCGAAGCCAGGTCTGTGCTTCGTGCCAGGGCAGCCCTGATAGGGTCCTATCGTTTCTCAGGACTCAAAATGCGAGGCCCTGTATTCTGTCCGTATATCGTCGAAGGAGTCGCGCCATGAGGTTCCGGGGAACACGGTGGGCTTACTTTATTCTTCCGCTCTCGCTGGGAGTTGCATTGCATGCTCAGGAGAAGCCTGACTTGTCGAAGCATACCGTGCAGATGGTGTCCGTGGAGAAGGGTGTCAGTCTCGAGGTGCTCGACTGGGGTGGTACCGGAAGACCATTGGTCCTGCTGACTGGACTAGCCGATAACGCTCATATCTTCGATCAATTCGCTCTGAAGCTTACGGTGAACTATCACGTTTATGGCATCACCCGCCGTGGCCGGGGCGTTTCCAGCTCGCCCCAACCTGACGTAAAGAACTACTCCGCCGACAGACTGGGGGAGGATGTGCTGTCCGTCATCGATGCGTTGCATCTTGACAAACCTGTAGTCGCGGGACACTCCATTGCTGGCGAGGAGCTAAGCTACATCGGATCGCATCATCCCGAGAAGGTCGCTGGACTCATCTACATAGAAGCTGGTTACCCCTACGCTCTTTACGATCAAGCTCACGGCGAGTTGGAGCTTGATGCGATTTATCTACGAGACCAGTTGCGCCAGTTCATCAATGGTTATGCCCTAGAGCCAGTGAAAGATTACGACGACGTGATCGCAAATCTGGAACGTGTTGAACATGAGATCAAGCAACTCGAGCAAAATACCAAAGACCTTCCCCCCACTCCGATAAGCCCGAGGATGACCCCGGAGCTATTCGCCGTAATGGAGGGCCGGGATCGTTTCACTACAATTCACGCACCTGCCCTCGTGATTATGGCCGGTGCGGAAGGAGAGGAACCAATTCCCGTGACTGGAGATGATCCACAATCCCGTGCCGAAGCAGCGAGACAAGTGCTTGATATGCGGCGCAAAGAACTGCAATACCCAGTTTTTGCCCGGCAAGTTCCCTCGGCCCATGTAATCAGAATTGCGCACGCCACCCACTACATTTTCCGGTCCAATGAGGCCGATGTTCTGCGTGAAATGAACGCCTTCATTGCCACGTTGCCCCCAGCAAATTAGGGTGTGGCGAAACAGACGTCTCGAACGTGTCAGCCGTTGCGATCTACATCCAGGAGACGTCGATGAGCTTTTGGCCTATAGCCTGATACTTTTCGGGAGCGAGGTGCTGCTGGTAGTTTCCAGCTCTGTCTCGCCAATCATGGAGATCTCCGGGATCGTATAAATCCCGTAAGGAGACAGTTCGGGCATGTGCTCAAACGGGATTCCAAACATATGAGAGGCTGCCAGGCGCCCTTGCTCCATCGACGTGCTTGCGAGTGCAGGAAATCCGATAACGTCACCAGCTGCATAGATGTGCGAACATCTGTCTGAAAGAACTGATTTACCTTCAACCTGCCGCGCGAGTCTGCTGCCAACCCGGCAGCCTCCAGATGAAGCTGATCACCATTGGCCTGACGACCGACGGCATAAATGAGCGCGTCCCCTTGTATCTTCTTGCCGCTCTGCAACTCGGCAACAACGCGATTGCGCGTCTCGTTGATTTCGACATGGGTCACCGTCTCTGCCAGACGAAACGTAACACCGGCCTGACGCAGGTGGTAGGAAAGCGCTTCGACGATTTGGCGGTCTACGAACTCCAGGATGGTTGGGCGCTGGTCGATCAACGTGACCTTGGCATCTAAGGCAGCCATAAAAGATGCATATTCAAGGCCTACTACCCCTGCCCCCACTACGATGACTTCTTTCGGAAGACCGCCCAAGCCGGAAAGGTGATCTGTATCCACGATGCGACGATTGTCGAACGGAATCTCCGGACTGTGCGCAGGTCGTGTACCGCAAGCAACCAGGACCTTTTCCGCTTTCAGCCGAGTCTTTTCGCCGTCGTCTTGAACTTCGACTGTATGGGGGTCCAGAAACAGCGCGTCTCCTTGGTAGATATCAATGCCGTTGCGTACCAGTTGCGTTCGAACTACCTCAGTCTCGCGCCCGACAACGGCGTTCACACGTGAGGAAACATCCTGAATAGAAATGCCGCCATGATTGCGAGATCCATCACCGTATCGCGCCTTTACGGCAAAACCGGTGAGTTGAAAGATGGCCTCACGTATGGACTTACTGGGGACAGTGCCAGTATGGGCACTCACACCCCCGATCATGACAGCTCGGTCGATAATGGCAACGCGCTTGTGTGCCTTCGCGGCGGCAATGGCACCATCTGGCCTGCTGGGCCAGTGCCGATCACAACGAGATCATACTCAGATACGTTCATCCCCAAAAGCACCCCGAGACTGGAAGAAAACTCATGGTTGTTTGAGTATTCGTCACGTTGTAGTTGGTTCTGGGTCGGCGGATGGTTCTACGTTTGTAATTTCCTGCCGATCCTCGGCCACCTCCCACTTGATCCATTTGAGATCGAGATCGAGTAGAAGACCGGTACTAGCAGCAAGGTAATGAAGGTAGCCACGGCGAGACCACCGATCTGCGCGTAGCAGAGGGGTTTCCAGAGTGGGCCTCCTTCGAGCGCGAGGGGGAACAAGGCAAGGATCGTTGCACCCACGGTGATCATCACCGGACGAATTCGTTCGATCCCCGCATCCGGAAGGGCACGTTCTAGCGGTTCGCCCTTCGAGTGCATCTCTTCGATAAAGTCGAAGAGGACTATGACATGGCTAACGATGACACCGATCAGACTGGCTACACCGAGGAAGGCCATGAAGCCGAATGGTGTGTGCATGATGGACAAAGCAATCAATGCTCCGATCGCACCATAGGGCGCGGCGGCGAAGACAAGAATCGGCTTGACGGCATTGTTGAACTGGATAAGAAGTGCAAGATAGATACCAACGAGTGAGATCAGGAGTACGACAGCCAGGTTGAGGAATCCGTCGACCTGCTTCGCCTGTTCTCCTCCGATGACAAGTTGATATCCCGGAGGCAGGGTCTTTTTGAGTGTGTCCAGCTTTGCCTTCCGGTCTCGAGAATATTGCGGACTGTGGCCACTGAGAGTAGCGGAACTCTGGTGTTCTGTTGCGACGAGTAGACGTACAGATTCTCAATCTGCCCAAGCTGCGACCGCTCCTGCGGGCGAAGGCGAGCCATGATGGGGATGCTTTTGTTGCCTTCTTTCAGCAGGCCAACGGAGGTTCCACTTATTGCTGCTGCCGTGGAATTAGCGACGTCGGCGTTCGTAATGCCGACAACATTGGCGGGGTCCGGCTCAATCTGGATCTTTACCTGCGGGCTGTCTGGCGACCAGTCGTCGCGCATCACAGCGATCCCCGGCGACTGCCGTAAGATGTCCGCCGCTTGTGACGCAATGCCACGAAGCGTTTGGATGTCGGTCGCTTCGTCCTTCACATCCGTATCAGCCTGTCCGGAAATGAGGATCTCGACTGGCGTCTCGACAGGATTTGTCTGGAGTTGCCGCACCGTGATCCATGCGCCCGGAACTTGCCGGCTAAGTGCGGCTTGCAGTGGCCCGATGATCTTGGGTGTGAGCTCCTTGTCGCTGACCTGAACGATCACCTGGGCATAGTTCGTCTGGGGCGCCTCTGGAGAGATGGAGAACCAGAAACGAGGGCCGCCGCCTCCAATGAAACTAGTAATAGAGGTCAGATTTTGCTTGCTCTTATCGTTCGGAGCGTTCTCTCCAGCACTGGTGACAATCTGCCGAACGACCTGTTCGGCTTTGAGCGCCGCATCATTCGTTACCGTCAGCGGCACATCGTTCGGCAACCACACGTCGAGATAGAACCAGTACTGCACATCTTCCGGAAAGAACTGCTGCTTCAGATGAGAAGCAAAAATACCGCCAATGACCAGAAAAACGAGGGAGCCAAGCAGTACCTTCCAGCGGTGTGCGATCGCGCGTCCGACCAGCCTGTTGTAGAAACCATAGAAGCCTCGCTCGCGCTTCTCTTCAATACTGAGTTCTTTCTTCTTGGGAGGTCGCTGGATGTAATAGCCCAGAAGCGGAATGAACGTCATCGAGACAACGAGCGCGCACAGCAGCGAAGCGGTCATCACGATCGGCAGGCTGCGGAGAAACTGACCGGTATTGCCGTTCAGCATTAGGAACGGAAGGTAACAGTGAATACTGTCCTGCCTGGCCCGACGCGTTCGGAGGGCATTGTGGGCTTTCTACAAAGTATGGCGTCTACTCCAAACGCGACTGCTGAACAGGCGGAGAAAGAGTTCTTCGAGAAGCACCGGAGCAGTTCACTGCTGCAACGACTGATCGAAGATCGTGAGGTCGCCAACCTCGTCGCATACATTGCCAGCCCTCTTTCCGCGGCTACGAACGGCGCAGCTCTTCGAGTCGAGGGTGGCCTACTTCGATCAATCGCATAAGTATCTGCGAGGCGAGATCGAAATCAGTATCCAAAGGAGAAGTTATGTTTGAGTACAGTGGTTCAACAGCACTTATTACGGGTGCTTCGAAAGGTCTTGGGGCGGCATTCGCAGAAGCCCTGGCACAGCGTGGGATGAACTTGGTGTTGGTGGCGCGCTCTACAGACGAATTGAACGTCCTGTCCACGCGGCTTTATGCCAAATACAACATTCAGCGTACGGTTCTCAGCATCGATCTGGCCGATTCCAATAGCCCTCAGAAAATCGCAGACGAGCTTGAACGTCGAGGCATCCAGATAGACCTTCTCGTTAATAACGCGGGCTTCGGTCTGAACGGCGCATTTCTTTCCCATGATCGCAAGCAGAAGCAAGCAGAGATTGAGGTGAATGTGCAGGCACTCGTCGCTCTCACGCATCACTTCGGCGAAGCAATGGCCGCACGAGGCAAAGGCGGCATTATCAATGTTGCTTCTAACGCCAGCTTTCAACCTGTGCCGTACATGGCAACCTATGCTGCGACCAAAGCTTTCGTTCTCCACTTCAGTGAAGCGATCCGCCACGAACTCGCCGGCAAGGGCGTCCAGGTCATGGAGACTTGTCCGGGCCCGACGGCGACCAACTTCTTCGAGGGCACTTCAACTCGCATGTCACCGAAGGATATGGACAGTTCGGAATCAGTAGTCAATAAAACGCTGAAAGCGTTTGATCAAAAGCGGGCCGTCGCCTATCCGGGACGGAACAGTGTTCGGCTCGCATCATTGCTGCCAAGACTGCTTCCTCGCGCGCTTGTTGCACACATCGCAGGAGTCGCAACCGCAAAGATGGGTCTTGATGACCCTCAAAAATCCTAACAGGAGATAGGCAATGCTAGAGAGCACAATACCCGCATATATCACCAGCCTCATGCGTCATTTTGAGGATCTTCGGGACGGTACGCATGGCGGCTCTGCAAGTCGAGAGGGTAAGGAAGCCCATTTCGAGAGGGCGGCGCAACTGTTGGCTCCCGTTGCCCGCGAGGTTCTTACGGAAATGAACACGACCTTGCTGCTTGACACCGGCCAACTCACCGAGTCAGGTCTACAGCGTACGTCGGATGGCGGGCTGAGCGCGACGTGGGCTTTGAGCTGGCCTGAACAGCGGGCAGCCGGGCTCCCACCACTCGCGCTCCAGGCACATTTTGGTCGAGGTTTCCATCACCCTCACCTCCGAGGCACGACCGTTCAGGACTGGCCCCTGAATGTGTTCAACGAAGAGGATGCCGTGGCTCAACGATCTATACTCCGGGCCATCGCGTCCAGTGATTTGCACAATTTGGTCTTCCGCGCAGACTATCGCATCGTCCCTGTGGTGACCAAGCTCGCAACCTCGTTGGCCGATGCAATGTAACAGGTGTGATGATGACGTGATGGTTCCTGAAACCGGCAGGAGTATAGATCCAGAGCTTCTTTTCACCCTTCAGATAGTTCACGCACGGAATCCCATCGCTCAAGGGCGGATTGGTGGCTCTGGTGCAAATGGCGAGTTCTCCATTCGGATACAGTGTTATTTTGGGGAGCTTGGTACTGGGATGAGAAATGGGAAAGGAACGAAGGCAATGTTTGCGGGTCGGCACTTCGATCGTGAGGTGATCCTTTTGTGCGTGCGTTGGTATCTTCGTTATAAACTCAGCCTCCGGGATCTTGTCGAGATGATGGCAGAACGTGGACTGGAGCTTGCTCACACGACCATCATGCGTTGGGTCCAACGGTATGTCCCAGAGTTCGAAAAGAGTTGGGCTCGCTATGCACGCAAAGCTGGCCGCTCGTGGCGCGTCGACGAGACATATCTGAAGGTGCGCGGCCGATGGGTCTATCTCTACCGTGCCGTGGACAAGGAGGGCAACACAGTCGACTTCCGGCTGAGTCCAAAGAGAGACGTTGCGGCGGCCAAGGCATTCTTCCGCAAGGCGCTCCGCACCCACGGGCGTGCTCCCATCAGCATCACGCTGGATGGCTATGCCGCATCGCATCGAGCAGTGCGCGAGATGCCGAGCGAAAACGAGGTATGGAAGCACACCAAGCTGCGAACATCGAAATACCTAAACAATCTGATCGAGCAGGATCATCGCGGGATCAAGTCCAGAACCGGACCCATGCTCGGATTCAAGCGCTTCGACTATGCTGCCATCACCATTGCCGGAGTCGAGCTACTACGTAGTATTCACAAAGGCCAATTTGCCCTCGGCCCCTTACGCCTCAAAGACCAAGCTGCGCCCGCTATCTGGAACGCTGTCCTCGCTGCATAGATCCTTCTCCAGGACCTTACTCTGCTCATAGAAAATATTTGCACCAGAGCCGGTATCGACGCAGTGATTGGCTCTGCATCCGGGTTCCCAATCACATCGGAGTGGTCAGCTGACATTTAGGCGCGTTAGCCGGTTGACAATTTTGTAGCGATCCCCCCGATAGGTGGACCGTACATACTCTATGGGCTGACCGCTATGGACGCGAGAAATCCGCGTAAAGAAAAAGACTGGGCTTCCTTTTCTAATTCGCAACAGTGCGGCTTCGTCAGCATTTGCGAGACCGACCTCCACTATCTCGTCCGCGACGATCATGGCTATTCCGTAATGTTCCAAGAGCGTTTGATACAACGAGGTCTTCTGATCGAATATGTCTAGCAGGTCGGGGCACAGGCGGCGCGGAAGCGAACTACATTCAATACCCATCGGCACGGTATCGGCATAACGAACACGCCGTAGTTGTATGATCTCTTCATCCGGCTTTAGCCGAAGAGCGTCCATCACCTGTGCGCTTGCCCGCTGAATTTTGAACGATAGCACCTTGGACTGAGGCTTGGATCCTCGCAACTTCATCTCTTCTGTGAAAGACAGCACCTGACGGAAGTCCTTCTCCAGTTTAATTCCTGATACGAATGTTCCCTTCCCTTGCCTGCTATAAACAACACCTAGTTCACAGAGAGACTTTACAGCCTGCCGGGCTGTCATCAAACTAACGCCGAGGTTAGTAGCAATCTCCTGCATGGGAGGCAACGCTTCACCCAACTTAAGTGCTCCCGATTGAATTTGGGATAGGAGTTGCTGCTGAATCTGGTAATACAGCGGAACCGCGCTACTATGGTCAAGCTGGGAAAGCTTTGTCATCTTTCTCTCGAATTGTCCGTCCATCCGTTGTCGATACACTTATCACGTCTACTTTTTGACGATTTGAATCTGCGTCTTCGTGCAATGCGTGGAGCATTCGGTGATCCGTTTGGCCCGAGCAATGGGCGTCTGCGCGTGTTTCATCATAAACGCCGCCGTCAGCACATGTAGCCAAGCACATGACTTAAATAGCTGCCATCAATGTCCCTGATCGAGTGTGACGAGCACCGCCGTGTGGATCGCTGGTCTCGCCTGGTCGATTAGACTATTCTTACGCGTTGGGTTGACCCGATTTGTCAATAGGATGATGAAAGCATCGCGATCCGGATCAATGTAGATCGACGTCCCGGTGAAGCCAGTGTGAATGATCGCGCGTGGGGAGGCCAGATCACCCGCAAAGGAGCCCTTCACCGCAGTGTCCCAGCCGAGCGCCCGAGAGCTGGTGGGCGGAAGCATCTGCCGTTTCATAAACAGTTCAATTGCCTGCCTGCTGATGATCCGCTTGCTACCATACGCGCCGCCGTTCAGATACATCTGCGCGAGCCTAGAGAGATCAGAAGCTGTGGAAAAGATGCCCGCATGGCCGCTTACTCCACCCATCATGTACGCGTTCTCGTCATGCACAATACCGTGCACAACTTCGTGCCGTAGGACATTGTCCTGCTCCGTGGAAGGGATACGATCCAGCAACTTTGGCGATGGGTTGTAGCCTGTATCCATCATGCCCAGTGGGACGAACGCATTCTTTTTGAGAAACTCGTCTAGCTGCAGACCGGAGATGCGATGGATCATTTCTCCCATCAGAATCATGTTGTAGTCACGATATTGAAACCTAGTGCCCGGTTCCCAATCGACTGGCATTTTGTAGAGCAGATCCATAATGCTCCGGCGGTCCTTTGCTTGCTTCCACAAGACCGTCCGCGAGTTCAGACCGGAGCTGTGCGTCAAAAGATTGCGGACCAGAATCTTGTCATGATCAGGACTGCCGGCAAACTCAGGAATATATTTTGTCGCCGGCGCGTCGAGGTCCAGCTGCTTGCGGTCATATAGGATCTCCGCAGCTGTGGTCGTCCCCGTCACTTTTGTCAACGATGCAAGATCGAAGACCGCGCCGACGGACATGGGGTGCGCTAGGGCCGTCGAATCCATTTTTCCGAACGCCTTCAAAGCGACGATTTTGCCGTGCTGTCCCACTGCAAGCACGGCGCCGGGGAATGCCTTCTGGTCCACCCACTTATTAATTTCCAGAAATGCATTCGCGAAACGTTGGTCTTGGTTCGCTGTCGCGTTCGCTAGCTTTTTGACTGAATGAGCAAAGTGCCGCCCCGCCACATGAACCGCAACAATAGAGGGTGGAGCGAAAAGAATCAAGAATAGAGCAAAGGCCGAAACCGGAGATCGCCAAAAAGGCATTCTATCCATAGCAAGTCCCGGCTGAATTTCGTTTTCTTTTTCCAAATGGGATTCGTTCAACATGGGAAGCCACTCTACCCGCGAAGTTTCTTTAGCGTTATCTTCGAAGCTGGGGAATCCGAGAGGTTTAGAGTCGCGGGATCGTCGGCTCATACCTTTCTCCCTTCGAACTGCTGGCCAAACCTACTTGTACAGGACATATTTCGCCCGAATCTTGCGAAAGTGTTCCAGTTGTGGACGGTAGGCCTCCAAAATCTCTCGCCCGGTCTCGCCCGCTCGCAGCTTCGCGAGAACCTCATCGCTGCCCAGCAGGCGCATTGTCGGTTCTACTTTGCCGGGATGAAACTTCATCGTGGCTGCCAGCAATTCCATTCCCATCAAGACAGGATCGAAAGCCTTGCGGTCAACCAGTACGATGTCCAAGCCTTGACAATCCTCACCTTTGTAGATGGATGCAGTCGGGAGAAAGTGCCGGGGCACAAACCTGACACCGGGTATATTGCGGTGATTCAAATAATCTGCAACCTCTTGGGCGAGGAACCATGGCGCTCCTACGATCTCAAACGGTGTGTCGGTCCCACGGCCGACGGATATGTATTTCCCCTCAAAAAGTACGGTCCCGGGGTAGAAGGTCGCCTCTGTAAGGTTCCTGATATTCGGCGAAGGGTTGATCCATTGGAGACCTGTCTCGTCAAACCACATGGAGCGCTTCCATCCTTGCATCTTGATCACATGCAGATCAGCGCCCAGGTTTTTCTCTCCATTGAAATAACGAGCCATCTCACCCATGGTCATGCCATGGCGCATCGGAAAGCCTGGCATGTAGGTTACGAACGAGACGTATTTCGCATCGAGTGGGGGACCGGCAATATCCACACCGTTGATTCCGTTCGGACGATCCAAAATGTAGAAAGGAATGTGATGCGCCGCAGCGGCCTCCATCAGGTAAGCCATGGAAGTCACGGTCGTATAGAAGCGTGCACCATTGTCCTGCTTGTCATAGACCAGTACATCGATATCCTTCAACATGTCGGGTGTCGGCTTACGCAGATCGCCGTTGTACAGGCTGTAAATCGGAATGCCAGTGTCCTTATAGACGCTATTCTCGATGTGCGTATCTTCGCGGATCCCATCGATCCCGTGCTCCATCGAGAAAAGTGTCGTCAGTTTGATATTTTTAGCGTGAAGAAAAATATCGATATTACGACGGCCATCCCGAGCAATTCCGCTTTCGTTCGTAGCGAGTCCAACACGCTTACCCGCAAGCGGCTGAAAATTATCTTGAATCAGGACATCTAACCCAGTCATTACCTGCGCCTTCGCACACAGTGGAACGCTCCAAAGCAGAAACAGCATTGTTAGGCTAGCGCCACAAAGAGTGTGCGTTGTTTTAAACAATTTAGTTCCCATCTCTCGACTTCTCCCCTCTCTTAATGACGTGAAGACTATTTCAGCCGACAAACCGTTCTCGCTGCCGTTGACAGAACTTTGCCATTCCGTACTCCATTTCGAAAGGCACCTCCTCCTCCCAATCAGGTATGCGGCGCGCAAAAAGAAGACACAAAGTGATCTGAACTCATTTGTAGAGCAAATACTTCGCACGATGAGCGCGAAATTCTGCAAGTTCGGATTGCCATCCCGCGGTGATCTTACGTGGATCTGTACCACTTTTGATCTGGCCCAACACTCCAGAATTCAGCAACAGCCGATCGACTTTGTCGACCTCAAAGCTCTTTGGATAAAGCTTCCAGAGAGCAGATGCTGCCTCAATTCCAAGCTCAGGTTCGTCTACTGCATTACGGTCGTTAACTATTACCTCTACGCCTTCGCACTTCTTCCCAAGATATTGGTAGTGTTGTTCTTCGCCCACTGGAGTGAAGAACACAGGCATAAAACTCAGGCCGGGAATCCTGCGAGCGTTTAGATAAGCTGCGAGTTGGGTGGCGACAATCCACGGTGCGCCGAAACGCACGAAGGGAGTCTCTATTCCGCCTTTGACGGCGACGTTGGTTCCCTCGAGCAAGCCTATTCCCGGATATACCATGGTTTGGGTAAGGCTACGAAGATTCGGCGAAGGATTGACCCATAGCACTCCGGTGTCGTCGTACCATTCCGCCCTATGCCATCCTGTCATCTTGACCACGGTCAGGTGTGCGCCGAGGTGTTTTTCTCCGTTGAAGAAATTTGCAAGCTCTCCCATCGTCATCCCCGGACGTACGGGTTCGGCATAGAAGCTAACATAGTTCTCGCGACCGGGCGTGGTGATTGGACCCTGGACTGCGAGACCGCCGATTGGATTCGGACGGTCGAGAACAACGATATCGATCTTGTTCGGTGCAGAGGCTTGGAGGAAGTATCCCATCAGCGTTTGATAGGTCCAAAACCGCACGCCTACATCCTGGAGATCGATCACAACTGCATCCAACCCGGCGAGTTGTGCAGCGCTGGGATGCCGCTGAGCTAGGGTCGAGCCGAAAAGACTTATGATGGGCAATCCGCTTTCTGGATCGGTGCTGTCGTCGATGCTAGACTTTTCCAGAACGCCGTTGATGCCGTGCTCCGCGCTGAAAAGGGTTACGATGCTGAGACCGGGGACTGCGGCTGCAGCATCCTTCCGCAATATATCGATTGTTCTGCGCTCATGGGCATCTATGCCGATCTGATTAGTCAACACTCCAAGTCGGAGATGCCCACCATGCCTGGTTGCAATCTCTTTTAGCGGAGAAAAATTCTGTTGCTCCAAGAGATCGATGCCTGTCGCAACCTGAGAGACAAGCGGTGTGGCACACAGCGAAACCGATAACAGAATCGAGAGCAACTTCATTCCAATCCTCCATGAACGATTTTGCGAACACTTGTGGGGCACAACGCGGCGAAGTCTTTCGTCGACGCGGCACCGGGCTAATGCCACAGGTTAGAACGTGAGTCGCAGGGCCGCCTGCAACTGGCGTGGTGTGCTGCCGGTACGCGTGGATGTTACGACACCATAAGTCGAAGTTCCGAGAGTGGCTCCGGGAGCTGAGAAGTTTGGCGTGTTGGTCAGATTGAAAGATTCAATACGAGCCTGCAGCTTAGCCCGCTCGGTCAAAGCGAAGTCCTTGAAGATGGAAGCATCGAAATGCCGGTAGTGCGGTCCATAGATCGTGTTTCTGCTGGCTGATCCAATTGTTCCGACTGCTTGGCCCTGAAAGGCAGTCGTATCGAACCATTTCGAAATACTATGGTCAATGTTGTTGGGATTGTGTAACTGATTAGGACGCTCACCACCGCCGCCGGTGCCTGACACGGTCACCGAATTGGTTGCGGAGAACGGGAAGCCCGTCTCCCAGACATCTATGGCATTGAATTGCCAGCCGCCGATCAGCGCCTTCTTTAAGCCGGTTGCAGACACCCCAAACGGCAGCCCGTAGTTCAACATGAGCGTGAAGCGATGACGAAGGTCGAAGTCGCTGTTCCCCGTCTCCCGTTGGGCTGTGTGGAGCGGATCTACGCTGGTGTATGAACCACCTTGGGAGTAGCCGACGGTATCGCTGATGTTATGCGAGTAGGTGTAAGCCGCCTGACCGGTGAGTCCCCTGCTTAAGCGACGAACAGCGGTCACCTGTAGTCCCTGATAGTTGGAGAATCCTTGAGACAGGATCTGTTTGAGAGACGTGACCGCGGGCAGCGCAGCATAGTACGGACGTCGTGCCTGGATAAGAGCAGGGTTCGCTCCACCTGCAACGTTGGGCGGTGCGAGATCGACGTCGGGAGTGATGCGGAGACGCCTACCTAACTCTCCAACGTAACCGACACTGACTACGGTTCCACCGAACGCTTGTTCAACGCTAAGATTCATCTGCTCAATGTAAGAGTTTCTATAGTTGAGATCCATTCCAGGGATCGCGCCATTGAGATTCGTCGTCGAACCAGCGACAGGCAACGGAAGCGGAGTCGAAAAAGTAGTCGTGTAGGCCGCGGGTGCATAGGTCGTCACGAATGGCGGGTTGGCAAAGGGTCCCGACGGCCCGGTGTTATCCCTGAAGAAAACCAACCCGAACCCACCGCGGACGACTGTATTGACGCGTGGTGTATACGCAAATCCGAAGCGTGGCGCCAACGAACGATAGTCGGTATTGATGCCAGCGGTGTCCGAGCCACCGTTGACCCCGGGAATGATTAGCGAAAGCGTAGCCAGGTTGAAGTTAGAGATTTGTCCGTGGGCGTCTTTTACCGGCGTGATGATGTCGTAACGCAATCCAAGATTGAGCGTCAGCGCGCGTGTGGCACGCCAGTCATCTTGCACATAGGCGCTGGGCTCCCACATCCGCAAATAGCGTGGTTCTAACTGCGCCGCACGCGAAACCGAGGTTACGATGCCGTTGAAGAAGTTGGTGAGGGCAAGCACGCCGCCGGTTTGCGGGCTGAAAGTGTATGCTCCCGAACCGGAACTGTTTTGCTGATTCTCAATCTGGCGTCGAATTAGAATGACACCGTATTTGAGAGAATGATTTCCCTTGGTTTGGCTGAGCGATGCGCTGTACTGGAACATATTTGTTAAATCGACGAGGGGAATGAAGGTCGAGTCGCCAAGCGGCGCAAGCCCACTGATGCTGACGTTAGGCAACGCGGACGTGAAGAGGTTGAAGTTGGAATTGACAATTCCGAACTTAAGACCGGCGTTCGTGCCATAGTTCAATGGAAGCGATTGATTGTTCACGCGCAGGTACCCGGCCTTCAGCTCCAGAGCAAGCGTTGGAGAAAAGATATGTGTGAAATCTGCGAGCACCTGCTGCGCCGGTTGGACCGCAGATCCTGGGTAGGAGACGCTTCCACCACCTTCCACGCCGTTTACGGCAGGAAAGGCCCCCGGAGTAACTGTTACGACCTTGTTGTAGGAGTAGCGTCCGAAGATAATGTTCCTGGAGTTGAAAGCATGGTCTACGCGTACATCGAAAAGATTGCTGTTCTGAACTACATTCGGACTTGCCACATAGGTGGTTTTTCCCACGTTCGGCGCCGGGTAGAGAGAGAAGTATTGCAACGCGATGGGGTCTGGTGAAGCAATTATCGGACCACCAATATCTGTAAGATTTCCTGGATGCTGCTCTTCAAATAGCGTAGGAACGACATTGCTGACGGTAGTCCCTTGTACGATTCTCAAGCCTTCGTAATCTCCGAAGAAGAAAGTGCGGTTGTGAACGATGGGGCCACCAACGCTGCCTCCAAACTGGTTTTGCCGGTACTCCGGGAGACGCCCTGACCGGGCAAAGAAGTTCCTAGCGTCTACGGCGTCGTTACGAATGAATTCGTAGGCCGATCCATGAATCTTGTCTGTTCCTGACTTCGTGATGATGTTGATGTAGGCACCCGGAGTCTTGCCAGCCTCGGCGGGATATAAGTTTGTTGTAACGCGAAATTCAGCAATCGCATCCAGAGACGGGCGCACACCGATGGTGCCAATGGTTCCCTCGTTGTTATCCAGACCGTCGACAAACTCCTGGTTCAACGTATCCGACTGTCCATTTGCAACGACCGCCGCAGTCTGGCGCCGGTCATCGGGTCGATTGCCATTGGAAAGTGCCCCGGGCGTGCCTTCGTTTGCCCCTGCGGCCAACTGCGCCAACTGAACAAAATTCCGGCCGTTGAGCGGCAATTCTTGCACTTGTTTCTCAGTTACCACCGTGCTCAAGGAGGAAGTGTCTGTATCGAGGCTTGGAGGAGCTGTGCTGACCTCGACACTCTGGGAACTTTCACCAAGTGTCAAGACAACATCGGTGCGGCGACGGTCCCCGGCACTCAAGGCAACATCCCTCTGAACGAACTTCTTGAAGTTCGTTGAATCTATTGTCACCGAGTAGTGTCCCGGCGGAAGTAGCGTAACGATATACTCGCCTGCAGGGTTGGATTGCGCCTTTCGCGTCTCATGTGTCTCGAGATTTGTCACTGTCACAGACGCACTCTGAACTAGAGCTCCGGTCGGATCAGAGATCGTTCCGAGAATATCTCCGGTGTTCACTTGCGAGCGTCCGGCAATTGTGAGTGATAGAAAAAGAAACAGGCAGAGCGCATGAAACGAGATTGTTTTATCCGAAGTGCTCTGGATTCGCATTTGAATGGGAAATCGGACGGACCCCACGGAAGCCTCCCCAACGTCGATGTCTTGCTAAAGGAAAAGGTCCAGAACAGGCCCCGCAGAAGCATTGCTCGCGTTGCCCCAGTATCCATCACAGCGACCTTCCGAACCGAGCCACACTTTTACTATCCCCGTAATCTGCCTGTCAACTAGTTTTATAGATGAATAATGCTATTGGAGAACTGAGGTTGCAACATGAGCCTGGGTGACCTTCAATATTCAGGCGTCTGCTGCCGGGGCAGGAACTGGCAGGACTTTCCACCGTCGGCATCTACGGCCGAGCGCCGCTCGACCCCAGTTGCGCAATGGCTTTGGGTAGGCGCAGAGAGCAATAGAAACAACGTTGAGCGCTTCAAGAAAAACCAGCAGGCACACCTCTTCCCTTGTCAATTCAGTCTTATCGGGTTAATGTGCGAATTCAGGCGGCCAGATCGTAACGATGGTGCAGGCCACCGAGTCTCGGCATGGATACGATCCTGTAAGCTGCATCGGGAATCTTCACTTCTTCACGACCTGCCGGCGTCCCCTTCCCTAACGCAAGATGCGTCCGATCGTCGTGGTAATAACGGATGTACTCAATCATCAGTCGCTTTAAATGACGCTCATCGAGCACCATCACATGGTCAAGTAAATCTCTTCTGCAGTTCCCTACCCAACGTTCTGCGATACCGTTCTGCCATGGACTGCGGAAACTGGTTCGTTTCGGTGTGATGCCGAAGCTCTTTACGATGCTTACGACATCGTCGCTGAAGTTTGTGGCACGGTCAAAGATCAGGTACCCGGGTACCGAGTCGAACGGAAAAGCCTCGCGAAGCTGCTGTGACACCCACTCACTCGTCGGGTGCCTAGTTACATTGAAATGCAGAATGCGGCGCCGATTGTGCGCGATGACAAAGAAGCAATAGAGCACGTCAAAGGTTAGCGTTGGGACGGTGAAGAAGTCCATGGCGACGATGGCTTCGCGATGGTTGTTCAAGAAGGCTTTCCACTGTTTCGCAGGCTCCGGGTTCCTTGGTGCCTTTCGCATCCACCTTGAAACCGTTCTCTCCGAGATGTCGAAGCCCAGCATCGTCAGTTCGCCATGGATGCGCGGAGCACCCCAGGTTCGGTTCTCGGCAACCATGCGAAAGATCAGTTCGCGCAGTTCGCTGCTCACACACTTTCTGCCCGCACAACCACGATGCCGCGACAGCCATTTCCAGTACAGCGTAAATCCTGTGCGATGCCAGCGAACGACGGTCTCCGGCTGCACGAGAACCAACACACGCTTCCATCCTGACCAGAGTCGGCACATCAGTACCCAGAACAACTTGTCTGCCATAGCAAGTTTCGGGAGCTGACGCTTTTCTTTGAGAACGGCGAGTTGCTGCCGTAGAACAAGGTTTTCCAGGAGCAGATCGCGGCGAGAATGAAAAGATCGGGTGAACAGAAGGAACAGGAGCCTCAGCAGACGCAGCATCAAACCAGTTTTACACAGAGACCCACCAAAACTAGAACAACCCATCTGCCTGATTTAACGGCAGATCGCAATTTTGGCGAGCGACAGGTCAGCATTACTAGAAGACGACCCATCACGATAGGCATTCTAGACAAATCCGCTAATGTTTCGAGGTGGAGTCGGCTTGTGAGGTGAATGTTATTCAAAACTCTCAATTCCTTTTCTATTTTATGCTGTTTAGCATTTGTCTGGAAGCTGACGCCCCTGGAGCGCCAGCACTCCCGGTATCAGATCGGTATCTTCGCCGTGATGTTCGCTCTGATGACCGGTTTCTGGTGCCTCCTCGCTCACTCCGCCACAGCAACAGCAACCACAGGACGCTATCGCTAGGAGCGGGCTCCGGCGTCGACGTTTACGCCGTCGATTCACGCCAGACGCCACAGCAACGCTTCGCTTCCGTAGTCGGTTCAGAATCTCAGGAACAGTTACCGCGTTCCAGACCACGCCACCCATCTACCCCGCTGTACTTTAGCTGTCCCTTCCGTTCTCTCAAACGTTGATCGTGGTGGGAGTCTTGCTGTGGTTTGTTAACCGCTTCATCCCCATGCAGGAGTCCACGGCGTCAGTGCCATCGTTTTGTGGCTACTGAGGAATGACATGCAGAAACCCACCCAAGCGGCTGGAATCTACCGGTCGTTTCATCAAACAGCAACAAGAAGAAGCCCGATCAGACCTCCTGATCGGGCTTTTCTCTTTGCTTGCGTCTCTTCTCTACTGCAGACCCAGACCATCGTCCTTGTGATAGTTCGGGTAAGGCGGCCTGGCGAACCGCTGCGGCGGGTTCTTCTTCAACTCGTCCAGCACAATCTGCACGGCGCGTTCGAGCTGCGGGTCGTGGCCATCCGCGACCGACCGCGGATCCTCCTCGACCGTGACATCCGGCGCGATGCCGTGATTCTCCACCTCGAACTCTCCATGCAGCCCGTAGAGCGCCGTGCGCGGAGCGGTAACCGTGCCGCCGTCAAGCAGCACGGGATAGCCTCCGATGCCCACCAGACCTCCCCAAGTGCGCATGCCCACCAACGGACCGAGCTTCGCCTGACGGAAGAGCCACGGCAGCGCGTCGCCGCCCGAGCCTGCATTCTGATTGATCAACATTGCCTTTGGCCCGAAGATCGCGCCTGTCGGCTCGGTCATGGTCAATCCCTGACGCGACTCGTAGTTCAGCAGCGGTGTGCGCTTCAATACGTCGATGACGTAGTCGGCAATGTCGCCACCCTGGTTGTAGCGTTCGTCGATGACGACCGCCTTCTTATCCACCTGGGCAAAGAAGTAGCGATTGAAGTTATCGAAGCCAGCACCCGCCGTATTCGGCATGTAGACATACGCCACCTGGCCGCCGGAGAGTTGGTTGACCTTGCGAATATTACCCTCGATCCACTCCTGCTCGCGCATCGGGCGCTCGTTCGCCACCGGGACCACCAGCACCGTACGCGAGCCCGAGCCATCGGCGTTCGGCCCCACGCTGATGCTGGTCTGCCTGCCGGCAAGCCCCTCGAAGGCCGCATACAGATTGTCCGATGCGTGCAGCGCCGTTCCATTCACCGCCAGCAGATACTCGCCTTCGTGGACGTTTACGCCGGGTTGCGTCAACGGAGAGTAGAGCGTCGGATTCCAGTTCCCTCCACTGACCACATGCGCGAATTTGTAACGGTCACGGTCAACGGAATAATCCGCGCCCAGCAGCCCTGTTTTCGGAGCATCCTGATTCCGATGGGGAGACCCAATGAACATGTGGCCCACCGTAATCTCGCCCAGCATCTCCTCCTGCAGGTACGTAAGGTCGCTGCGCGATCCCAAACCTGCAAGATACAGTTCATACTTCGCGCTGATCTTCTTCAGATCCAGCCCATGGTAGTGCGGATCGTAGAAGAAGTCGCGTTCGATGCGCCACGTCTCAGCATACATCTGCCTCCACTCCGCGCGCGGGTCGACCTTCGCCTCCATACCGTCGATATGCAGCGGCTTGCCCGGCGTTCCATCGGCAGCGCCCGTCGTCAGATCGCCCACGGCCGCGATGAACCAGCCATCGCCTTTCTTGTAGAGCACCTTGTTTCCATCAAAGGAAGTGAGCAAAGTCGCCGCATTGTGCAGCACGTCCTCCGTCTTGCGCGTCTCCAGGGTGAAGCGCCAAATCGATCGCAGCATCGATGGCTCCTCAGCCGAGGAGTTCGCCGCCGCCCCGCCCTCACCCAGCAACAGAAAGCCCGCCTTACCCGCTTGCAGCGTCACATAGTTTCGCGCCGGAATGGGCAGCGCCAGAATACGCTGCTCGATTCCATCCAGGTCGACCTTCGCCACTGGCGTTGGCTTGGCTGCATCCTCCTTCTTCTCCGAAGGCTTGGCCGCGTCCTTCTTCTCCTCCGTCTTTGCAGCATCGGAGGGCGCAGGCTTCTTATCCTCATCAGACTTCGCCTTTTCATCGTCGCTCTCTGGCGGAATCGGCGATGGATCATTCTTCGACAACACTGCCACATACACGTTCGCAGTGGTCGTGCGATTGAAGCTGCCCAGGCCAAAGCCATCGATGGCTGGACCGATATTCGTGCTCGCGGTGAAGAAGATATACTTCCCACTCGCATCGAAGACCGGGTTGGTGACATTACTCATGCCATCGGTAATCTGCGTGCTCTTGCCACTCTCGATCGAGTACAGAAACGCCGCATTCTCGAGGCTCGGCAGCGACCGCGCATAAAGAATCCACTTGCTGTCCGGCGAGAAGCTGGCACTGAAGCCCGCTGGGCCAAAGCCTTCGCGAAGGTTCGCATCGATCTTGACTGGCCTGCCGCCATCGACGTTCACATACCAGAGATTCAGCCGCTTATCGCTGAACAGAATGCGCTTCGAATCCGGCGACCAGCGGGCCGCGTAGTAGTAGGTTGGGTCCGGTCCGAGATCGATCACCTTCGGCGCCGACAGCCCATCCTGGTCGCGCAGATAAAGCTGGTACTCTCCCGAGGCATCGCTGAAGTACGCGACCCGCTTACCGTCCGGCGACCATGCCGGTTCCCGTTCCGCCGCGCTCGAACTGTTCGTCAGATTGCGAACGTCGCCCTTCTCCGCCGGCACCGTGAAGATGTCGCCATGCGCCTCGAACACCGCGCGCACACCGGTGGGCGAGATATTCGCGTTCTGAATCTCGTCGCCGCCAATTTTTTCGAGATGCGTCGCGAGCGCAGGCAGATCGCCGTCGAGCGTGATGCTGACCGAATGCTCCTCACCGCTCGCAATGTCATACAGATGGATCGATCCAAACTGCTCATACACGATCGTGTTGCCGTGCCCACCAAGTGTCTTCAGATCGAGCCCGTGGTTCTCAATCAACTGCTTCACCTGCGCCGTCTTCGTGTCGTAGCGGAAGAGCGTCACCGGCCCGTTGCGGTCGGAGAGAAAGTAAATCGCATCGCCAAGCCACACGGGGTTGGTGTCGTTCGAGTTCTCGCGCGGCACCTTCGTCACGGCGAGCGTCTTCAGATCGACGACGAACACCGGCTGCGTCTGGCCGCCGCGATAGCGCTTCCAAGAAGCCGCTTGCCACTGCAGAAACGGGCTGTACGCTAGGTGCGTTCCATCGGGCGACATCGAACCATCGCTCGCCGAAGGCAACGGCAGCCGCTCCGGCAGTCCGCTCCCGTCCGCATGCACGCGATACATCCGGAAGTACATCCGGTAGGCGTCCTGCATGCTCGTCATCAACACATCGCGCCCGTCGGGCGTCCAACCAGCGACGTAGTTTCCCGCCGGCTGGTAGGTGATGCGCCTGGGCATTCCGCCGTCCACGCCGATGGTATAGACGTCCTCACTGCCGCCCGCGACCGCCGAGTACGCGATCGTGCGGCCGTCCGGAGAGAAAAATGGGCCTTCATGAACATTTGCGGTCGAAGTGAGCCGCCGCGCCACGCCTCCGTTCTGCGGCACCGTCCAGATATCGTCCGCGTAGCGAAACGCAATCTCGCGGTCGGACAACGACGGCGACCGCAGAATATGGGTGGATTGGGAGTAGATCGAAGAGGCCGAAAAAGAAACTGCGACACACACAAAAGCGAGCGATGTAATTCTGCGCACGTAAGCTCCAGGTTGAGGTGTCCCATTTTATCCCGTCGCGGAGTCTCGATCACATCCCGAATCGCAAAATCATCGCTCGCACTCTCAGTGGGTCGCTCCCTGGCCCCGGGTTCGTTGCAGATCGCACCTGCACGGGTATTTCGATGCTTCCGGCATGGGCGCTCCTCATGTCCCACATCGTGAGATAGAGGCGGCTCCCTTCCTCAGATCGATCTGTTGCTCTAACAACATCGGTGCATGCGGCGTTAGGCGAAGTCTCTCTTCGTTCAGGCGACCCTTTCGTGGCCGAACTTGACGCAAACCCGACTTTTCCGGCACGCTACAACAGCAATCCTTGGGCGCAGGATTACAGCTTGGCGGCCTCATCGAGTTTTGCTTGTGCTTCTTTCGGTCGGTTCATACGATTTAGAAGTTCAGCATGAAATTGCAAATCTCGTTTTAGTACACCGGGGTGCTTCCTTTACGCCCGAAATCCTCAGCTATGGACATATCTTCATCGCCACCCTTCATGTCGCCGGAATACGCACGAAGCTGGCCACGGATCGAATACGCTGCCTCTCCTCCTGAATTGCCGTCGTGCCCGAGTTTCACCACCTCAACCGCTTTCGCTACATAGGTGAGTGCGGTCTGAAGATCGCGCACATTTGCAAATGCGGTGGCAGCGTATACGTAAGCTTCTCGGCGCTCTATATACCGTCGATCCGCGGGGAATTCGTCGGCGATGGCTGCCGCTTTCTTACAAGCTTCTGCTACATCCGTGTTGCTCGTGTGAGCGATTACGCCGCCCGAGCACGTATTCCACAAAGGTTCAAACCGGTTAGCTATCTCCTCGTCTGGTTGACCTCGATTATCCGGCGGCGGGAAGGTGATAGCAGTAGACCAACTGCCATTTGCCGTTGATTCGTGAGGGGTATGTACAGCAGGCTTGTCCGCAAGAGTGAATCTGACCAAAACGTTACCTGTTACCGCAATTGCCGCGTCGCCATCGTGAAATGGCTGATACCTCCACTGCTTCAGCGCGGCGGCTGTCACTTGTCTCAACATGGGCGGCCCACTGATTACCTTCGTCGACCTCACAAGGCCGTCTGGAGCAAGTTCGACCTTGAACACAACATCGCCCTGCACGTGAGCCGCTTGTGCAATTGCCGGATAGACCGGCGCAACCCAGGTCATCAAGTGCCCCGCGATTTCCTCTTGGCTCAACTCCTCTTGAGCATGCAGTGCAGCAGTTCCGGCGATCAACCCGCAGATCATTAATAGGTGCAGCGTACGCATACGAACCCCGCTAATCTCAGAGACAGTTGCAGGGCCAATTGTCTCAGCCCTTCCCGATTTGAGTCGAACATAGTTCCGGTATCCTACTGCGCGAAAAACGGGGCGGTCTCAACCGGTCGGTGCAACACCATCTGATATGAATTCATTTTCTAAAGGTGGTGTTTATGGCACAAGGAAAACGGGACAGGCTTTCCACGGAGC
>Ga0193743_1000949_pt1 | contig 22200 bp, 17 predicted proteins | sample L2c2metaG_FD_143038 | JGI IMG/M metagenome (GOLD analysis project Ga0193743, IMG submission 143038) | Soil microbial communities from a riparian zone of the East river system, Colorado, United States - L2c2 | ecosystem: Environmental > Terrestrial > Soil > Riparian zone | place: USA: East River... | reverse complement strand
AGGGCGAAAGTTTACGCTTTACTATTACGAGGTATCGGATGGCGAAGATACGATGCAGTTCTCGCCGAATCGCTACGTCGATATCACCCGAATGGAGGCGCGCAAGAAGGCCGCGTGCTACGCGCATGCAAGCCAGACGCCGGATCGCTACTATGAGCTGCAGGACCAAGTGGCTCGCTTCAGAGGCCTGGAAAGCGGCTACACGCGAGCGGAGGCGTTCGTCTGGCAACAGCAGAGCCCTTTCGATATCCTCTCTACTTCAATAGGGAGTTAGAGCATAGAGGGTCTGCACATTCGACGAAGGCTTTTGGCGGTGGAAGCTTGTACAGGGCTTCGGCATTTCCGTGGAGCACCATGTGGGTCAGCTCGCTTGCGCGTTTTCGGCTGATCTCACCATCCTGAAGCATGCCGGTGAGTGCGATGCCTAATGCGTCGCGTTCATTTCGACTTGCAATCCATGCAGACTCCGGCCAGCCGAGTTCGTCGGAGAGGGGATATGCATCGGTGCCAAAGAGAATTTTTTCGGGCTCCCACTCCAGCCACTCGCGCAGCCATTGCGACTGCGTGCGAGGCGTCATCATGAGTGATTGCAGCGACAGGTCGAGATACACGTTGGGCTTTTGCAGCAAGGCACCGAGCTCGCGCACGAAGGGCCAGCCGCCGTGCAGCAGGACGAAGTTGGTATGTTTGAGCCGCGGATCGTTGAAGAGCGGCTCGAGGAGCAATGGATTGGCACCGGCGATCGAGAAGTACCTTCCAAGGCCGCCTATCGCATGCAGGTGGACCGGCATCCCCAGCCGTCCGCATTCCATGGCGATGTAGCGAAAGAGGAAGCTCTGCAATAATTCGTAGTCCTGGGGATCGGGATCGGAGTGTCCGGCCCATCGGGCATAGATTTTTTCCGCCTGAGCGCGCGGGGGATCACTGAAGGCAAACGAGCGCAGATAGGCCAGTTCGAATTTTTCGGCGATCGCTCCACCGGCTTTCTGCCGCTCCAATGTGGCGGTCACAACCTGCTGCAGATACTCGTCGAGTGTGGCTGGAAGCGCGGTCAATCCTGCTTGTTTTAGATAGCGGGCTCGCACTACGTCTTCCAGTGCGAAGAGCTGCTTTTTGTCGGGCGATGCGGCCGCCATGCCACTGTTGTCCAACGGAAAGATCAACGCGTCCGCGTAGGGGACCCATTGAAACCGCGGCGGCTCGATGCCGGGGCCCATCGCTACGCGATTGGCCAGCATGGTGCCGATGCCGGCCTGGTGAAGCACCCACTCGGGATAGTGCTCGCCGTGGACGGCCTTGGCCTTTGCGCGCGCGTCGTTCAGACGCTTAAGACTAGTCGCATCGAGCGGTGGCGGAGTGTTGAAGCCATAGAGAGCTTTCCACGCAGCTCCCAATCGGTAAAAGTCAGGACGCAACGCAACCGGATCGGATTCTGGCTCCATTGCATCTGCCGGCAACGCGTCGAAATCTTTATCGGTCTTGTCGTCGGGCGGAGCGAGGACCGGGTGCGCGTGGTTGTCGATGGCCCAGGTATGAGCGAGCTCCCGCGCTATGGCGGGATCGATCGTCTGGGCATATCCGCTTGCTGCGGGAAGCAGGAGCGCTGCCATCGCGAGCGAAATGATTCTGGCTGAACCGATCATTTGCGGAGATAGGCATCCGTCCCGCTGATCCAGTCTGCGCGTGGCGGGCAGAATACATCCAGATCCACGGTATCCTCGAGGGCCTCCGCGCTGTGCGGCACGTTCGACGGAATGACCAGGATTTCTCCGGCGCGCACGACGATGTCTTTTCCCTCCAGGGAAAACTTCAATGCACCTTCAAGGATGTACGTGATCTGCTCATTTTCATGACTGTGCAGGGGGACGATACATCCCTTGAGAAGTCTCAACCGGGCGAGCATGCTCTTTTCACCCGCGACAAACTGTCTGTCGAGTAGAGGATTGAGTTGTTCCGTGGGCATGTCTGCGAGGCGCATGTGCTGGACGTTCGACGACTTTTCTTTTGCGGCTGTGCTCATTCCGTTGATCCATCCCTTCGAGAGGGCTGATTATAACAATCTGTCTGGATCACAAGTGGAGCGACACTATACTGATCGTCTATGGAAACCGGACTTCGCAATCGCGTTGCCATCGTGGCCGCGTCCAGCCAGGGAATCGGCCGTGCAACCGCACTGGCACTTGCTGCCGAAGGTGCACACCTCGCACTCTGCGCCCGCAACCGCGATGCGCTGGAGCAGGTTGCGGACGAGGCACGGCGGGCGCATGGGGTGTCCGTTCACACGGATACGTTCGACGTTGCCGACGATCTTCGGGTGCGCCAGTTTGTTGAGGCGGTCCATCGCCAGTTTGGACGCGTCGACGTCTGCGTCACGAATGCGGGCGGTCCGCCGGCGAAGGCCTTCCTGGACACGACAATGACGGAATGGGATTCCGCCTATCAATTGAACCTACGCAGCATCGTGTCGTTCGCGCATGCGGTGTTGCCCTACATGCAGCAGCGGCGCTGGGGCAGGATTGTGACGATTACATCCGTGGCGGTGAAGCAGCCGGTTCCGGAGATTGTTCTTTCGAATTCCGTACGGGCCGGCGTCCTGGGGCTGGTTCGTTCGCTTGCCACGCAATTTGGTCCGGATAATATCACCATTAATAATGTTGGACCTGGCTACACGGCGACGGCTCGGATGAAAGAGCTGGCCGAGATCAGGGGGCGCGCAGCCGGAGCCAGCGCGGCGGATTATGAATCGCAGATCGCCGAGGGCATCCCGCTTCGCCGCCTCGCGCAACCGGAGGAGGTTGCGGACGCCATCGTCTGGCTGGCCTCAGAACGCGCTTCTTACGTGACTGGGCAGACTGTTCTTGTGGACGGCGGGGTGTATCGCGGGCTTTAGTGCGCAGGAGAACTGTTAGCTGTCCAGTTCAATCGCGGAGGTAGCCCTTATCTGCCATGCGGTTGAATCGGAAGGACGATGCGGGTGTTTTCCAACTTTGGGTGGAGGCCTATCTCCACCGTCGCTCAATGCCATCCCTCACTTAGCAAATTCGGTTCGCGCGAGTGCGATGTGCGATATGCTTTGCAGGGTGTCGACGCAACGCCGTGAGCTCGGACTTGTTTCCACGATGGCAGTCGTTATCGGCGAGTCGATTGCGCTCGGCATCTTCCTGACACCGGCAACGATGGCTAAGTCGCTGGGATCGCCCCTGCTGCTGTGCCTGGTGTGGCTTGGCATGGCGCTGATGGCGATGTGCGGCGCGCTGTGTTATTCGGAGCTGGCGATCCGTTTCCCCGAGTCCGGGGGCGAGTATGTGTACCTGCGCGCGGGGTATGGAGAGCGGGTTGCGTTTTTCTACGGATGGATGAGCACGATTGTGATGTATCCCGGCGTGGCGGCGGCGCTGGCGTTCGGCGCATCTGCTTACGTATCTCAGTTGTTGCCGATCCATCCAGGCGGAAAGTTGGTTGTCCCTGCACTGCTGCTTTGCATCTTTGGTTTTGTAAACCTTGTGGGCACGCGCTTCAGCGCCGTTGTGATGTCGTTCGTCAATGTACTCAAGCTGGTGATTCTCTTTGGACTGGTGGCGTGGGCCGTGCTGTCCGGCAATGCGCACGCCGCGAATCTCGTTCCTCTGACGGTCCGCAGACCTGGAGCGGATGCATTGATGCCGGCGATCGCGGGAGCGGCCGTAAGTGCGTTCTTCAGCTTTGGAGGATGGTGGGAGGCGAGCAAGATTGCCGGCGAAGTTCGCAATCCGAAGCGAACGCTGCCGCTGGCATTTGTTGGTGGCGTCATCCTGGTGACGGCCGTGTATCTCATGATCAGCGCCGTTTTTCTTGCGGTACTGCCGATCGGCAGCATTGAATCGAATACGGCATTCGTGGCGCAGTTCGGCGGCGTTCTGTTTGGCGTTGCGGGGACGCGCGTGTTGTCGGCCTGCGTCCTGGTGTGCGTATGCGGCGGTATCGCGGCACTGGCTATGGCGGCCCCGCGTGTCTGCTATGCGATGGCGCAGGGTGGTTCTTTTTTTCCTGTATTCGGCAAGCTGCACCCGCGTTTCGGTACTCCAGCCAATGCAATTCTGTTGCAGACGGGCCTTGCGCTCGCGGTGCTCTTCCTCGGTGCATTCGATCGCATCCTGGCGTACATCATCTTTTCGGCGGTACTCTTTCTCGCACTCGCTGCATCCACGTTGTTCCGGATGCCGGTGCCAGTGCGCGGATGGTGGTATCCAGTCGCGCCGGTTGTGTTCATTGCGCTATGCATCCTGATGGCGCTGCTGATTCTTATGCACGATCCAGTGCCAGCCCTTGCAGGTGTCGCCTGCGTGCTGTGCGGCTGGCCACTTCGTAGATTTCTCGTTCCGCGGCGCACGATGGAGCCGCTCATTTCTGAAGGGAGTTAGTTCACACCATGGCACATATTCGTCTTCCCGAAGGCCTGCAGGGTATTCGAGGGCCGATGGCTTTCCGGCCCGAAACAGCGAAGCCACTCAATGAATTGGCGGAGATATTGCTGTACGCTCCAAACTCTTTGGCAGCCGGCGAACGTGAGCTGATCGCTACGTACGTCTCATCGCTCAACGATTGCTACTTCTGTCAGACGGTTCATGGAGCGATTGCCGCCGCGCACCTGAATGACGATGAGGATCTGGTCCGGCGCGTGAAGGCGGACTTTCAGCTTGCGGATATCTCGGACAAGCTCAAAGCACTGCTAGTCATTGCCGGAAAGGTGCAGCGCGGCGGCAAGCACGTAACCGCTGCCGACGTGGCTGCAGCGCGGGCAGCGGGAGCCGCGGATATCGAGATTCACGATACCGTGCTGATCGCGGCGGCGTTCTGCATGTACAACCGGTACGTGGATGGACTCGCTACATGGCAACCGCGGGATGAAGATCTCTATCGCCAGCGGGGCAAGAAGACCGCGAGAGAAGGATACGTGACGATGAGCCAGGAATATTTGCCGCAACAGAACCGCGAAGCAGAAGAAGCCGAAGTAAAAGGAGCATAAGACGATGCCACATATTGAATTGCCCGCTGAACTGCCAGGCATCAGTGCCGGCTTCGCATTTCGTCCTGAGACGGCGAAGCCGATGCGTGAACTGGCACACGTACTGCTGCACGAACCGAACAGCCTGACCCCGGGCGAAAGAGAGCTCATTGCTACATATGTTTCTTCGCTGAACGATTGCTATTTTTGCCAGACCAGCCACGGAGCAGCGGCTGCTTGTCATCTTGGTGATAGTGACGTCGTGCGGCAGGTAAAAACTGACGCGACGCAGGCGCCCGTATCTGCGAAGTTAAAGAGCCTTCTGGTCATTGCCGGGCAGGTACAGCGTGGCGGGAAGAATGTGACGGCGCGTGATGTGGAGGCTGCGCGTCAGCAGGGAGCTACAGATCAAGAGATCCACGATACGGTCCTAATTGCGGCGGCGTTCTGCATGTATAACCGCTATGTCGATGGTCTCGCCACCTGGCAACCGCAAGATGAGTCCATGTATGCGGAGATGGGCAAACACCTTGCCAGCAAGGGCTACCGGACTTCCTCGCAGAGAGATCGCTAGCTCAGACCCAGGATCTCGACTCTCCTTATGAGTGCGTGTTGTATCCACATCGCGAGCTCTGAAATCGCGATCGGGACAACGTCTGCTTGTTGTCCCGATCGTTTTTCGGAGCGTGGTGCCTGGGGTTAGAAGTGGATGCCGACTTCTGCCGTCATGGCGCGTGGCGTGACGTAGTGCGTTCCGCTGAAGGTGGAGAGGAAGTTGTAGAGCGCGTACTTGTTGGTGATGTTCACTCCGGTGAGGCGCAGACTCCACTTGTACTTCTCGGTGTGGAAGAGGTTGTCTTCCCCGACGGAGGCGTCGAAGAGATTGCGGGGTGCAATCCTGGGCGGGTTCTTGTCATCATTCTCTGTGTTGGGAGCGGGAATGCTGACAAGGTTTGAGGTGAGTCCAGTGGCAGAGCACAGGTCGGGTAGGGCCTGGGTTGGCGTGGCTTTCATCCCATCGCAGGCAAGACCAGCCTGGAACTCCTGATCTGCAGTCAATCCGGTGGCAGCGAGGTCGATGGCGGGAGTGCCGTCGGGAAGCGTAGAGGCGCCGCAGGGACTGTTGGGATCGCCAGTGCTGTTGTAGCAGGGGACGGAGCCGGCAGTGAGTCCGCTGTCGTAACGCCAGTTGAAGCCGATCCACGGAGCCTCCTGGGATCCCCGCTTGAACGGCAGCTGGTACTGGATGTGGGTGGTCTGGTTGAACTTCTCGTCATGATCGATGCGGAAGGGATAGCCGCTTTGACCGACGGTGGCGCCGGCGCCGGCACTCTGCGGCGGGAAGAAACGCGCAGCTACCGATGACATGACGACGAATGCCGTGATGTTGTGATAGCTCGGGACATCCGCTCGCAGGACGAAGCCGGGGATCTTGGAGTTATGCCAGTCGATAGGGAAGGTGATGGGCGTGTTTCCGAGAACGCTGAAGTCGAAGGCGTTGTGGGTGTACTTCCAGATGTAGTCGCCGCTGATGACGAGATTTTTTCCGAACGCCTGTTGGAGTCCGGCATGGAACTCGTTGCGGAAACCCGGCTGCAAGGTGCCAGAGACTCCGGGACTGCAGGCCAATAGCGGCGCGAGTACGTCATTGCTGCATCCCTGACTAGAGAGCACCAGATTTTCGTTGAAGGGAGTCTCCAGCGTTCTGGCGTAGGAGACACGGAGGATGGTGTCCGTCCGCTTGATGTTGTAGGCGGCACCCAAGCGCGGCTCGGCTTGATGGGCTACTGTCAGTCCGTTGTAGAGATCGCCGCGAATGCCGAGATTGAAGACCCAGTTGCCAGCTTTGAGCTGGTCCTGGATATAGAGCGCCAGTTCCTTGATATCCGCGTGGCCGAAGTAGTTGTAGAGCGAGCCGGCGCGGGTGAGGTCATACGGCAACAAGGTGGGGCTGAAAGGCGTCGCTGTCGCGTCAGGATTGGAACCGTCATTCGGCTGAAATCCGGCTGCAGAGCACTGGGATGAATCGGTGAAGCCAGGCAGAGGATTTCCGCTCCCGTCCAGACAGGGTGAATTGAAGGTCGAGGAAACGAGGCCGAGGTGGTCGTATTCACGCAGGAAGGTGTGCTGATAGACGACGCCTGCCTTGATGCTGTTGTTGCCTTTTTGGATCGTGAGATCCGCATGCGCGCCTGCATTGAGAAGGGAGCGGGTCTGCGCGATGGATTGACTCTGCGTGCCAACATCGGCAAGCGGATTGCCGCTGGGATAGTAGTTGTAGGCGTCTTTGCGGACGTACGGGCCAAAATTGAAGACTGCATTCGATCCGAGGATGTGGGTGTAAGTAGGCGCGATGTCGAAGGTTTCGATCTTGGAGTGCTGGTCGGTGTTGCCGACTGGGCCTTTTACGGGATCTGGTCCAGTACCTCCGCTGATGATGTTCGAGACGCCAACGTTGTCGAAGGAGTTCGGCGTCTGAAACCAGGATCGCGAGTAGTTCACGTTGAGATGGACGGAATCGGCGGGTCGGAGCTGATAGTCGATGCGGTCGAAGAGGTTTTGCTCGTTGCCTTTGTCGTGGAAGACGCTGAACTCCGGCGGATCGAGGAAGCGCCCGGTGTTGAGGCCGTCGAGTTCAAAGAAGTTGCCCCAGTTCTGTCCCCCGTAGCCGAGATCGATGGAGCCGGTGGCTGAGCCGAAGGTGCCATAGGAAGTGGTGATGTTGCCGACGGGCTTGGTCAGTCCCTGCCCGGAGCGGGTGGTGACGTTGATGACGAGGCTGGTCTTGCCGCCGTATTCCGCAGGCGGCGCACCCGAGATGACTTCGAGCGACTGGACGGAGTTTGACGGAATCTGGTTGGAGAACACCTTGCTCTGCTGGTCAGTAATAGGCTGGCCATCGATGGAGAAGGAGTTCGAAGCGTGATCACCCAGGCCATGAAAGAGCCCGTTCGAGTCTGCGGCGACGCCTGGCGATGCCAGAGTGACCAGCGAACTGAGTGACGACGACTGGCTCTCCAATGGCATTTTCTGGCTCAGGTCGCGATCAATGTCGGTATGGAAGGTTGGTTCGTTCTCGATCAGGTCCTCACCCTCGACCGTCACAGTGCTGGATGCGGTGCTCACTTTGAGGGCGACATTTAGGTTGATGGGCACGACGGAATTAACGTCGACGTCCTGAACGAATGCACTGAAGCCGCTCACGGCCACGGTGAGGTGGTAGGGATTGAAGGGCACGTTTGGAAACTGGAAATGGCCGGCAGCATCGGTGGTTGCCGTCCTGGAGTACTGGCTGACCGGATTTTTTATGGAAACCGCTGCTCCCGAGATCACTGCGCCTGAAGGATCAGTGACGACGCCGCCAAGCAAGCCGGAGTTCGATTGTGCGTAGAGAACGGGGAAGACGGCGGAAAACACAAATACGAAAAGAATGGAAAAAATAGTGCGCGTCGGCGTGCGCATAGGAGTCTCCTGGAAAGTCGCTTGATTGTTTTGGTGGCACTGCTAGGCGAGAGCAGTCTGATCAGGCGGTGGTCTGTTCCAGTGGCTGAAGGAGAAGTGGTGTTCGCGGGGTAGCCGCACGCTGAAAAGAACGACCCGCGTGGTAGGAACGGCTGCCTGCTGAACGGAGCAGGGGGTGGACGGCTGGACTACGTGCGGCGCGGTGTGACAAATCGTGCAGTCCGCATGCGTCAGCCCATCCGCATGAAAGTGTGTCTGCTGAATGCTGGTGCCGATGAGAAGAAGGATGGCGCAGACGACGGCAAACAGAAAGTGTCTGCGTATATCGGGCGGCCGATTTTGCCCCACGTCTGGCATCGTTATCCAATACTATACGCCAGTCCGGCTGCGATTCTGAGCCGGCGTTGGGCTGGATGGATGCGGTAGACGCGACGACTTTGACGGTTTTGGGCCTCGCGCATTTTGATTCCGCGGGTGCGAGGGAGGCCAGAAAAACACATACCGGAAGGTGAAGAGATCGCTTCTGAGCAGCGCTCCTTGGCAGAAGGTCTGCGATAGAACGTCTGCGTTCGGCGTTGTGCCCTGACTTACACTGTCTGTGCTTTTGCTCTAGGATCACGCTCTTCATGCAAAACCTGGCGGCGTTTTGATGCGTGTGGCTCGACTACTCTGGCTCTTCCTGCTGATGCTCACAGTGTGGGCTGCGGTGATGGCCTGGGAGTCGAGTGAATGGATGGGCCCACCGTGCCCGGAGCAGAGTGCCATTCAGCACTGGGGATGCGTGCTGGACAGTCCGATTGCGGAACTGCAACTGGCGGGGAGCGCGGGCGACTTCAAAGCGCGCATCGACCAGGGGAGCGCGGGGCAGTTCGAGAGCTGGAACCTGCAGATTGCACGGGTGAATACCTGTATGGACTTCCTGTCCATCGGGCTGTACTGGGCGGTGTTTGTGCTGTTTGCGCTCGAATACGGCCGCGGGCGACTCGGCCGAGCGGTAATCGGGGTCATTTCGCTAGCCGCGCTTTTTGATGTTCTGGAAAATGTGCGCCTGCTGGGTGCGTTGGGAGCGATCCGGGATTCGGTGTCATTCTCAGCGACACCGAGGGGTTTCTCCATCGCGAAGTGGATTTCGTTTGCCATTGCCACAATTCTGCTGGGAATTCTGCTGGCGCGGGTCAATAAGCCTACGGAGGGACGGTGGAGGCGCGTGATGGCGCTGCTGCTGATTGTGGCAGCGGTGGTTACGATTGCCGGGCCTGCCTGGATTCCGCTGTTCACAGTGGCTGCGATGGTGCTGCTGGCCGCACTGCTGATTGCGATTGTGCTGTATATGCCGCTCCATCCGTGGACGTGGAAGACGGCTCTGCTGTGGGTGGAGTTCAGCTACCTGATCCGCTTCCAGGTGATCGGCGGAGCGATCCTGGCGATCGTACTGCCGGCGGGATACTTTGCTGCGCCTTCGATCTTCGTCGGGATCTTCGACGCGGAGAGCTTTCTATCGTTCGGCTTTGTCGCATACGCGTCGCTGCAACTGGCGCTGGTGGTGATGGTCACGAGCCGCCTGACGCTGGTGTATGGGCCGATCCGCTTCACAGGCATACGGAGTTTGCCTGCGGCGGAACGCGTGACGTGGGGAATGACGGGGATGTTCAGCCTGCTGGCGCTTCCCGTGATCACGATGATGTGTTGTGGCACAACAATTCCCTGGTGGCAGAAGGTGATCGGCATCGTGGCCGCAACAGCGCTATCACTGGTGGTGCTGTGGCTGATCGCAAAGCTGCATTTCTATATCGAGCCGAGCCCCGGATACACGGCGAGGATGATCTTTCCGGAGTTTCCGTTTCTGGCGACAGATCGCCAACCGCATTGGAGCTCGCGCGGATGGTTGCATCGGCTGTTTATGAGAGTGCTGCCGGAGAGGCTGAGCCGGGGAGTGCTGCGGTCGGAGCGGGAGGTGGAACTGGAAGGCGGAGGGACGGTGGGATCGCTACTCTCCGGTCACCAACTGGCGACTGCTGCGATGTTTGTCCAGGTGGTTACGTATTTCGTCATCGGCATTCTCTCCGCTCCCCATGCCGCGGTGCTGTATCGATGGATGACGCCACTGAGCGATCATCAGCCTGCCGCGTTGTTCTATCTATTGTTGCTGCTCGCTCTCTTTACCGGGGCTGGCTCGGGAGCCGCGTTCATTCTGGATATCATCCGCGTTCCGGTGCTGACGACCAGCCTAGTGATTTCGCTGCTCTTCGGGCTGCTGGGCACAGATCATATCTTTAAGGTGTATGGCGGAGATGGTCATGCCGCGCCTCATTCTCCGGGAGAGGTGATTCAGGCATGGGAGCAGAAGCGCGGGAATGCCACTGCGCCGATCGTGATTGTGGCGACGTCGGGCGGAGGGATTCGAGCAGCCGCATGGACTGCTGAAGTGCTGACGGGCCTAACCGAAGAGTGCAAGACTGCGCCGGATGCGAGCCGTTTTGCATCCTCGCTGGTCCTGGTGAGCGCGGTTTCCGGCGGCAGCGAAGGTGCGATGTATTTTGCCGGATCCTATGGCCAGGATGGCAGGCTGCCGCTGGCGGTGTTGGGAGATATCCGGCAGAATGCATACCACTCATCACTGAGCTCGGTGGGGTGGGGGCTTTTGTATCCGGACTTGTTGCGTACCGTGCCTGTCGTTGGCACTGCAGTGGCCGAGCTCCACGGAAATAGTGTGGATCGTGGATGGGCTCTGGAGCAGGATTGGCTGACTCACTGGACGGGGCATGGATGGAGCACGCCGCCGACGATTGGTGAGTGGAGCGATGATGCCGCGCGAGGCACGCGGCCGGCAATGATCTTCAACGCGACCGCGGCGGAGAGTGGACAGCGCTTCCTGATGAGCTCGACCACGCTTCCACCGGATCCTCGATTCGAGCGCGGCTATCTGGCGTCGATTCAGTTTCAGGATGCGTTCCAGAGGATGGATCTTTCGGTTGCGGCAGCGGCGCGGCTGTCCGCTTCGTTTGCGTGGGTGTCTCCGATGTCGCGTCCGTCGACGGGCGAGAAGCGCTTCCGCGTGCACGTGGGAGATGGCGGGTACTACGACAACTCCGGCGTGGTGAGCGCGACGGAGTGGCTGCTTGCGGCCGGCGATGCGATCAGGGGGCATCCGGTGTATATCGTGCTGGTGGATTCGACGCCGGGGTGGCCGCCGGCCGGCCAAGTCTGGACGTGGCAGCGGCAACTGGTGGCGCCGCTGGAGACGCTGCAGTCGGTGCGGACGAGTTCGCAACAGGCGCGGGCACAATTCGAGCTGCAGCTCGCAACAGACTACCTTGTAAACAAGGGCTTCAACGTGAAATCCGTCCGTTTCCGCTATCCATCGGACTTGCTGACTCCGCTGTCGTGGCATCTGACGCCGGAGCAGCAGAAGAACATTGGCGAAGCGTGGTCGAAGCCAAGCACGGACCTGATCACACAGCGAGAGATTCTGCTGCGTGGGCTTCAGTGTCCGGTGCCTCACTCTGAGTGAAGGACGGAGACGAGATCGGTGCGTGCGGCGTGCGATGCCGGGATGGTGCTGGCGAGCAATGCCACGATGGTCATGAGAATCCAGGCGAGTGAGAAGGAGAGGGCATCATGCGGCTGGATGCCGACCAGCATGCTGGCAAGCAGCTTGCTGAGAGCGAGCGCGGCGGCGATGCCGAGGACACAGCCGATGGCGATGAGACGAGCGGCCTGCGCGACGATGAGACCGAGCAGTCCGCGGCGGGATGCGCCGAGGGCGAGGCGGATACCGATCTCGTGCGTGCGCTGCGAGACGGAGTAGGCGAAGACGCCGTAGACGCCGACGGCGGAGAGAATGACGGCGAGCGCGGCGAAGCAGGCGATGAGCAGCATGATGAGGCGGCGTTGGGCGACCTGGCTTGCGACGCGCTGGTCCATGGTCTGGATGTCGAAGAGAGGCTGTTGGGGGTCAACGGCGAGGACGGCCTGGCGCATGGCGTTGGCGAGGAGGATGGGGTCGGCGATGCTGCGGATCGCGATTGTAAGGTCGCTCAAAGCGTACTGCGACTCGGGAACGTAGAACTCTGGTTGGACCTGCTGCTCTATGCCCTTATGCCGGATGTCCTCCGCAATGCCGACGATGGTGACGCGTGTACTGTGGTTCGCCCATGAGATTTCGTTGAACTGTTTTCCTAACGCATCGCCGCCGAAGAAGTGGCTTGCGAAGGCGCGACTAACGATGACGACCGGTGGCGAGGTTGCGGTGTCATTAACACTGAAGGCGCGGCCACGCAGGATCGGGGTGGCGACAAGGCGGAAGTAGTCAGGAGTCACGCTGATGATGGTAGTGACCTGTCGGTGTCCCAACGGAGGAAGATTGCCCGGTGATCCGAAGCTAATGGGGGTAGAGCCGGCTTGCTGGAGCGGCAGAGCGCTGGCAATGGCAGCTGACTGGACACCAGGGAGCGCCTGCAGCCGTGGGAGCAACTGCTGGATGAAGCGGCGGACAGACTCACCCCCGGCGGCATAGCGCGGGCCGTTCAGAAGCGTGGTTCCTGTGAGGATGTTCGAGGGATCGAAGCCGGAGTCGTAGCGCATTACGTTGACGAAGCTGCGGACGAGCAGGCCGGCAGAGGCGAGGAGCACTACGGCGAGAGCGACTTCAAGGATGAGCAGGCTGTGACGCAGGAGTCGCTGCTCGGGTGCCTGGGTGACGCGCATGGCGGCGGACTGGAGGGCGGTACGCAGATCAAGACGCGTGCCGCTGACGGCGGGGGCGAGACCGAAGAGTAGTGTCGTGAGGAGTGCGAGGCCGATGGTGAAGGCGAGCACCCAGGCGTCGACATGAATGGTGGTGCTGAGCTTGCCGAAGGGCAGTTGCAGCATCTGCGAGATTCGTGACGTTGACTGTGACGTGTCGAGCGTGCCGGTGTGCCGTACGAGCGCGGTGATGACAAGGGCGATGCCGAGGCCAAGGACGGAGGCGAGCGATGAGAGAACGAGGCTTTCGACGAGGAACTGGCGGATGAGTCTTCGCCGCGATGCGCCGAGAGCACCGCGGAGGGCTGTTTCGTGGCGGCGGGAGACGGCGCGGGCGAGCTGCAGGTTGGCGACATTAGCACAGGCGATGAGCAGCACGGCGGCGACGCACGCGAGGAGGATGAAGAGCGGCTTGCGGCTGTCACCAGCGATGTGGCGCTGGAGCGGTTCGACAAGGATGTGCAGGCCGGCGAAGTAAGATGCGAACGCCGACGGAGCGCTGTGCTGACGTGCTGTAAAGAAGGTCTGGACCTCTGCCTGTGCCTGCTCCCCGCTGACTCCGGGGCGCACAAGTCCGATGGTGCTGATGCCATAGGAAATCTTGTCGATGGCGAACCGGCTGTCGGTGTCGAGATCAGCAGTGGTGTAGACGTCCGGCTCGAGGGTGAGGTTTGGGAAGAAAAAGCGCGCCGGGAGCACGCCTATGATTGTCTGCGGTTTTCCGTCGAGTGACACTGTTTTGCCGATGACATTTGGGTCGGCGTGAAACTTTGTGCGCCACAGGTGATCGCTGAGCACCATGACGGGCGGTCCGCCTAGGCGATCTTCCTCATTCGTGAAGATACGACCGAGCTGCGGAACTGCCCCGAGCATGGGCAGAAGATTGGCCGTGACACCGACGCGGGTGACGCGCAGTGGGTCTCCAGTACCGGTCAGGTTCTGCGGCCAGTTCATATAGCCGGCGATCTGCTCAAAGGACTGCAGGCCGGATCTCGCGGCAACGAAGTCCTGTGAGAGGAGCGCGTCCATGTTGACGGCAGGGTCCTCTGGGGCGATAGATATGAGGCGGCTGGCGTCGGGATAGGGGAGCGGGCGGAGCAGTAGCGCGTAGACGGCGGAGAAGATGGCGGTGGTAGCGCCGATGCCGAGAGCGAGCGTGATGACGGCGGTGAGGGTGAAGGCGCGGTTGCGACGGAGCTGGCGGAGGGCGTAGCGCACGTCCTGCCAGAGGAGTTCGAGGCCGGCGCCGGTGCGGCGATCGCGCACGGATTGCTTGACCTGCTCGACGCCGCCGAGGTCCGCGAGCGTGGTGCGGCGCGCTTCAGAGGGTGGGGTGCCGGCGGCGATTTTCTCGTCGGCGATCATGTTGGCGTAGCTGCGGAGTTCTTCGTCGAGCTGGCTTTCGACTTGTCTCTTGCGGAAGAGATTGCGCGACAGAGATTTCAGTTGGGACCAAAGTCGCATCACGAGCCCCCCTACGTTGCTTTCAGTGCGTTGGTCATGGCGGAGACGATCTTCTGCCACTGCTCGGTCTCCTGTCCGAGCTGGCGTTCACCGGATTTGGTAAGGCGATAGAACTTCGCGCGGCGATTGTTTTCGGATTCTCCCCAGAAGGAGGTGAGCCAGCCGGCTTCTTCCAGGCGATGCAGAGCGGGGAAGAGCGAGCCGGGTTTCACCTGAAAGGTGCCGCGCGTGATCTGGTCAATACGGCGCGAGACGCCGAGGCCATGCAGCTCGCCGGTTTTCAGCGACTTGAGGATGAGCAGATCGAGGGTTCCCTGGAGCAGGTTGGTCTGGCTGGCGCTCATGATGGCCTTCCTATCGAATAGCTATAGGAATGTTGCGACTGCTTCCTATCGGATGTCAATAGGAGGCCGCTGACTATTTGGCAATAAATTCTGAGATATCCAAAGGTTGTCCGGTTGATTTAAGCTGCGCACGCATATTGCGAGGGAGAAAAGATCGATGGCTACTACAGTCAAGCCGCAGCAACCGACACACACAGCCATGCCGCCGCAACAACCTACGCCGGAACGCTTCTTCAACGCCATAAATGCGCACCAGCAGACCGAGGCCTTGAAGACGGCCGTAGATCTGGAGGTTTTTACCGCGATTGCCGAAGGCAATGCGACCGCCGCGGCGATTGCGAAGCGCTGTGGGTGTGCGGAACGCGGTGTGCGCACGCTGTGCGATTTCCTGACTATTCACGGTTTTCTGACGAAGGACGGAACGCAGTATGGGCTGGCGCCGGATACGGCGGTGTTTCTGAACGGGAAGTCGCCGGCGTACATCGGGGGCGCGATGGAGTTCATGTTGAGCCCGCGGTCGCGCGAGGCGTTCGCCAAACTGACGGATGTCGTGCGTCACGGCGGCACGGTGATGGGCGAGGAGGGCTCGACGGTGGCCGAGAACCCCGAATGGGTGACGTTTGCGCGCGCCATGATGCCACTGATGCGCATGCCCTCACAACTGATGGCGGCGGAGCTGCGCAAGAGTGGCGAAGCGCAGAAGGTGCTGGACATTGCCGCGGGTCACGGGATGTATGGCATCAGCGTGGCGAAGGCGAATCCGGCCGCGCAGGTGTACGCCGCGGATTGGAAAAATGTGCTGGAAGTGGCGAAGGCGAATGCGCAGGCGATGGGAGTGGGGGACCGCCACCATCTGATTCCGGGAAACGCCTTCGAGACGGATTGTGGCAGCGACTACGATCTCGTGCTGGTCCCGAACTTCCTGCATCACTTCGATGTTGCCACCTGCACGACATTCCTGAAGAAAGTGCGTGCCGCGCTGAAGCCCGGGGGCCGCGTTGCGATTCTGGAGTTCATGCCGAACGATGATCGCGTGACACCACCCACGGCGGCTGCCTTCAGCATGATCATGCTGGTGAATACGCCGAGTGGCGACGCGTATACATTCGGGGAGATCGAAAGCATGACGAAGAATGCCGGATTTGCACGCACGGAACCGCCGCGGGAGATTGGCTTCAGCCGGTTGGCGATTGCGTATGCGTGAGAGGCCTTCGGGCCTTCCCGCCTGAGGCGCGATCGGCGGTATCTTCCGCGAGGCGCGCGGCCTGGGTCAGCAGGTAGTTGCGTTCGGGGATGCTGGCGGTTCTTTCGGCCGCTTTGCGATAGTGCGCGATAGCGGCAGTGCGATCGCCAGAGAGCTCAAGCAGGTGAGCGCGAACGGCATCGACGCGGTGATGGTTGGCGAGGCGGCCGTCGGCGTCGAGTGCAGTGAGCAGGCTGAGCCCGGCAGCCGGCCCGTGGACCATGGCGGCAGCGACAGCGTGGTTGAGCATGACCATGGGATTGTCAGACATGCGCTTCAAGAGTTCGTAGAGCGCGAGGATCTGCGGCCAGTCCGTGTCGTCTGCGCTGGGCGCCTCGTCGTGTACGGCGGCGATGGCTGCCTGCAGTGTGTAACTGCCGATGGAACCTTTTGCAAGTGCTTGGGTGAGGAGGGCGACGCCTTCGGTGATGGCGCGCTGATCCCATTGAGAGCGGTCCTGCTCGTTGAGCGGGACGAGTTCACCCGCGGGGCTGGTGCGCGCGGTGCGGCGCGCGTCGGTGAGAAGCATGAGGGCGAGCAGGCCGGCGGCTTCTGCATCGTCGGGTAGCAGCGCGCGAGTCGCGCGTGTGAGGCGGATCGCTTCCGCCGAGAGGTCGGTGCGCTGCAGCTCCGGACCGGCGCTGGAGGTGTAGCCCTCATTGAAGATGAGATACAGCACATGCAGCACGGCGCGCAGGCGCTCGGCACGCTCCTTGCTAAACGGCGGCTGGAAGCGGATGCCGGAAGACTTGATGGTGGCTTTGGCGCGCGTGATGCGCTGCGCCATGGTGGATTCTGGCACCAGGAAGGCGCTGGCGATCTCTGCAGTGGTGAGGCCACCGACAGCGCGCAGCGTGAGCGCGATGGCCGAGGGAGGGGTGAGCGCGGGATGGCAGCACATGAAGAGAAGGACGAGGGTGTCGTCGTGCGTCGCACCGGGATCGATGTCGAAGTTGGGGATGACAAGCGGAGATTGTTCCGCTGCTGCGGCGGTCTCGCGGTGGAGCCGGGCGTTTTCGCTGCGCGCATGGTCGGTCATGCGACGGGTGGCGACGCGGATGAGCCAGGCAAGCGGGCTATCCGGAGTGCCTTCCTGCGGCCACTGATTGGCGGCTGCGATCAACGATTCCTGCACCGCATCTTCGGCGGCGGAGAAGTCGCGAAAGCGATGGAGCAGAACACCGAGCACCTGCGGCGCGAGGTCGCGCAGGAGATGCTCGGTGTTCGCGTTCAGTGGATTCGATGTCACGGCGGCTGGCCTATTCCACGAGCTCTGGGCAGGCGGCCATGACCTGGCGCACTTCGATAGGAATGACGAACGGTTTGCCATCGGGGCCGGGTGCGGAGGAGGCCCTGGCGGCAATTTCATGGGCGCGGTTCTCGGTTTCGACGTCGACGATCCAGTAGCCGGCGAGGAATTCTTTGGACTCGGGAAAGACGCCGTCGGTGACCGGAGCGCCATCCTTGCCAGCGCGCACGATGACGGCCTGTTTGGGGTCGGCAAGACCTTCTGCGGCGGCCAACTCGCCGGCCTCGCGGAGGTCCTTGTTAAGGCTGTGCATGAAGGCCATGTGCGCCTCGATGGCTTTCTTCGGCCACGTGCCCATCGACTCGTAGCCAGTCCTGGGGCAATTCATCATCAGAATGTATTTCATAGTGTTCTCTCCCTTTGATTCCATTGAGTGCATTTCTGCGCCTTGATCGACAGTCAAAATCGCGCGAGGAATTTCGACATTCGTCAGCGGGTTTCGCCTGAACTCGCGAACCGCCGCACCTCAATCGGCATGTTGGTAGGAACGCCTCCGGGCCCGGGAGCTGCCGAGACCCGGCCCGCAATGGCATAAGCCTGTTCGGGAGTTTCGACATCCACGATCCAGTAGCCCAACAGAAATTCCTTGGACTCGGGGAAGATACCGTCTGTGACCGGCAGGTCGTTTTTCTGACCGAGCACAACCTTCGCTTCAGCCGGTTCGGCCAAACCCTGCATGGCCACAAACTCTCCGGACTCGGTCAGTTCCTTCACGATGGCCTTGAGGCTCCCCAGATGCGCCTCGGCATCCTTTGGCGACCAGGCGCGATAGGTGTCAACTCCTGCCTTCGTGCTATGCATCATCAGAATGTATTTCATGGTTCCCTCTCCTATTGATTTTCGCGCGTCCTGATTGCGCGTTCATAGGTAAGTCGGAGTCCGGGGTGGATTCTCGACATCGCTTTTCAAAAAAAATATTTGGAAGCTGCGAGGCTCACTCGCTGCGCAGGGTCTGGATGGGATCGAGGTGGGCGGCGCGGCGAGCGGGCAGTGCGATGGCGATGAGCGAGGGGATGATGAGCAGCGCGAGCGATGCGGCGAGGACGGGGAGCGAGGCAGCGCTGGCACGGTAGAACTGCGCGCGCAGGGCGTAGCCAGTAAGGATGGCGGCGAAGAGTCCGGCTGCAGCGCCTAGCATGACCCAGCGCGACTCCTGGCTGAGGAGCAGTTGCACGATGGCTTTGCGGGAGGAGCCGAGCGCGAGCCGGATGCCAATCTCTTTTTCGCGGAGTGAGACTTCGTAGGCGAGCAGGCCGTAGGTACCGAGGATGGCGAGGAAGAGCGCGAGGGCGCCAAAGGCGGCTGCTACCTGCATGAGGAAGGTGCGGAGCTCGACTTCAGAGGACATCTCCTGATCCAGGGTGCGGAGGTGGAAGAGCGCGAGATCGGAGTGCTGGGAGCGAATGATGTCGCGTACGGGCCTGGCGAGCAGGGCGGGATCGCCGCTGGTGCGGATCATGAAGACCATGGCGGTCTGGGGGTGGTCGGCTTCGGGAAGGTAGAGGTCGGGGCCCGGGGCGGATTCGAGATCGTAACTGTGGACATTACCAACGACGCCGACGACGGTGGCCCACTCCTCGATGTCGCCGGTTTTGATGCGGTGGCCGATGGCGCTCTCCCCCGGCCATTCGCGCTCGGCAAGGAACTGGTTGACGATGACGACGTGGCGCTGGCCGTTGTCCGCGCTGGTAAAGCCGCGGCCTGCGAGGAGAGTCTGGCCGACGGTGGCGAAGTAGCCAGGGAGGACGTGATAGGAGTTGGGATTGAGCGTGGTCTGCTTCTGGCAGTTGTTCACGTGCACGTCGGAGCAAAAATCGTAGCGATTCACGGCGTTGCCGAGCGGCGGGTGGTTGGTGGCGGAGACGGCGATGACGCCGGGTAGCTGACGGAGGCGCTGGGCAATCTGGTCGAAGAAGAGGCTGGTCTGCGCGGGGTTGTAGCGCGGGGTGACGCTGGTGCTGTCGATATCCACGCCGGCCATGAGGAGGTGATCGGGCTGGAAGCCAAGCGGCTGGTGGAGCAGGGTGTAGACGCTGGAGACGGTCCAGCCGGCGCAGGCGACGAGCACGAGGGTAAAGGCGATCTGCGCGGCGACGAGGATGCGTCCAGCGCGGCGGAGGCTGCTGCCGGAGGCGGTGCGGCTGGATGTAGCAAGGTCGCGGAGCAGGTTGGGTTGCAGGGTGCGGACGGCGGGGAGCAGAGTAAGAAGTATTGTCACCATGGCGGTGACGCATATGACGAAGGCCAGCACGCCGGGGCTGATGGAGGCGTGGGCGAGGCGCGGCAGATGCAGCGCGCGGACGCTGAGAAGGAGGCGCAGCGCTCCGTAAGCAAGCGCGATGCCGGCGGCCGATCCGGCGAAGGCGAGGATGGCACTTTCGACCAGCAACTGGCGCAACAGATGGCCGAAGCTGGCCCCGAGCGTGGCGCGGGTGGCGAACTCGTGACGGCGGCGGACGCTGCGGGCAAGCAGCAGGTTGGCGAGGTTTGCGCAGGCGATGAGCAGGAGCAGGCCGCAGGCGGCAAAGGTGGAATAGAGGGCGGGGCCGGTCTGGGTGCCGGTGAGCTGGGCAATCCAGGGAACGACGATGGGCGGGCGGCCGGCGATGCCGTTGTAGTCATTTGGATAATCGCGCTGCAGTGTGTTCTGCACGCGCGCCAGATCGGCGGAGGCTTCCGCAATGGAGATGCCGGGACGCAGGCGGCCGATGGCCCAGTAGCCGCGGTCGCCGCGACTGGCGGGACGCTGGTAGGGATCGCAGCCGGTGGGGACAAAGATATCCGGCTGGCTGAGAGCGTAGGTGCCTTCGATGGGCTGAGAGATCGGCAATACTCCGGTGATCTGGTAGGTACGGCGGTTCATCTCCAGAGTCCGGCTGCCGAGCGAGGAGCCGCCGCCGAGACGTTTCCAGAATGCGCCGCTGACGACGACCTGCGAGGTGCAATCACGCTCGTTGCCGGTATGCGGCAAATCCTGGCCGAGAGCGAAGCTCGCGCCGAGAGTGGAGAAGAAGTTCTGGGAGACTTCTACGACGTTGCCAACGTGGCTGCCTAACGAAGACTGGACGGTGGGAGACCAGCCGCGATAGGCGGAGATGGATTGGAAGCTGTTGCCGCGGGTCTGCCAGTCCTGCATGGTGGGGATGGCGATTGTTTCATCGGGGACACCGGCGACGGCGACGAGGCGGTCGGGATGCGGGAAGGGCAGCGGCTGGAGCAGGACAGCGTCGAGAATGCCGAAGATGGCGGTGGTTGCGCCGATGCCGAGTGCGAGCGTGAGGACGGCGGTGATGGCGAAGCCAGGGCTGTTGCGAAGCTGGCGTAATCCGTAGCGGATCGACTGGAGCATGCGCATGTCTCCCCGTTGGTCTAGATGCACGTGGTGTGCCTTTTCGATTTGTACTGGGGAAGCGCGAACGGAGCGAGCGGCATTTGCGTCCATGGCGCGGGTGGATGCGGACAGCTGTCCGGTGGTGGACTCGCCTGTCCGGGAGTGGACACGGGACTCGACACCGGGACTGCCTACGGACCGGTAGCGACAGCCAAGATTACTGAAAACGGCGCGATGGCCGTGCCCGCAATGGCTGGCGCGTGGATTGCATGAATCATCACGGTATTGTCTGCGCCATTTTTGGAGGACTGCGTGAGGAATTTCGTCCAGGATCTTCGCTTTGCATTGCGGCAGATGCGCCGCGCGCCGGGGTTTGTGCTGACGGCAGTCTTGACGCTGGCGCTGGGGGTAGGGGCGAATACGGCGGTCTACTCGCTGCTGGACCAGGCACTGTTGCGGTCGCTGCCGGTGCACAGACCCGAGCAGTTGGTGGTGCTGAGCGCGCCAGGCAAGGCGTGGGAGGGGCACTCCAGCAACTGGGGCGCGGGAGAGGACAAGTCCTTCTCTTATCCGATGTACCGGGATCTGCGCGATCAGGCAAAGGTGTTTGAAGGACTGATTGCAACCTCGCGGAGAGCGGTAGGGATCGCGCACGACCGGACGTCGGAGGTTGGGGATGCGGAGATTGTGAGCGGCAACTATTTCTCCGTGCTGGGTGTGGGGCCGGCGGTAGGGAGATTGCTGTCGCAGGCCGATGACGCCGCGTCAGGCGCAAAACCGGTGACAGTGTTGAGCCACCACTACTGGACGACGCACCTGGGTGCGGACCGGAACGTTGTGGGGAAGACGATCGCGCTGAACGGGCACGGCTTCGAGGTGATCGGCGTCGCGCCGGAGAGCTTCCAAAGTGCGGTGTGGGGAGAGACGCCGGACCTGTTTGTGCCGATGTCGATGCTGGACACTGTGATTCCGGGCAAGGGCGGGCGGCTGACCGATCATAAAGATCGCTGGATAAACGTCATCGGGAGACTGCCCGATGGAGAGACGATCCAGCAGGCTGAGGCGAGTGTGGCACCGCTGTGGCACGCGCTGCGCGCGGAAGAATTGAAGGCGCTGGGGCACAAATCACCGCGCTTCGTGGACGAATACCTGACACACAGCAAGCTGGTGATCGAGCCGGGAGCGCGGGGACTCTCCTATAACCGCAGCTCGCTCCAGACGCCGCTGCTGGCGGTGATGGCGATGGCGTTGCTGGTGCTGCTGCTGGCGGCGGTAAATGTGGCGAGCCTGCTGCTGGTACGCTCGGCGGCGCGGGTG
>Ga0193743_1000948_pt1 | contig 22206 bp, 19 predicted proteins | sample L2c2metaG_FD_143038 | JGI IMG/M metagenome (GOLD analysis project Ga0193743, IMG submission 143038) | Soil microbial communities from a riparian zone of the East river system, Colorado, United States - L2c2 | ecosystem: Environmental > Terrestrial > Soil > Riparian zone | place: USA: East River... | reverse complement strand
CCGCCGTGCATATTGTTTTTTTTTACTTATTACATGGGCGGCCATACGCGCGAGGCGGCGATGATGAAGTCCATGCCGGTACCCACCTGGCCCAGACTGATGATGGTGGTTACCGGACCAGTGGTTGGCATCATGTCGGGCATCCTGATCGGGGCCCTGGCTCTCCTCATCGGCCATTTTCTTAAGCCTGCCGGGTCCAGAGCATCCGGCCCCGCCTTGTAACGCTGATGGGCACTCTGCTACTCTTTCCGTAGCATGACCTTCCGTCAGCACTGTCGCCCCTGTTGTTGCGCTTGTCGATCAAGCCACGGGTGGCAGCTCGCGCGAACTTAGTCCCGCGACAACTCTTCCACAAGACACCCGTTGCTGATTGGCACGGGTGTTCGTCGTTTTAGTCTGCAAGTCCCGGCAATCAGCATTCACCAGGCACTCCATCGAGGGTCCGCAATGCTGGCAACCGAAACCGACTCAGCACACTCTCCACTGCCTCTGCCCAGTTCGCATCGGTTGAGCCACCTGCGCCTGCTCGAAGCAGAGAGCATCCACATCCTGCGCGAAGTGGCGTCGGAGTTCGAACGCCCGGTGATGCTGTACTCCATCGGCAAGGACTCATCGGTGATGCTGCGGCTGGCGCAGAAGGCGTTCTTCCCCGGGCCGATTCCCTTTCCATTGCTGCACATCGATACCGGCTTCAAGTTTGCGGAGATGCTTGCCTTCCGCGACGCCATGGCCCGCTCGGTTGGAGCGGAATTGCTGGTGTGGCGGAACGAGCCGGCAATTGCGGCGGGAACGAATCCCGTGGTGCTGGACACGAAGCGCTGCTGCGGCCTGCTGAAGACGCAGGCGCTGCTGGACGCGCTGAAGCACTACGGCTTTGACGCGGCATTTGGCGGTGCGCGACGCGATGAAGAGAAGTCGCGCGCGAAGGAACGCATCTTCTCGTTCCGAGATAGCGCCGGACAGTGGGACCCCAAAAACCAGCGGCCTGAGCTGTGGAATCTGTATAACTCGCGCATTCATCCGGGCGAGAGCATCCGGGTGTTTCCGCTCTCCAACTGGACGGAGATGGACGTGTGGCAGTACATCCACGAGGAAGAGATTCCGATCGTGGATTTGTATTTCGCGAAGACGCGGCCAATGTATGTGCGCGGGGATGCTTTGTTGCCGATTGAGCAGGCGTTTGTAGCTCGACCGGGCGAAGAGCCACAGATGGTGCGCAGCCGGCTGCGCTCGCTGGGCTGCAGCCCGTGCACCGGAGCCATCCGCTCCGATGCGGACACCCTGCCGAAGATCATTGCCGAGCTACTGTCGTTTCGCTCGTCAGAGCGGGCGAATCGCGCGATCGATCACGACCAGGAAGGCTCGATGGAGATCAAGAAGCGGGAGGGCTACTTCTAGATGGCTTGTACGCTGACACAACCCGACTTACAGCCGCCTGCAGCGGAACTTAACTTCTCGATCGAAGCATTTCTGGAACGTGATCGCGAAAAAGATTTGCTGCGCTTCTCGACGGCGGGCTCTGTCGATGATGGCAAGTCGACGCTGATTGGCCGCCTGCTGTACGACACGCAGAGTGTGTATGACGACCAGGTGCTTGCGATTCGCGGTAAGGGGACGACCGGGCCACAGCTTGACTTTGCACTGCTAACCGACGGCCTACGCGCGGAGCGGGAACAAGGCATCACGATCGACGTTGCGTACCGCTACTTCTCGACGCCGCGACGCAAATTCATCATCGCCGACACGCCGGGGCATGAGCAGTACACGCGCAACATGGCGACCGGCGCCTCGACTGCCGATGCAGCAATCGTGCTGGTGGATGCGCGCAAAGGGGTCCTGCCGCAGTCGCGCAGACATGCTTATATCGCGACATTGCTGGGCGTTCAGCACGTGATCGTAGCCGTGAACAAGATGGATCTGGTCGGTTACGCCGCCGCGATATTTTCGTCGATCCGGTCGGAGTTCGAGAACTTTGCACGATACGCGGCGGCAGAGTCCGGGCACGCATCGGCGCTTCATTTCATTCCCGTGAGTGCGCTGCTTGGCACGAATGTGGTGCGCACTTCGGACGAGACGCCGTGGTACGAGGGGCCTTCCCTGCTGGAACTGCTGGAGTCGTTACCGACGGCGACACATCGCGAAACAGCCGCATTTCGGTTGCCGGTGCAGCGCGTCATCCGGCCGCATCAGGGATTTCGCGGATTCGCCGGGCAGATTGCGTCGGGCGCGATTCAAGTCGGAGACGGTGTGACGGTGCTGCCTTCCGGCAGAACCTCCCGCGTGGAGCGCATTGTCACATACGACGGCGATCTGCCGGGTGCGCATGCGCCGTTGTCCGTCACCTTGACGCTCGAGGACGAGCTGGACATCAGCCGTGGCGACTTGCTGGTGCGGAGTGGCGAAGAGGCGCTGGTAGCGCGGCGATTTGCGGCCTCCCTGGTGTGGATGGATGGCCGGCCGCTCGACTCCGCGCGCCGCTACCTGCTGAAGCATGCGAGCCAGACACTTCCGGCAGAGGTGCGGTTGCGTTATCGCGTGAACCTCGAGCGCTCGGCGGCCCACGAGCCGGCGGCCGTCCTGGAGATGAATGGCATCGGCGTCGCTGCGATCGAGACGCGACGGGCGATTGCCATCGAGCGCTACAGCGACAATCGAACGCTGGGTGCGTTTGTCCTGATCGACGCAGAGACAAACGCGACGGTGGGTGCGGGCATGGTCCGCGAAGTCTTGAATGATGCGAAAGACACTATCGACGCAGCGCCGGTTACGCCGCTGGAGCGTGCTGTTCGATGGGGACACGCGGGAGTGGTGCTGCGCCTGAATGCGCCCGTCGCTGTGGCGCATGCGCTGGAACGCGCGCTGTTGCAAGGCGGTGCATTCGTTGTTCGACCGTCAGACGATGATCCTACAACGCCAGGCGTGCTTGCCGATGCCGGTGCGCTGGTGCTGGTGGCGGAAGAGAGCGACGATCTGGTTTCACTTCGGATCGGCAGTTCGCGCGCCGAATTCGTGCCTCGCGCCGGAGTTGGAGAGGCCGTCGCGAACCTGCTGAATTTGCTGCGGCGGGCCAAAGTGCTGCAGCGGGAGCGTGGGCGATGAGTGTTCTATTCGCTGGACTCGACACCAAGCTCGCGCATGTGCGGGAACAACTGCGGCAGGCCTTCGCAGATGCACCGGACGCGGACGACGCGTGCCTGACGTGCAGCTTCCAGGCCGAGGATGTGCTGCTGCTGAAGCTGGCGCTGGAGCTGCGGCCGGAGCTGCCGACGCTGTTTCTGGATACGGGGTATCACTTCGCGGAGACCTATGCGTATCGCGACCGTATCGCTAGCGAGTGGAATGTTCGGCTGATTAATCTGCTGCCGCTTACCACAGTGGCGGAGCAGGAGGCGCAACATGGGCTGCTCTATCAGTCGAGCCCGGACCGCTGCTGTGCTGCCCGGAAGGTTGAGCCGCTGTTTCGCGCGGTGGCGGACTACAAGGTGTGGATCACGGGATTGCGCCGGGAGCAGGCCAAGACGCGCGCGGCGCTTGAGGAGTCTACGCTGTTCGCGCTGCCGGGTGGCAAGCAGGTTGTGAAGCTGAGCCCACTGGCGCATTTCACCACGGCGGATGTATGGCACGCATGCGACGAGCTTGGTATTCCGCTGCTGCCGCTGTATGCGCGTGGCTATTCGTCGATCGGGTGCGAGCCGTGCACATCGCTCCCGGTCGATCCGGGCGATGCGCGCTCCGGCCGGTGGTCCGGCCGCAAAGTGGAGTGCGGCATTCACATTGAGGCAGCGAAGTAAACGCAAGGCGAGCAGCTGAGGATGGAAACGTGGAATACCTGATCGGGTTCGTCATTGCCGTCTTCATCGCGCTCACCGGCGTCGGTGCCGGCACCATCACGACGCCGATGCTGGTGCTGGTGCTGGGCGTGCCCGCGAGCATAGCAGTGAGTGTCGGGTTGACGTTTTCCGCTGCCGTGAAGCTGGTGTTGTTACCTGCCCAGATCTGGCGCAAGCAAGTGTCATGGCGCACGCTTGCCTACATGTTGGTGGGCGGTGTGCCGGGTGTACTGGCAGGCGCTTTCCTGCTGCATCGGTTTGTCGACACGGGAGCGAAGCAGCTGGTGAATGGAACACTGGGCGTTGTGCTCGTGTTCACAGCTTTGTGGCAGATCATCTTCTCCTTTCGGCCAACAGAGCGACGGACAGACCCACGTGACCGAGCGCATCTGCTACCCTGGCTCATGCTGCCGGTAGGCGCGGAGGTCGGCTTCTCATCGGCGGGCGCTGGTGCTCTCGGCAGCGCCGCGCTCTTATCGCTGACGCCGCTTGCACCAGCGCAGGTGGTGGGCACGGACATCGCGTTCGGCTTTCTGACTTCATCGATTGGAAGCGGGGCGCACTGGTTCGCGGGTCCAGTCGATGTGCTGCTGCTTACGCATCTGATTGCCGGAGGCGTGGTGGGCGCCGTGGTGGGCACCATGATGGCGAGCAGCGTTCCGAAGCGGCCGCTGCGATTTGCGCTGTGGGTGTGGCTGCTGGTGATTGGCGGGATCTTCCTGTATCACTCTGGCGTTGCCACTGTAGCGGCCGTTACGCGCTAGCAGGAGCACCTGTACCCTTGTCGCCGATGGTGGCGTTGTTGATGAGAGGCTTCGACCAGAAGCCGACGCTCCAGATATAGCCAAAGGTGAGGTAGAGAAGCGCCATGGCGGTGCGCAAACCAAGATGGTCTCCGATGCGGCCGATGACGCCAGTGACGATGGCGCCGCCCATGATGCCCGTGGCGAGAATACCGGTGAAGGAGCCGTGATACTCCGCCACGGAATTGAGCGCCAGGGAGATGAGGATGGGCCACATGACAGAAGCGAAGAGGCCCACGAGTGGGAGGGCGACAACCGAGACCGAGGCCGGCGCGAAGAGTCCGAGCGAGAGCATGATGAGAGCGCATGTGGCGGCCCCGATCAGGACGCGGCGGCTGTCGAAGATGCGAAGCAGAAACGCTCCGGCGAAGCAGCCAGCCGTCATGAGACCCCAGAACCAGGAGACGGCGCGTGCGCCTGTCGTATGGGGATCGTATCCGTGATAGTGGCTTAAGAATTGCGAGATCCAGTTGGCAGTTCCCTGCTCGCAGCCAACATAGGCGAAAATCGCGAGGAAATAGAGCCAGACCAGGCGGCGACGCATGAGGCTCTTGTACATGGCGAGCGTACCAGGCCGCTCTTCCGCGGTGTGTTGAACGGCGGGAAAGCGCGAAAGCGAGAGAACGACGACCATCGTGAGAGCGACCACGGCGAATATCCAATACAGCGAGACCCATGGAAGTTGGGGTGGCGTTACGTGCCTGAGAATGCTGAGAATCGGGTTCGGCCCCTGCGCGCGACCAGAAAGATCGACAGCAGGAAGGTTGACGACGAGGTAGGAGTATATCCAGGGGCTGAGGAAGGATGCCGATCCGAAGATGAGTTGTGCGATGGTCTCGTTCAGCGCGAAGTATTCTTCTCCACCGGAGACGCGCAGCAGCGGATTGATGGCCACCTGGAGCATCGCCATGCCGATTCCGATGACGAAGAGCGAGACGAACGCCACCTTGTATGTGGGATGGAGTGCGAAGCTGATGGAGCCGAGTGTAGCGGCAAGGAATGCCGAAATCATGACCGGCTTTTCGGAGTAGCGTTCGACGAGAAATCCGGCGGGGATGGACATTACTCCATAGGCGATGAAGAAGGCGAAGACCAGAAACCCTGCAGCACCGAGGCCGACGGAGAAGGTGCTGATGATATCGGGCACGATGGGACCGAGAATATTGGTGAGCAGGGAGATGACAAAGAACACGAGGAAGATGAGGCCCACCAGGAATCGGTTCCTTGCCATATAGGCCTGCTCCTAACTTCTCTGCGCGAAGCGATGATGCCAGACGCGCGCCGCCCCGATGAGATTGGCGTCGTCGCCGAGGGACGCGAGGCTAAGTTGCACTTTCTCTAACGGAACGAAGCGGCATCCCTGCTGCATGACTTTGCGGATGTCGCTGAGAAATGCGCCTGCGCTCTTCATGATGCTCCCGCCGAGGATGATGGCGTCCGGCGTGAAGAGATTGACGAGATTGGCCAGACCGATGCCGAGATAGAAGGTCTCGCGTTCGACGGCACGCGCGGCCAGCGGATCTCCGGCCATCGCATGTTCATAAATATGCCTTGCCGTCAGGCCGGGACCGCCGGTGTATTCGGGCTGCGACTCCATCCACTTCGCCATGCCAGGCCCGGCAGCGAGAGCCTCCCAGCAGCCGCGCAATCCGCAGGAACATGGGACGCCATGGGCTTCGAGAACCTGATGCGCTACCTCGGGATGAGCGCCATCGACGCCACGATAGAGGCGGCCATCGAGAATGATGCCGCCACCGATGCCGGTGCCCACCGTGACATAGATGAGCCGCGATTTATTCCTGCCGGCACCCCAGCTTGCCTCAGCGAGAGCGCCGGCATCGGCGTCGTTCTCGATGGCGGCGGACACATGGAACTCGCGCGAGAGATCGTCGACGGGCGATGCGTTGCTCCACTGGGGGATGGTGTCGAGGTTTTCGAATTTTCCTTTGAGCGGGTCTACCGGGCCGGTCGATCCGATGCCGATGCCGGCGATGGTGACGTTGGCTTCAAGTGCAGCCTGGCGCAGCATGCTCGCGATGAGCGTCCGTGCCTGGGGCCATGCGCCTGCCGTTTGTGTCGGCGCTTCCTGACGGGAGAGCACACGCCCGGCGTCGTCGACCATGCCGACGGCTATCTTGGTGCCACCGATATCGACTGCGCCGATTGCTGTCATCGTCATTTTTGTAATCCGCTTCTAGGTGTGCAGCAGCCCGGTCTCATCTTTGACGACGTAGGAGGCGAAACGGAATGAGTCGCAGTCCGCACCCGTGAGACGCGCCAGCGCTTCTGCCGCGAGCTGGGCTGGAACGATATCCATGAGGAATTGCCATCCGGAGGGCCACGGAGGAAGCTGTATGACGAGGTCGCCGGCATCAACGGGTAAGTTGGAACCGATGAGCATGACGGAAGCGCCGAGACGTCGGAGGTCACGAGCCACGGCGAGGTCCGCCTCGCGCAGACGATCGTCGATCCAGATGGCGAAGCGCATGCCCGCGGTTACGATCTCCTGCGGTCCGTGGCGGAAACTGTCGGTTCCCATCGCTACGGCCGCGACCTTTACGCCTTCCTCCCACAAAAGCTGTGCACCGTAGCTGCTGGCGAGGCTTGCGCCGCGCGCCAGGAAGTAATAGGTTGCACCGGGCAGCAGCCATGCGCTCTTCTCGAGCTGTTGTTGCCAGGCTGGAATCGTTGCGGCGGTGGATGTGATGGCATCCAATAATCTCGACACTGATTGGGTATCGAAGGTGCCGGCCAGGGTGCTGGCAATGGAGGCGGCGCCCGCTGCGAGTGAGATGTAGGTGTTCGCCGAGATCCCGTGATCCGGTTTGACGGGAAGAACGATCGGAATGTCTGCCTGTTGCGCGAGAGGGCCGTCGAGAAAATTCGTGATGCCTATGACCTTTGCACGCGCGGCTTGAGCTTTCTCCAGCGACTTGACGATCTCGATGCTCCGCCCACTGCGGGAGAGAACGATGAGAACGGAATCGGACGGGATGCTTGCGGTGTGGAGTAGCTCCGCCGCATCGAGAAGATAGACAGGATGGCCCGCGGAGTGAAAGTGCCAGGCGGCGCCAAGTGCGGCGTTGTAGCTGGCTCCGATGCCGGTGAGATAGACATGGCGCGCGGTCCGCACTGTGGAAGCCGCTGTCGCCAGCGGCTTGCGGCCTTCGCCATGGAGAAGCTCGATGACGCCTCTTAGCTCATTCGGCTGACGCAGTATGTCCTGAAGGAAATGCGTCATCCGCGGAGCCTACATTTTGTCAGTCGCAGCACGTGTGAAGCATACCGGATGTCGAAGGTGGCACGTCGTTGGCGGGGTTTTCATCGAAAAACCCATTCGGTTTTAACAGAAAACCGATATACGCCGTGGGCATGACAGGATAGTCTTCCGGCCGCGGGATGTGGGTGTGGCCGAAGGTATACCAGAAAACCACATCCGTATTCACAATGGGACGGTCGGCTGCAGTCCACTTCGGCAGCCCGTCGCCACCCATGCTCTGATTCGGATAATCGCCGGCGGCATACTTCTCCTCTTCGCGGTAGGGCGTCACCCAGACATGATGGTCGACAAAGCCTGCTCGCTTGCGCCACCAGGCATTTGGAGACGCGAGTGGAACGGCATTGTCGCCCGGAAAGAACTTGTAACCCACCGGCTGGCCCATTGCGTTCTTCACGGATGGGTTGACGATCTTCCACGTTCTTGCGGTTTCGAGGCTCAGATTCGCCATGGCGTGTTTCTCTGTCAGCAGATCCGTCGCCTGCAGGTGGAAGGCATTTTCGAAGGGGTTGGAGTCGCCAGAAGGATCGGCTAGCACATCCAATTGCTGGATTGTGTTCGTGATGCCATCCATGCCGAAGTCGAGACGCACATTGAAGAAGTGCTGATGGTTGGGCGCATAGAGCAGCGGCGCAATCATCGTTCCATGAATGGGAGCTTCGTCTTTATGTACGGCACCGAGCGAAAGTATGCCGGTTAGCTTGATCTCAAACTGTATGTTGCCGTCCTGATAGAAGTACCAGAAGAAGCCATACTCGTAATTTTCAACTGTCGATATGGAAGATATAACCAGGCGACGGGAGCGGCGTACTTCGGGAGCGTGCGGCAGGCGGCGGTCCGTATGCTTCCAGAGGATGCCGTAGTCCTCTTCGTGAATGCAGATAGCATTCGGAATCGTCAGCTCACGCCCGCGACTGTCGCAAAGATGAGCGTCGAGATACTGAATGTAGCCCAGGCAATCGCAGCCTAACTGCAAGCTGTTTGCGCACATGCCCATCCCGTATTCGCCGACATCGAAGGCGTTCTTACGTGCCTGCGTGGGACGCGGGTCACCATAGGGCACCACCATCTCGGTAAGCGAGCCGCGATAGAGGATCGGGCGCTTCCGGCCTTGATTGAAATAGCGCACATGATGGATTGTGAGACCTTCGCGGGCATTGAAGCCTATGACACAATCCCAGTTCTGCCATGCAATATGGTTCCCATCCAACGTGAAGGATGGCCCTTCCGGCTGGGTGATTGCCAGAGGCTTGATATCTGCGCGGTGGCGCGCTACTTTCTCGGCGGAATAGTTACCTGGGTTTGGAGGGAGCGGCCACTTGCCATACTCCTCCACACGAATCACCTGCATGAGGTTGAGATCGACCACCGGTCGAATGCCTTCTATCGGATGAGCATAACCATTGTCGGTGGGATCGCTGCGTAAGAAGCACAATGGCCGCGTGAGACGTCGTGTGCGGTCTTCCTTGGATCCATAGTTGCCTGCACTCCAGATGTCGACCATCACCAGCGATGGATCGGTCACTCCATAGTGCCTCTCCAGGGCAGCTTTGAACTCTTCGCTTTTCAGGACAGCCTGCTCACACTCCACCTGTTCGTTCATGGAAAGCGTCGGCTGCGCGCCGGCAGGTGCCTGTTCAAGCTTTACTACGGCTCCAGCCGTAAGGTTTAATGTCGCCGCGAGAGCCGTGTTCGCAGCGTTGTCGAACAATACAGCAATCGCTTCTCTGTCCGGGATCTCGCCATCGGGCCACGCGTACACAAGTTCCTTGCTCGGCTCTTTCAGCATGATGCTGATGATCCGCGTCGCTGGCGTGAAAGACGGGAGCGCGTGCAACAATTTCACGGCTGTCTGTATTTCAGAGGAAATAAGTGGTTGAAGCGGATGGGATGGCATACCTGCATGACTCCTGTGTCACGATGTCCGTGTGTCACTCGCGGCGACGGCGAGCTGTGTCAGCTATTACGGATTGCCGATCATCGTGGATCGTGCCTGCGCAACATGGCAGCAGGGGTTCAAGCCGCGGAGAGGCGTGTGCAGCCGAAGCGGTAGTGTACCGCAACAGGTTGGCCTCCCAAGGGTCATGAATGCTTTGGAATTTGACCTATTTAGGACAAGATTCGAACGCCGCTATGGCGTCTCCGAGATCGATGCATCGTCAAAAAAATGCGCGACGGTGCAAAGCGAGTATAGCGGCGTCTGCGTCGTCATGCCTGGCTAGAGTGCGGGCGTGACCACGATATTGCGAAATGCTACCTGACCCTTTTCGCTGCCCTGCAGATAGATCGGTCCGGGCATCGCTTCGTGGCTGTCGAGCGCACCGCCCGTCAGGCCGGGAATCTCCTGATCGTTGATGACGGTTGTGCCGTTCAGCACGACGGTGACTTTGCGTCCGATGAGCGTGATGTCGAAGGTTTGCCAGACGTCGGGTGTTCGGGGCTGTTCGGGATCTGGGGCAAGGAAGCCGTAGACGCCACCGGTGTGATGGCTGGGCGGCTCCGCTTCGGATTCAGTCTCTATTTGGGTTTCATAACGGCCGCGCAGATAGACGCCACTGTTCGCATTTTTGCCGCAGTTGAATTCGAGGTGCAGTTTGAAGTCCTGGAACTTGTGATCGTTGATGAGTTCATGGGCGTGGGAAGGCTTGACGATGGTGCCGTTCTCAACCGTCCACTCGGGCGCGCCCGGCTTGTCGGGATGCCAACCGGTGAGGTCCTTCCCGTTAAAGATCTGGACGGGCTTGCCCCATTTTGGAGTGCGGCTGTAGATAAGCGCGGGTGCCCGGTTGCCGACCCAGTGCCATGTGGTCCCATCTGGTCCATTGACCGTACCGGCGAGTGTCTTGCCCGTGAACTTTCCTTCAAAGATCAGGTCGGTCTTGCTGTCCTCTTCTTCCTTCGGAGAGACGAAGGTGAGTTTGCCGTCCGCGACTTCGACTTTGGGGAGAGGACGCGCGTTGCCCCAGCGGCCCGTCATCCGCCCTTTGAGCTGGCCCCCGTCCTCAGTGATCTCAATCCACGAAGGCCAGTCACGGTCGGGCGCTTTCAGGGTGAGGTCCCAACGGCCAAGGAATTTGGACGCGGTCGAGGCGGGTGCGGAGCTCTCCGCATTGGGAGCCGCTGCACGTGCCGGCGCGGGAGCATACGCAAACAGAAATAGAACTGCAGCAGTGACGATAATTCTGGGGAATTTCAACATCGAATAGCTCCTTTGCTTCGCCTATCCTATGCCACGGACTCGATCTTCTCCGCGGAGGCATTCCATGCGACCGCGTGCCCACGGAAGTATGACTCGTTTGCCAGATGGCAGGCGAGCGCCGCGTTGTTGCCGAAGAGCGCGTCCTGGACCACCGGCTGACGCGAGCGCACCGACTGGAAGAACTTGTAGAGATGCGGCTTCAGGTCGTCGTAGTCATTGCCGTTGAAGGTGATGGTTTCGGGCGCCGGCTCCTGCCCGGGAATCGGATCGTGCTCCTTGTGCCACTGGGCGGCATAGGCGGTCCTCATCGCGGCGGGAAAGGCGTTGGAGTAATAACTGGGCGCTAGATCGACGCCGGGCTGCGGCGTGTAGCTGATGCTGAATTCGCGCATCTCAATGACGCCCTTCGAGCCCATGAAGCGCGTGACTTCGGTCGATTCGCAGCCGAGCGAGAGGCGCATGTAGAGAGGAATGCCCATGTATTCAAAGAGCGCGGGCTGCACATCCGGCATGTTGCGGCCATCCTTCCAGCGGTAGATGCCGCCGAAAGAAATCACGCGCTTCGGGACCTCGTTAATACCGAGCACAAACTGCATGCCGCTGATGAGGTGGACCATCAGATCGCCGGCAACGCCGGTTCCGTACTCCTTCCAGCAGCGCCAGCGCGCAAAGGCGAGCGGATCGAAGGCTTTCTTGGGCGCGGTGCCCTGCCAGGTATCCCAGTCCAGGTTCTGCGGCGACAGGTCGGGCGGCGGCGGATACTCCCACGCACCCGTAGGATCGTTGCGGCCCAGGGTGCATTCGATGAGATTCAGATCGCCGATTGCACCCTTTTCGTAGAGGTCTTTGGCTTTGGCGCAGATGACGGAGCTGGTGCGCTGGGCACCGATCTGGACGATGCGGTCCGACTTCTTCGATGCGGCTACCATGGCGAGGCCATCGGCTGGGTTGTGCGACATCGGCTTCTCGCAGTAGACGTCTTTGCCGGCGGCTATGGCGTCGACGACGACCTGTTTATGCCAGTGGTCGGGGGTCGCGACGATGATGGCGTCAATGTCCTTGGCGTCCAGCAGTTCCTGATAGCGGCGCGTGGTGCGGATGGGCTTGCCGACGATCTCCTTTGCAAGCTCGTGGCGGCCGTCGTAGAGATCGGCGGCAGCAACGCACTCGACTCCGGGAAGCTGGATTGCAGTGGTCAACAGGCCAGAGCCTTCCATACCGACGCCGACGATGCCGAAGCGAACGCGATCGCTGGGCGCGGCCTGTCCGGCTGCGTAAGCGGGCTCCTCCAGCATAGCCGAGCCGCTGAGAAATGCAGAGTCGCCGATCAAAGAGGCGCCCGCGGCACCCGCGGTCGTCTGCAAAAACGCACGTCGTGACAAATGAGCCTTGTTCATGGCTTCCAAATTTTCCTCCAAGTCTGCCCGCCAGATGTTAGTTCATACGGCGGGTGGAGAAGAAGCCCTTTTGGAGGTCGGCCGCTGGGAAATCGGTTGCCTTGCCGGAAATATCAGCATTTCAATGGAAACGGCCGCCCAGAGATGAGCGGCCGCGACACTCATGCAGTTCCAGGGCGTCGGGCTATTGGCCGCATCCCTTGCCATGATCCGGATGCGCGCCAGCTGCTTTGGCCTGCGCCTCCGTCATGTATTTTCCTTCCTTGGTCTTGCCGTAGTACCGCGAGGCCTGGCAGTGATAGACGTTGGTGGGTGTGTTGACCCATACCATGCCAGCACCACCCCCAGGAGCCTGAACCATGTTGCTCGTGCTGGAGACCTTCGACGCATGGGCAGGAGTCGGGGCAGGTGGGGGAGCAGAAGCTGCCGCGGGTGCGGGCGCTGCAGCAGGAGTTGCTGCTGGCGCGGTCGATGTCGTGGCGGCCTTGGCAGTGGTTGCCGGAGCGGACGCATCCGCTGTGAACCACTCCTGCACCCCTTTATGGCCGCGGCACGCGCCTGCCTTCTTTTGCAGCATTGGTGTAACTGCCGTCTTTGCATTGCCCGGTTGAGCCAGCCGGCGCGCCTGCGGGAGCCTGCGCCATACCGAACTGACAGATCCCAAGTCCCAGGGCGACAGCGATCATGCAGCGCGTTGAACGTTCATCCAACACCTCTGTCGGTAGATTTTGCAGGAGAAGCCGAAATGGTTGCGGAACATCATAGCAAGGCCGAGGCGGCAACCCGCAAGTGTCCCGATTCAAACTCGTTTGCAGCCATCGGCAAAGAGATTCGGTTTCGGGATTGCGCCGCCCTTGCAATCCAGCAGAACTCTTCAGGATTTCATTCCGTGCGAAGTGCCTTCATGGGTTGGACCGATGCGGCGCGGTGAGCTGGGGAGACGCCGGAGAGGAATACCGTGACCAACAACAGTACTGCTGCTACGCAATAGCTCGTCGGATCAAAGGGCGCAACCCCGAAGAGCATGGATCGGAGCAGACGCACGGCGGCGATGGAGCCGAGGCCGCCGGTCACGAGACCGACGACTGCTGTCCACGCGCTGCCGCTCAGCACCAGCCGAAAGACAGCCGCGCGCGTGGAACCAAGGGCGATGCGCAACGCGAACTCGCGATGGCGTTCGATAACCGAGTAGGCCATGACTGCATACAGGCCAAGCATGGCGACCAGTACGCTGGAGATGGCATAGACACTGAGCAGCTCCGCGGGAATGCGGGACATCTGATACCGCTCGGCGGTGACTGCTTCCACGGTGCGCACGCTTTCGAGCGGCAACGAACTGTCGAGGCTGGCGACTGCTTGACGCAGTTGCGCCGTGATGTCCGCGAGTGAGCTATGCGGGCGGAGCGCCACGAAGAAGCTGGGCGAGTAGCTCTGCGTGAGAGGAAGAAAGAGCAAGGACGCAGGGTGGTCGGTATTCGCTGGATCGGAGTAGGCGAAGTCGCCAACAATGCCGACGATGCGATAGGAACGCTCATTGACGAGGACGCTGCGTCCGATGGCCTCTCCCTTCGGCCAATAGCGGTGCGCCATGGGTTCATTGATGATGGCGACGGGAGTGGAGGAGGCTGTGTCGCCGGTGGTGAACTCGCGACCCTGCCGCATCGCGATGCCCAGGATGTGAAAGAAGTCCGGACCCTCGTAGTCGGTGATGACGCCCATCTCTTCGCCCTTGGCGGGGACGTATCCGGGGACGGCAATGTCCTGCGTGTTGCCGGAGTTGTCGTCGCCCATGGGCGGATGCGAGGTGAGCGTAGCCGAGGCGACACCGGGCGCGGAGCGCAGACGATCGAGGAGCGCCGTCTGAAAGGCGAGGCCGCGCTCGGCGGTGTAACCGGACCGCGCGAGATCGAGCTCTGCGGTAAGGCAATTGGCGCGGTCAAAGCCAGTAGCACGATGCACGATGTTGAGGGCGGTGCGTGTGAGCAGTCCGCAACAGACCAGGACGACGAAGCAGATGCCAAGCTGCAAGCCAAGCAGTATCCGTCGACCGAAGCGTTTGCGCGAAGTACCCGCGACGGCGGCACCGCCCTCATGCAGCGCCTCGTTTTGCGAGACACGCAACGATTGACGCACGGGATAGATGCCGCAGGCCAGCGTGACAGCCACGGCGACAGCGGTGACGAAGAGCAGAATGCGCGTGTCGCTGTGCAGGTTAAACGCCAGTGGGACGCCGAAGTTCGGCAGCAGCACATAGAGACCGCGCGCCATGCCGGTGCTGGCCGCCCATCCCACAAGCGCACCGGCAACAGCCAGCAAGCCAGTCTCTGCGAGCACCTGCGCTGCAATTCGCGAAGGCGTGGCGCCCAATGCGGAGCGGATGGCAACTTCGCGGCGGCGGCGTGCGGCATGCTGGCCGAGGAGCGAAGCTATATTGATGCAGACCAGCACCATGAGCAGGACAGATGCTCCCAGCAAGACGGGCAACTGCGAACCAATCATGCTGAAGAGCCCACGCTCGAAGTGAGCGGCGTCGCGAAGGTTTAGATCCCAATGGCCCTGGTTCCCGGCAGACTGCTGAAGGGAAAAAGCGCGGGCCAGCGCGTGTACCTCAGCTTCTGCTGAGGCATCGCCCACTCCAGGACGAAGGCGAACGGCGACCTGCAGGCCGTAGTGGAGTTGGAGCAGCGGGTCGGGTGGAGAATCGACGGAGAGGCTGCGCAGACCGGAGAGCGGGATCCAGGCTGCCTCGGCGACACCGCCGAAGATGCCTGCGAAGTCTTTCGGGGCGATGCCGACGACCGTGAATGCATGGCGGTTGATAGAGATCGCGCGGCCCACGACAGACGGATCCGCGTTGAAGCGATCGCGCCACAGGGCATCGGAGAGAACGATCTCGTCATTGGCGCCGTAAGCGCGGTCGTTGGCATCGGGCGAAAAGAAGCGGCCGCTTTGCGGCCTGACGCCGAGAAACTGAAAGTAGTTCGAGGAGACAAGGCCGGCGGTGATGGCCCGCGGCTGCGCGCCCGGCTCGGTGACATTGACCTGGGCCATCGCAAACGCGATGGCATCCTTCCATGAGCGCCCCGATTGGCGCAGAAACTGGTAATTGTCGTAGTGCACGGAGTAGCCGCTGTTGCCGAGGACTGTCGCATCGATAAAGCGAAGCTCGCGCGGCGCGGCGACATGCGGCCATGGATTGTAAAGAACGGCATTGGTCCATGTGGCGACGGTGGTGAGCGCGCCGATGCCGAGAGCCAACGTGAGCACAGCGGTGATAGTGAAGCCCGGAGAACGACGCAGTTGACGGAAGGCAAATTGCAGGTCCTGCACCAGATGCTCCAGCTTGAGCCAACCCCAGCGCTCCCGCGTCACATCTGCAATCAACGGCACATTGCCGAATTCACGCTTCGCCTCCCTGCGCGCATCGGTTGGTGATTGCCCGCGCGCGACCCGGTCGGCGATGGCCATACGAAGATGGCTCTCCAGTTCCTCCGACAGATCATCCTTGCGGAGAAGCGCATTCCACAATGATCGAAAGGGATTCATACCCGCTCCTCACGCCTTGCTCATCGTGCCTTGCTTCCGGTCGCGCTCATGATGCCTTCGATCGAGGCGACCATCTTTCCCCAACGCTCATAGTCGGAGGCCAGTTGCTTTTTGCCGAGAGCAGTAATGCGGTAGAACTTCGCCCGCTGATTGCTCTCGCTCTTCTTCCATTCGGCGGAGACCCAGCCCTGCCGCTCCAGGCGATGCAATGCCGGATAAAGTGACCCGGTCTCAACCTGCAGGACGTCGCCTGAGGTTGCGCGGATCGCCTGGCTGATCCCGTATCCATGCTGTTCGCCCCACTGCAACGTCTTCAGGATCAGCATGTCCAACGTTCCCTGCAGAAGCTCAATCCGATTTTGATAGCCAGTCTTCGATTGCGGCATAAGGATGTAGACAAGCTACATCCATAATTGGAGTCAGGCAAGGCATTTTCGGGAACCGGGCGGGGAACCGCAGAAGCCACGCTCCCGTATTGCAGTTCGACAGGTCACAAACGGGGTTGGAGGGAATGTATGCTGGCGGATCTGCGCGACGCGCTGCGGCAACTGCGGAAGGCGCCCGGCTTCACATTAACAGCGATTATCACGCTGTCACTCGGCATTGGAGCGACGACAGCGATCTTTACGCTGGTGCACCAGGTGATGTTGAAGTCGCTGCCCGTAACGAAGCCGGAAGAGTTGTGGAGGATCGGCGATAAAATCCGCTGCTGCAACTGGGGTGGATACACGCAAGATGAAGATGGCGATTTCTCGCTGTTCTCATGGGAGATGTACAAGAATTTTCGCGAGCACACGCCGGAATTTACCGATTTGGCGGCACTCCAGGCGGGCAACGCGCCACTCGGCATACGCAAAGCGGGATCCCAGGCACAGGCGGACACGCGCAACGGGGAGTATGTGTCCGGGAACTTCTTCAAGACATTTGGCGTGCAGCCGTGGATCGGCCGGTTGATGACCGACGCGGACGATCAGGAGGGCGCGCCTCCGGTCGCAGTCATGACCTACCGCATCTGGCAGCAGAAATACGGCTCCGATCCCTCTGTTGTAGGCGCCAGCTATCAGATCAACGGGCACCCGTTCACTATCATCGGCGTCGCTCCGCCCGGATTCTACGGAGCGAAGCTGGCAGGGTGGGGCATGCCGGATTTCTGGTTGCCGCTGACAAAGGAGTTGCTGATCGATGGAGCGACGGCGCGGCTGAAAGGCCCGGACCGCAACTTCCTCGACCTGATCGGCAGAGTGCGTCCTGGTGTAAATCCGAAATCTCTTGAAGCGAAGCTGAAGGTGGAGTTCCATAACTGGCTGGCCAGCCATGTGCCCGACATGCAGCCAGGCGAAAAACAGCTCTGGCAGCAGCAGACGCTGCACCTGATTCCCGGCGGAGCAGGAGTGGCGGCCATGCGGGATCAATATCAGGATGGGCTCAAGCTACTGCTGATCGCGGCGGCGTGTGTGCTGCTGGTGGCCTGCGGAAATCTGGCGAATCTGATGCTGGCGCGCGGGCTGAAGGATCGCGCGCAGACATCTGTGCGCATCGCACTCGGCGCTTCGTGGCAGCGGCTCGTGCGCAAGGCATTGGTGGAGTGCCTGACGCTCGCACTCATCGGCGGAGCTATGGGCATCGCTGTCGCCTATGCCGGAACGCGGCTGGTTCTCTATCTGGCCTTCCAGATCGGAGGCCCGGACAACTATGTGCCGATCGACGCCGCTCCATCCTGGCCGGTGCTGTTTTTTGCTCTTGGTATTTCGGTGCTCACCGGAGTTCTCTTCGGCATCGCACCGGCCTGGATGACCTCGCGCGCCGACCCAGTCGAAGCACTGCGTGGCGCGAACCGTTCGGTCGGCGGCGGACGTTCCTGGGCGCAAAAGTCTCTGATCATCGGCCAGGCCGCGATGTCGCTGGTCCTGCTCTCCGCAGCAGCCCTTTTGGCCCAGAGCCTACGCAATCTTGAGCACCAAAACTTTGGCTTTGAGACCGACGGCCGATACATTGCGTGGACCAACACGACACTCGGCACCTACAAGCCGGAGCAGATGGAACCGTTGTTCCGCCAGATTGTCGAGCGCATCCAGCAGATACCTGGCGTGCTCATGGTCGCGCCTGCGCTCTACGCACCCATGACCGGCGATAGCTGGAACGATGGCATTCGCGTCGAAGGCCGCCCCGAGCCTGGAGCCAAGGAAGACACCGGTTCCGGCTGGTCGCGCATCATGCCGGGCTTCTTCGAAGCCTTAGGGGCAAAGATGATGCTTGGCCGGCCCATCACCGAGGACGACACTGCGTCGACACGCAAGGTAGCAGTCATCAATGAGGCGTTCGCGAAGCGGTTCTTCAAGGGCCAAAACCCCATCGGGCAGCACTTCGGCCCCGACAAGATCCAGTACGCCTCCAAATACGAGATCGTCGGAGTCGTCCGCGATATGCGCTACATGACCTACGACTACAAGGACCCGATCCGGCCGATGTACTGGCTGCCCGAAGCACAGACGGTACAGTACGACGACCCCGCCTTCCAGAGCGGCGAGATATGGTCGCACTACCTCTACAACATCCTGATCTGGGCGCCGGGCGATCCGCCGGGCCTGGCAGAGAATGTGCGCAAGGCAATGGCGAGCGTAGACCCGAGCATTCCCCTGCAGGGCGTGGACTCATACAGCAAGATCGTAGGTGCAGACTTCCAGCAGGAAAATATGATTGCCACGCTGACATCGCTCTTCGGTGTGCTGGGGCTGATACTGGCCGCGGTCGGACTGTATGGGGTGATGGCGTACTCGGTGGAACAGCGGACCAGCGAAATCGGCTTGCGGATGGCGCTGGGTGCGGATCGCTGGCAGGTTGTCAGGATGGTGCTGCGCGGTGCCTTCTCACAGATAGGCATCGGGCTTGCGCTCGGTATCCCGGCGGCGATCGGGGCTGGAAAGCTGATGAGCGATCAACTGTTCGGAGTCAGGCCATGGGACCCCATCATGCTGACGCTGGCAACACTTCTACTCGGCGTGGCCGCGCTGCTGGCGTCATTGATTCCGGCGCGTCGCGCGGCCGGCGTGGAGCCGATGGTGGCATTGCGAAACGAGTAATGCGCACATAACATCGCCGACTTCAATTCCCCGTTTGCTCGTGACTCTGAATCGAGCTTCATTTCGGTGAAAGACACTCGGAATTTTTATAGTACGAGGATTTTCGTTGACAAGAGCTTTGCGAAGCTGATCGCGCAACTGCGTCTTGTGCATCCGGTGACGCCGCGAGTCTCGGCTGAGGTGATCTCGCCGATGGCGATGGGAATATGGCGCACATCGGTGATCCTCCCATTGAGCGTGGCGATGTCGCTTCCGGCGGAGCAACTGGAGGCGGTGCTGGCACACGAGCTTGCACATATAGGCCGGTGGGACTATTTCTGCAACCTCGTGCAGACGGCGATTGAGTGTCTGTTCTTCTTTCATCCTGCCGTGTGGTGGATGAGCAGGCGGACACGAGAGCTTCGTGAGATGTGCTGCGACGAGATAGCGGCCCGGACCTGCGCAGATCCGGGTATCTACGCAGAGGCGCTGCTAAAGATGGAGGAGCAGAGGGCGGAGTACCTACAGCTGGCGGTTGCTCAGCACGGAAGAGGCGGAGCGCTGTTGCACCGGATACGAAGAGTAATGGGAGAGACGACGATGGAGCAAAGGTCAATGAGTGGAGTAAAGATTGCGGCTGCTGGACTCGTCTTGGTGGGACTGGCGGCAGCACCTCATGTAGCAAGCGGGCTCAGGATGGAGCCGACAGGGGTACGAATCGTTGCAGGAACAAGTGCCAAAACTACTGGTCTTCTGGATTCGAGTTCGAGTCCGTCGATCTTGGCAGACAAGGTTGCGGCCAACGCCAGAGCAGTTCGCGAAGTACATCGCGCCACGCAGGGTACAGCGGTATCTATTCTTAGGATGCCAGGGACTCCCGCACCGATGACTGCGCCAACGACCGCCTCCACCGCTGCGGCAGCTAATCCATCTCCACGCCGCGAGGAGGTTCAGGGCGCAGGCAACGCAGGCGGGCAGGACTACCTGAAGGAGATGCAGGAAGCGGGATATCCGCTGGATCTGAACAAGGATCTGGACACGATCATCTCACTCCGGTCGGTGGGAGTGACACCGGAGTACGCGAAAGCGATGGCACAGGCGGGGCTGGGCGTTCCGACCGTGCACGAGCTGGTCTCTCTCAAGTCAATAGGGGTGACTTCGGAGTATGTTGCCGGCCTGAAGAACTCCAGTGCTGCACCCTCCTCATTTCACGAGGTGATCTCGGAGAAGTCGCTCGACATTACGCCGGAATATGCGAAGGCCATGTCCGACGCGGGCATGGGAACGCCGACGATGCATGACCTCATCAGCATGAAGGCGTTGGGGATCACGCCGGAGTATGTGTCCGAGTTGAAGGCTGGGGGGCTGGCGCCCGACGACCTTCATAAGCTGATTTCGTTTAAGTCAGTAGGCGTAACACAGGAGTATGCGAAGTCCATGGCATCGGCGGGTTTCGCGGGGCTTTCGGCGCACGACCTGGTATCGCTGAAGGCGCAAGGCGTATCGCCGGAGTATGTGCGCTGGATCCGGACGACCTTTCCGAACGCGGATCTGCACGAGGTGCAGAAGGCAGCGGTATTTCACATCGACGAGGATTTCATCAACAAGGCCAAGGCCCCCAGCTGCAACAGCACTGATTTGGACAAGCTGGTGAAGCTGAAAATGACCGGCCTGCTGAACTAAATCGCCACAGAGGAAAGGCTTCATGCAGTCCATGGCTGCATCAGGAGCGGTTTGTCCAAAAAACAAGCTGCTTTGAGGGAGAAAGAACATGAAGATCACGGCGTTCGCTGTATTGCTGCTCGGATGTTCGACGGGATTTGCGCAGACACGGGCCGGGCTTTGCATGCTGTCGAGCGCTCATCGCGCGAGCCAATCTGACAAGGTGCAACTGGTGCTGGCACCAACCGACGGCGGAGAGGACTCGGAGCACTGCACAGACGTGAACAACGCATCAGTCGAATGGGGCCGGTGGAAGGGATCTCCGAGGAGATGTTTGCAAAGGAGGGCGCCACGCTGACGGCGCAGATGAACGCTGAGGCAGGTGATCTGGTGTGCAACGGCAGTGTCCATGACGGGGTGCTTAGCGGCCGGTACCAGTTCACGCCGAACGAGGGGTTCCGCAGGGAGATGGCGTCGATGGGGTTTGATGAGATCACGCCAAAGAAACAGCTGGGCTTTTTGATGCTGGACGTCACGACGGCATGGGTGAAGGAGATGATGGGTTTGGGCGTGACCGATCTCTCGACTGGGAAATTGATGGGGCTAAAGGCGCTCCATGTGGACCCGGAGTACATTCGCGTAATGTCGGCGGCGGGGTACCCGGAGCTTCGAGCGGGCAAGCTGACGGAGATGAAGGCTGTTGGCGTTACTCCGGAGAAGGTGCAGGAGGCGAAGTCTTTGGGCTTCGCTCCGACGGAGCAAGAGTTAGTCCAGATGTGCATCTTTCATATCGATCGGCCGTTCGTTGAGAAGATGCGCGCTCACGGCCTGAATGATCTGACCCTGGACAAGCTCATCAAGATCAGGATCTTTAAGGTTGACGAGTAAGCCGGCTTTCTTCGTGGCGCATAGGAGGAAGGAACGATGATTCCCGAACGAGCCGCTGCATATGTGCTTGCCGTCGTGTGTGTCTTCCAAGCGCTTCATCCCTCGCGAATGATCAACGCGCAAGGCTGGCGCAGCATTGATATACGGATTGGGCGGCTTCGCGTGCAGGCGACGAACTATGCCGATTCGGTCTGTTTCGAGGGATTGGCAGGAAAGAAGGAGGAAGGACTTTGCTCATTGGAGAGGCCGACTTTGATACTGCGCGGCAGGCCGAGTGGCCTTAAAAGGCTGAGGATCTGTATGAGTGCCAGCGGCTGCATGACGGCGTGGCTGGACGAAACCCTGCACGGCTGGTCGGTCTACAAAGACAGATAATTTCGAATAGGGTCTGATGGTCTCGCAGGTCGCAAAATTGGCTTAGCCCGGATTTCTCACCACAGCTGATATGTCACCGGATTTGAGTGTTTGGCGCGATGGTTTGTGTGATTTTGGTGATCGGTTTTGTCTGCCAAGTCAGCTTCTTTTGTTTGAAGGCCTATTTGGAG
>Ga0193743_1000947_pt1 | contig 22263 bp, 15 predicted proteins | sample L2c2metaG_FD_143038 | JGI IMG/M metagenome (GOLD analysis project Ga0193743, IMG submission 143038) | Soil microbial communities from a riparian zone of the East river system, Colorado, United States - L2c2 | ecosystem: Environmental > Terrestrial > Soil > Riparian zone | place: USA: East River... | reverse complement strand
ACACAAAGGGTGTTTCTGAAAGGAAAATTTGAGAAACACATTATGTGTTTCTTTCATGTTTCCCATAGATAGATTTTTTGTTTTTCTCAAGATTTATTTATGGGAAACATGCTTTCTTTGTTTCAAACAAAGAAAGAAACACTTATCATGTTTCAAAAAGATAAATTATGAGAAAAACAAAAAAATTATCTATGGGAAACCTGAAAGAAACACATAATGTGTTTCTCGGATTTTTCTTTCAGAAACACTTTTTGTGTTTCCATGGGAAAAACCCTTTGGAAATCACAAAATGTGTCTCTTAATGGGTTTTTCCGGGGGAAACACCACCTGGCACCAGCAGTGTAAGAGTATTTGCAGAGCCAAAAATATCTGCATATCTCACATTTATTTACCTACTTCAAACAACTTCATTAGTTTTGCTGTCTCACATTAACTACTCTTGTCTTCTAATATTGATCCTCAAATATTTCATTGCTTCTTCCTCAAAAGCTTTACTTCTTTGCTTCCTTATTATGTATATAAATTAATCATATTTTCAAATGAAATCCCCCATGTGTTTATTTCCAAAAAAACCACTTATATTGTTGTCCTTGGACTTCTTTTTGGTCATTTTAACATAGGGTACAACTGAAATACCCCTGACAATCCTGATTTCCCTCCTGTCAAACAACCTGTCTGTCCATCCATCCATTCTATCTGTTCACCCACTTTCTGCCCTTGTTCTCTGTTCTCTGTTCCATACAGGTGGTGGGCACAGACAGATGGATGGACAGATAGGCATTGATGTCCATCTACCTATCCATCTATCTGTCTATGGTCTACCCACCTACCCACCTACCCACCTACCCACCTGTCCATCTGCTATCCACTATCCACCATCCACCCATCCACCCATCCACCCATCTCCCCCTTTGTCTAACAACCTGTCTGTTCAGCCTATCTGTCCATCCACCATTCCCATCTGTGAATCCTCCCATTCTCCTATTTTCCCATGTTCCTATATCTTTAATAAATACTCCACTCATCTGCCCATATTCCTATCTGCCCATGATTTTACTCATTTTGACATTTTGACATTTTCCCATCACCTTTCTATCCATCCACCCATTTTCAAATGACCCTGTCCACCCATGCTCCCATCTTACCCATCCATCTATCTGCCTCTCTTCTCATGTTTCTGTTTTTATTCTAACCTCATGTTCCCATCTGTCCATCTGTATGTTAGGTACACCCAAGACAGACAGCACAGGAGCCAAAAAGACCAAGAAAGGAAAAATTAAGATACTCCTTAAGGCCAATTTGAATAAAACCTCTGTCCATTTACACATCTATTCATCCACCTGTCTGTCTGATTATCATCTGGACATCCACCTATCTGCTGAGTGCTCCTGTCACTATCCTACCATTCTATAAATTATTATCCCACTGTATTTTTAACCTCATGTTCCCATCCACCTTTTATGCACCACCATCCATGGTCCACCCATCTGGTTATTCCTATAATATCATGCTTAGAGGGTACAGACAGGAGGGGCAGCCTAAAAAACAGTCAAAAAAGCGGAATTAAAATGATTTATTGTCAGGTGTCACAGGATTGTTGAGTCACACTGTGTGGCTGTTCGTATATTGAAGAGAAGGATTGTGGGAGCTGCTTAGTAAAATTATTAGCTAATATTTACATCAGCATTCTCCCACAAAAAAACACCCTTCTCTTAATATATAAAGATTCAGCAGGGCTTGACTTGGTTTCTTCAACTTTGATGGATGGTCCAGATGCAGCTAAAAGCAACTCATTCACTTCATATTGTTTAAGCACAGCGGTGATCTTCTCAATTTTGGGCTTGTCAGATTTTTCGCGAAGGGTGAGTGCAGTGCAAACTGGTGCCCAAGATTGGTGGAGCCCAATCAAGAGTTTGTCACTGATTTCAAGGTTGTCTGGTTTGTGGCCAATGGCAGTGAGTTGTCAAACGGTCAAGAGAACAGCATTAATAAACACCGCAATACTGACTGAGGGGTCATGTGTGAGTGAATAAAATTGCTGCCAAAGTCCCATACATGTCAGGGCATTGTCCTTTTCGTGTTTGGAAATGAGCTTTTTCCAAGCTTCTTGGCTGGATTTGATGTCAATGATGGGTGCTTGGTAATTCAGCTTGATAAGGAAAAATAGGTATGCATAGGTTTTTCAATCCTTTGCAGTCCACTCAGCATCCTCTTTGCCAGTTGGGATTTCGGAATCAATAATTCCATCAAGGGATGCCAGCATGAGGAATGTTTCGGCTTCCTTCTTCCACTCAAACCAGTTTGAGCCATTCAGCTTGGGTAGGGTGGCAAGGATAGCTCTGTCAGCCATGGAAATAGATTTGGATGTTGTTGTAGAGTTGGATAAATGTAGATAGTTGTCAAAAAACAAGGCAGGTAAAACACAGAAAACACAGATGACTCGGATTCTCAGATAACAGATAGACATGGATTTGACAAAGATCAGGCGTGAGTGGGGCCCATTGTTAGGGCAACTGCGGACGACTTAGACGAGATCTAGCAGGGGATCCTAAACATATATATAAACATAAAATACGACAGGAAAGCCCACCTAGCAGGGGATCCTAAAAGAAAAGGATAAGGCCCTGCTAAAGTGGGATGCATGTCTATATACCAAAAATTGGAGTGGAAATAATTAAATGATGAAAAATAATGAAATGATGAAAAAGATGGAGAATGGTGAAACATTGATAGGAATGCTATGTCACGTGATCATTGGACTCCGGTATCGGAGCCGCGAGTGCATTCTGTTACGACACTCTTTTTACTTTTACTTTTACTTTGAACACTTGATCTTATCTTATAGATCTCTTGATCTCTTGATCATATCGATCTTATCTTGACGATCTTATCTTGGCGATCTCATCTCGACGATCTAGATCTTATCTTGATCTCTTGATCTTATCATCAGATGATATCTAAGATACATTTCTTTTACTTTATTACTTACATGCATTTGACATGCCTTTGACTCATGTCTTTCATTGACGGTTGACATGCATTCTACACATGTTGCTGCGCAACATGCTTTTACCATATGTTTTACATGTGTTTGCCTTGAGGACAACACATGGACATTAGTATATAAACCATAGCTAGAATACTTGTATTCTTTAGCTTGTCTTTAACCATGTAACTTGTTAATAACGATACTGCTTGATTGGCTTATCCATTCTCAAACCTGTGGATACTGGACATCTTCCAGTTGATATTCATGGGCTCAGCTAGCTCCTTGGACATATGCTTGGGCATTATCAGATACTGACTGGCTCCGGTCACGGCTGTAAAGCCTGAATCGGTCGAAGTTGTAACACATTCCGTCTTGGACTAGCGACGATGAGGAGGAATATACAGAGGTGACAGAGAAATATCGGAGGAGACGTCGGACGATGCGGAGCGTCCCCTAACACCCATAACCTGTTGCAATAAATGAACCGCGGACCATGAAATACGACCAAAACGCAATGATGCTCCTTCAAAACTAACTACTAAAAACTTGTAAATAACTATTTGGTCCTGTTTGTATTGTACTGCCACAGTGACAGGACTCGACCAACTACGAATATTTCAACATTATGAATGAAATGTTCTCAGATACAATTCATCAATATATCCAAGCAGTCTCAAGAGAGAGAGACACTTCTGAGAAAAAGCATCTTGAAGAAATTTTTCAGCATACTGAGGAGAAATTTTCCAAGAAGACAGCTTCTCAAAAACAGCATACAGAATGTGCAGTGCAGTTCAAGTTGCATATTGGACTGTATTTCCAAAGTTGCACTGAGGATGAAATTGACAAGCTAAAGGGAGAAAATCTGAAGGACCATGTTTGGGCTTTCAAAAATGCAGGTGCTCTAAATCTTGACACAATCAACAGCAAGACAAAAGTTGCAGACAAAAAAGAAGCCATCAAGGCAGCAATCAGATCATATAACAAAGGAGAATGGAAATTGTCATCAGAACCTGCAATTCCTGGAATACAGAAAGAAGATGAAGGGGAGGTGTTTGATGGATACAATTATTTTCACTCCTCAGATGAGGATGGTGGCTGGGAGGCTGAGTAGACAAATAACAGGAACCTTTAGTAGGTTAGTTATATGAAGATTTCTATTCTTTTTGCATTTTTAAAGAATATTTTGGGCATTATCTCTACCTCTGAGCATATGAAAGTGTTCTATAGCTTGTAATTATACTATACTATGTTTTATACAGTGAAAAAATCCTTTGAAACCGTGCGGAACTCATTAAGAACAGTGTGTACCAGGTTTGTGACGAATGAGTCACGTCACGTGACAAGCAAACTATATGTGATATTGCCTATAATGATTATGTAAGTTAGCTATGTCCTCTACCTTATGTGGCGAGTTCTCATCGTGTCGATCATGTGGCTTCAACTTTTGATAATTCGCACGAGACTTGGCAGGACTTGGCAGGACTTGGCTGGATGTTGCCCACCTTTCGAGGTTCGACCACTAACTTTATTATAACACACAAGGCTTTCATTAATCCGGGATGGCACTTTCTCGTTGGGATATCATCTTGTTCTCGTTGCTTTTGGTGAGCAAAGGCATAAATGCACAATATAGTGCTACCTATCTTCCCTCCAATGTGCCGCCAACGACAGAAAATGGTCAAACAGGCACTAATCAGTGCGGGACAGCTTTGAACCAGACTTCCGATTGCCAAAATGCATATAGTGAGTTACTTATATGATACCTTCCACATATACACTGACGATTGTCACCAAAAAAGTTAATTCTGTGACCGACTTTTGTCTCTTTGCACCCCCCAATCCAGGTCCTGATTCGGTCATCGGAAACACCGAGGTCAGTGATGTACCCTCTTTTGAAGAATAGTGTCCCATGTTGAACCCCCGATTTTATAATTTAGAGAATCGAAGTTGCTTGGTGCACCAAAGTGAGCCCGACTCAACAAACATATGTAACCGCGATACTGATGTATTCGTGCCAGAACGGCACTGGTGCCCGCCTGATTCCAGATGGTGCCATTACAGGCGCTCATTTTGTGCAAACCCCCGACTTTATCCAAGTCACAGGTATGATTGCTGGGCCCTTCATATTTCGATCTTCTTCTCACTTTTCCCTTTTCAAGGCATCGGGAACCTGACAATGATCAATATCCCAGCAGGAGATGCGGGAGTAAGTCCCAAACTTAGCCCATAATAACGCCGTGGATAGATAACTGATTTGACTTATTCTACAGGGAGAAGTAAGCTTTTTGATCTATAAAACTCCGAGTTCATTTTCCTAATGTGCCACTTAGCTCGATCCCCATGGCGCTGACGGAAACGGTAACACTTCTTCCTGATATGCTCATGTTTTCTTTGACAGAAATATCTCGTCAGGTAACCCTATCGGCGGTTTAGTTTTCTCTTCAGCCTTCGGACAACTTCAGCAGATTCACGAATGGACGGTCGGTCAATTAAACAACTAAAATTATGTCATAGAACTCACCACTATCACAGAACTTTATGGGCGCTGACCAGTTCTGCTTCCGTGCGTGCAAACCTGGACCCCTCGCCCCAACGTTCTGTCAACACATATACGATATTATGGGTTGCGCGTGGAACATGCCGGCGAACTATGATCCTGGATTCGAATCGTGTCAAGGCGACAGCGGCGAGGTTCTCTCTTCTTCTTCTATTCTCACTTTGCCAATCAAAAGCTAAACCATTTCTCTAAATAGCCGATGGGGGTGTATGGTGGTTCGACATTTTTCCAAGGCCAGCCTGCGACGCCACCCGTCCACCCGCGTCCTTCGTCTTCGTCATGCACTACATTGTCCACGATTGGCAACGGCTTCATCATCGCTGGAACACATATTGGGCCTCCAGTGGCAAGCAGCACGGGCACTCAGGCTACTGCTAGGACATCAGGCGGCGTAAGCGAAAACAGGTCATCTTCAATTGCTGCCCTCACCTCGACCTCCTTACAGAGCGCCTCTGGCATTACAAGTCTGCCAAGTTCGACCACCGGTGCGAATGGTTCAAGTTCAAGTTCATCTGCATCTCAATCTCCTTTTACGGATCAATGGGAGCGCACCGTGTTCACCATCGGTTCAGTCATCGTATGCTCCATGTTTGGAGCACTTTTCGTCCTTTAGTCCAAGAGAGAAAAAAAGAATCAAGCTGATTAATGGATGCGGGGGTATGTTGATTTGCGATTAATAAAACTATATATCTGTCCATGAACTTTTTTTTTTGTTCTTTTTTTGACTGGTGCCGTTTTCTGGACTTTTATACCCTTACTATCTCTTTGATCTTTCTTGCTTACGATTCACGAACTGTTGGACTTGCTGGTGGACGTTTGATGACCCTTGTATAACTGACTTTGTGATTTCATGCTTTCGAACACTTGCTAGCTAGTATTAATGTATGGACTCCAGATCTGTCGAGTTGGTTACTGCCGAGTCGCCGTTTGAAAGAAAACAAAAAGGGGACTTCGCCATGACTCATGCACAACTCTTCAATATTTTAATCGTTGGCCACCGTCAGTCTGAGATAGTCCTACGATTCCGAAAAGTGAGTGTTTCCTTGTCAACTTAGAGGACGATCACCAAACGACATGGATAACTATCGCCTCATCACAGTTCTCGACGTAGTTTCCAAGCACATCAAAATATGAATCAATTAAAAACCGTACAGGTAAGTCTACAATGGCGCCAATTACGATTCTGATATAATCAGAATCCAGAAGCCTTGAGAAGAAAGAAACTAAATGTCAAAAATCGAAGCTAGGGGATAAAACGGAATACAAAGGAAAAGTAAAAAAATTCATCAATATGAGACTTGTGAGGAAGATCGATTTCTAGGGATGGATATATGGCTGGAAATGCTAAAAGCATTTGAACAAGCGATCAGCGAAGGAGGAGATCGATGGGCAGAATCTTGAAAAATCCCATTCAGTGGGAGTTCGAGACGAGGCAGGTCCTTTCAATGAAGCTTCACGTCGTCGGTGGAGTTTGTGGCTTCTATTATGTGCTGGAACCGGGGCCTTCAGTTTTGAAACATCTGGCTCACAACGTCGTCGTCGCCGATGAGACGGAGCCTCACAATCAGGTTTGCCATTACTCGCGAAGTCTGGTTGGGAATAATCTTCGCGTCGTCGCTTCCTGTGCTCCACCCTTGACATCTGGGGTGCTCCATGACCTTCTGCTTCCGTCCTCTGCCAAAATCAGTTAAAAGCTGTAAAAAGGCATATGGCATAGAGGAATGAACGAACCAAGCGACTGATAAAATCCTCTTCGGATCCGACAGGTGACCTCTTTAAACGACGGTAGCCAGGCCCAGGACGTATGATACGAGACTCCTCCAAATCCCCACTCATGTTGATGAGTCTCATGGTCCTGTACCCTCTGATATTGGGGAAGGGATGGAAGCCTCCATCGTTGTCTGTCCTGTACCGTCCGTCTTTATAGGTACCCTGGCAGATCCCAGGAGAGATCATGTTGCTTGGTTCCTCCTGAAGTTGTGGTCCATCACCTTCGGCGGGGGTCGGTTTTGTGATCTCCTGAATGCTTGCAGGAGACTGAGAAGTCCCAGGATTCCCTGAAAAGCCTGTCCAGAAGCAGGAGGCTACTGTGACGAGATCGACTGCATGGTTAAATGGTGGTTGGTTTATTTGGGCGGACTGTTGAATGGATTCCTTTTGCACTGACTGGAACTGCTGTCGTCCAACGAACTGCTTCAATACGGTTTGCTGACAACGGAACAGGACGTGGAATACTCACCATTGAGGCCCAGTTTGGATGAATATTATCCATGGTGTAAGTCTGATAATGGTTGTTATTGTCGACGACCTGATTGACATGTGAATAGAACGTCTGGTGCTCGGGCTGTGGCTGAGGCGATGTCCACATCGTTGGTAGAGAATAAACGACAGGTTCAATCATGGTTGCGCCTGAGAACTCCATATCAACGTCGTCGCTGGTCGAACCAAGATATAAGGCATTCTGGATGTCTTGATGATAGTGGAACGCCTGTGCATCGTTCGTATTATTGTCCCAGAATGTTGAATTCTGATGCTGAGGCGCAGAAGACCATGGGGCCTCTTGGAACGATTCTAGGACGGAAGCAGCTTGTGGCACTGAGATAGGCGCACTAGGTTCGGATGATTCAGGATGTGTAAGGGAACCGCTGGCTGCGATGGTCTGGCTGTCGTTATTGACGACTTCGGCTAAGACTGATTCTGGCACCTCGTAGCAGGGTTGGATTAATGAAGGGGAGGAGACCGAAAAAGTCATTTCTGGTACTGCTGGTGGTGAGGAAGGCGTCTCGATCTCAGTGGAGAGACGTTCCGCCATTGGCGGCTTCTCATCCGGTTGGGAATGGGCCACTGAGGGAGGCTCCTCAAGTTCTTCACGAGGACCAGAAGAAGCTGCAGGAGCACTTAGGAGACCTAGTTTTTCAGCTGCCTCGACGAATCCTGCAGGAACCACAATGACGTCCTCGCTATCATCAACATCGGTAGTGTCGCCATCGTCGTCACTAGCGGCCGTTTGCTTCCGCCTGTTTCCGAAATGTCAGTGAGTACAAGGGTTTCGCTAGAAAAACCATGAACTCACTTTGCGGTAACTTCAGAAGTGGGCACGATAACGCGAGGCACATTCAAATTTACAGGATTGAGACCGTAAACCTCGGCTGGTGCAGTAGGAGTGCTGACAGGTTGACTTTCTTCGCGCTTGACGCGTGATATGATCTTATCAAAGTCATATTTCGGGACTCTTCTGAGTGGTCTTGCCTTGCCAGGTTCGACAGGTTCGACGACTTCTTCGACGAGTCCTTTGATGCGCGTTTGTCTGTGCTTCCTGGCTTTGGCGACATCGCGGTACTGATGACAACGGTGTATGGATCTCTTGGTCTTCTTTCCATTCCGATGACGAGCAGAGATAGAGATCTTCGGCATATTGATAGAGTAGTACGGGGAAAGCAGTTGCGGTGGTTCCAGTGGTAAGTGGTTAAGATCTGAATTGGGGAGTTGGTGGCCTGAATCATTTGCTTATATATATATTCACAGATACTGTGCCACTCGCGACGCTTTGACTGCCTCGTTGAATGACCCCGAATACCTACGCTTTGACTGCCGCGTTGGCATTCACTGCTGATGATTACAATATTTCTTTTCTGGTAATAGTATGCATCTAAGTCTCGGATTCGTTGAGATGTTCATCTTACATTCACTCTATAATGTCGTTCACCAATACCTATTTCCATTTTGGGACAATTATAAGTATTGTCTTGTTTGTTCCAACTTTTTCATTGACAATGATTATAGGGGAAATACGCTACCTTTGTAATCAAATGGGTTTGTTTCAATCAGTGTGAGTGATGTATCACCGACTACAAAAATATTAGGAAACTGTAAAAAAAAAGGCCGAGTCCTGGTCAGGTGTGGTCGATGGCTGAAGAGCTTGGAGTTGAACGCAATAAATGGAGTGGCCTTTCAGAGGCCGGAAAGGAGCTGATACACTCCAAAACGGCAGTGCCGATGTGTCGTTTTGGTGGTCTGAGTCTTAAGCGGTCGCCGGATGCAAAGGCAAATGTCGGCCTGATACTGGTCGAAAATAAATAAATATATTTGCGCAAATACAACAGGAGGCATCTGCACTCGTAAAATCTAGAAAAATAGGATTGCTTAACATTGGAGTATTGAAGACCAAAGATTTTGCTTGTCAAAGCCACTAAATGTCTTATCCTACTTGCCTATTTCACAGATCCATCCTCCTTCAAAGAAATGGTAGGGGGAGCCATCTCCGCAATCACATCAACGTTTCGGCCTTTTAAAAACTCAAAAGTGTTATTACATTTCAACGAATGACCCTATTCTTTGTACCATGATTTCAATATCACTGACACTATTCGCGTTGAGCTCCGAAAGCTCGTTTTTACAATGGCTTGATGTTGGGAACAGGTCCGAGAGGGACGACCCTCGTGGGGTTGATCTGAAGCACAGGTAAATAAACCATTCGCAAGTCAGACAAAGAGAAGGATTGAGCTTACGGCAGTATGCGACCAGTAATAATGTGTCTTGATGTGTTCAAAGTTTGTGGAATCTTTGAATGCACTATTGTTCCAATAAAGCTTCTGCATCCATCTATACATAAATTCATATTATTGTCGGATGAAAGAAATTATAGATAAACGGACTGGTGAATGGCAGGATATCCGTCACGGATTGTGCGGAAATTGCACTTGAAGTGACCAACATAGACAGGGTCGAATCGGATCTAACACATAGCAATGACACCAGAAGTCAGAACGGATGTTCTATTTCTCTAGTTAGATTCAAACATACGATCGTCACCCAGAGTCTCACATCAGCTTCCGTGAGTTTGTCTCCGACCAGATAGTCTTTTCCTGTTACTAGCTTTTCAACCTTGTCAAGGGCGTCGAAGACCTCCACGACAGCCTTCTGGTACGCTCCTTGGGTAGTTGCAAAGCCGGATCTGTACACGCCATCTATATAGGCAATGTGAATTTGTTATCGAAAAGACGCCGTTTGACATACTGTTGATACCGGGGTAGATCCAGGCGTTCAACTCGTCAATCTGAGGACGTAAATCCTCGGGATACAGATCAATGGCGGCATTTTCGGCAGGGATGAAACCATTGAAAGCTTGATTGAAAATACGGATAATTTCTGAGCTCTCATTGTTCACGATCGTGTGCAATTTCTTGTCCCACAAGATGGGGACAGTAAACCTGAGCGTAAGGATTTATTCCAAAGACCACTAATATTTTCTTAGCAGGCAAGACGAACCTGCCACCGTACTCAGGATCCGCTTTGATATAAAGATCCTTGACGTGTTCGGAATGATACAGTGGGTCCTCATCTGCGCTTGGGAAGGAGTCGACTTGGGCAAAAGGCCAACCCTGCGAGCCCATGCGAGGCGATACAACGGTGACAGCTAACATATGCGGCATGAATTCAAGTTTCAAGAAATGAAATTGCCTGAGAACACCTACGAATAATTGACTCTAGGCCCTTCAACTTCCTGACGATGAGAGCTCTCGTGGCCCAAGCTGTGAAATGATGGGTACACATTCGCCACGGCCCAGGGATAGAAAACAGAACGTACGACAGGCATAGGAAACATAAAGGTGATAACGGTCTAGGTTAAGAAAGTATTTCAGGCAAAAACATTCAGAAGAAGCACTGAAACCCACCATTTTCGGGTTCGAATCGACTACCTTTCGCAATCGTGTTATGAAAGGAGGCATCTGCTCGTTTGAAAGATCCATCCTGTTCAGTCTTCATCTTGGCGATGTCTGATTGTGAAGTCGTATCTCTTGTGACCATTGTTCCTGTAGAGAATAGTTTTGACACGATTGGTGGTGACTTGGGAAGACGAGTTGAAGAAAGGGAAGACCGATATCGATTGAATGTCTGGGATCCACGTGAAGCGATGATGTCAATTCGGTACTGTAAGCTGCTAGAAATTTCAAATAGCTTAGTAAAGCCAAAAGCCCAAAGGCGAACTCTTTTAAATAAAAAAATTGAAAAACCTTTTGCCGAGTCGCTGCATGTTGATTCAGGCCTTCGAGCATGATGTGTCCACTGTAAACTAACTGGTTCATTTTATAAGTTAGTGAGTGCTAGTTATGTAATCATAATCGCATTAGTTTAACCCCCATCCGTTGATTTATTGTTAGCACTCATAGTTTTTTTCTCTTACTCCGGAAATTTGTGTTCGAATTCGACTTGGGATTTGACAAATTTATTTCACTCGGACTGAGGTCGGAATTTACTCGGAATTTACTTACTAGGAACTGCTCGGAATGTGCGGGGGCAAGTTTCTACCAAAAGGGCGGCCTAGATCTCGTTTCCCGATGCCGAACAGGACACGCATACACCGGGGAATTCAGGCACTCCTTCATACCCCCACTCACAAAAACCAGTGACATGCCCATGTGATAACGAAACATTCAAAACCAGAGAACACATTCTACGCGAGTGCACAGGACACACCTAACACTGCGGCGCTCTAGAGAATGTATCCAGGATCTATCACACTACCAAACATACTCGAGGGCATACGAGCCCTGTGCACTTTCCACACAGAATTCACCCATACAGGAAATCCAAGAACTCAACTCACACTCCCACCCTTCGAGAACGAACCAGAGGCAAAAGACGGAAACGAGTCGGTATATGGGTCCGACGACGGCTGCTTCTCGCACGCTTGTGCAACCGTTGCCAAAGTTTCTATTACCACTTGACTACTTTACCAAATTCCCCTTTACCACCACTAGCTGTTTTTTTTCTCTCGTAGACATTTTCGTAGATAGGTTGCGTTGTTAATATTTAGTATGATCGCACCGTGAACACAAGGGAAACGCCGGTACGGCTCTTTCTCTCTTTCTCTCACATGGTCTTTGTCACATAGATACACACACATATATACGATACATTGGATACGAACACCTCAGTCCGTTGTACAATGACTGAGGTGGTACGTAGACAAGATAACCTCACATTATATCTTGGGTCTTGATTTCTATGGTGCTGTAAACACCGCTGCTTTTTGTACAACGAAATTAGAGGGTTCAGAACGTTCAGATCTCATATTTCCTCCTTTTACTTATTCCTTCATACGAAATGCCAACTTTCCCAACCTGAACTAAAGCAAATCATAAACTTAATTTGGCCAACTGACGTCATACTGTTTATATATAGAACTTATGTGTAATATCTGGCCCGTTCTTGCTTGTTGCACGACAATTTGGAGATTATTAAAAATATTTTTAAAAAGGCCCAAAAGGCTCCCAAGGTCCCAAAAGAAGTAAATTTAGCACCCGAAGTTGCCCCAGGGACACAAACAGGCCGCCAAGCCGGTCATTGAATTCTGCGACGGCTTTGCTCTAGACTCAATAACTTTACCGAATTCCAGACCGAATTCTGTACCGTTATCGATACAAGAAGCCTATCTACACCTCTCTGGACCCCGAACTCGTGTTCAGCGTGTGCTAGCCCTGCTAGGCAGTACTAACACGTTTTAGTGAGGAAAAATCCTGCTTTCCGGTATAGATGAGTGTTCCCTCAGTAAAAAAAAAACACGAATAGTATTATACGGGAGACTAGCTTTCCGGATGATTTTGGGCCTGGTCCGGGATTTTATGGAAGGCCGAATCTAGCCTCAGGATTTTATGGAAGGCCGGTTCCATCCGGACAAATTTCGGATGGACAGAAAACCTAAAATTGAATTCGGGTTTCAAGGAGCCATATTATATGCTATCCTGCCCACACCCAATTGTTATCTGCCAGCCGCACTTGCCGCGCACTGCCACTCTCACACAGGATACCTTCATCCAGCGATTTTGACAGTGCTAAAACTTACAAAAAAGATTAGATGCACCTTCGGTGCTCTAATTTTTATGCTATTTTAATCAGTCAATGAAAATGTTGTGAGAGGTGCTTGATATGATCTTCAGCCCAGGATTTTGTTCATTGAGGCCATGCAATACGCGGGATTTTTTAGGATTTCTCTGGCTGGGGACCCTCAAATTTACTAATGTTCTGGCAATCAACTACAATTTTTATCTTATAGGACAGAAAGACGGTCAAGAGACATAGAACGAAATTATTGAGAGTGCGTGAAAAATCTTCCTTCTTTCTCTTCTTTTTCCGGTTCCCAGATACCCACTTATATGGAGGGTAAACCATGTTAGTTTACTGACAAATTACTACTCCAAGGAGTTTCCTGATATGTAGACCGTCATAACATAAAGTACCTTCAATAAATGCCAGAACCATACTTAGGTTTAGAGGCTCTCTGTCCATACGATAGCTCGAGTACGGCTCGATTGTTATGATATTGCTTGGAAAGTTTCCTGTTGCTATCAATACTAACCCTGGAATACTGTTGTTCAAGTCGTCCACCACATGACTTTTTTTTTCGATTTTCCAAAAAATCTCAGAAATCGAGAAAAATAAATAAATCCGGGGTCAAACAAAAATCGATGGGGGAGGACGGACAAATAAAATACTACAGTACCGTCTTGGCATATAAAAAACTAGACAGTGGTTCAAGTTCTGCTTGTATCCTTATTTCTGGGGTAGTAGGCCATCTCAAATCTTACTTACGCTACGTCGTTAACGCCTTGAAAAGTTCATGTCGATACCTAGTACGTACGGTGACATTGGCAAAGAATACTTCAAATAGTCTGTAACGGCATCAGAAATTACTCGGTGTGCGATGTGTTGGTTAGAAAGTGGAGTTTAGGATCAGTCTCAGCTTGGCTTACTCGTAAGGCATACTAAAAGAAGCATCGTGTCCGTTGCAAGGCGGCCACGGAATTATTTTACCCTATTTCAACCTATTCCTCGTGCTTACGGCTTTCGTAATACTAGAGCTAGCAATTGTCTATTTAGACACTTACATGTTTTGGTTGGAATCTACGATACGACCACCAATGTGCAGGAGAATACGGACAACTTTACATCAGTCATGAGTACTTCCTTATGTTGAGTTCGAATGTGTGTAATACAAGTAAAGTTCTCGGTATTGGGCGATGTACACAAGAGTGGGCCTACTTATGATTCAGGACTGTTTGAAAAGGTGGCTCAGAACATTACTGGGGGGGATCAATCTTGGAGCGGTCACGAACGTCATGAATATGACAACAAGAACGAGGAGGAAGTGTTTATACGAAACAACAAAGTTTGAATGACAGAGCAAACCTCAAGCTCGCCCAAAGTTCAAGTTCAAGTTGTTCTGGGTAGAAGCGTGGGGATTGACTGAGGAACAATGATGGAAGTTCTAAGTAAGAAAGGAATAAAATCAAAGCTGTGGCCAGAAAAATACTTACAAGGTCCGACATCGCTGAAAATTTGCGGCAGTGGTGGATACATAAGCCATCAAGCGCCAATATGAACGAACATGACCCAGCGTTCCAAGGGCACACGATTTTTCCTCATTGCCCGAGTAGCCACGTTGAGCGCCTCCGCTGAATCTCTAAAGTCCACCTTATTTCCTGGATTGCGGAACATATACTTGTAAAATTCCTTTGAAATAATCGGTCCATCTTCGTCTTCCATTGCCCACAAAGTCCCTACCACACTTCTGAATCCACAGAACTGCAGAGCGGCTGCTAAATGAATGGTTTCGTCTGGTGTCGTGACGTCACCTGCCGCACTGTGACATGCTGATAGAAATGCCAACTCTGCATTTGGAAGTCTAGCCTGTATCAAATCAAGCAAAGTGAGGGGACTGTCACCATGAAGTTGAAATGATGCATGAAAGGGTTGAGAATTATCTCCTAGACGGCCATGGCAAGCAAAGTGAGCCCAGGAGTGTTGTGGAAGATGACGGAGGACAGTGTCACGACTGGCATCTGTACCGATTATGGCATCCACAAAGCCACCGAGTTGTTGAATATTGTCAATTTCTTCCTGGATGTTTTCCAGTCCTTCGCCAGGTTGGCCAATAAGAAGTAACTTGGGGACAATGGATTGGCCAACCGCCATGTTGGATCTCGCGGTGATTAGTGCAGATAATGTTGGTATATAAGAAGACGTGTAAATGTCGGGGAGATTTTTTTGCTGGGGCTGGTATGGACCTGCAGCATGGAGGGGTAGAGCACACAATTCGGACGTTGGGCACCACCAGATGCGACTCTTCTGCGGGACTGCCAAATCAGTCAGGCAATCATGCACAGGAGAAACAATATTATTCCACAGATCACGCAGTATTGGAAGAATAAGTTTCGAGGGGTTGGGAACAGCACCTAGGTTTTGCGCAAGAGCAAGCTGCTCACCCAGGTGGGTAAGATGCTCAGGATGTACGTTAGGGAGGGTCACGAGAATCGGGGGTTTGTCAATGTGAAGGATTATGGCATCGGAACGGTAATTGCTGATGTTAACGAGAATGATGGGGCCCTCTGCAGCAGCTGTTCGAAGGGTAGAGAATGGAATAGCTTGTAAAAAGTTGCTGAAACCCTCAATTTCTCGAATTTGTCCAATCAACTTCTCCCACTCGCCTGAAAGGATACGACATTTTTGCATTTGAACCTCATGAGGTAGTGATGTGCGGCTTTCACTATCCATTGACCTAGATTTCGACGACAATGCAAGATGTTCAAGTTGGTTACTCACGCTCTCAAATTGATCAGCGAGCTTTGAATTAACCAGGCGAAGTTGTTCAAGTGGACATCTATAACCCTGCATCTTTGACCACAGTATGGCTCTGCCCAGATCAAGTAACTCAACTGCTGCCTCGAGGTCTTGTGCATCAATTGCTGCGGCAGCGGCATTAGAGGCGAGTGATTTTGGTATTTGGGTAGTGGCAACTGATTTTGATATTTGGGCGGTGGCAATGAACTTTTGCTGCGAGTCAACATCAGGGTATGAAATCAAGCAACGATCAAGAAGACGAAGTGATGTTGAGTAGGCCCGTATGGTGGAGCTGTGGTGATGAAGTCGTGCCAAATCTGCCCACCTCATAGCAATAGCAAGCCTGTCCTGGAAGCTTGCAGCCAAATCATTTGTTACCTGTTCATGCAGCATGAAGGATTCATCGAGATCCTTAAGGTCGCCCGACTGGCCAAAGCGACGAAGAGCAGCAGTGGCAAGGTTAGTCAGGGGTGTGGAATGAAACGGGTGACCAAGAGGACATAGAGTGAGTGCTTCTTTGAGGTACGTAACCGCCCCTTCCAGATCCTCCATCCTGCCGGAATGATGATGGCGAGAAAGAATGGCACGGGCAAGGTTGTTGAGGGATGTGGCATGATCTGGGTGACCAAGAGGATGGAGAATGAGTGCTTTGCTGAAGTATGTGATTGCCTCTTCCAGATCCTGCATCTGGCCTGATTGCTCATAGCGAGTAAGAATATCACTGGCGAGGTTGCTGAGGGAAGTAGAATGATATTGGTGACCAAGAGGAGAAAGTGCGAGTGCTTCACGGTTGTATTTGATCGCCTCCTCCAGATCCTCCATCCTGCCCAACTGGTCATAGCGATCTAAAATTGTAGCAGCAAGGCTGATGAGGGAACTGGAACGACTCGGGTGACCCAGAGGATAGAGAGCGAGTGCTTCTCTGCCGTATGTGATTGCGGCTTCCAGATCCTCCATCCGGCCTGACTGCCTATAGCGATAGAAAAGGGTACCGGCGAGGATGAGGAGGGAAATGGAATGATGTTGGTGACCAAGAGGAGAGAGGGCGAGTGTTTCATATGTGCATTTGATCGCCTCATCCAGATCATCCATCTTACCCGAGCAGTTATAGCGACTACCAACTGCAATAGCAAGGCTGATGAGGGAACTGGAACGACTCGGGTGACCCAGAGGACAGAGAGCGAGTGCTTCTCTGCTGTATGTGATTGCGGCTTCCAGATCCTCCATCTTGCCCAAGCAGTTATAGCGATCACTAACTGCAGTAGCAAGGCTGATGAGGGAAATGGAACGACTCGGGTGACCCAGAGGACAGAGAGCGAGTCCTTCTCTGCTGTATGTGATTGCGGCTTCCAAATCCTCCATCTGACCTGACTGCCTATAGCGACGAAAAAGGGCGGTGGTGAGGTTGTTGAGAGGAACGGAACGATGTTGATGAGGAGAGAGGGGGACTGCTTCACGGTTATATTTGGTCGCCTCATCCAGATCATCCATCTTGCCCAAGAGGCAAAGCGTTCAGTGACTGTACCAGCAAGGTTGACGAGGGACATGAAGCGGTCCGGGTGACCCAGAGGACAGAGAGCGAGTGCTTCTCTGTTGTATGTGATTGCATCTTCCAGATCCTCCACCCTGCCCAACTGAGTATAGCGACCAAGAACGGCGGTGGCAAGGCCGGTGAGGGCCGAGGGATGATGCTGGTGATCAAGAGGACAGAGTGCGAGTGCTTCTCTGTAGTATGTGATCGCATTATTGAGATCCTCCATTCCGCCTGACTGCTGATAACGAGTAAATACAGCACTGGCGAGGTTGATGAGCGAAGTGGGACGATCCGGGTGACCATGAGGATGGAGGGTGAGTCCTTCACCGTGGTATGCGATAGCGTCTTCGAGATCCTCTATTCTGCCTGACTGCTGATAACGAGTAACAACAGCATTGGCGAGGTCGTTGAGGGTATCGGAACGATCTGGGTGACCAAGGGGCTGCGCAGTGAGTGCTTTGCGATAGGATGTGATCTTCTGCTCGAGATCCTCCGTCTGAGCGCTAACGGTTATACTAGTCAGCGGCCACGCCAAGGGAGTGAAAGACGAGACCCAAACCTTGAGTTAAAATCCATCGAGGGTGCGTCTGCAAGTAGTCGGAGGTGTTGGCGAGGCTGTCAGATCTATTATGCCAGGCTGTGCTCAAGCCCAGAGGAGTATACCGACAATTGCAGAATATCCTTGTTGGACCTTTTCTTCTCGCACAGGAATTCGCAGAGAGACATACTTCCGATTTCTGCCTTGTGATTTTCGGGAGTCGTCTACAGAGTTGATTCTATACAGATTCGAATTACTGTGAGGCTGGAAAAGCGGCCTCCTCAACTCGAATATCTTTGCAAATGCCAGATTACCATTTACTTTGTCATGATAAATTGAAGGCTACTTGCTGTACCAGTGGTCAAAATACGTTTATAACCGTGACCTTCAACTTCAATCTGAGATAATATGGTTACTTTTTCTTCGGTATCTTCGAAGTGCTGGGGATATCGGTTGGACGTTTGCAAGCCAACTGCCAAGCCTTCATGATAGAATCGTAATTAAGAGGTGGCGGAAGAGCTGCCGCTCCGTTAATGGACGCTCCACTCAAATCCAATACCCATCTCCCATGATCCTTGACTTCAAACGAGGCTTCTCGTTTGTTTTTCTTCCACTCGATCAGTTTGCATCGTTTGAGATAGATCTCGTATCCATGATTTATAGGATGACCTGCTGTTTCGAGGTAGAGCCGAGGACCCACCATTGGGTCCGTAGAACGTTTGGGAGCGGTTATAGACCGTACGACGCGTGATCTGGCAGCCAGAATACTTCCTGCGACAACACAACCAGACATAAAGTGGAGGAGGCAAAATGCACTACGCCTCCAGACTGGTTGCAGAACACGTCCATCCGAGTCAGATGGCACTGGTTCATTTGGCGTTTCCGTTCCATTCGCCGAGGTGTCCTTTCTGTGGTCCGGAGCTATTGTCCAGTAGTTCCAGGTGAGTTCAATTGCCGAAGTACTGTAGGAACATTCATCCATTTTGAATCAGTAAAATACAAGTGTTCAAAATAGAGAAGGACAGACGCGACCATAACGTCAAGGGCGACTAGCACCAAAGCCCATCTTGCCCACCATGGAGGATTTTGCTTGAACAATGCAGGTTGAGTTTGTTTCGGTATAGATACGACTGGCAAACTCGGACGTCGGCGAAATAGAGCTGCCAACATGGATATTATTCAATTTGATGCAAGCATGTATGGTTTTCTGATGTTGAACACAAGAACAAATACTTATTATTCAATATATTTGACAAATGACCAAACTTTCGACTTCAACTTACTGCAAGTCCCATGTAATCAAATCGTATCGTAACTCCTGATAAACCTGTAAGTGCATCTCAGCAGCAAACACCCTCGCTTTAGGTATATTAAAAAGATGCTCTTCCAACCATCTAATTCAACCGAAAAAAAATCCTTACTCAAGTACCAGCCATCCCAACGACACCAACTTGATCACGAATCTTGGCAATTTCACTGGCGGTAAGAGAGCCTTTAGTGGCACACAAAAAGTCTTCAAATGCCGAATGTACATCTGCTGGAGTTTGAAATTCATTCCTGAAAAAAAGTCAAGGAATCAGGCCCCCATCGTCTAATCTGCGTAAAAAAAAAAGAAGGGTAAACGTACTTTAAAAATGCATGAAGCCGCTCCCAGAATGCGGGTTGAGCCACTGTATGGTGAAACGTAGACATGGTGTCGGATTGAAGAACGGGACTGGAGAGAGCGCCAGCATCGATAGTCAATATGATATCCTTTTCTGTTGCGCCAGATGCCTCGAGCGATGGCGAAGGGGATAATACGACACTTGGAATGCGTTGATGTCTTCTGCCTCCCTGTTTCGAGCGGGCCTCTGGATCAAGTGTCCCAGATCCAAATGAGTTAGGACTGGGAACAAGTAGGGGCTCAGGTGGGGACGCAGGCATGGGTGATGCAGATACTTGTGGTGGTGTTGTTGTTGTGATTGTTGCTGCAGGGTTCCAATCGTATCCAGGTTTTACCATCAAATTGACAGTGTCTCCGTCTTTGATATTGTTGTACTCTTTGAGCAGTTTTCCGTCAGCGAGTGCTTTTCCTTTGAACAGAAGTCGTTGGGCGTCTGCTGGAGGTGCAGAAGGTTCAAGTGAAAGCTGTGCCTTTATAACGGAGACTGTGTCTGTGGGTCGAACACTAATTGTGAAGGCCGTAGGTGGCTTCAGGGACTTGAACACGAGGGAGATAGAAGCTATAGATCGATTATGGCAATCAAAAATGTGTACACAAGCACGTAGGAAAAATTTGCAACACGTATAAGAAATGAAACTGACCTGATGAAGATCCAGGTGGCTGGAGCTGAGGTTCACGTTGTGGGGGTGGTGGCACGGCAATCTAGTGATTTGTAAATCAGAGAGCGCGGGAGAAGACGATAATCAGTCTTTGGATTCAATGATAGCGATGGCATACAAAAAGGGGTTAAAGAATAAGCTAACCGGTAACACTGGGACCCTCTTGAGTGACTGCTCAGGCGGTTGTTGATAGTCGTCGGAATAAATGATGGGCTGTGTAGACAACGTGTTCAAAAACGTTCTCGCAAAAGCCCTTTCCGCATTTTCCGAGTCTGCCATTGGTCCCTGGTTATGTTTTTAGCCGGGATTTTGAACTCCTTCAATAAACTGTGGCCACGTCTGGGGGTGAAAGGGATTTTGTCTTTAGCGAGTTTCAGACCGGTTGGAAGTAAACTAATGCCCAAAACCACTTTAAAAAGGGTTATCTGGGGTAATAGTTAACGCGTAGAAACTTGGGGAGGAGGAGTTCGTAATTTTAATCCAGTGTCATGTGCAAGTCGTGTCAAGTCACATCACGCTCGACAGGGCCGTCGGGAGCAAGTCCAGAGTTGAATCTTAAATCCATCCTCCGTACAATTTGATAATGGCGGTAGACCTCTAAAAATTTCTGTCTTTGTTGCGATACTGACTCCATTACCAGTCAGGATTTAGTTGGGGTGGAGGTGCGCTCGCTGTACACCCAATCATTCTTGTTGGTCACTCATTCTATGACAACCATCATTAGGACGTTCAAGGTGCTTTACTTACTGGCAAGAGTTCCAGAAAGTGAGAGGCCAATATTCAATAACTTATGGCCCTTCATTATAAACTGTTAATTCTAGTGCTATGCGCAGTCGGAAAATCCCATTGAATGTCGACCACAGAGCAATGACTATCTAGAATGTCTGCACCACTCGAAAGAAGTGCGTTCTATTGCCATATTTCTTCGCCCTCATTGACGACCGTGCTTTCTCTCTGCACAACCTCGCTCTCTAACTACTTCACCTGGTACTATACTGGGTTCTGCGGAATAGATCAAACGTGCTCAAACCATCCAAGCAGAGTACATCCGCAAGCTGGAGAAAGAGGCTAAAGAGGGCCACAAAGCCACTAAAACCAGTTCTGGAGAGGCCAATTCTGGAGTTGGGCTGATAAAGAAGGGCGAGCCAGAGGCGGAGAGTGCGAAATAGACCAAGGTCCCATGTATTGTTTGACCGAAAAACGATTCCGTATCTCCGAATCATCATCGTTCCAATGCGCTGAGCTCCCTCTTCACATCACTACGATTGTTTTCCTTCCCTTTTATTGGGCGAGAAAATAGAAGCCCTGCATTTGAAATGTATCGCTAAATTTCGGTATCACACGGTGGTGCATAGGCCATACCTGCCTCTCGTTAGACATCTTGGTCCAACTGCAGGATGTTGTTGAGCGGCTCACAAGTCCTATTCGTCCGCTTATCAGGAAGAAAACATCGTCATCCTAATTCAGTCTTATTTAATTCACATGGCTTCATGTAGGTTGGGGTCGGTGGAAAGCAAGGATCAAAATCTACTGGTCCTTTTCTAATACTGAGTATTTGTACAACACTTGAGTCTACACATCTAATGAAGTTGCACATCGTGCCAGCCTGGGAAATACAATTGGTTGTAGTGGTTACACAAAATAATTTTACACGATGATTTTGGATAGTACAATCTCTGGAAGTCGAAGTAAAGTATAAGAAT
>Ga0193743_1000946_pt1 | contig 22271 bp, 15 predicted proteins | sample L2c2metaG_FD_143038 | JGI IMG/M metagenome (GOLD analysis project Ga0193743, IMG submission 143038) | Soil microbial communities from a riparian zone of the East river system, Colorado, United States - L2c2 | ecosystem: Environmental > Terrestrial > Soil > Riparian zone | place: USA: East River... | reverse complement strand
CGGCGATGATGCTTGCGTTCCAGGCGCCGCCGGACGCGGTGACGAGCCCGGTGATGAGGTAGGGAAAGATTCCGGGAAGGATCAGGGTCTTCCAGCGCTGCACCGTCGTGAAGTGGAAGAGCGCCGCCACCTCGCGCAGGTCGGTGGGGATGGCCATGGCTCCGGCAATGACGTTGAACAGGATGTACCACTGGGTGCCAAGCATCATCAGGAGAATGGAGCCGGTACCGAGGCCGCCTCCGATGCGGATGAGGGCGAGCAGGACGACAGGGAAGAGCGCGGTTGCGGGGACAGAGGCAGCGATCTGGGCGAGCGGCTGCGCGATGCGCGCGAGACGTGGATGGAAGCCGATGGCGACACCGGCAGGGATGGTCCAGGCCGAGGCGAGCAGAAGAGCGGTGTTGACGCGAAGAAAGGTTGCAAATGCTCCCTTGAGGATCTCGACGACTTCAGAGCGCCGGACCACGCGGAGTAGCGAGAGAGCGTGAAAAGCAGCGTAGAGGACGCCGGCGACGACGAGGATAAGGACGAGAATTCGGAGGATAGCATTCCAGCGCTCGCGGTTCCTGCGGGTGGCTTCGCTCACGGGCGCAACGGTGGCTGCGATGCGGCGGCGGTTATCGGCCAGGCGCTGATAGATCGACTCCGCGATGGGTTGGATGGTGTGCTGGCGCAGGGTGCGCAGGCCTCGGGAGTGTTGAAATAGGTGCAACAGAGGCGAGTGGACGCGCGACGAGGTCTCCCCCTGTTCGAACTTGAACTTGTTGCTCCAGGCGATCACGGGACGCCAGAGGAGCTGGTCGGTGGCGACGATGATGGCGATCATGGTGACAAGGCCCCAGGTGATGGCGGAGGCATTGCCGGTGCTCGCAGCGGTCTGCAAGTAGGAGCCCAGACCGGGCAGGCGGAAGTCGCGCGGGCCGAGCACGAACATCTCGCAGGCCATCAGGAAGAACCATCCGCCGGCGACGGAGACCATGGAGTTCCAGACGAGGCCGATGGCGGCGTAGGGAAGCTCCAGCTCAAAGAGCCGCTGCCACGGAGAGAAGCGATAGATCGTGGCGGCCTCGCGGAGCTCGCGGGGGATGCTCTTGAGCGAGGAGTAGAAGCTGAAGGCCATGTTCCAGACCTGGCCGGTGAAGATAAGGAGGATAGCCCCCATCTCCACGCCAAGCTGCCGTGTAGGAAAGAGCGCGACCATGGCCAGCATGACTCCGGGGAGAAAGCTAAGCACAGGGATCGACTGCAGGATGTCGAGTCCGGCGATCATCAAGGCTTCGACACGGCGGTTATAGGCCGCGGTGTAGCCATAGGCGATGGCGAAGAAGAGGCTGAGCGCGTAGGCCAGCCAGATGCGGACGATGGAGTAAAAGGCGTAACGCGGAAGGGCACGCGGGCTGAGCGAGATGGTGATCTCGGGCATGGGATGCCCAAACCAGTAGCGGGCCAGCAGAACGACTCCGTAGAAGCAGGCCAGACCGATTCCGGCTACGCAGAGATCGAGTACGAAGGGCCAGCTGCGCTGCAGGACCTGCGAGCGAGCCAGAGTCTCACGGCCCCGGACATAGCTGGAGCTGTCCGGAAGATGGATCATGCCCCGACCTCGGATGCCGGGGTCGAGTCGTTCTCCTGCTTCTCCGGCTGGATGAAGCGGCGGCGAGAGGCATCGAAGTCGAACAGTTCGGCGTAGCGGCCCCAGTTGATGGCGGTCTCGAGCTGGCGAAGGGTTTCCTCTTCGCTGAACTGCTCGTCGAGCATATCGTGGAAGAACTCCTCGGGGACGCTCTTGTCGCTCTTCGCCTCGACAGCGCGGACGATCTGGCGCAGCAGAAGGACGTTTTCGACGGCGGCGATGCGGAAGAGCTCCTTCTGCCGGAGGATCTCGGAGTTGGCGTACTCGGCTCCAGTAGGCGTGATGGCGGCGTCGCCTTCGGTGACCTTGAGAAAGCCGAGAAGCTGTGCGGCGTCGACAATGGGCAGGAGGTCGTCGATCTCGAAGGCGAGATCGTCGGCCAGGCGGTAGATGTCGTCCTTGCCGTTGTGGTCGAGCAGAATCTCGAGCAGACCGGCGATGCCTCCGGGGCGGGCGTGGGGGAGCATCTGGTAGTGCATCTGGCGCTGGTCGCGGACAGGCTTGCCTTCGGGAGTAAGCGGAAGCGCGGGAGGCTTCGCCTCGGGTTGCGTGAGAACCTTGTAAATGTAGTCCACCAGCTGGGTAAAGGCTGCCGCCTTGCGGTCGCGGGGGTGCGCGAGGGCTACCTTGAAGTCGGTGCGCACGTGTCCGGGATTGCGGCCGAGCACAATGATGCGGTCGGCCAGAAGCACGGCCTCCTCAATGTTGTGAGTCACGATGAAGATGGCGCGGGTGGGGATAGTCTTGTTCTGCCACAGCTCCAGCAACTCGGAGCGAAGGTTTTCGGCCGTCAGTACGTCGAGAGCGGAGAAGGGTTCGTCCATGAAGAGGACTTCCGGCTCGACGACGAGGGCGCGGGCGAAGCCGACGCGCTGGCGCATGCCACCGGAGAGCTCTTTGGGGTACGCGGCCTGGAAGCCGTCGAGACCGACGGTGTCCAGCATCTTGAGCGCGCGTTTGCGGCGCTCGGCGGGCTCCAGGCCGCGCGCCTTCAGGGGAGCTTCGACGTTTTCGAGGACGGTCAGCCAGGGAAACAGGGCAAAGCTCTGGAAGACGATGGCGACGTTGACCTCGGCATTGGCGACGGGCTTTTCGTGCCAGTACACCTGGCCTGCGGAGGGTGTGGAGAGCCCCGTGAGCATGCGGAGCAGGGTCGATTTGCCCGATCCAGAGGGACCGAGCAGAGCGACGATCTCGCCTTCACTGATGGACAGGTCCGTGGGCGAGATAACCTGGATGCGGTTCTCGCTCGGCTGTGCATAATACTTCTCGACCTGTTCGGCGCGAATGATGACTTGCTGCATAGAGGTTTGGGTGTGTCAGTGAAAGATGTTGATGGAAATTGACGCGAGCCGTATCACAGGCTCTGCGCCCAAGCGTATCATTAGTTCACAGGGACTATAGTAAAGCGACATCCATCGATCGCATGGCAATGTGATGTTGAATAATTTGACTAATTTAAATGGGGAATATCTTCAAAATGCCCACGACACCAAAACCGAGAGTTCTCGTCGCCGATGACGAACAGGTCATTGCGAACACGCTGGCGATCATTCTGAATCAGGCGGGGTTTGAGGCTCGTGCCGTGTTCAGCGGAGAAAAAGCCGTCGAGATACTCGACAGCTTTCAGCCCGATATGCTGATCAGCGATGTCATCATGACCGGCATGACCGGAATCGAGGCCGCTATTCAGACGCGGCAAAAACTGCCAAACTGCAAAATTCTCCTGTTTTCAGGACAGGCAGCGACTGCTGACCTGCTGGAGAAGGCGCGGGCGCAGGGGCATGAGTTCGAGATCCTCGCCAAACCCGTTCATCCCACCGATCTATTAGCAAAACTACGGAGCTAACGCACGTAATTTGTTCCTGGCACGGTAGCAGATCGCTCAGGCGATCTCTTCCTGTCCGGGAACCGAGTGCCGCTTCCTCTCTTTGATCCGGACGGCCGGAACACCGGCGTAGATGGCCCATGGATCGAGGTTTCGCGTGGCAACCGATCCCAGTCCGAGGACCGCGCCTTCACCCATTTGTACGCCGGGAGCGACTGAGGCCCGGGCGCAGACCCAGCTGTAGGCTCCGAAGCTCATTGCATAGGCCAGTAGAGGAAAGGCAGGATCGTCGTAGTCGTGCGTGGCTCCGCAGACATAGGCGTCCTGCGAGAGAATGGCGTGCGAGTCGAAGGAGATGGGCGCGGGATTGTAGATCTCGGCTCCATCGGCGGCGGTGACCTGATCGGCGCAGACCAGATTCCATGGAGCCCACACCTTCGATTTGGGATAGAAATGGCAGTTTGGGCCCATGGTTGCGCCAAAGAGACGCAATAGGAAGGAACGCCATCCGTGCAGGGGGCGCGGCGAGATGCGGTAGAACAGCGCCCAGCAGAGATTCCACACCAGCCGCCGCAGACGCTGACTCAGCGAAAAGGCGGGCCGCTGATACGGATCGGCTGACGTCTCAGCAGAGATATGTTCGGCCGAGTTGTAGTGAACAGGTCTGGGCATGGCGACTGGGTTCAGGACCGGGTGGAGACTGTTTCTGGCTGGCGGGTCTTCGCCGATTCGAAGAGCCGCATGATGGTCTTTGCGTTCTCGCGCATATCATAGCGCTGCCGGAAACACTCGATCGCGCGTTCGGACATGGCGGCACGGGTCTCGGGTGTTGTGGCGATCCAGCGATCGAGAAGACGCAGCGTGCCCTCCGCGGTGTCGGGCTCCATAAATCCTGCCTGGTCCTTCGCGACATCTTCAGCGATGTTGACCTTGTCGGCAAGCAGCACGGGCCTGCCGCAGCTAAGTGCCTCGGCGACGGCGATGCCGAAGTTCTCCTGATGGGAGGGAAGAACAAAGGCCTCCGAGGCATAGAAGGCGCCCCATTTTGCGTCGCCGGTCAGCATCCCCGGCCAATGCACGCGATCTTCTATGCCTGCGGCTCGGGCCATCTGACGCAACTCCTGACTCCATCCCTGCTGGTCGGGGCCGGCCATGACCAGATTGAGTTCTGGATCTTTCGAAGCGATCTTTCCGAAGGCTTCGATGAGAAGATCACACCCCTTCTTGCGGTGGATGCGCCCGAGAAAGAGCAGGAAGCGCTTGTCGCGGACCTCCGGGCACAGCTCGAAGAAAGCTTGCCGGAGCGCTTGCGAGTCCGCCGGCGGCCCATTGACTCCATAAGGCACGACGTGGGGATTCCAGCGATGTAGCCAGAAACTCTCTTCGGCAAGTTCTTTCTCTGCCTTTGAAGTGAACAGCACGCGATAGGCGTCGCGCAGAACATGGTATTCGAAGGGAATCCAGTAGACCCATTTCTTGAGGTGCTTCAGCCAATAGGCTCGCTTGAAGTATGGATCGAGCATGCCGTGGGTGAAGACCATGTATGGCATCTTGCCGGCCAGCGCCTTTCGTGTGGCGCGGCCATGATACTGCCACAGGCCGTGCACGATGACTCCATCGAAGCGTTTGTAGTTCTCCTGGATCCACGGGACCAGCTTTGGGGTGAAGCCGTAGGTCGATGAGACGGGGCCAAGGGGATATACCGGGAAGTCGAGGGTCTTGAGAAAGTCAGCGGATGGATCATCGAGGGTCGCGACTTCGCCAAAGTAGCCGATGTCGCGATGATGAAGGATCATCCGTACCGACTGGCTAGGGCCTCCGGCCTCCGGACTCAGTGTCCCGATGATGTGCAGAATCCGCATTCGCTGTCCCTGCTCCTGGGGCTACGCTGTGATCTTTTTGGTGACTGCGGCCAGCGCTTTTCGCAGGCCGCGAACGTCTTCCTCATAGCTCCATGTACGGATGCGCTCGAGGCCGCGGCGCCCCATCTCGGCGGCTGTCTCGGGGGTGGCCAGGGTTCTGCGCAGAGCATCGGCGAGCGCCTTGACATCGCCTGCCGGGAAGATGGCGCCCTCGACTCCGTCGGTGATCAGGTCACGCTGGCTGCCGACCTCGTCAGAGACGATAACGGCGCGTCCCGCATTCATCACCTCGTTGACGATCAGGCCCCAGGGCTCATGGCGCGAGGGAAGCACGAAGACGCTAGCCAGATCGAAGAATCGGGGAAGCTCGGACTGGTTCCTGAAGCCGCAGAAGCGGATGCTCTCGAGTCCGCTCTGCTGCGCCGCGTGTTCGAGGGCCTGACGCTGCTCGCCGTCGCCGACGATGACCAGGTAGGGATGCGGCTCGGCCCCGGGAGCAGGAGCGAGAAGTTTGTAGGCCTCAAGCAGATCATCGGCGCGCTTGCGGCCCTGGAGCTTGGAGGCGAAGAGAATGACGGGACGATCCGGTGAGAGATTCAGCTCCTGACGCAGCTCCTCGCGACGTGGCGTGGCCTCCGCGCTGCGCTGCTGGAAGTACTCGTTGTCGACCGCATAGGGCATGAGGTAGAGAGGGAAGTCTTCGCCGAGATAGTAACGCCAGTATTCGCTGTTGAGCGTTCCGATCGGCAGGACTCCGTCAATCATCTGTGCAAGCGCGCGGAAGAAGAGCCGTTTGGCGGCAAGCGTGGTTCCGCTGCGCTCGCGGTCACCCAGCCATGACTCAGCGCGGATCAGCACGGGAATGCCGAGTGCCTTGGCCGCGGTGATGCCGTGCATGGCATTGACATTGGCGTATCCGTGAACCCAGAGCGCATCGAAGGCCGGCCGGTCGCGATCGCCTTTGAGCCGGCGAGCGATGCCGTAGTTCATCGGGGTGATGGGGGTGACCCGGGCGTTGTCCCTGATGACGGGAAGAAACTCATGACGATAGCCTTCCAGCAGAGGCACGTCCCATTTGACGCCCACGCCTCCGAAGCCCGCGTCCTTATACCCTTTGACCGAGAAGTCCGAGCCGAAGAAGACGGTCAGATCAATGTCCGGCTCTTTCGCAATGCGGCGAAGAAGAGGGGCCTGGTACTGGATCGGATGGCTTACAAGATAAGCCAGCCTGATTCTGCCTTTGGTCGTCTCGTGTCGCGAGGCCTGATGGGTCATAGGATTGGTGTTTGATCCTTTGCTTGGAAAGACTAGCGTTGTGTTGCTACGACCAGAAGGGAGGCGAAGCCGAAGAGCGTGGAAAGGCCTCCCGATTTGATAGCGGCCTTCATAAGCGAATTCGGGAGAAAGACGATATCGTCGCTCTGCAGAACCGGGTCGGGATCCTTCCCTTGCAGGACTCGCTTCATATCGAGCCGTACCACGGTGCGGTTGCCCCCGACGGTGCGGATCAGGCGAAGGTCGTTCATCTTACCTTCAAAGCCGGCGCCTCCGACGAGAGCGGACGCCTCCATGAGAGTGAGAGGTGAGTTCTGGATAAGAGGGATCGTCCCGACGTTCTTGAACGATCCCAGCATATAAACGACGCCAGATTTCGCCACGACAATCGTGTCGCCGGCAAAGATGGGAATGTTGCTCTCCTGACTCTTCATGGGGTCGCTGTCGAGTGCGATCACGATCGGTTGTTCGAGGCCGATCCGGTGAATGGTCAACGTACGGCTGGCCTGCGGGGGAAGTCCACCAGCGGCAGTGAGAACGTCCATCAGGCGGCTTTGGCCGACGATCGGGACTACGGTGTGCATCTCACCGGTTACAGTCGCAACCTGGTTGGGTGATTCAGCCAACTGGAGCGTCACCTGCGGATTCCGGTACATTCCGGCCGCGATCAGCTTGTCTGCGATGAGCCTTTCGGCCTGAGGGATGGTAAGGCCCTGAACCTGCAGCCTGCCGATGAGAGGAAGCTGAATGGACCCATCGAGGCTCACGCGTACGACGGGGGCGTAATCCGACGTGGGATAAAGATGTACGGCGATGAGGTCTCCGTGGAAGATATGGAGATCGTGAGCTGCCGGAAAGAGGATCGATGGGTCCGTCGTGAGAGCGACAGGCTCGTTGATCGTGCTCGATTTGGTGAGCGCCGGGCCGTTGAACTGTGCCAGAGCCCCGGACGCGAACATTCCGAGGAGCACGCCGCAGAGGATGCCCGCACGCAGTATCGTGCGAAGGCCGGATCGCCGCATCATGGTTTCACCTCCCCGGAGTCGTCTGTGTCGCGTGAATCTGTTCTGGATTTCCATGTCTGCGCATCGGCTCCAGCGCTGGAGTAGCCGGAATATCCGTAGTAGCCGTAGTAGTCCGGCGAGCTCACATCAACAGCGTTCAACAGAATGCCCTTGATCGGAGCACCGGAGCGGAGTAGAAGGTCGCGGGCGCGGCGAACGATATGCTTGTTCGACTTGCCGTGGCGTATGACGAGAACGACGGCGTCGACATCTCGCGCCAGAATCACGGCATCCGTGACCGACAGCACCGGAGGCGAGTCGATGATGATGTGGGTGTAGATTTCCCCTGCATGATCGAGGAACTGTCGCATCGTCTCCGAGCTCAGCATCTCGGTTGGGAAGGGAGGCGTCGGCCCACCGACCAGGATATCCAGATTGGGTATCTCCGGAACGTTCTGGATCGCCTGCTCCATGGTAGTCGCTCCGGTCAGAAGAGTGGACAGACCGAGCTTCGAGCTTAGTCCGAATCGCTGGTGTACCGTCGCTCTTCTAAGGTCGGCGTCGATCAGGAGAACGCGAGAGCTGCCCTGCGCAAGGATGGTGGCGAGGTTTGTGGAAGCGGTGGTCTTGCCCTCGGAGGGTGTCGCGCTGGTAAGAAGGATGTACTTCGGCGGGTGCCCAGCCGAAGACAGCAACAGCGCGGTACGCAGGGAACGGAAGGCCTCGGCGAACGGAGACTTCGGTTGGGAGAGCGAAATGATGTTGCGCGCGGCGACGCTCTGTCCCGGGATATCTGCGGAGCGCCGGAACCGGGGAATGATAGCCAGCGAGGGCAGTTCGATGATGCTCTCGACCTCGGCGACACTGCGCAGACCAGTGTCCAGACTGTCCAGCAGGAAGGACAGCATGATGCCAGCAACCAGTCCGATGAAGACGTAGGTCAGGACTAAGGTCGACTTCGGTCTGAGGGTGGGAGTTGCCGGCAGGAGAGCGGGATCGACGACATCGATCTCCAGAGACTCAAGGCCGGCTTCGACGCCTGCCGTCCGCAGACGCTGCAACAGACCTTCGTAGAGACTACGGTTCGATTCGAACTCGCGCTGACGAATCGTATACTCCACGAGATCGTCGCGCATCTTGTATGCGTTGTTCTTTTCGGAATCGAGTGCGGCGGCTGTCTCGTCCTCGTTGCTGCGGGCGGCGAGATAGATCTGTTTCGCCTGCAGGACCAGGCGCTGCTGCTCGGTGTTGATCTCTTTGGAGAGCTCTTCGATCTGCGCTCTCTGCGCCTTGGCCTGGGGATGATTTGGCCCCAGGTCGGATTCCATCTGGGCGAGGGCCGCGCGGCCAGTTGCGAGTTGGGCGCGAAGGGTATTCAGCTGCGAGGGAGCCGCGCTCGAGGTAGCTCCATCGAAGGAGCCTTCGATGGTATTCGGATCCATGCCGTTGAGCATGCGATAGTGAGACTCGGCCATGATGCGCGCGATGCGCGACGCGTTCGCTGCGGTAGAGAGCTGATCGAGCGATGTCGTGATCTGGCTGTGGGTCGGATCGAGACCAAGGATGCCCAGGCGCTTCTGCACATCCAGCATCTGTTCCTGCGATGCCTGGACCTGCTGTTTGAGATCGTCCAGCTGGCCCGAGAGCCAGTTGGAGACCCTCTGGCTGGACGAGAAGCGAGTCTCGTAGCTGCGCTGGATATAGGCGGTAATGACCTTGTTGACAATATCGGCGGCCAGCTTGGGGCTCAGCGACTGGTAGCTGATGCGGATGATCTCCGTCTTCTGAACCTGGCTTATCTTCAGTCCTACCAGCAACTGATGAACAATCCTTTGCCGGACACCCGGGTCGTCGAGCGATGCGCGCGGTTTGGGAGCTGGTCCCCCGAGAAAGTCAGGGTTGTTGGCAAGGTCCATCGCGCGCGCAACCGTCAGCATCAGGGAGTCGCTCTGCAGAATGGCGACCTCAGTGAGCATGCGCTGGCCGGAGTCTCCTCCGGTAAGAGACTGAACAGCACTGACCTTGTACTCATTCGAAGAGCCGGAGCGGACCTGAATGCGGCCAAAGGCCTCGTAGATACGAGGCTGCGTTTCGGCAGCATAGATGCCGTAGATCAGGCCCAGCAGGACGAAGGCTAACAGGACTCTCTTGCGTTTCCGCAGGGTAACCAGCGTCTCGGAAAGAGTCGAGTCGGTTACCGCCGTGCTGAATGCGGGGGGAGTAGTCTCAGATGCGCCGCCCGTGGGGGGAGGAGTCTGCGCGCTTTGGGGACCCATTGCGTTTAGTCTACAAGAAACATTGCTAGGGAAAGATAAATAAATAAACGTAACTCTTTCGTATCACCTGAAAAGCCAAGAGTTCAGATATCCTTAAGCCTGGAGGCGAATCTCCCCAAATAACTATGAGCAAATCTATTCCTATCGCTGTGGTCGGTTCTGGATACGTTGGTCTGGTGGCAGCTGTCTGCTTTGCAGAGATGGGCCATCCGGTCATCTGCGTCGATAACGATGAACGTAAGGTCGCTGCCCTCCAGGGAGGCGACACTCTCATCCACGAACACTACCTGCCGGAGCTGCTGGGCCGGTACCGCAACGATCGGGTCCGCTTCACCACTGACCTGGCCGAGGCAACTCGCGAATGCGATGCCATCTTCATTGCCGTGGGTACCCCGCAGAGCGAGAGCGGCGACGCCGATCTCTCCTATGTCGAGGCGGTTGCCTGTGAGATCGCGCGCTCTTTGACCAGCTACAAGGTCATCGTGGAAAAGAGCACGGTTCCCGTTTATACAAATGAATGGATCAGCCGCGCTCTCGAGAGGAACGGCGTGGAACGGCATCTGTTCGATGTTGTCTCCAATCCCGAGTTCCTTCGCGAGGGTACGGCCGTTGCCGACTTCCTCCACCCCGACCGCATCGTCGTCGGTGCCGACAGCGAGCGTGCCGGAAACCTTCTTCGCAACATCTACGCTCCGCTCACCAGCGGGGAGTACTATCAGCGCGCGGATGGTATCCCAGGCATGTGCAGCGCCTCGGCGCCTCCTCCGCTGCTGACCACTTCGACCAAGAGCGCGGAGATCATCAAGCATGCCTCCAACGCTTTTCTGGCGCTGAAGATCTCCTTCATCAACGCCGTATCCAACCTATGCGAGGCGACCAACGCCAACGTCGAGCAGGTCGCACAAGGCATGGGGCTGGATACGCGCATCGGTCCCAAGTTTCTTCGTCCCGGCATTGGCTATGGCGGTTCCTGCTTTCCCAAGGACGTCGCGGCCTTCCGTTCTGTCGCCGATCAGCTTGGCATCGACTTCAACCTGTTGACCGAGGTCGAGAAGATCAACGCTCTGCAGAAGAAGCGTTTCGTCAGCAAGGTGCGCTCCGCGCTCTGGAACCTCCGGGGCAAGAAGCTGGCGGTGCTTGGCCTCGCCTTCAAGGGCGACACTGACGATATCCGCGAATCTCCGGCCATCGAGATTGTTCGCATGCTGGTGAGCGAAGGTTGCAGCATCACGGCCTACGATCCTGCCGCGATCGAGCGCACCCAGCAGGTTCTGCCTGCCAGCAACAATGTGCGTTACGTCGACGATGCCTATGAGGCGGCGAATGATGCGGATGCCCTGCTCATTCTCACCGATTGGCAGGAGTTCGCCGATCTCGATCTGCGCCGCATCAACCAGTCGCTCCGTTATCCCATCGTCATCGATGGACGGAATCTCTATGACCCGGCTGTGATGAACGATCACGGCTTTACCTACCTGAGCGTGGGGCGGCCGCCGGTTCACCCGGTTCGCGATCTGGCAGCTCCCTCGAAGGCATAAGCAAGAGGGATCGTCTCCAGCGACTCAGCAGCGACGCCCGGACGGGTTCATGTGTTCGATCTGAATCCGTCCGGGGCTGCGGACTCGCTTAAGACTCTGCGCAAACGATACAAAGCTAGAAAGGCGGACTATGGCGTCTCAGATTATTCTCGTCACGGGTGCGGCCGGATTCCTCGGCTCTCATCTCTGTGACACTCTGCTGGCCGAAGGCCACACCGTCATCGGTGTCGACAATCTCTCGACCGGCAAGACGGCCAATCTCGATCACCTTTCCTCCGAGTCCCGCTTCCGCTTTCTGGAGCAGGACATCACCCGTGCTTTCGATCCAGGCCACGTGGATTATATCTTCAACTTTGCCTCGCCTGCAAGCCCGGTCGACTACACGCGCCTGGGCATCGAGACACTGCAGGTGGGCTCGGCCGGCACGATCAACACCCTTGATATCGCCCGCAAATACAACGCGGGTTTTCTTCACGCCTCCACCTCGGAATGCTATGGAGATCCCGAGGTGCATCCGCAGGTGGAGACCTACTGGGGCAATGTCAACCCCATCGGGCCGCGATCGGTGTACGACGAAGCGAAGCGATTCTCTGAAGCAGCCATCATGGCCTATCACCGCTATCATGGCGTGAACACGCACATGGTCCGCATCTTCAATACCTATGGCCCCCGGCTGCAGGCCAACGATGGAAGGGTTATCTCAAACTTCATGATCCAGGCGCTGCGCGGCGACCCGTTGACGATCTATGGCGATGGCTCCCAGACGCGTAGCTTCTGCTATGTCTCCGATCTGATCGATGGCATCGTTCGTCTCTCCCGCTCCGACGAGCATCTTCCTGTGAACATCGGAAACCCCGATGAGTGGACGATCCTCGAGTGCGCGAAGGAGATCCTCGCCGTAACCGGATCGCGTTCGGAGATCGTGCGCATGCCTCTGCCGCAGGACGACCCCACGCGCAGGCGTCCGGATATCACCCGCGCCCGCACTCTGCTGGGATGGGAGCCGAAGGTTCCACTGCGCGAAGGGCTGGAGCGTTCACTCGATTACTTCCGCTCCAGCATCGCGGTCACTTCATAAAGATCCGCAAACTTAACGCGGAAGGTGCTGCAGCTTCGGATACCAGGTCAGCTGGAACGAAGCTGTGGTGTTCTGCTGATAGCCGCTCCTGTAGATCGGCGCCTTCCAGCCTTCATACTGCACCCACGACTTCAGTTCAACTTCGTGTCCGAAACGTTTTACCACGCTGACCTTGAACTGGTTCTGCGTCGTGCCCAGAGGAATGAAGTCGCCAGGAGTCTTCTTTCTCATATATTCGAGCTGCACCCACTCGTCTCCGGAGAGATGGTAGGTCAGCCATGCCTGGCCGCCCTTGGCCTCGCGCCCCATCCAGTCGCCCATGATGATGCCCTTGTTGGTGTAGCCCTGTACCTGGACGACCTCCCAGTAATTGAACTGGCCGGCGTGGCTTGGGCCCACGTCAGGATCCATGTTCACCGCTTCCACCCTGAGGTCCATCTTCTTCAGTCTTCCAGGGAACTGCGAGAGGAACAATCCGGTCCGGTAAGAGGCACGGCGCGGCGCGCTGATGGGAGTCACGTCGTCATGCGCGATCGCTTCAGCGTAGAGCGTGGCGTACTTGCGAACGAAGGGAAGCCGGTAGGAGAAGTTGAAGTCACTGTAGCGGGCTCCAGGATCATTTCGCGAGAACTTCTCCGATGGCTTGGTGTCCTGCGTGTCGAAGAAGCCCTTCAGGAAGGTATGCAATGTGACTGGAGCATGCCCCGCTCCTCCGAAGATGATCGTCCTCTGGAAGCCGAACTCGAAGTCCTTCGTTGGCCGGAAGGAGAACATCTCCGAGTGCGCATAGGGGCTGTTCGGCGAGGTGTGGCCCTTCAGGCTGCCATAGAAGAAGTCATAGCGCACTGGTCCCATCACCTTGGAGACAAATGGAATATATAGCGGCTCGACCCGGTTGATGCGGAAGGAGTAGATGTTCTCGGCGTTGTTGGACCATGCCAGCGATCCGCCCATTCCTGGCCCAAGCCACGCATCGTTCTTGCCGCCTGAAATCTCGTGACCCAGCAGATGGAACGACAGCGACGCCTCTACCAGGCGGAACTGGTTCTGCGCTGCGAGCGGCCCCTCCGGAATCGTGTCCTGCGGACGATTGGGAGGAGCATAGGGATAGGCGAAGTCCTGCTTGGCCAGCATGTCGGAGAGCGCGAGGGAGTACCCGGGGCCTGACGGAGAGTGCTGGTATTCGCCGCGGACGTAGAGCGAGAAGCGCCCCAGCTCATTCAAGGTCGAAAATCCGGTGATGTTATTGAAGCCGTTGTCGTAAGGACGGCCGTAGTCGTTCATGATCGTCTGGCCAAGGTGGAAGCTGTCACGCAGCACCGGGCCGCCGATCCCCGTAATCCTCGTATAGACCGAGTGAAGACCATAAACGGCGCCACGGTCGATGTTGCCGGATGGAATCTCGTCTTCGAACTCGCGCAGCAGCTTCGCCAGAGTCTCCTGCGCCTCCTCGTTATTGCTGTCCATGATGTCCGGCTGCGACTTCTGCAGCATGTGAAGCGCGCTGCGCCGGGTCCACGGCCGCATCCCGATGAAGGCCGAATCGAGAAAGCCCATCGAGTACAGCCGCATCATCTGCGGGTAGACCCAGTTATCCATGGGGATATAGGCCGAGCCCAGGGCGTCAGTCTTCGGTTTCTGCGCTTCTTCCGTGTCGTATCGAGGATAGGCCCCTCCAGGGCCGTCAGGAGGAGGCTGTGGGGTGGAAGGAGCCGTCGTCGGTGGCGCCTGCGATGGCTGAGTACCAGCAGGAGGAGCCGTCTTCTGCCGGTCGGGATCGTAGGGTGGAAGCGCTGGAATCTGCTGCGCCGCCGGAGGTTGTGCGGCGGTCGTCGTTGGGGAGGGGGAGGTCTGGGCGAATCCTGCAGAGATCGTTCCTGCGAACAGACCGAAGACAAAAAGAAAAGGTCGAATCTGCAATTGCACCTCAAGTGGCCCGAAGGCTCGCCTGTCCCAAGTGTAATTGCCCGCCGGGGACCGAGCCGATTCTGTAAATAGACTATGTACGCTTGGATGCGGTCTGCTTATGAAAAAGCCGCTTGCGCGCCGTCTTATCAGCCTGATCGAACCAGGTTCGGTCGCAAATCCTGCGATCCAGAAGAAACTCCTTCAGATGCTCCAGCGGATCATCATGGCCGCCGCGCGCGCTCTCTGGATTCCAGCCTACCGACTCGATCAGCACCGGGCCATCGCCTCCGCGAGTCCTGCCGAGCGACTCTTGCGTGACCCGGTAGAGTGCGACCGCATCGCATGCGTCAACGGGAATTCCCGGAACGCCCACGGCCCGAGCGACCACGTAGGCGGCCGAACGTTGCGCCTCCTTCTTTCGCGAGCCCTTGCGGGCAAGTACGACGAACAGGATAGGCAGTTCGAGCTTCGCCGCCGGAGCAAGAACTCTGCGCCATGCGGCACGCGTCATCTCTTCCTTGTAGGCATAAGCCACAACGATGCCCTGACGCCTCTGCGCCTTCAAGGCAAGCGCCGCTCCCACTGCAAGACGCAGCCGCTCTTCTTCATCCGCGGCGGATCGCAGGATCCTGTTCGCTCCAGCCCCCACCAGCACCTTTTCGTGGTCTGCCTTCGCGCGCGAAAGTCCACGCAGAAGGGAAGCGGCATCTCCGCCAAGAAGCAGCCCCAGGCCTGCCGCGGGCTTCGGATCGCTGACCAGGTCGTCCTGTCCCAGGTCGATCGTCGTGCTTACCCGCACAGCCTCCTGTCCTCGAATCGTGGCGATGCGCCTGGCTCCCTTGAGCCCCGCCTGTCGTGCCGTGGCCTCGTCGAGCAGTCTTGCTTCCAGCATCTTCGTATACATCTGCCGCAGCTTTGCATTTGGCACCAGCGGATTCTCGCCGGTCTCCCCCACAGTCTTTGCCGTCATCGTTCTCCCGATCTCCTCGCTATACACCGAGAGGGTCCCTTGGGGAACCCTCTCGGCTCAAACCACCGCAAGTAAATTATGCCTTAGCCGGATCGATCGCTTCAGTATCCAGCCCGAGCTCGGCCAGTGCCTTCTGCGCCGTCTTCGGCTTGACCTTGCCATCGCGCGCCAGCCTCGACAGCGCCGCGCCCGCAATCGCTTCGGCGCTCACCTCGAAGTGCCGCCGCAGATGCTCGCGATTATCGCTGCGTCCGAAGCCATCCGTTCCCAGCGCCACCAGACGCGTCGGCAGCCATGGAGAAAGCATATCCGGCACCGACTTCATGTAATCGCTTGCCGCGATAATCGGTCCCTTCGTGCCCTCGAGCGTCGTCTCCAGATAGCTCTTCTTCAACGCCTCGGCAGGATGCAGACGGTTCCACCGCTCCACTGCAAGAGCGTCGCGACGAAGCTCCGTGTAGCTGGTCACGCTCCACACGTCGGTCTGCACGTTGTACTTGGTCGCCAGAATCTCCTGCGCCCGCAGCACCTCGTTCAGGATCGGTCCCGATCCAAAGAGCTGTGCCACGGCCTCGCCCTTCGGGGCTGGACGGTACTTGTACAACCCGCGCAGAATGCCCTCGGTAACGCCCTCGGGCATCGGGGGCATGGCATAGTCTTCGTTGTACATGGTCAGGTAGTAGAAGACGTCTTCTCCGTTCTCGTACATGCGCCGCAGGCCATCCTGAATAATGACGGCCAGCTCGTAGACGTAAGCCGAATCGTATGTCAGGCAGGTCGGCACCGTGCTCGACAGCACAATGCTGTGGCCGTCCTGATGCTGCAATCCCTCGCCAAGCATCGTCGTGCGGCCCGCAGTTCCACCCATCAGGAACCCCTTGCCGCGCGAGTCCGCAAACGCCCACGCCATGTCGCCGATGCGCTGGAAGCCAAACATCGAGTAGTACATGTAGAAGGGAACCATCGGCAGGTTGTAGTTCGCATACGCCGTACCAGCAGCCGTGAACGAAGCCATCGAGCCCGCCTCGGTGATGCCCTCCTCGAGGATCTGGCCATTCTTCTCCTCGCGGTAGCTCAGCAGCATGTCCGAATCATGCGGAACATACTTCTGCCCCTCGGGAGCATAGATTCCCACCTGCTTGATCACCGACTCGAGACCGAATGTACGGCCCTCGTCCGGCACAATCGGCACCACCAGCTTGCCGAACCCGGGATCCTTCAGCAGATGCCGCAGAAGACTCACGAAGCCCATCGTCGTCGATACAGCACGGTTGCTCGATCCGCTCGTCCACTCCTTCAGCGTCTCAAGCGCCGGTGCCTTGAACTCGATCTTCGCAACCTCCCGCTTGGGCAGGTATCCGCCCAGGGTCTGGCGGCGCTCATGCAGGTACTTGATCTCCGGAGCCGACTCCTCCGGACGGAAGAACGCGCCTTCCTTCGCGGCCGCCTCCGTCACCGGGATATCGAAGCGCTGGATGAAATACTTCAACGACTCATCGGTCAGCTTCTTCTCCTGGTGCGAGGCATTGCGCGCCTCAGTCGAACCCAGACCGTAGCCCTTGACCGTCTTTGCCAGAATGACCGTCGGGCCGCCCTTGTGCTCCAGGGCTCGCTTATAGGCGTTGTAGATCTTCCCCGGGTCGTGCCCGCCGCGATGCAGACGAGCCAGATCCTCATCCGTCTTGTCTTCGACCAGCTTCAGCAGCTCCGGATACTTCCCGAAGAACTCCTTGCGCAGATAAGCTCCACCCTTCGCCTTGAAGGCCTGGTAGTCACCATCGACGCACTCTTCCATTCGCTTCAGCAGCAGTCCCTGGTGGTCGCGCTCGAACAGCTCATCCCAATCCGAGCCCCACACCACCTTGATCACATTCCATCCCGCGCCGCGGAACATGCCCTCCAGCTCGTCGATGATGCGCTTGTTGCCGCGCACCGGGCCGTCGAGCCGCTGCAGGTTGCAGTTCACCACAAAGATCAGGTTGTCCAGCTTCTCGCGCGCGCCCAGCGAGATCGCGCCCAGTGTATCCACCTCATCCGTCTCGCCGTCGCCGACGAACGCCCACACCTTGCGGTCGCTCTTCTCAATCAGGCCGCGATTCTCCAGATAGCGCATGAACCGTGCCTGGTAGATCGCATTCAGCGGCCCGATGCCCATCGACACCGTGGGAAACTTCCAGAAGTCCGGCATCAGCCATGGGTGCGGATAGCTCGAAAGTCCCGGCTCGCCGCGCAGCTCGTGGCGGAAGTTCTTCAGACGCTTCTCGTCAAGGCGGCCTTCGACGAAGGCCCGCGCATAGACGCCCGGAGAGGCATGTCCCTGGAAGTAGACGAAGTCGCCGGGCAGGTCGCTCGCGCCCGCGGCACTCTGGTACTTCGCATGGAAGAAGTGGTTGAACCCCACCTCCAGCAGCGTCGCCAGTGACGAGTACGTCGAGATGTGGCCACCGATGCCGGGGTCCTTCTTGTTCTGCGCGTGCACCATCGCCATCGCGTTCCAGCGGATCAGCGCCTCGATCCTGCGCTCGAGGTGTCGGTCGCCGGGATAGGGAACCTCATCGTGCTTCGGAATGGTGTTCAGGTAGGGAGTCGTCAGCTCGCTCGCCACCGGAACTCCGGCTTCGCGGGCCCGCGTGCGCAAAATCTCCAGCAGCTCGGCGCTCTGTTCCCAGTCATTTGCCACCACTTCATCGAAGGCTTCAATCCACTCTGAAACCTCGGCGGCAAAATCAACCTGTGCGGGCGTCTCCAGCTTCGTTGTCATAAGCGGTCCTTATCTCCCTATTCCTCCACGAACATACTTTGGGTGGAGAAGACTAACCATATCTAAGATAATCGCCAAAGCCCACAGTCGTCACCCACGGGGAAAATTCCCGTGCGAAAACCGGATTATCCCTCACTTCGGCCATCTGCTCTGAGCCGTCACAAAACCTCGATTGCGAGGCTGGCAAAAGCCTGAAGTTACGGGGTAAGCCGGCGCTTCGCTGATTCAGTCACAAGGGTCGGTTCAGAGGAGCCTTCTTTCAGCGAAGTGCCGGTTTGCTGCCTGGAACGCGCAAGCTGGAGATACCAGAAGAGGCGATTCGCGGCATCTTCCGGCGATAGACCACCGTTCCTGATATTCGAAAGACAATTGCGATCGGCGTCTGTACGGTTCGGGTGAGGAGACCATGTCAGATACGCGCCCATGCTGTCCGGGGAGGAGAGTCCCGGCCGCTCACCGATCAGGATCAGGCTGCAACTCGCTCCAAGACCAGAACCAATCGCATCGGAGATACCGACCCTACCCTGTTGGACGAGCGTGAGAGGAGCGATGGTCCAGGCATCCGCGAGGAGCTTAGGGAGCAGATGGGCGAGCACGGGGATGGCGTTCCGCTCAATGGCCAAAGCTGAGAGTCCGTCGGCGATGGTGATGGCCAACTCGCAGGAGGCCGGGCGAAGCAACGCGGCAGAGTCGGGGTGGAGGGTACGGCCGAGGTTCGGCTGGCGAAGATAAGCGGTGCGATCGGGTGCGTTGCTTCTCACCTGGATCACCGCAATGGAGGCTTGACCAAGGTTGGGAAGCTCGTTGACAAGACGCTGCGTAAATGAGGGCAGATGAAGCGCGGCATGGACAGCATCCCGTGCCTGAGCATGGGCAAGCTCGAAGTTGAGCACCTCTTCCGTGGCAATACTGTTGCCTGTCGTTGGCAGGGAGACGCGGGCGGGAGTCAGGTCGCGCAGACTTGGACGAGAGGTTTTGACGAGGCGTGACATCGCGTTCGCTACTGTCCTGTGAGCAGGTGCGGTTGAAGGGGCTCTGAGAGTTGGTGAGGCATATCGCTTGCGAGCCATGCTTCGAACTCGGGCGATGGGCGAAGGCCAAGCGTGGAGCGAAGGTAAAGGGCATCGTGAAAGGAGGTGCTCTGATACTGAAGCATGATGTCGTCGGCTCCGGGAACGCCCATGATGTAGTTCACGCCCGCCGCACCCAGAAGGGTCAGCAGCGAATCCATGTCGTCCTGATCGGCCTCTGCATGATTGGTGTAGCAGACATCGCAGCCCATCGGCAGGCCAAGAAGTTTCCCGCAGAAATGATCTTCGAGCCCGGCTCGCAGGATCTGCTTGCCATCGTAAAGGTACTCAGGACCGATAAAGCCGACCACCGTGTTGACCAGCATGGGGTCGAAGTGGCGAGCAACCGCATAGGCGCGAGCCTCGCAGGTCTGCTGATCGACGCCGTGATGAGCATTCGCCGAAAGCGCGCTGCCCTGACCGGTTTCGAAGTACATGACGTTCTGACCAATGTCACCGCGGCGAAGTTCGGATGCAGCCTGGTTCGCCTCAGTAAGCAAAGCCAGATTGATACCAAAGGAGGTGTTGGCTCGCTCCGTTCCGGCGATGGACTGGAAGACAAGATCCACGGGCGCACCTTGTTCAAGCGCCGCAAGCTGAGTGGTGACGTGAGCGAGAACGCAGCTCTGAGTCGGGATAGAGTATCGCTGTCGGATCGAGTCGATCAGCCGAAGAAGTTTTATCGTGCTGGCGACGTTATCGGCGGCAGGATTGATTCCTATTACAGCGTCGCCCGACCCTAGAAGCAGGCCGTCCACAATCGCAGCCGCGATACCAAGTGGATCGTCTGTAGGGTGATTGGGCTGCAGCCGGGTGGAAAGGCGGCCCTGCATGCCTACCGTCGTGCGAAAGCGTGTGATGACACGGATCTTGCGAGAGACGGCGATAAGATCCTGCACGCGCATGAGCTTGCAAACCGCCGCTGCCATCTCGGGCATCAGGCCCGCGGAGAGAGAGGTCAGGAACTCCGGGGTAGCCTCGTCGGAGAGTAACAGGTTGCGGAACTCGCCTACGGTGAGATTCGCAACGGGGGCAAAAGCGGCTGCATTCTTCGTATCGAAGATCAGACGAGTGACCTCATCCTCTTCGTAAGGGATGATGGGCTCTTCCAGAAACGCGGCGAGAGGAAGATCCGCAAGGGTCATCCGTGCGGCAACCCGCTCTACAGAGCTGCGCGCGCTGATGCCCGCGAGCTCGTCTCCGGAGCGGGCAGGAGAGGCCTTCGCCAGCAGGTCTTTGAGGCCGTCAAAGTTATAGGTGACACCGTCGATGCTGTGACGGAGAAGCATGGAGATTCTCTCCGGGGTGCTGCTGAACGGAGTCTATCAACGAAACTTTTCCTCTACGTTGAATAATCCGCATTGATTCGCACGTACTGCTCGGTCAGATCGCAGGTCACGAACCTGCATTCTCCGGTGCCCCGGCCCAGGTCCAGGGTGATGGTGTAATCCCTCTGTTGCATTACGGCGTGCGCGCGGGCCTCGTCGAATCCGGCCGCCCGCATCCCGCCCTCGTACACCGGCTCCTCGCCAATCCGTATCGTCACCTTCGCCGGATTAAACTCCACGCCCGAGTATCCGGCGGCTGCCATCAGGCGCCCCCAGTTCGGGTCCGCGCTCGACCATGCCGTCTTGCACAGAGGTGAATGCGCAATCGACTTTGCCACCTGCTTTGCATCCGCTTCGCTGAGCGCTCCTTTGATGTGCAGCGTCACCACGTGGGTTACGCCCTCGCCGTCGTCGACGATGGCATAGGCCAGCTGCTCGCACACCCTGGCCAGAGCATCGGCAAAGCTTGCTCGCGAGCGGTCGTTCAGCTTCACGCCGCTCGCCCCACTGGCTAGCAGAAGCACGGTGTCGTTCGTCGAGGTGTCCCCATCGATCGAGATCGAGTTGAAGCTCTTGTCTACTGCCGGCGGCAGCAACTCACGCAGCTGCGCGCTCTCCGCCGCGATATCGGTGAACAGATAAACCAGCATCGTCGCATGCGGAGCCACCGGCGCTCCCAGCCGCGGATGGATCATCCCCGCGCCCTTTGCCGCCCCGAAGATCCGCGCTTCCACTCCATCGACCACAAAGGTCGCCTGAACCGTCTTCATGTGGGTGTCGGTGGTCATGATGGCCCGCGCAAAAATCTCGGCATGCTCCGCCGTCGAGCCCAGAGCCGCCTTCAGCCCGGGCAGCGCCGCTACGACCTTGTCCGCCGGAAACGGAACCCCGATGATGCCGGTCGAGGAAGGGAAGACCTCGTCGAAGACGCACCCGAAGGTCTCTGCTGCAGCTACGCAGGTCCTATCGCAGGCGTCGATCCCAGCCTGCCCGGTGGCGCAGTTGGCGTTCCCGGCGTTCACCAGCACCAGGCTCACCCGTCCTCCGGTCGTGCCCATATGCTTGCGCCCCACAGTTACGGGAGCAGCCACAACCTGATTGGAGGTAAACATTACCGCCGCCTGAGCTCCCGCCGGGACTCGTGTAACGGCTAAATCCAGGTTTCCACTTGCTTTAATGCCAGCCTTGACCGCGCCCCACTCAAATCCACGGGGCAAGCTCCCACTCAACTCCGTCGTGCTTTCCATAAACCTACTTTATCAATCCTGGAGGAGGTCACCCCCTCCCCCCTACCTATTTGAGGCAAAGTCTTCCAAACATGAGGCTTAGGCTTGGACCTCCTGCTGTTTTGGTGTAGCGAAAAACCCCGGATGACCGGGGCTTTTGTTTGACTGCTCTCTTTAATTCTAGCAACTGGACAGGAACTAATAGGCAGCGAGGATGTCTTTTGGTTTGTGTTTGTTAGGGGGCATTGGCACTTGACAAAGGAGAAGACCGAAGCATTGGCGGTAGAGAAGCGGATTTCTCCGCTCCGCAGGACGGTTAACCCGTCCTGCTTCGGTCGGGATGACACATTTGTGATGGGAGTTTCAGACTCACCGCACTAGAAAGAGACCGGAATCGTCCTGCCCTCCGCGCTGCTCTCCCGCGCCAGCTCCAGCAGCCGGATAACCCGGTAGCCGTCCTCCGATTTGACCTCCAGCGGGGAGACGCCAAGGATTGCATCGCGGACATTCGCGT
>Ga0193743_1000945_pt1 | contig 22276 bp, 15 predicted proteins | sample L2c2metaG_FD_143038 | JGI IMG/M metagenome (GOLD analysis project Ga0193743, IMG submission 143038) | Soil microbial communities from a riparian zone of the East river system, Colorado, United States - L2c2 | ecosystem: Environmental > Terrestrial > Soil > Riparian zone | place: USA: East River... | reverse complement strand
TCCTCCAACTCCTTCACCGCGCCGGGATAGGTGCAATCGTAGTGGGGATAGTCGGCGCCCCAGAACACGCAGCCTTCGAGGCCCATTTCGCCGAGCCGCGGCAGGCGGTGCGCCTCGTCCGATTCGATCGAGATGAAGCACCGCTCGCGGAACAGTTCGGTCGGTCGGCGTTTTAGCCACGGCACGTGATGGCGCATCGAGTCGAAATGGCCGTCCAGCCGGTCGAGCCAGTATTCCAGCCAGCCCAGGCCCGATTCGAGGAAGGCGACGCGCAGGCCCGGATGCCGCTCGAGCACGCCGCCGGCCACGATATCGAGACAGGCCGCCATCTGCTCGAAGGGATGGCAGATCATGTGGCTGAAGAAGAGGTTGTCGTAGCGGCCGGTGGCGAAGCTCGGCATCAGCGCGCCGAAGCTGCCATGCACCGCGGCGAACAGGCCGTTGCCGGCGACGGCCTGCCAGAACGGCGCCAGCGCGTCGTCGTACAGCGCGAGGCCCTTGTAGCGCTCGGGGCGAAAGCAGACGCCCTTCAGCCCGAGCCGGGCGATGTGCCCGGCCTCGCGCGCGGCCGCTTCGGGATCCTGCAGCGGAACGATTCCCACGGCGGAAAGCTTGCCGCGGCCGTCGCGACACATGTCGGCGATCCATTCGTTGTAGCCATGGCAGGTCGCGGCCGCGACCGCCGGGTCCTCGATGTCGCCGGCCAGAAGATGGAGCGAGGGGAAGAGCAGGGAGCGTTCGATGCCTTCCTCCTGCAGCACCGTGGCGCGGGCGCCGCCGTCGTAGGAGCCGGGCAGAATGTCGTCCCAGGTCGGCACGTTGTTGGGATCGTCCATGCCCCACGGGACGCAGGCCGCCGCGGGCCGGAGGTTGCGCCGCATCGCGCCGTTGATCGACACCCAGTCGCGCCCGTCCGCATCGCGCTCGACCCGGATCGTCTCCGCGCGATAGCGCTTCTCGACATAATCGTTCCAGACGGCGGGCGGCTCGCAGATGTGCCCATCCGCGTCGATGACGCGGTTTGTCATTTGTTTCCTCCCTGATCTCTTGCGAGACTTCGCGCGCCATCGCCCCGATGCAAGGAAAAAACCGCCCGTGAGCCGCAAGCCGATCCGGATCGCCGTCCTGCACTTCTCCCACGAGACCGTGACGTTCCTGAAGAACGACACCACGCTCGCCGATTTCATCTATCCGGGATCGCCGGCCAAGGGCGAAGCGCTGCTCGCCCACGACCGCAAATCCTACATGGGCGGCTTCGTGAAGATGGCGCGCGAGTTCGACGAGGTCGAGCTGGTCGGCATCGAATCGCCGCTGTGGCCCAAGACCGGCACGGGGTCGGGCTGGATCACCGAGGAAGCCTACGAGACCTTCGCCGGCAGGATGATCTCGGAGATCGAGGCCCAGGGAAAATTCGACGGTGTCTATCTCTGCCTGCACGGCGCCATGGGCGTGCGCGGCGTGCCGCGGCCCGAGGCGGAGCTGGCCCGGCGCGTGCGTGCCGTCGTCGGACCGGCGGCGTTCCTTGCTGCGACTTTCGATCCGCATGGCAACGAGGACGAAGAATTCCTGCGCCATGCCGACCTGGCCTTCACGGTCAAATACTTCCCGCACTACGACGGCTATCTGCAGGGCGAGCGTGCCGCGCGGACCTTGGTGCGGGCGATCCGCGGCGACTACAAACCCACTCACGTAACGATAAGGGTGCCGATAATCTCGCCGGGTGCCGTGCAGTGGACCGGCGCCTCGCCGTGGATGGACCTGGTGCAGCGCGCGCTCACCTGGGAGGCGCGCGAGCCCGACAGCTATGTGAACTTCTTCTTCGGCTTTCCCTTCGCCGATGTTCCCGACGTCGGGATGACGTTCCAAGTGATCACCAATGGCGACCCTGAGCTCGCCCGCAAGATCGCCGACGACATGGCTCACGCGGCCTGGCGCCGGCGCGAGGCGCTGCTGACCTCGACCAAGGTCCACACCATCCCCGACGGCGTCGCCCTGGCAAAGCAGGCCGTGGAACGAGGCGACGTGCCGGTGGTGCTGGCCGATCACAGCGACCGGTCCGGCTCGGCGACGTGGCTCCTGAAGGAGATCATCGCGCAGGATCTTTCCGATGTGCTGATCGCCACGGTCGCCGACGCCAAGGCGAGCGATGCGCTCAAGGCCAAAGGCGTGAAGGCGGGCGATCCGTTCGACATGGAGGTGGGTGGCCTGGTCGATGAATCGGCGGGGCGGCCGGTCCGCATCCAGGGCACGGTGCTGAACGCGGTCGAGGGCTATGGCCAGCTCTGGGTCGTGGTGAAATTCGGCCGCGGCAATGTGCTGGTGATCAGCCGCTACCTGGTGCAGGTCATGGAGCCGTTGCCGCTCAACGCGCTGGGCTTCGACGTTGCCAGCTTCAAGGCGATCGCCATCAAGTCGCGCGTCCATTTCCGCCGCGGCTTCGACGACAGCGGCTTCGCCAAGACCATCCTCCTGGTCGAACCGGTCGAGCCGTTTCTCGGTACGGTGCGGCTCGACGGGCTGCCGTACCAGAATGTCGATCTGAAGATGTTCTATCCCTACGGCGAGCCCAGGTTTCCCTAGAAGCCTGAGCGCGTCGGCGCCACGACGATGTCCCGGATGCAGATCGTGGGCGGCAGCTTCCAGCAATAGAGCACGATCTCGGCCAGCTCCTCGGCTGTCAGAAAATCGGGATTGCCCAGCAGGCGGCAATACTCCTCGAAGCTGATGCCCATGCCCTTGTGGATGTTGGTCTTGATATAGGCCGGCGCGACGTTGATCACCCGCACCCCTTGCATGCCGACCGCCTCGCGCAGCGATTCGCCGGCGGCGCGGACGCCGTACTTGGAGGCGGTGTAGCCCACCGCCACCGGGCTGGTCTTGCGATCGCTGACCGAGCTGATGTTGATGATCGTGCCCGACTTGGCGGCCTGCATGTCGCCGATCACGACCTTGGTGGCGTTCAAAGTACCCTTCAGGTTGACATCGATCTCGTGGCTGAAAGCCTCCGGCTCGACGTCGGTGAAGGCGCGCGCATCGGCCATGCCGGCACTGTTGATCAGGCAGGCGGTCTTGCCGAATTTCTGTTCGGCGCCGCGGATGGCGCGCTCCAGCGCGGCGTAGTCGGCGACGTCGGCCGCGGCGTATTCCGTGCGGTCGGCCGGCAGCCCGTCCACCGGCTTCATGTGCCGCGCGATCAGCAGCAGCGCATTGCCCTCCTTGGCGAAGGCGCGGGCCAGGGCGAGGCCGATGCCGGAGCTTGCTCCGGTGATGACGACGAGAGGTCCGGGCAAAGAATCGCTCCTGCTAGCTCTTGTTGGCGATGGCGGCTTGCATGAGCGCGATCCCCTCGGGTGTGTCCCAGTCGGCATCGCCCTCGATCCGGCCGAGCTCCCGGCCGGCGGGATCGACCAGGATCGATGTCGGCAGCAGCGAGACGTCGAGCACCGACATCGCCTTGCGGCCCTTGTCGTAATAGACGCCGAGGTTGGTGAGGTCTTGCTTCTTGTAGAAGGGCGCGACCTTGGCCTTGGATGGTCCGTCGAGCGAGATCGGCAGCACGACGAACTTGTCCCGGGGCAAGGCTGCCTGCAGCCGGTCGAGGCTCGGCATCTCCTTCACGCAGGGTGCACACCAAGTCGCCCACAGGTTGATCAGCCGCGCCTTGCCCGTGAGGTTGGCGAGCCGCAGCGGCTTGTCGTCGGCGTCGAGGAATTCGAGATCGGGCATGGGCTTGGGTGGGCGCGCGGGCTTGAAGCGCGCCATGGCGCCCGTGACCAGGCTCTTCGGGATCTCGGCCCACGCCGCAGCGGGCAGGGCGATGGCCGCTGCCGCGCCGGCCAGAACGACCCGCCGGCCGGGGAGGAAATCTCGGTCGGGATATGCCATAAGCCGCGTTCCTAAAGGATCAATGGCTCATATTCATGGCACGGAAGAACACGACTGCGCGAGTGGCGAAGAGCCGCTCCAACACGATGTGGGGCGGCCGCTACAAGCTCGGCCCGGCGGAAATCATGGAGAAGATCAACGCCTCCATCGGTTTCGACCGCCGGCTCTACGCGCAGGACATCGCGGGCTCGCTGGCCCACAGCGACATGCTGGTCGCCCAGGGCATCCTGACGGCCAAGGACGGGCGCGCCATCAGGCGCGGGCTGATCAAGGTACGCGAGGAGATCGAGTCCGGGCGCTTCAAGTTCTCGACCAAGCTCGAGGACATCCATTTCAACGTCGAGGCGCGGCTGACCGCGCTGATCGGCCCGGCCGGCGGCCGGCTGCACACCGCGCGTTCGCGCAACGACCAGATCGCCCTCGACGTCAGGCTGTGGGTGCGCGACACGATCGACCGGCTGGAGCCGATGCTGCGCGACCTCCAGGCGGCCCTGATCGACCGCGCCGAGGAATATGCCGCGACCATCATGCCGGGCTTCACCCATCTGCAGACGGCGCAGCCCATCACCTTCGGCCATCATCTGCTGGCCTATGTAGAAATGTTCGGCCGCGACCGCAGCCGCCTTGCCGATTGCCGCGCACGCCTCAACGAATCGCCGCTCGGCGCCGCGGCGCTTGCCGGCTCTCCGCATCCGATCGACCCGCGCCGGACGGCGAAGGCGCTGGGCTTCGCCGGCCCGATGGCCAATTCGCTCGACGCGGTATCGGACCGCGACTACGTCGTGGAATTCATCGCCGCTGCCTCGCTGACGGCGGTACACCTGTCGCGCATTTCAGAGGAGATCGTGATCTGGTGCAGCGCGCCGTTCCGTTTCATCGCGCTGTCCGACGCCTTCACCACCGGCAGCTCGATCATGCCGCAGAAGCGCAATCCCGACGCCGCCGAGCTGACGCGCGCCAAGGTCGGCCGCATCGTCGGCGCCTTCGTGGCGCTCTGCACCATCCTGAAGGGCCTGCCGCTCACCTACGGCAAGGATATGCAGGAGGACAAGGAGCCGCTGTTCGATGCGGCCGACTCCCTGGAGCTCGGCATAGCGGCGATGACGGGCATGGTGCGCGACCTGAAAGCCAATCCCGAGCGCATGCGCGCCGTGGCATCGGCGGACTATTCGGTCGCCACCGATCTTGCCGACTGGCTGGTCCGCAAGGTCGGCCGGCCGTTCCGCGAGGCCCATCACGTCACCGGCCGGCTGGTCGGCATCGCCGCCGACAAGGGCGTCGATCTCGACAAGCTGTCGCTGGCCGAGATGCAGGCGGTCGAGCCGCGCATCGACCGCAGTGTCTACCGCGTGCTGACGGTCGAAGCGTCGGTGGCGGCGCGCAAGAGCCTCGGCGGCACCGCGCCGGCCAATGTCGCGCGCGCCGTTAAAGAAGCGCGCCGTCGCTTCCTGGGACGCAGCCGATGAGCTTCTTTACCTACAAGAACGGCGAGATGCATGCCGAGAGCGTAGCGCTTGCTGCCATCGCCACCCAGGTCGGCACGCCTTTCTATTGCTACTCGGCGGGCGCTTTGCGCGCGGCGTGGCGCGAGTTTGCCGACGGCATCAAGGGCATGAACGCCAGTGTCTGCTACGCCATGAAGGCCAACAGCAACCTCGCGGTCATCCGCCTGTTCGGCGAGCTGGGCGCGGGTGTCGATATCGTCTCGGTGGGTGAGATGCACCGCGCGCTGGCAGCCGGCATCCCGGCCAAGCGCATCATCTACTCCGGCGTCGGCAAGAAGGCCTCGGAGTTGATGGCGGCACTGCAGGCCGGCGTCGGCCAGATCAATGTCGAGAGCTCGGCCGAGCTCGAAACCTTGAACGCCGTTGCCGCCCAGCTGGGCGGTAAGGCCGACATCACCATCCGGGTCAATCCCGACGTCGATGCCGGCACGCACGCCAAGATCACGACCGGCCGCAAGGAGAACAAGTTCGGCATCGACATCGATCTCGCCCGCGAGGCCTTTGCGCTGGCGGGCCGCCTGCCCAACCTCCGGGTGGTGGGCGTGGCCATGCATATCGGCTCGCAGCTCACCTCGCTCGTACCCTATCGCAGCGCCATCGTGCGGGTGCGCGAGCTGATCGGCCAGCTGCGCGCCGACGGCCACACGATCGACCGCTTCGATATCGGTGGCGGCCTGGGGATTGTTTATTCCGACGAGCAGCCGCCCTCGATCGCCGATTTCATGGCCGTCGTCGCCAAGGAAACCGCAGGCCTGGGCTGTGAGCTCACCTTCGAGCCCGGCCGGCGCCTGGGCGGGGAAGCGGGCGTGCTCGTGAGCGAGGTCATCCTGGTGAAGCCCGGTGTTTCCAAGACTTTTGTCATTGTTGATGCCGCCATGAATGACCTTATACGGCCGACCTTGTACGAAGCGTGGCATGACATCCTGCCGGTTCGTGAGCGCCAAGATAACGCCACGATCCACTGTGACATTGTCGGGCCGATCTGCGAATCAGGTGACTATCTGGCACAGAACCGTGATCTAGGTCCGCTGGCTGCCGGAGACCTCATCATGATACGCTCAGCGGGTGCCTATGGGGCTGTCATGGCTTCGACCTACAACAGCCGCCCCCTGGCGCCGGAAGTGATGGTCGATGGCACGCGATTTGCGGTCACCCGACCAAGGCCGACGATCGATGAGAGATCTCCGCCGAGCGGTTTCCGCCCTGGATGGAGCCAATAAAGCCGTAGCGTCAAAGAGTTAGTTGCCAAGAGTCAGTTGAAAGGAAGGCGATGGACGCCAGCCAGACCACCGAGATCCAGGCGCCCGGGTTAGGCCGCAAGATCGGTTTGGCGTGGGCGGCGTTGGCCTGGGAAGGCCTCTGGCCGCGTCTGGTGCCACTGCTGGCTTTCGTGGCCCTGTTTATCGCTGCGGCCCATCTCGACCTTTTCGCCGGCCTCGATCCTTGGGTTCATACCGGTGTGCTGGCTGTGCTGGCGCTCGCCTTCGGTGCGCTCGGCTGGTGGCGCCTGCGCGATTTTGCCTGGCCCACGCACGAAGCCGCGATCCGCCGGCTCGAACTCGACAGCGGCGTGCCGCACCGGCCGCTGGTTGCCGTGCAGGATCGCCTGGCCGCGGGCGAGAACGATTCGATGGCGGCCGCCCTCTGGGAGGCCCATCGCCGCCGCGAGGCGGCGCGGCTGGCCGGGCTCTCCAACAAGCCCGCGCGTCCTGGCCTCGCCGCCCTCGACACCTGGGCGTTCCGTTTTGTGCCGATCCTGGCCCTGGTCGTGGCGCTCGCCATCGCCGGCGGCTGGCGCAACGACCGCATGGCTGCCGCCTTCACGCCGGCTTTCCCGCCGCCGCCGCCGGTGGTCGCCAATCTGTGGATCGCGCCGCCCGCCTATACCGGCAAGCCGCCGATCTATCTCGACATGGCCGAGCACGACAAATTGCTGCGCGTGCCGGTCGGCAGCAAGCTCGCGGGCTTCGTCGACGACGTACGCGGCCGTAAGCCGCCGCAACTGGTGATCGACAGCAAGGGCACCGAGTTCGCCACCGTCGGCAAGGGCAAGTACCAGATCGAGCAGGTTATCACCGAGGGCACGGACATCACCCTGCAGGCGCGCGGCGACGAGCAGGCGCGCTGGAAGATGCATGTCATTCCCGACCTGGCGCCGACCATCGAGTTCGCCAAGCCGATCGGCGTCGACAAGTGGTCGACCAAGATCGACTACATCGCCGGCGACGATTTCGGCGTGACCGGCGTGCAGCTGCAGATCCGTCTGCATGGCAGCGTGCTGGGCGACGACATGCTGAGCGACGACGAGGAGCCCGAGGTCCTGCGCATCGACCTGCCGGTCGCCGGCAACGCCAAGAAGGTCGCCGATACCTTCGTGCGCGACCTCACCAGCCATCCCTGGGCCGGCCTCAAGGTCACGGTGATGCTGTTCGCGTCGGATGCGCTGGGCCAGAAGGGCCGCAGCTCGGTCGAGACCTTCCTGCTGCCCGAGCGCGTCTTCAACGACCCGACGGCGCGCGCGCTGATCGTGCTGCGCAAGGCGCTGACGCGCGATCCCAAGGCCTTCCGGCTCGACGTTGCCGACGGCATGCGCCTGATCCATGCCAAGCCGGAGAGCTACCGCAACGACGGGGTGGTGCAGCTCGGCCTGCGCATCGGCGCGGCACGCCTGGCGCAGAACGGCGACAAGCCCACCATCTCCGACACCCAAAAGCTCCTGTGGGATCTCGCCATGCGCCTGGAGAGCGGCGCCACGTCGGACGCCGAACGGGCGCTCGAGCAGGCGCGCCAGGAGCTGCGCGACGCCATGCAGCGCCAGGCCGGCGACGAGGAGATCGAGCGCCTGATCCAGCAGCTCTACAGCGCCATGGACCGCTGGCAGAAGGAACTGGCCGAGAAGATGAAGGATCCGGAAGAACGCCGCCGCATGATGGAGCAGGCGGAGAAGATGGATCCCAACAACGCCATCACCGGCGACGATCTGCAGAAGATGCTCGACAAGATTCGCGAGATGGCGAAGAACGGCCAGCGCGAGGAAGCCAAGCGCCTGCTCGAAGAGCTGCGCAAGATGATGGAAAACGCCACGCCGATGATGGCCGGCCCCAACCAGCAGCGGCAGCAGGGTCAGCGCGGCCAGCAGGGACAAGGCAACCAGCAGGGCCGCGAGATGATGAACCAGCTCGACCGGCTGTCGCGGCGGCAGAACCAGCTTTTAGGCGAATCCGAGCGCGAAGGCCGCCAGCAGCAGGGTCGCCAGGGCCAGCAGGGACAGCGCGGTCAGCAAGGCCAGCAGGGACAGCAAGGCCAGCAGGGACAGCAAGGCCAACAGGGCCAGCAAGGACAGCAAGGCCAAGGCCAGCAGCCGGGCGACGGCCAGTGGGGCGAGGGCCAGCGCGGCCAGCAGGAAGGCCTGCGCCGCCAGCTCGGCGAGTTCATGAACAAGCTCGACGAGAACGGCATGCCGATGCCCGAGTCGCTGGGCCGCGCCGAGCGCTCGATGCGAGAGGCCGAGGACGCGTTGAAGCGGGGCGATCCCCGCGAGGCCTCGCGCTCGCAGCGCCGCGCCCTGGACAACCTGCAACAGGGCATGGGCGACATGGCCGAGCAGATGCGCCAGCGCGGACCGGGCAACGGCCAGGACCTCGCCGAGATCGAGGAACGCGAACGGCGCAGCGAAGATCGCGATCCGCTGGGCCGCTCCGACGGCAATTACGGCGACGCGGTCGACACCGGCGTCGACAAGGTGCCGCTCGAGCTCGAGCGCCAGCGCAGCCGCGAGATCCTGGACGAGCTGCGCCGCCGCGCCGGCGAGCAGCAGCGGCCGAAGGAAGAGCTCGACTACATCGACCGGCTGCTCAAGACGTATTGATCCGGGACCCTTCTGGCGGGAGCATCGTGATGCGTCTTGCCCTCACCGCCGCCAGTGCGGTTGCCGCGCTCGCCATCAGTTCGGCTGCAGCGCAAAGCCAGATGGAACTGAATGCGCAGGCTGCCGCCGACCTCCGCAAGTCCGACGAGCAATTGAACGCCGTCTACAATAAGCTACGGGCCAAGATCTCCGATGCCGGCAAGAAAAACCTCCAGGTTGCCCAGCAGTCATGGCTGCACTTCCGCGACCAGGAGTGTGAGTTCGAGACCATGGGAACCGTCGGCGGCTCCATCCACTCGATGATCGTCGCCATATGCCTTGCGCGTCTGACCGATCAGCGCGTCAAGGACCTCGAGGCGCAGTTGAACTGCCAGGAAGGAAACCTCTCCTGCGGCGGGCAATAGCCCGGAGCCAGCCCCTCGGCTTTGCTCGGGGCGGCCGCTACGCGGCCGTCTTCTCCACCACGCCGATATAGGGCAGGCCGCGAAAGCGGTGCGCCCAGTCGAGGCCGTAGCCCACGAGAAACTCGTCGCCGGCCTGGAAGCCGACGAAATCGGCCTCGAGCTTGGTGCGCCGCTTGCCGGGCTTGTCGAGCAGGGTGCAGATCGAGACGTGACGCGCGCCGCGCTCCTGCAGGAGGTTCTTGGCGAAGCTCAGCGTGAAGCCCGATTCCAGGATGTCGTCGACCAGCAGGACCTCGCGATGGCGCACGTCGTCGACGATGTCGCGCACGACGCGCACGCGGCCGGTGGTCTCCGTACCGCTGCCGTAGCTCGACAGGGTGAGGAAATCCATCGACCAGTCGGCGCCGGCGCGGCTCAGTGCGCGGATGAGGTCGGCGGCGAACACGAAGCTGCCCTTCAGCACCGAGACGACCAGCGTGTCGGCCGAAAGCTTGCCGGCGAGCTCCGCCGCCATTTCATCGACGCGGCTGGCGATTTCGGCGGCGGAGAAGCGGATCGAGACGGTCGGGCGGTCGGGCATGGACACTCGCTATTCGACGCTCGGCACGATGTTGGTCGTGCCGTCGGGCGGATCGTCGAACGGCCGGCTGAAGCCCAGGCGGCCACCCGGTGCGATCGGGCCCTCGGCCAGGGGATAGGCGCGCTCGCCCAGCACGTCGTCGCCCTTGCGAAAGATCAACTTGAGCATGCTCGTCGAGCCCGCCGCACGGCCGCTGTTGAAAAGCTCGCCGCGCACGACGTAGCCGCCGTCGACGAGCTCGATTTTGCTGGCGGCGAGGTCGAGCTCGATGCGAGGCTCCTCGGGCAGGGCGGTGGTCCGCATCGCCTTGGCGGGGGAGGCGAAGAGGCCGCGCGCGCCGTCGAGGCTCAGGAACGCGCTCCAGCCGGGCGGCAGCCTGTCCCTGATCTCGTCGCGCCAGGCGAAGGTGGCGGCAGCACCCACTGCGAATATCAACGCCGCCGCGGCGGCGGCCCATCGGCCCCAATGGATCGTGCGGCGCGGTGGCGAGATCGCCGGCAATCCCGCGCTGTAATGCGGCTGCGGGCGAATCACGAAATCCGGCACCGGACGTACGTCGGGCGGCGAAAGGGGCGAAGCGGCGGGCGCGGCCTCGACTGTCTCGAACCAGCGATGGCTGCAGCGGGCGCACTGAACGGTGCGTCCGCTGGGACCAATCGCCGACGGATCGACGGCGTATCGCGCCCCGCATTGGGGACAGGTGACTTGCATGATGAGCGGGGAATTCCCCACTAGATGTGCTTGCGGATGGACATTAGGCCACTAAAACTGGGGTTACAAGAAACACGGCATCATCCCACAGAATCCCCTTCATGATCAGCCTCTGGCTGCGCTCGTTAGCGTTCAATGTCGGCTGGTACGTCGGCACGGCGGTCATTGCCATCGTGGGCTCGCCGATCCTGTTGATGCCGCGGCGCTCAGTGGTCGCCTGGTCGCTGTTCTGGATCGATTTCTGCCTGGATTGGCTGCGCCTCACATGCCGGCTCACCCACCGCGTCGGCGGCGTGAGTATGCCAACCGGTCCCGTCATCTTCGCCTGCAAGCATCAATCGACGTGGGAGACGTTGGCCTTCTCGCGGCTGTTTCCCAACAGCGCCACGGTGCTGAAGCGGGAGCTGCTGTTCATTCCCGTCGTCGGCTGGGCCATGGCGCGTGTCGGCAACATTGCCGTCGAGCGCGGCGACGGAGCGCAGGCCTTGCGCGGCCTGGTGCGCCAGGCGAAGGCCGCCATCGCCGACGGCCGCTCGATCCTGATCTTCCCCGAGGGCACGCGCACGCCGGTGGGCTCTGAGCGTCCCTACCAGGTCGGCACGGCGGCGCTCTATCGCCAGCTCGGTGTGCCGGTCGTGCCGGTGGCGCTCAATTCGGGGCTGTTCTGGGGCCGCCGCCAATTCATCAAATGGCCGGGTGTCATCGATGTCGAGGTGCTGCCGGCCATTGCGCCGGGCCTTGGCCGCGAGGCCTTCATGGCGACCCTGCGCGAACGCATCGAGGTAGCCACGGCACGGCTGGTCGCCGGCGCCCAACGCGGGAACGAATAAAGAACCGTTGATATCTAGGGGGTCAGAGCCTACGTTTTGACGATGGATTGGGCCCGCGTTTCCCAGCGAATCTGGGACATGAAATACCGTTTCCGCGACGCTTCGGGGGACGCCGACGCCGATTTGGACGCCACCTGGTGGCGCGTGGCGCGGGCTCTGGCAGCGCCGGAGCGCGACCCCGAATTGTGGGCCGGGCGGTTCCACGAGGCGCTTGCGGGCTTCAAGTTCCTGCCCGCCGGCCGGGTGATCGCCGGCGCCGGCACCGGCCGCAGCGTCACGCTGTTCAACTGCTTCGTCATGGGCACGATTCCCGACGACATGTCGGGCATCTTCGAGAATTTGCGCGAAGCGGCCCTCACCATGCAGCAGGGCGGCGGCATCGGTCACGACTTCTCGACGCTTCGCCCGCAGGGCGCGCCGGTGAAAGGCGTCGGAGCCGACGCCTCGGGACCGCTCTCCTTCATGGATGTGTGGGACGCGATGTGCCGCACCATCATGAGCGCGGGCTCGCGTCGCGGCGCCATGATGGCGACCTTGCGCTGCGATCATCCCGACATCGAGGCTTTCGTCGACGCCAAGCGCGATCCCCGGCGGCTGCGCATGTTCAACGTCTCGGTGCTGGTCACCGATGCCTTCATGAAGGCGGTGAAGGACGACGCCGACTGGGACCTCGTGTTCGAGGGCAAGGTCTTCCGCACCATCAAGGCCGGCGCGTTGTGGGAGCGCATCATGCGCGCGACCTACGACTATGCCGAGCCTGGCGTGATCTTCATCGACCGCGTCAATCGGCGGAACAACCTCCATTATTGCGAGACGATCCAGGCGACGAACCCGTGTGGTGAGCAGCCGTTGCCGCCTTATGGCGCCTGCCTGCTGGGCTCGATCAATCTCGCCGTCCTGGTCAAGGATCCGTTCACGCCGCAGGCGAGCCTGGACAGGACGGCGCTGGAGCGTCTGGTGCCGCTCGCCGTGCGCATGCTCGACAATGTCGTCGACGTCTCGCGCTTCCCGCTGCCGCAGCAGGAGAAGGAGGCCAAGGCTAAGCGCCGCATCGGGCTCGGCGTCACCGGACTGGCCGATGCCCTGATCTTCTGCGGCGTGCGCTATGGCTCGCCCGAGGCGGTCAGGCTGACCGGCGAATGGCTGGGCGCCGTCCAGCGCCTGTCCTATCTCGCGTCGGCCGATATCGCGGCCGAAAAGGGCAGCTTCCCGCTCTACGACCGCGCACGCTACCTCGCCGGCGAGACGATCCGCGGCCTGCCGGAGGACGTGCGCACCGCGATCGGCCGTTACGGCATTCGCAACGCGCTGCTGAATTCGATCGCGCCCACCGGCACCATCTCGCTCTTGGCCGACAACGTCTCCTCCGGCATCGAGCCGGTGTTCGCCTTCAGCTATGTGCGCCACGTGCTGCAGCCCGACGGCTCCAAGCGCGAGGAGAGCGTCGAGGACCATGCCTTCCGGCTGTGGCGTGCCGTCAAAGGCAACGAACCGCCGTCCGATGCCTTCGTCGACGCCCAGACGCTCACCCCCGCCGACCACCTCGCCATGCAGGCCGCGGCCCAGGCGTTCGTCGACAGCTCGATCTCCAAGACCATCAACCTGCCGCGCGACATCTCCTTCGAGGCTTTCAAGGGCGTCTACGAAGAGGCCTATGCCCGGGACTGCAAGGGCTGCACGACCTATCGGCCGAACGATGTGACCGGCGCGGTGCTCGAAGTGAAGCCAGCCGAGGCCGGCAATGTTCCGGCGCTGGTTCCGGCGGTGCGCGAAAGCGGCGTGGTCTACATCGCCCAGCCGCTCGACCGGCCCGAGGATCTGCCGGGCCGGACCTACAAGATCAAATGGCCGGGCAGCGACCACGCGATCTACATCACCATCAACGACGTGATGCAGGACGGCCGCCGCCGGCCCTTCGAGATCTTCATCAACTCCAAGAACATGGAGCACTACGCCTGGACGGTGGCGCTGACCCGCATGATCTCGGCGGTGTTCCGCCGCGGCGGCGACGTCTCCTTCGTGGTCGAGGAGCTCAAGGCCGTGTTCGACCCGCGCGGCGGCCAGTGGATGGAGGGCCGCTACGTGCCCTCGCTGCTGGCGGCGATCGGCGGCGTGATCGAGCGCCACCTGATCGAGATCGGTTTTCTCACACCGGCCGACCAGCCGCGCATCACCGAGGCGGCCGAGCAGCGCCTGCGGCTGGCCGCCGGCGCCCGGGAGCCCGCTTCCGACGGCGCAGCCGGCGCGCCGCCCGTCTTGGGGCCAGCCCTGGGTCAGTGCCCGAACTGCGGCGCCGCCGCGCTCACCCACCAGGAAGGCTGTGACGTCTGCCTGAATTGCGGCTATTCCCGCTGCGGCTGAGAGGCGGCGGCGGTCGCTGCGTCAATGGGAGCCGCGTGCTTCGGCCCTTGATTTGACATAAGAGTGATCGCAACTCCGCACCGGGCAAGGGAGACGGACGAATGATTCGGCGGGCGATTCTGGCAGTGACGCTGTTGAGCGGCGGCATGGTACTGGCCGACCCGGCGGGTGCCCTGGCGCAGGCCCTGCCGACCGATCGCAGCGAGCTCGCCTATTCCTACGCCCCGCTGGTCAAGCGCGTCTCGCCGGCGGTGGTGAACATCTACACCACCACCACTGCGCGGGTGCAGCGCCGCCTGCCGTTTCCCTTCCCCGGCATGCCGCAGGCCGGCGAGCGGGTGCAGAATTCCCTCGGGTCCGGCGTGCTGGTGCGGCCCGACGGGCTGATCGTCACCAACGCCCACGTCGTGAAGGGCGCCGACGAGATCCGCGTCGTGCTGGCCGACCGGCGCGAGTTCGACGCCAAGGTCGTCACCCAGGACGAACGCTATGACCTCGCCCTGGTGCGTATCGACGGCAGTGGCGAGAAGTTTCCCTTCCTCGAGATGCGCGATTCGGACTCGATCGAGGTGGGCGACGTCGTGCTGGCGATCGGCAATCCCTTCGGTCTCAACCAGACCGTGACCAGCGGCATTATCTCGGCGTTGGCGCGAAGCGCCGGCGGCGTCAACGATTCGAGCTTCTTCATCCAGACCGATGCCGCCATCAATCCCGGCAATTCCGGCGGCGCCCTGGTCAGCCTCGACGGACGCCTGATCGGCATCAACACCGCGATCTACTCGCAGACCGGCGGATCGGTGGGTATCGGCTTCGCCACGCCCTCGAACATCGTGAGCCGCATCGTCTCGACCGGTGAACTGGGCGGCCGCATCGTGCGGCCGTGGCTCGGCATCAACATGCAGCGGGTGACGCCCGACATCGCCGCCGGCTTCAACCTGCCTCGGCCGGCCGGCCTGGTCGTCAAGGAAGTGTTTCCCGGCGGCCCCGGCGCGCATGCCGGCCTCAAGCGCAACGATGTGATCATCGCGCTGAAGGACCAGCCGATCGACGACGAGGCGAGCCTCAGGTTCCGCCTGGCCACGCTGCAGGTCGATACGGTCGTGCCGGTCAAGGTCATTCGCGCCGGCAAGGAGCTGGTGTTCGACATGAAGCTGGCCGCGCCGCCCGAGGATCCGCCGCGCGATCCGGCCGTGCTGGAAGGCCGCCAGCCGCTGAGCGGTGCCGGCGTCGCCAACCTCTCGCCCGCCGTGGCCGACGAGCTCGGCCTCGTCGAATGGCGCCCGGGCGTGATCGTCACGGAAGTGAAGGCGGGCTCCTTCGCCGGCCGCTTCGTGCGGCCCGGCGACATGATTCTGAGCGTCAACGGCCAGGACGTGAAGAACGTCGCCGAACTCAAGACGCGCATCGCCGCTGGCGTGGCCAGCGTCAGCATCGGCCGCGAGGGCATGGTGTCGACCGTCCAGTTCCGCTGAGCCGTGCCTGCGGGACGCCATGCCGGCTGAACTCTTCGCCTCGCTCGCCCCGACGCCGCTCGCTGAACGGATGCGGCCCAAGTCGCTGGACGAGATCCTGGGGCAGGATCACCTGCTCGGTCCCGAGGGTCCGCTCGGCCGCATGCTGGCGGCCCGCAAGCTCGGCTCGCTGATCCTGTGGGGACCGCCGGGCTGCGGCAAGACCACGATCGCCCGCCTGCTTGCGGAATCCGTAGACCTGCACTTCGAGCCTTTGTCGGCGGTGTTCTCCGGCGTGGCCGACCTGCGCCGGATCTTCGAGGCCGCCCGTCAGCGCCGCAAGGACGGCAAGGGCACTTTGCTGTTCGTCGACGAGATCCACCGCTTCAACCGCGCCCAGCAGGACGGCTTCCTGCCCTATGTCGAGGACGGCACGGTCACCTTGATCGGCGCCACGACGGAGAACCCGTCGTTCGAGCTCAATGCCGCGCTGCTGTCGCGCTGCCAGGTCCTGGTGCTGCGCCGCCTCGACGACGCGGCATTGTCGATCCTGCTGGCCAGGGTCGAGCAGGTGCTGGGCAAGAAGCTGCCGATCGACGAGGAGGGACGACAGGCGCTGTTCGCCATGGCCGACGGCGACGGCCGCTACCTGATCGGCCTGGCCGAGCAGCTCGCCCAGCTCAAGGACAAGGGCCCCGTGCCGCCGGCCAGGCTGGCGACGCTTTTGCAGAAGCGCGCGCCGCTCTACGACAAGGCGCAGGAAGCCCACTACAACCTGATCAGCGCCCTGCACAAATCCCTGCGCGGCTCGGACGTCGACGCGGCGCTCTACTGGTTCTCCCGCATGCTCGATGGCGGCGAGGATCCGAAATACATCGCCCGCCGCCTCGTGCGCTTCGCCGTCGAGGATGTCGGCATGGCCGATCCCAATGCGCTCACGCAAACCCTGGCGGCGTGGGACACCTACGATCGCCTGGGCTCGCCCGAAGGCGAGCTCGCGATCGCCCAGGCCGTGATCTATCTCGGCACCGCGCCGAAATCGAATTCGGGCTATACGGCCTTCGGCGCGGCCAAGCGGGCGGCCAAGACGCACGGCTCGCTCACGCCGCCGATGCATATCCTCAATGCGCCGACCAAGCTCATGAAGGAGATCGGCTACGGCAAGGGTTACGAGTACGACCACAATGCCGACGACGGCTTCTCAGGACAGAATTATTTCCCCGACGGCATGGCGCGCGAGGAATTCTACCAGCCGGTCGAACGCGGCTTCGAGCGCGAGATCCTGAAGCGGCTGGAATACTGGAAGAAGCTGCGCGAGAAGAAGCGTTCATAGCTGGGAGCGCGCCCTATCCAGCGTCTGGTGTCATCCCGAGCGAAGCGAGGGACCTTTCCTGTCGCCTAAGGGTCCCTCGCTTCGCTCGGGATGACAGTGTCTTCTTTTGCGTCCGGCCATGCGTCCTACCTCCGGCCCGTGATGCTCGTCATCGCCTCGCCGAGCATTGCCGCCGGATCAGCCGGCATCGCACGACTGCGCCAACCGACATAGCCGTCCGGGCGAACCAGCACCGCGCCCGTCTCGTCGAGACCGTAGGTCGCGAGCCACTGACCGTCGCAATCGGCCAGCTCGCCGTCGCCGATGCTGACGGTCCTGATGCCGAGCCGCTGCGCCGCCTCGTGCCACGCTTTGCCTGCCGGGGTCGTCAGCAGGACGAAGCCGTTGCCGAAGAGATCGATGGTCGACAGGCGCTGGCCGCCGCGTTCGAGCCCCACATGCGGTGCGCGACCGCCCGGACGCGCCGACGGGACGTAGTCCGTGATCGGATTGGAGACAGCAGGCGGCGCCGTCCCGTCAGGCACGACGGCGCTCGACTCGTACCGGGCGCCGAAGATCATGCCTTGTTCATTGAGATATTCGGGCCGGGCGCCCGCCGTTCCGGCCGCGCGATTGAGCCGTCCCATCGAAATGGCGTTGTTCAGGCTTTGCTGGGTGGTCGTCTGGCCAAGCGGCTGGCGTTCGTCGTGATAGGTGTCGAGCAGGCGCTGGCTTGCCGCGCCGCGCAGGACGCACGCGAGCTTCCAGGCGAGATTGTGCACATCCTGGACGCCGGTGTTCATGCCGAAGCCGCCGGTCGGCGGCATCTCGTGCGCCGCATCGCCTGCGAGGAAGATGCGGCCCGTCCGATAGCGCTCCGCCACGCGTGCCGAGGCCGTCCACGGCACGACGCCCAGGATCTTGACGTCGAGATCGGCAACGCCTGCCGCCGTGCGCACGAGCTCCGCCGACCGTTCCGGGGTGAAGTCGCTCGCCGTGTAGCCGTAGGCCGCCAGGCTGTTGACCAGGAAACCCCAGCGGTCGATGCCGTTGATCGTGAGGAACGTGCCGCGCATCTTCGGCTGCTCGATGAAGTAGAGCGCCGCCGGCCGATCGGCCGTCCACGGCCGGAGGTCGGCGTTCAGCAGGATGTTGACGCTGTCGTAGACGTTCTCCTGGCCGAGCATCGGCACGCCAAGCTGCTGGCGGACGGTGCTCTGGGCGCCGTCGGCGGCGATGGCGTATTGAGCCTTGACCCGTTCTTGCGCGCCGCTCGCGCGATCGACGAGCGTGGCGGTGACGGCTGTATCGTCCTGCTCGCAGGCCGTGACTTCGGTGCTGAAACGGAGGCGGGCGCCGGGCTGGCGCTCGGCAAAGGCCCGCAGCACCGGTTCGAGGTCGTCCTGGGCGCACAGGCAATTGCGCACGGGGCTGACGGCCGCGCTCTGCGCGCCGGAGCGCCAGGGCACGCGGCGCTCGATCTCCTCGCCGGCGAGCGTGCGGGCCCAGACGATGAAGCCGGCGCGTTCGGGCGGCAGGCCGGCCTTGCGGATGGCCGCCTCGACGCCGCACTGGCGGTACATTTCCATGCTGCGCGCGTTGATGCCGCGCGCCTTCGGATGAATGGCGGTGCCGGGGTGACGCTCGACGAGCAGCGAGCGCACACCGGCCTGCGACAGCAGGATCGACGCGGTGAGCCCAACGGGGCCGCCGCCGATGATCAGGACCGGAACCTCTTCCATGGCTACTCCGGTTCGAGGGCCCGCCTAGCTTCGGGGCTTGCTCATTTCGCGCACGACCCGCCGGTCGCGGCCGTAGATGTCGTCCCGGAAGATCGCGGCGCCGTCGCTGCCGGCTGTCACCGTGCGGTAGGTGACATAGAGGGTTACCGGATCGGGAAACGTGTAATGGGCCTGCTGGCCGGCATCGATGACCTCGCGCACGCGCTCCTTGCTGAAGCCGCCGCGGCCGCCGAAGACCTTCTCGGCGAAGTCGAGCGGGTTCTGCAGCCGGATGCAGCCGTGGCTGAAATTGCGGCTGCCCTCGGTGAACAGCCAGCGGCTGGCCGTGTCGTGCATGTAGATCCCGTAGCGGTTGGGAAACGGGAAGAAGATGTAGCCCAGCGCATTGCTGGCGCCGGGTTCCTGGCGGATGCGGTAGGGGAACGCCTTGGGGTGGATCTCGCTCCAGTCGACGGTGCTGGGGTCGAGCTCGGTGTCGTCGTTCCAGTTCTCGAAGATCTTGAAGCCGGCGGCCGCCAGCGCGTTGGGATCGCGGCGCAGCATGGGCAGATATTCCTCGCCCGAGATCGACTGCGGCACCGTCCAGTAGGGATTGGTCTGGAACCCGCGCATGACCGACTGGATTTCCGGCGTCGGATCCTTGGGTGTGCCGACGATCACCAGGCTCTGGAAGGCGAGCTTGCCGTCGTCGACGAAGACCATCGAGTAGTCGCCGGCATTGACCAGCACATAGCGCTTGCCGAGATCCTCCGGCAGCCAGCGCCGGCGCTCGAGATTGGCCACGATCTGCTCGATGCGCTCGTCGATCGTGGTGTTGAGCGACAGCGTCGTCTTGGCGCCGATGACGCCATCGACCGTCAGGCCCTTGGTCTCCTGGTAGGATTTCACCACGGCGGCCAGCGGCTCGTCGTAGAGATCGGCCAGCGCGCCCGCTGCCAGGTCGGGAACGACGAGGTCGAGTTCGGCCAGGCGCTTGCGCAGCAGAGGCACGCGCGGGTCGATCATGCCGGGCTTGAGCGCGACACCGTCGGGCAGGGGGGTGAAGGCGGCCTTGTCGCGCTTGTCGCGCCATACCGCGAGCGCCTTCTGCAGCGCCGGATAGTCGCCCTTGGGGGGCAGGTTGGCCAGATAGGCCGGGAAATCGGCGGCCGTCGCGGCCGCCTTCAGCAGATCGGTGGGCTCGACCTTGCGCTGCTGGATGTCGATGTCCTTGTCGACGCGATTGGCGTGCACCCGTCCGATCGACACGTCGCTGGCATAGGCAAGAAAAGCGGCGGTGAGCAGCGTCTCGGTGGCCGCGGGGTCGGCGCCCGGCGCCAACGCCTTCTCGACGTCGCCGGCGCGGTACCAGGCAGGTTCCAGCCCGTGATCGGCGGCGCCCCGAAGGGCCTTCAGCAAGGCCTCGGCGCGGACCTTGGCGGTGTCCGATCCGACCCAAAGAGGTTCATTGGCCGACGCCGGAAACCAGCCCAACACGGGTACAACGAACGCCAGAACAACGGCGAGAAAGCGAAGGCGAATCACACCGTAGGTATAGCGGGAAACGCCTGATTCGTCCATTGGGGCGCGAAGCCGTGGGCGTGCAGGAAAGCCAGCAAATCCGCCGTCGCACGCCGTTTCAGCTCGGGCGTGCCGCCGCCGGCCCGCGCGCCTTTCGTCACGCAATACTGCCGCGCCCAGGCCTGGTATTCCGGTTCGCTCATGGCGCGTCCGGCCGCCGGAATGAAGTGGCTGCCGTCATCCTCGATGAAATTTTTGCAGCATGACCAGTTCTCGGCATCCTTGATGTCGAACACCGGGCCGATCGACTCCCAGCCGTGATGGGCGCTGCCGTAGACCTTGACCTTGATGCGGTCGTTGCCGGCCGAGCGCATGCGTTCGGCATATTCGATGGCGAGCGGCGCCGGGGTGTAGTCGTCGCGGGCGGCCAGCATGAAGAACATCGGCCGCCCGTGCGTCGTCGCATCGCGGTGCTGGGCGGTGGCGCCGGGGCAGATCGCGACGTGAAGGTCGAAAAGGTGAGGGAACCCGCCGCGCCAGCGCTGGCGCACGGCGATGGCGGCATTGAGCGTCGCCACGCCGCCCTTGGAGACGCCCATGACGCCGATGCGCTCGGCATCGATGCGCGGATCGGCCCGCAGCAGGGCGAGGGCTGCGAAGGCATCGCCCTCCATCTGCGCCGCCGAGACCAGGGTCTGGTCCGCCACCGTGCGGCGTACGCCGCGCCCGGTGAAGCTGTCGACGATCAGCGCCGCGGTGCCGGCATCGTTCAGGGCCCGGGCGTAATAGTGCTCGCGATGGCGTTGGACGCCCGCGCTGCTGGTCAGCATGATCATGCAGGGCGCGGGCAGGTCGCTCGTCTCCGGCAAGCAAAGCTGCGCGCCCAGCCGCGCCGGCCGGCAGCCCGCCGGATGATCGAAGGTCAGCGTGTCGAACGACAGCGATTCCATGGACCCTGTTTAGCTTGTCCCTTAGGTTGCGCGCGACAAAACTCCAACTCCTCTCCCTGGCCCCTGGCGGGGCAGGGCTATCGCATGTGCCAATTCCCGTCGTCTCGACCGGAGCGCGAAGCGCGGAGCGGAGAGCCCTTGTTTCAACGATAAGCAGCTAATCGAGGACAGAAGGTCTCTCCGCGCGGCCCGGAGTTTACCCCGAGCGAAGTCGAGGGGGGCCTTGGTCGAGACGACGGAAATCTTTGCATCCATCACATGCTACAGCCCGCTGGCGGACGCAGGGCCGTAGCATGTGATGAATTTCCGTCGTCTCGACCAAAAGGCCCCTCGACTTCGCTCGGGGCAGGCGTCCCGAGTGGAGAGACCTTCGCTCGACGAAATGTGGATTATTGTGGAAAGAAGGTCTCTCCGCGCGGCCCGGAGTTTACCCCGAGCGAAGTCGAGGGGCCTCGGTCGAGACGGCGGGAATCTTTGCTCTGCCAACATGCCTTCTTGTGGCGCGTCGCCAAGAGGATCATCAACGAGGTGCGGGGGATCAATCGGGTGACCGGCGACATCACGTCGAAGCCGCCGGGGACGATCGAGGGGGAGTGCTGTGGAGTAGTATCGGATAGCTGAGGACACTCGAGCGAATCCTAGGCCATCGATAGCAGTCGATAGATTCTTAACGACCCGCATATCTGCCGCTCTGTCGGGCGTCGCCCCGCTCTTCGAACGGCGCCCATACGCCGTCAGGCCCACCCCAACCTTCGCGACTTTGTGGCCTTCAAATATTCGGCCGCGCGCGGCTCGAAGAAGTTAGCGCGCGCGACCAGTTCTCGGCGTCGATCACACGGTCGTAGATCGATTACTGCTCCTTCTTGAACAAATCCTGGAAGATGAGATGGCCCCAAGTGCGGCCGCGTGCGTGCACCAGCGCGCCACCCTCGTTGAGCTTTCCCAGCTTGACGGGTGCGAGTTGTTTGGCCAAGGCCGCCACGGGAGCGGTCGCGTCCTCGTCGTCGCTCGACAGAAAGATGACCCGGTGGCCGCCCTCGACGACCGGATCGGTAGCCAGGGTGGCTGCAATCAAGTGATTGAAGCCTTTCACGAACTTGGCGCCGGTGAACGACTTCGCAACGAAGGCGGAGGACGGGAGACCGTCCAGTTCTTCTAGGAGAACTCCAAAATGACG
>Ga0193743_1000944_pt1 | contig 22302 bp, 20 predicted proteins | sample L2c2metaG_FD_143038 | JGI IMG/M metagenome (GOLD analysis project Ga0193743, IMG submission 143038) | Soil microbial communities from a riparian zone of the East river system, Colorado, United States - L2c2 | ecosystem: Environmental > Terrestrial > Soil > Riparian zone | place: USA: East River... | reverse complement strand
TCATCTCAGTGACTCGAGTTAGCGAGGTGTGCAGTTGAGCAAAGAGGTAGATTCATGTCGCTCATAGAGGGTGGCGGTGTAGTCTTGCCCCACTCCGATGGTGCGGATCCCATGGTTAGAAGAAGCGTGGCCCCGTCTTTGATCTGCGCGTGACGGAACCAGGCGTTCGGCAGGTCTGCTCCATTCAGCGTGGCCGATTGCACATAACGGTTGAGACCGTTGGGGTCTAAGTTCTTGGCGATAATGCGAAGCCTCTTCCCGTTACCCAGCGCGAGCGATGCATCGGGAATGCTGGGCGTACTGATCAGATAGACATCCTGCCCAGCGATCGGAAATAGGCCAAGGGTGGAGAAGATCAACCAGCTCGACATCGCTCCCGAGTCATCATTGCCAGGAATGCCAGCGCGGTTATCCATGAAGGATTTTTCGAGGGTCATGTGGACGATGTCGGCGGTCTTATCGGGACGCCCTGCGTAGTTGTAGAGAACAGGAAGCAGAAAACCGGGCTCATTCGTGACATCAAAGTGACGGCGTAGGAAGGTCCAGTCGAGACGGCGGACGAACGCCTCATTGCCACCCGCCATCTCGATGAGTCGTTTCATATCCTGCGGAGCGTAGATTGAGTAAGTCCAGATATCACCCTCATAGAAAAAGTCGGGCCATGTGCCACGGACAACGAGATAAGGCGCAGCCCAAGTGCCGTCCGGATTGCGTGGTCGCATGAAGCCCTTGAAGCCTTCGACCGTCATGTCCTTGTCCCAAAGATGCTCGAAGTTGTGTGCCCGACCGCCATACAGTGCTGCCTCCCTCGTGTTGCCCAGACCACATGCGACCTCGGAGATAGCAAAGTCGTCATAGCTGTACTCCGCAGTGCGCGAACCTGAGCGCTCATTGGCAAGCGTGACATAGCCTTTCTCGTTGTAATCTTTCAGACCTCCTCGCCCTTCCTTCTGAGAGTCAGTTGGAGGCACCTCTGCATCGTGCACCATTGCGGCGAAGGCGGTCTCGTAGTCGATTCCCTTGAGCCCCTTCACCCAGGCATCAGCGACCACGACGTTCGCATTGGAGCCGCCCTGTGTGCGGCCATTGTCATTGCCACTGCGGGCGTCAGGCATATAGCCGGTGTGACGGTAGATGTCGACGAGGGAACGGATGATGTCACGCTGACGGTCGGGCGAAATCAATGTGAGAAGTGGACTCGAGCTGCGATAGGTATCCCAGATGCAGTAGTAGTCGTCATAGTAAGGCTCGCTTGATTGCCAACCCGGGTTCTCGCCAGTTCGGTCCGTTGGCATCAGCATGATGTGATACATCGCGGTATAGAGCTGACGGCGTTGCGAGTCGCTCTCGCCTGTGAGACTGAGCTTCGCTAGCTCCACGTTCCACAATGCGGTTGCCGCAGCCCGAACGGCAGCGAAGCTCCACCCGGGAAGCTCCTGCTGCACATTCTGCTTCGCCTGCTCGGCGCTGATGAAGGAGATGCCGACCTTGGCCTGGATGACCTGATTGGCTCTCGTAGTGAAGTCGAAGGAAGCCCCGATGGGGGAACCGGCACCCACGATAGCCTCCTTGGCCGGGGACAGAGTTTTTCCGGTCCACGTCTCGGTTGCTTCAGCCGGCGTGTCGAGGATCATATAGTAGTACACCTTGTACTCACCTCCCCGGTTCCAGCCACCGGTGAAGCGCGCTACCCCTTGCGCCTCGTGATTCGAGGTGAGGTGGATCTCCGCCCCAAGGAATTTCTGCGCCTGCCAGTCCGTGCCCAGGCTCAGGGCCGAGGCGACGTTGATCGTCAGACGAGACTGCCGCGAAGCCGGAAACGTGTAGCGGTGGAACCCTACGCGGCGGCTGCTGGTCAGTTCGGCTTTGACTCGATAGCGGGTGAGGTTCGCAGCATAATAGCCGACCTGGTTGATCTCATCGGTGCGCGGCGTTTTTATATCGCTCAGATCGAGGGGACCGGTAACAGGAGCGACAAGGATATTGCCGTATTTGCCTTGCGCGCCGCTGAGATGCAGATGGGAAAAGCCAAGAATCACACCGCTGCTCGAATAACCAAAGCCCGAACGGCGGCCGTCGAAGGTCTGCATATCAGGCCCGACCTTCACCATGCCGTACGGGATCGCAGAACCAACAAACGTATTTCCGCCCCAATCGACACCGATGAAGGGATCGACATTGCGGGTGTAGTTTTTCTGGGGCTGGATATCAGATCCGAATAACTGCGCTGTCATGACAGATAGGGAGATTAAGGCAACGAATATGAGGCAGGATAGGCGACTCATCCAGTCTCCGAAACGCTTCGCATAGACGGAGGGACGACGGCAGTTGTATCTCTCTTGAGAGTGAAGCAATAGGGTGATCATCATGGAATCTCCAATTACGGTCCGTCAATCCCACTGAGGACCGATAGTGTTGAGCAGGGTCATTTCAAAGCGAACAACTCTGGCGATGCATTGATAGGGCATAGAAAGTTCAACGCAGAATCATGACATTCTGGGCATCGAATGGCGTCCGCTGCCGAAGTAGATGGCGCAGCAGCGGAGGCTCAATCAACGACTAGAACGAGTAACGAAGGCTGGCCTGCATTGATCGCTGACCGGTCTTGCTGTTTACCGTGCCGAAGGTGCCGAAGGTGCTGTTGGTGAAGGTGGCGTTGGCAGCTCCCCAATTCGGATGATTGGGAAAGTTGAAGGCATCGAAACGGAAGGTGAGAAATTGATTCTCGAACGTTTGGAAGCGCTTCATCAGAGCTGCGTTGAAGTTCATAATGCCAGGATTCCGAAGGATATTGCGATTGTTCTGCGTTGTGAAGGTACCTGGTGGAGCATAAGAGAAGGCCGCCGGATTGAACCATAGGTTGCCGTCCCCCCGGGTATTTGAGAAGTTGCCGTTCCCTTTCAGACTGACTCCAGGAGTGATTTGTAGGAACTGCGCGCCGCTTCCGGCGCCGACTCCGGCGATGTCGCTGGTCGTGGTAACTGAGAACGGGGTTCCAGTCTGGAAGTTGTAAATTTGGCTTAGCTGCCAGCCATCGAGCACCTCGTTGGCGAGCCGACTGTTGCTGTGGAAGGGAAGGGTATAGACCCCGTTGATGGTAATTGCGCTTCGGATGTCGTAGTCTGCTGTTCCGCAGATAGACTTCGGATCATAAAAGTTCGGCAGAAAATTCTTCTGGAACGAGCCGCAGTCTGTAGCGTGTGCGTAAGTGTAAGCAACGCCGAAGCCGAGCCCGTGCTCAAAGCGATGATTGATATCGATCTGAAGACCCTGATAGGCGGAACCTGAGCCCTGCGTCACAAGCGTGATCGGTCCATAGCCCAAGTAAGGACGATAAGCGTTAATGTTCTGCTTGCCGATCGCCTGCTGAGTTCCAGGCTTGGCTTGGTTGATGTTGGACTGAATCTGGCCGTGCAGTCCGCGGCGCCCCACGTACGAGACACCAAGCACGGTGTTGAACCCCAGGTCGCGTTCCAGTGAGAGATTCCAGACGTACGCCTCGGGCGGGGGCGAACTGCGGTCTACCCGGCCGGAGATCGTGGGAAAGGAACCGGCCGCGCCCGCACCTGGGTTATCTACACTTCCACCGCTGATGCCAGCGTACAGCTGGAGCGGAGGTGCGCCGCCCTCGAAGACACCGTCCGAGACACCCTGACGGCTGATATAACGACCGAAGCCACTGCGGAGGACTGTCTTCCTGTCGAACGCGTAGGCAAGACCGAGGCGGGGCTGAAAAGTGGTGTAGTGGACGTCGATGTAGCCGCGTGGCAGGTTGTGAAAAAGATAGTTGTACTGACCTGTGACAGCGATTGGGACGTGCGCTTTCGCGCTATCTGGAAAGCCGTTACCAAACAGTACCGTGCCGTTAAGAGGATCGCCAGATCCCGGGATTGGATTGCCGGTTGTTGTGTTGACCTTGACCGCGTTGGCAGGGTTGTAGAACGCCGGATCAAACGTGCCGATGTTGTTCCAGAGACTGTAGAAAGGCTGAACGATGCTGTACCGGACCCCGTAGTCCAGATGAAACTTGGAGGTGACTTTGAAGGAGTCTTGGCCAAAGAAGTCGATCATGTTCGCCCGATAAGGAGTTTGCGCACGTGGGCCGACCTCGGCGTAGCTGGTGAAGAGACCAAGCGCGGCGTCAGCTGTATCTAGGCCCGTACCGACCGGATTTGCGCTCGAGAACTCGAACTTGCCGTTCTGGTTATTGGTCTGTCCTGGGACACTATTCTGACCTGAAATCTGATCGCGATCGTTGGCTGCCGCTCGCTCATAGAGAACACCGGCGCGTAGGGTGTGATTGCCGATGATGCGAGTGAAGGTATCCGCAAAGTCTAAGACCAGGCCCTGCGAGTGGGCCGGATAGGCGCTCCCGTCGAGCGTGGTGATGCCACTGTTGTTAAACTGAACTGTGGGAATCTTACTCCCGAGGTCCTTTCCGTCAGGAAAGAGGTAGGGATAGTTGATGCCGTATTTGGCACGGTCGTAGAGGCCGGACGAAGTATCGATGCTCAAACGATCTGCGCTATGGCTGACCGTGGCCAGAACCTCATTGATGGTGTTGGAACTGAAGGTGTGAACCCAATCGAGGGAGGCCGTCTGGTTGGGGCGATCGAAGAGCCGGGGAACGACATCGTAGGCAGAGGAAAATGGATTGTTCTCGTGATAGAAGAAGTGCATCAGCCGAAAACGGATGTAGTCCCTGTCTGTGGGAATGATGTCCAGATTGCCGGTATCGATCTGCTGAGTCTGCGGATGAGCTGCTACCTGAAGAAGGTTCTGCGCTCCTAACAGGAAGTTAGGCGTGGGTGTGGGGAACGCAGTAAGCAAGGCTACGCCATTCGGACTGAGGCGTGACTTTGGAATAATGTTGCCCTGAAAGCATCCGAGCCCGCCATTTTGGGGATCGCATGGCAACGGGGAAAGCGGGTCGCGGATATGGGTTGTGATGGAGCTGAAGTCGCCCGTACGAAAGGCTGGGTTGGGAACCGTTACAGGATTGGTATTGGTGGCTGGGAAGCGGACGAACGCTTCTGAGTATAGGAAAAAGACCTTCCCCTTAGGCAGAGCATGAGGAATATAGAGCGGTCCATTGAAGTTGAAGCCGAACTGATTGTAGGTAAAGGGGGCAACAAAGTTAGTCTTGAGAGCGGCAGGAAAGTTCGGGCTGGAGTTATTAGAGTTGTGATTGCGCACCCAGGTATTCGCATTCAGGACTGGATTCTGAAGATACTCATAGACGCTGCCGTGAAATTGTGACGTTCCGGCTTTTGTAATGATGCGAACCTGGCCTCCGATGGATCGGCCATATTCAGCTGGATAATTGGCAGAAAGTATCTGAACCTCCTGAACCGCGTCTAGGTCCGGTACTCCAGTCGAGTCGCCGCTTGCCCGGACGCGGACTGCCACCGCTCCGTCGTACGTAAGAAGGTTATCGCGCTCTCTGGCACCGTTGATGTTGAGTCCGCCCAGCCCGGTGCTGAACTGAAAATTGGACACATTTCCTGTGGTACTTGTGACACCTGCTTTCAGAAGCGCGAGCGTAATTGGGTTGCGTCCGCTCAGCGGCATTGTCTCAGCCTGATTACTGGTAATCACCCTGCCTAACGTTGTGCTGTCCGTTTGAACCGCCGTCTCCTGGGCCGCGACCTGCACTGTCTCGATCGTAGAGCCCGAGCTGAGTCGTAAGTTGGCAGTGGTCAACACCGAGGGATCGAGGTTATTTCCTGTGCTTGTCACGGTGGCGAAGGAGGCAGCTTCTACCGTTATGGTGTACTTTCCGGGTGCGAGACTGGGGATGGTGTAGTAGCCAGAGCCATTCGTAATGCTCTTGTGAGCCGTGTGTGTCGCTTCATCGATTGCAGTAACTCTCGCTTCGGGTATGACCGCACCTGAAGAATCAGTAACTGTTCCGGATACGCCCGAAAGATCGGACTGTGCCCTGAGTATCATTGTCGGAGCGGACAGGAACCAGAGCAGGATAAATGCTGCACCCCAATATGAATGATTCCTTGTGCTGCTGAGCCATCTGATGGCGGCAAAAACTAGATGTTCGCCGCCAAGACAATGGCGGTACGCGGAACCCCTCGTAGTGAGAGGTGTTCCCATATTTGCAATTCGATGTGGCATCTCTGAACACAAGGTACGCATTATTCTTCCTCTTCCGCTTCCTGTTTTGGCTGGCGCAGCTCGACTGAGGTGGGCTAGGGACCAAGTGGCTAAATTATTGGGAAGTCCCTTGGGAAGCGGTAGGTGTAATTCAGGTGTGAGAATGGATTTACACGTCGTGGAGCGATCTATGCGGCTGAGAGTGCGTCACTTATCTTCCGACATTTTGAGTTCATGCACGAGTGTTCGCATCGTCTCTCAACGCTCGATTCACTGAGCATTCATCGGTGCTGGTTAGAATCAGCCTGATCGAGTGACACCCCACAGATTCATGCAAACCTTACCATCGTCGAAGGTTGTTGCAGGACCGGCCTCTCGTACCACTGTTATAGGTGTGCGCGACTGGATGGAAGATCCCCGCTGGCAGCTTGCAATGCGTATAGCTGCGAGCAAAAGTCTGGGCCGTTCACGGCTGATGACTGATTTCCTTCTCTATGTTGTAGATCGTCATATTCGCGATCGCAGCGACGAAATAACCGAGCAGCAGATCGGAGTTGTTGTTTTCGGGCGCACCGAGGGCTATGACTCGAATGAAGACAACATAGTTCGCAGCTATGCGCGCAATCTCCGCAAGCGCATCGAGGAGTACTTCTCTGGTGAGGGTAGCGACGAAGGCCTGAGGATCGAAATTCCACGAGGAGGCTACATTCCCGTATTTTCAACCCGGCCAACAGAAGGGGCAAGAACATCAAAGGAGCCGGCTCCTGGGATTCACGCAGACGACGATCTACTCACTAGCGGCACTCAAGCCACGTTGAACTCAGTAGCTTTCCAAAGGGAGACGCCGTTTCCACATCGCGATCAATCAGAGGGCCGGTCGCTGGCATCGTCTGACGACTCGGCGATTGCGAGCCGGCTTAAAGAGAGGAGATTGCCGCTACGCAGAGCATTGGGGCTGACGATACTTTGTGCCAGCATTTCGTTATTGCTGCTCGCGGTACTTTTTGTGCCCTGGAGAAGGTTGAGCATACGCTCATACGCCTCCTCGGACCAGGCTGCGTCGCATGCTCTTTGGACACAAATCTTCAGCAACGAACGAGACACATTCCTTGTGCCATCAGATGATGGGCTGATTATCATGCAAGGGCTGACAGAACGGCCTGTACCCCTTGCCCACTATGTGGATGGGAGTTTTAGGACGAAGCTCAAGACAGACCTAATACCAGGCGCACCAGAGATATTGAAGTTGGGCGGCCGTCGATATACCAGTGTTGTGGACTTGAATTTTGTCGCCCATTTGGCACAATTGGATGAGGTCGTACCCGCCCACATGATGGTCCGGTATGCGCGTGATCTGCGTATGGAGGATCTCCGGTACGGGAATGCCATTCTGATCGGTTCCGTTGAAGCCAATCCCTGGATTGAACTCTTTCAACCCCACATGAACTTTCGCTTCAGTATCAACGCCGGTTCCGATAAGCCGTCCGGGATACTCAATTCGCACCCACGGGCTGGTGAGAGTGAAATCTATGGCACTCCCAACCCGGACCACACATATGGCCTTATAGCGTATGGGCCGAACCTCACTTCGACAGGACACGTCTTGATTGTGGGTGGGTTGAACACAGCTGGTACCGAGGCAGCGACGACGCTCCTGCTTACTCCATCGTTAATGATGCCGATCCTCCACCGGGCCAGAACGGCTCACGGCGGCTTTCAACCGTTCGAACTGCTTATCGGCGCCGCGAATGTTGCTACGAATGCTTCGGCTCCGCAATTGGTCCTGGAACGAATAGCTCCCCCCTAGCAGCGCTCTTTTGTAGCCGAGTAACGTCGGCTAAAAGTGCGATGCTGCCATCGTCACCACTCATGGGGACATGGCCGATGGAGCGTTCCAGAATGGGTACGGTTGAGTTCGGCATCGCACGAGCTTTTCTCGTAGGGGCGGTTGAGGATCGTGTGCCCGAAACTCTGCGTCGCGCAGTATAAGAATGCGCTCCTTCATGGCGCGCACCTCCGGAACATAGCGGTCGATGCCGTCGATGACAATAGCACCCGACATACCGTCGAGAGCTTGCCGGTAGCTCTCGCCATGCGGATGCCAGTAGAGGCCGGGAGGCTGATCAAGCGGGACATCAACGCGGTACTGGATGGATTCTCCCGGCATCGCCATGGAGATTGTGTCATCCTGGGACGGTTCCGGTGAGACATGAGGACCATGGAAATGAAGGTTAGTCATATTCATGCATGGTCCACTGGCGCACTGCTCGGTGGAGTGAGGGACATGTGGTTTTGCGATAGTTGATCCGAAAAGTTTCACAGGCGGAGACATGAATGACCGGTGGGATCTCACGGTCGTTATAGCGGAATGAACCTTTGACCGAGTGCGGATCGTTCACTGCCTCAAGGATGAGGGGCGGCCCTCTTGCGATGGGAGGCTCCGGCAAAGCGCCTTGAGAGACATAGGCCCGATCCGAGGGCGCTGATCCATGCGATGAACAATCGAGCAAGAGGAAGCTTAACACAGCGCCCATGGAGACGAAACCAATGAAGGACTGCAATCCTCCTTTCCGGTGCTTACAGGATTCTTGTCGTGGATCGTTCGAGCCTCCAAGGACAATACCCTTGAACTTGGCCGTCCTGCTGTTAGTCCTAGAGGCTGTTATGAACTTTGCGAACTGGCCTGCGCCTCAACCGTTGTGCCTTTTGCTCATTGTGCCTTGTGCTGTTGACGCAGTTGTTGTCCTCTGCCTGCCCCTGAGCCCCGCTCCCTTTTTTCCCTGTCAAGCCCCTGCAGCCGAAACTAAGACGCATCTCCGTACGCAAAATCAAACAAAAACAAAAGCTTAGCCTCCGAAAATAATCTTCCGCAAAGTCGCCTATTAGTTTTACTCAATCGGCTATAGTTAATACAGAGTCAGAAAAAGCCCCGGCCAACACCGGGGCTCTTCTCTTTAAACCAATAAACCTTTTAGAAAGACGAATTTAGCCGTAACAACTTTAGAATGACGACTTTGCAGTGAGCGATTCGTTTAAGTCGCTGAATTCAGATGACTTGCATTAGGGTACCCCCCGGGGGGGAGGGGGTCTAAGGGAAGCATGATCGTAGTTCATAACAGGTTCTAGGACCGATGTCTGAAGTACAGGTCCTGTAAGACAAATCGGTCGATACATCTTTTGCAACTGTGTCTTAGTCTTCACGACATCTCCTGGTATTCGCGTATTGCTGAAAGTCGCACGTTCACGATCGATGGCGGGAGTTTAGATTCATCGTTCATCAGCTGTTCCCAGCGCAGATGCATAAACCAGCCGAGCCGCTGGGCGCGGACTCCTCAAGTTCACGAAAGTCAGATGACGATGTCCGGTCACGGAACCCGAAGATTCCAATCGTTACGAGAATGATGATTTCGGGTTCGATAGGTTGCCGATAATCCATTGAAGAGTGTGTCAGGTAGTAGGGAAGCGGGAATAGGGTGATGAGCAAGATATATGGAAGTGCACGCTCACGGTCTTCTCTCCACCAACGCAATATTCCTCGAATCATGAAGAGCGTGACGCACGTGCAAAAAAATACATTCGGCACATCGAGAGGCTCGGAATGAAGATAGTCGTGCCGAAAGCTCCAGAATCCAGTCCAAAAACGGATGGCTCGACGCAGTGAAACCCTGGCGAAGAAAAACGGTGGTGACGGACGAAACTCACAGCCATGGAATGTTTATGCGCCAAGTACGCCGTCTCCCCCTCCGCTTCAAACTTCTGCATTTCGATGGGATTACTGGCGGGGTGAGCCCAGGCGGGGTTCGATGCGGAGGTATTACCGCTGTTGCCCGCCCAGAATTCGAGCCAAAACCCGTCGCGGATGGGAGATGCGGCATGCATAACGCGATCATTGCGAACTGCCCATGGCGAGATGACCGCAATCAAAGCAAGCATCGAGAAAACTCCATAGAGCAACCATCGTCCTCCTATTCGTCGGACTTTCCAAAGAGCCGTCAGAAGAAGAAAGGGAAATATTGAGAGAACGGAGGGATTGGAGAGAGTCGTGACTCCGTAAAGAATGCCGAAGCCGAACCATACCGAAAAACTTTCTTGCAAGTGAAGCCGCTGCGCGAAACAAAAGCAGGTTGCAAATAGAAAGGAGGTTAAGGCATAGTCCCAGACCTGAGTGCCAGAGAAATAGATTGCGAAAGGGTAGATTGCCCACAGCCATCCCGCGAGTTGCGCCGGCCTCTCGCCAGCAGCATATTTAAGACTCAGGTAAATAGGAATACAGGTCAGCGCCGAAAGCAAACCGTCCAACGACATAATGACAAAGGCCGATTTTGCAGTGTAGAGACCAAAGGTGCGGAAGACGCCGGCAAGCAAATATGGAAAGAGGGGAGGAACAAGAGCTGTAGGGCCAGTTGAGGGGAGGAAGGGCGAACTGAACCCGTGGCCCAAAGCTAAACTGCGGGCTACCCAACCCATCTCCGCGCCAAACTGTCCACGGTCAAGTGAAGGTGCCGCAATATTGAGGAAGCTGGATGCGACTACAGCGATTCGAAGAACGAATGCGCAGCAGACCATCGATGCTAAAAGAATTGCGGCTGACCTGATATAGAGCCAATCTGTTCGATTCGCTGCGGATGTTTGAGTGAGTTCAGCTTGATAGAGAGTCGTCATTTCCTTCCTAAATGAGGTGCAAAGCCCGAGCAGCTCGGGTTCTAATCGAATGTTCGGCTATCGTTTTGGTTGGTGAGATGCGCATTACGCAGCTGCTGATTTTTCAACAGGAGTTCGGCAACCAGTCGCTGCAAACGCGAATTCTGTACCTCTAGTTCCATAACCCTATCCTCTAGACATCTCTTGGTCGAGCCAAGCACTTCTGGTTTCCTTGAAGACATATGGTGTCCGCTCAATGGACAGATCTTGCACGAGACTGAGAATGAAGCCTGGGAACGACGGGCTCACACTCTCCGCATTCGTGGTCTTTCTATGGCCCCGCCAGCCTGTGCGGTACTCTGCATCAAGGCCGACAACTACAGGTGACCTTGTAGCTGTTGTCAGCGTAGCCAATGGGAGTCATCGATGCAGTCAAGATATGTGGGGGAACTGTATGGATTTGTAGGCAAAAAACTTCGGCGCCACCCTCTCCTTGAGAGGTCGAATCATGAACCGGCGCAAAGCAACGGAATAGAGTTTCAGTCTTGCCCTGCTATTAGTTGATAACGCTCTACTCAGAAAACCAAGTCGAGGTCAAGGCGCATGTGCCGGTCATAATTTCCGAAGAACTTTCCATATTGAGGGTCGGCAGTGTTGGAATGAACCTCAAGCGCGTTGAAGTGGTTCGTAATATTCGTGATTGATATAGAAGGTCTCAGAGTGTATTTGGAGTTCAGCTTGATGTCCTACCGTTGGACTCCACACAAATCCCATTCGAGGTGCAAAGCGTGTCGTCGCCGTGATGGTCTGCGCTTCCGCACGTATGCCGGCATCGATCGCGAGATGGGAGTTGAAGGTCCAATGATCCTGCACGAAGACAGCAGGTTGCAGGTCACTTCGATTAAACGAGGTTCCAGGGGTAAAGTCGATTGTGCGAAGTTTCGTTCCCTGGCCATCAAACATTGTGATGGTTTTTGCGTGCAACTGTCCCTCATCATTTGTACTGGCAACGGAAGAACCAAATTGACTCTTGTGCATGCCGAGACCCGTCATCGGTTTGAGAGACCACAACTCATTCCATTCAAAGCGCTGGGAATGCCGTTGCTGATCCGCAAAATAGTTCCCGCTGTTTCCAGTCGGCAGAACTGTCATGCCAAGGGTACCCTGCGGAGAGATGGTGGTTGCAATGTCGCTCAAAGCGAGTGTGCTCTGCAAAAGCCCTTCTCCGATCGCCAACCGATGTGTGGCCGCGCCAGTATAGGACCTGGTGTCAGCGTTCGGAGTAACAGCCTGCGGGCTAAAGAAGTCGAGATTTGCATATCGGATGGATTGGGGTGCCGCGTGGAAGCTTGCAGTGAGAGTTTGCCGGGGCGTCAGTGTGAAGTCTGTCTGGGTGAACGAATTGACCGACGTGATCTTGGTCTCATTGAAGGGAAAGGGTAGTGTGCGGATGGGTATCTTGTTATCGACAAACTCCAAACCTTCGGAGAAGAAGCGCGGTTCTGAATCATGGGCCCACCAAAGGATATTCTGGGTGTGGCCGACTTCAGACCACGTATATGACCGCTTCGAATCCTAAACTCAGGCAATGGGTCATTGAGATCAAAATGCCATTTATTGCCGCCTGATCGTGTTTCCGCAGTCACCACTCCAGCGGTGAAACGTCCATATTGGGCCTGGTAGGGAGAAGTCAGAACATGGAGCGAATCGACTGCATCGATCGGTACGCTCAGTCCAAACCGCCCCGTCGCTGGATCTGACACATCGACGGAATTAATCAAAAGAGCACTGTGCATCTCTCCCGAGCCTTCGATCTGAGTTTGACCGTTCGGTGCCCGCACGACACCCGGAACAAGTGGCAGTGCGTCAGTCAGAGTAAGCGGACGGCTAGGGCTTTCATTGGCTTCTTCAGGCCTGATTGACACACCTGGCGAGGAACTCTGTTCTGAAATGCCTTCGGTTGTCGCTTGTACATTCACAGTCTCACGTGCCTGCGGAACGGGTAAAATCCTGATTTCGAAAACAGGCTCAGGCATGGACCGAGTGTCGACAACCTGCTCTACCGGTATGTATCCGGTCTGATGGACGGATAGGGTAACGAGTCCTCGGCTCACTCGAGCTGAAGCACGACCATCGGTCCGGTATTTATTCGAGCGAGCAGTTTCTCCTCTCTCATAAGAACGACTTCGACGTTCGGCACGGCTACGCCATCGGCGTCTGCAATGCTCACCGTGAGAGGTGCATCCTGGGATCCCAGATATCCCTGCAAGTAGGTTCCAAAGAGTCCGACGAGCGCAAATGTAAGCAGTGCGAGTCGACGCACCCAGACCCCGACGCACACTGATTTGGCCGGTTCTCGCTGCTCCTTATCGGGTCTGGACCAGAGTTTCATGGAATTGCCCATTCCTGTGGCCGTTAGGTGCATCTATTTCGTGGTGCTCTGTCGTGCCAACATAAGAGCCTGGAGAACTCGCCGCTTCGCCATGGTGTTTCACACGTCATTCATAGCGCTGGGGAGAAGACAGCAATTCTGGGATGTGCAAGAAGGCTTGCGTAGCCCACGAAGACCTTGTGCGAGACAGGGTCTGTCGCAAGGGTATGGGCTCCGTAGTGAGTATGTATCTCGTCCAATACCCGATATGCGTCGGGGCCGTCTTGCTGGATCACAGTTAATCTCCCGGCCTTTCCGGCAGAGTAGATTCGGTGAAGCGTTGGGTCGAACGCGACCGAATCAGGGCCGCCGCCGATTTTGAGCGACGTGATGATTCGATGTGTCTCCAGATCAAACACCACTAGCTCGGCATTCCCGGAACAAACCGTAAAAAGTCGTCGCTGCTCGGAATCAATGGCCATCCCGGACGGTTCTTTGCAAGGAGCGAGAGACCATTGCCCTACTACCGATCGCTTGCCAAGATCGATCGCAGCTATCGAGTTGATGTCCTCAATATTCTGATAGAGCAATCCAGTCTGCGGGTCCAGCGCGGTAAATTCGGGCTTTCCAGGAAGCTGGATAGCTCCGACAATCGTTCGCTTCACAGGATCAATCAGGGTCGCCAACTTTGCGTCTCCATTCGCTACGTATACGAGTTTTGCTGACGGAACATAGAGTATGGCATCCGCATCATCCGCAACTGGGATGTTACCAAGTGACTGAAGAGATTTCGGATCGAAGACATGCACCATGTTCTCTTCGCTTCGTGTAAGGAAGGCAACATTCGCTTCGGGCAATAGTGCGACGCCGTGAGCGGCGCCTGCTCCAGGCATTTCTGATACCGAGCTGACGGACGGGTGGTTCAGATCTAAATCGATCTTGAATAAGGCACCTGACGACTCACTTGTAACGAACAACGTACTGCCGTTTAGCGTTAGATAGTCTAGAACGTTGAGCAGTCCTCCTTTGGGCAGCTCAATATATCCATCGAATGTCATGAACTTGGATTTGCTTGGTGTGCCTGGGTACGCAAGATAGGCGAATACCACCGCCAGAAAACCGATTAGGACAATTGCAAACATCGCCATTGTCTTGAGCCCATTTCTCATGGCATATCTTCTTTTATCTCTCGTATCAACTGTGGGAGCGCCGTGAGTAGTTTTAGCAAACATTGTTATGACCTCCTTCAAATTGTTGGTTTGATCGCAGCCATCCCTGGATTGAATCGGACAAGCTACCTCATTTGCCCATGAGCTCTTCAAGTGCTCGCTCGATGCTCGTGTCGGGAGCTACCGGCTTGAAGCCGCTTTGAGTTTCGTCCTGCTGCTTGCTGATGGTCTTAAAGAGAACGATGCGACCGTTGATGTTGATCTTGGATGAGCTTGTCTTCCATATCCCCGGAGAAAGCCTGGTTCGATTCACTTCGATGGTGCCTCCCTTCTTCAGTTGACCGATCACTCCATAGCCAAAATCGACTTGCTCTGTCAGAGTTGCTGAGAGTTGTGCCAGTGGCTTCTCCTGGAGATCGATCAGGATGAGGCCGCTCAAAGCGTGAAGTACCGTCTCCTCATAGGTCGTGGGGTTGTACGCAGGATTCGGGCGAAACGCGAGCTTTTCCAGGGCCTCCTGTCTGCCTTGATCCTCGAAGAGGAATACGTCGGGCATCGCGCGAAGAATCTCATCAACTTTCTTTTGATCTGCTTCCCGGTTCTTCTTCATTGCCTGCTGTGTCTTCGGGTTTTGCATCAACTTGCGGAGTCGATCGTCCTCTGCTTCCGTTCTGCAGGTGACGGCTCATGACCATCTACTGAAACGAGTCGACGAATTGGACCGACCACGGTCTCAATTTCCTCTTCGAGGTAAATATGTCCGGCAGTATGACGCTCTACCCGGCTTGCCCACAACGCGTCATTCTTGTGCTGTTGGCGCTCGTTGTAGCATGCATCAGTCATCAACTCTTTCGCTGTCTGCGCCGACAGCGGAGGCAAGACCGACAGCAAGCAGAACACAACCAATGAGTGATGTCTGCGATGCAGGCGTAAGTTCTCGAATATCGACATAAGGCAAGGACTCATAAGGATGTGGAAGTGCGAAGGTATCTCTTGGCCGTTGGCGGAGGAGTTGCATGAAATCGCCATATCGCTTACGAACACTCAAATCCACTAACTGAGGAGGATGGCTACGCGAATCGCAAAGAACGACACGATCCATGCAATCTGATTGAAGTCCATCAATGCTGCGTCATATTTTCCTCCACAGGTTTCATTGTCACGGGAAGGCGGAGCCAGTGCTGTCAGGAAACCACTGCAAAGTGTCAAGATTTGTAAGTTGGCTGAGATTGCAGATTCTTGCGCGCCACACGGATAACAGATCAGTGGAAAGACGTCAGAGGTATCATGAATAAGAGCCGCTCCTTTGGCTCGTGGAGATACAGACCTTGCACAACTCAAATGGCGTGACACAGCGAGCCAGCCCACGTCTTCTGGTAGTGGACGATGACCGTGACTTGTGCCATCTGGTGACGCAATACCTGGAACCGGAGGGCTTCACTCTTTCCGTTGTGCATACCGGCGGCGAAGGGATAAGAACCGCAATCGAGGACACTCATGAACTGATCGTTCTGGACGTCATGTTGCCGGACATAAAGGGGTTTGACGTTCTACGGGAGATCAGAATGCGCGTCAGGACCCCTGTCCTGATGCTTACGGCAAAAGGGGATGAATTCGACCGCATCCTCGGCCTTGAACTCGGCGCCGATGACTACTTGCCGAAGCCGTTCAGCCCCCGCGAGTTGATCGCGCGAATCTCGGCGATACTTCGCAGATCCGGGTGGCAATCCGAGAACAATACCGCATCGCGTCCCCCTGTGATCCGTTCCGGGGATATCGAGCTCGATTTGGCAGCGCGTGCGGTATTGAAGGCGGGCGAGCCTGTGAGGTTGACCTCTGCGGAGTTCGATCTATTACGCGCGTTTTTCGAAACGCCGGGACAGGTTTTGACCCGTGAGGCACTCGTTGAGAATGTTCTTGACCGGAAGTTCTCCCCCTTCGATCGAAGCATCGACCTCCACATCAGCAACCTTCGCCGCAAGCTTGGTCCGCAGAACGATGGTGCCGAGAGAATTCGGAGCGTGCGTGGAATTGGCTATCTCTATGCGTGGCCCATGCAAGCTTAGGTCGCTATATCCGCAGCATATGCGACCCAGGCGGTCTCTCATCGGCAATCAGCATGCTTCCATACTTAGGGTTTTCCGTTACCAGGCACATTCGTCGTAAGGCGTTTCGAGAAGAACTCACGGACGACAGTCCCACCCGCCCTTCCCGCGATGCCGATAGCGGCGGTGGTGAAGACGAGGTTAATTCCCCGATCCGCATGAGGATAGTACGCGTTGGATAGGGCTCCTGAGCAAATAGCGGCCAGAAAGTAGGAGTAGTTCGGCATAGGCTTTCCAGTATCGCTACGTGCGATGACTGAGTAGCTCAGGGCATGCACGAGGCGGGATTTTGTGGAGCCGGTTCCCTGGTAGAAGTAGCGTGGATCTTGGTGGAAGAGCGAGGGGAAGACCGCATGGCTCAGGAAGTCGCTGCTGCGTCCATCGCCGAACTGTGCGGCAAAACGTTTGCCATAGCCCGCGGCACCTTGCCCATAGCCGGCATAGGTGTTATTCGCCTGCTCGATGCCGGCGGCGAGGCCTACTCCGATCAAGGAAATGGGATCGAAGGTGTCGCGTGAAGCGAGCGAGAATTTCTGTTTCGTGGTCATCGGAGCCGCGTCGTAGACATAGCTTATGTAAAAATTCGGGATGATGCCGATAAGGCGCTGCTTCTCTTCCGCTTTGATCTGCTCAGCGGCGATCTCCTCAGTGGGACGGACCGTCACAGATGTGTCTGCCGAAGCAACTGCTAGTGAGATGCTAGGAACCTCGTAGGACTGCTGCGCCGTGACGGCGAACTCCGTAGATGTGAACGGCGCAAACCCCTTGGCGTTGACGATCACGAGATAGGAACCAGCAGGGAGCTTAGTAAAAGCAAATTCACCGTTCGCTCCGGACGTTAGACTGTGCAATTGCGTTCCGTCCCTATGCGTCAAACTGACCTGTGCGCCGGAAATGGCGGCTCCGGTTCCGTCCAGCACGGTGCCTGAGACGATGGCTGACCCCTCCGCATAGGGTGTTCGCTCAGCCGAGCTCTGCGGGCCTGACTGGGGTAGAGGTGCATCTGGGAGCGAACTGCTGCTAATCCCTAATTCGGCAGTTTGTTGCTGCGCAAATGCAAATGTAGTAGCGGTGACTAGGCAGAGAAGAAGTGGGGTGCAGGCAAGGACGGCATGTGGCCGTTGCCACATGTCCCTTCTCAAAGCGCGCCTCCAGACCGGGGAGGTAGAGACAGCGCGAGCCGTAATCAGGCCCAAGATGGTGAGGCTACGAGTGAGCTGTTGCATAGTGATCTACCCTCAAAGGCTTTATTTCAAAAGCGGCACCCGAAGGTGGTCGAAGAGAACCAGGACACACAACGAGGGGAGTTGACGAATGAACAGATTCGAATCCCCTGTCGATCTTTTGCCAACAACTTCTTAGGGTTAAAGGCTTTACAAAAATCAACATGGCTACTGCATTCCCCCGCGGGTTCCCTTTCCATGGATCTCAGCAGTCTTGCCACCTTTTTGAAGCTCAATGACGTCGAGCGACATGGCGTCGCCGGTGAGGTGGCCTGTCGCATTGAAGCGCGACTTGTCGTGAACGAACGAGAAGGTGAGAGTGTCCCCTGCAAGCTTCCCGTCCTTGAGCTTTGACGTAGCGCCTTTCTCCGACATCCACTGTCCGGTGGCGGAGCCCCCCGCCTGTCTGAGCGTCAACAGCGCTGTTTCGGACTTTCCTTCATATATCACCAGCCGCTGTCCGGTGACGCTCGTGCTTTGACCATAAACAAGCGGTGTCTCAGTACAACGGACGATGCCGCCACCACAAAGCTTCTCTTCATTCTGTCTCTCCCCTTACCAACTACCGACCCTTGAGGATTTGTCCGCTCTGAAACGCATAGAGTTCCAGCAAGACGAACATCGTTATTCGAAAGGTAGCTGGCAGAATGATGGCGTGCCGTCAGGAAACGTGAAGCGACTGTATGGATTTGTATAGATTTGGTGAGGAGGCTGTTCGTAGGCAGAGTTGTAGACCAGCCCGCATCGGGAACAGCGATATGCAACAACGTCACCGACCGAGGATAAATGTGACACAAGTCCGTCGCGCGCGCCAATCCCACGTACTACACCCTCCTTTACCGTTCCCGCCCTGGATGGGACTCGGGACCGCATCCGCCACAGGAGTTATCTGCTCAAAACCATGTTTGCTTCCTATACTGCAGATACTACTCGCCAAACTTTTTGGTAAGGACCTCCCTTTCACGACGGATGCGAAAAAGTTGCATCGGGATAACAATCAGAAATGCGATAAGGTACCAAGGCCTGTCTAAGAACAGAATCAGCCCAGCCAACGTCACGCCTCCGAAGAGATAGATAGGATTTTGGATACGAGAGTACAGACCGTGCGCAACTAAACTTCTCGCCTCAGCGCGAACTGAAAAAGATCCTCCCAGTTGTAGTCGAGCCACTATCACCAGGATTTCCGACGGTACGACGAGACACAATCCCTGTTGGGCAAGGTGTTGGTGGAAACCACTGTTCTTTACATGGCGACCCGGCATAATCCCTCGCAGGTGCTTCATGATGCCGCCGCTGTCTATGTCTATAAGGTGGACACCGACGCCATCGCCCCAAGGTCAAGCAGGAGTTCGCCGCCAAGCAGAAAACGCAGACCGCGAAGAAGACCTTTGAGAAGACCCAACCCAAAGCCGTGAAGAAGGCGAAGGCTGCCTAGCCTTCGACCTTGCTTGAGGAGCCTGCAAATCGGCAGGCTCCTTTTTTTCGCCCGTCCTTCCCACCCCGGGCGTTGCTCCTGCCATGCAGGAGCAACCTTGCCCTCCCACCCGACGGGCTTGTTTGGCATTTAGGTTTGTCGAGATTACTTCCGATTTGCCGACCATCCATCCGGAATTCGAACGTAAGAGACAAGATGGCTCTCAATGAGCTTTGGCCCTCTTCGCAACACTTGAGAACGACGCTTTCTTGACCCCAAAAATCAAAAGCTGCGCAATAGAAAATCTCTTGCGCTCGTCAGCACTTTCTCTCGCATCGCGGGTTCTGGCAGCATGCGAGCGATTTCAATTGCCCCGATCATCGTTGAAAAAATCGAAAAGAAAGCACGCTCTTTGTCGGCAGTTCGCTGTCCCGGCATAAAGGGAACCATTCGATCCTTGTAGTTCACGAGCTCGGCAAGGATTTGTCCCCTCATCCTCTTGTCGACCCGCGCCAGCTCGGGGGCAAGTGCCGTCAGCGGGCAGCCGCGCTCCGCGTGATCGCAGTATTCCGAGCTTAGATAGGCCTTCACAATCGCCTTCCACGCTGTCCCCGGTTGAGATTCCTCCGCAGCTTGAGCCCAGCGGTCGGCGATCTCACGGAAAGCCTCGCGGAGCGACTCCAGGAGCAACTCATCCTTGCTCCCGAAGTGTTTGTAAAAGCCTCCGTGCGTCAGACCAGTGTCGCGCATAACCGCTGCAACCCCGGCGCCGTTCAGACCCTCGGCGCGGACTCGTCGCGAGGCGTCTCTCACAATCTTTTGATGGACTTCCACTTTGTGTTCAGGTCGGTAACGCATGGCTCATTTTAGGATGCTCGAGATCATCCGACGAAGCAACCAGCCGCGGCGGTCAAAGAAAGTTCGAATCCATAAGATGATGTGAATCATCCTATGCGAAGAAAGGAGAACTCCAATGTCTAACCCGATTCTGATCACAGGTGCAGCCGGCGGCCAGCAGGGCTCAACCGGACGCGTCATCGCAACGCTTCTCCTCGAGCAGGGCCTTCCCGTTCGCGCATTCGTCCACAAACTCGATGCCAGGTCCGACGAGCTTCGCCAAAAAGGTGCAGAAATCCTCGAGGGCGACCTCCTCAACCCGGTCTCGGTCCAGGCGGCTATGAAAGATGTGAAGCGCGCTTACTTCACCTACCCGGTGGCCGATGGGCTGCTTGAGGCCGCCACCATCGTCGCCACATCGGCCCGCGATGAGGGGGTGGAGTTGGTTGTGAACAATTCGCAGTTTCAGGGTACGCCAGATGATCCCTTATTTCGCGATCTTCAACGCGCTCCGTCATTCCGGAATTTGCAGCACCGGCTGGCTGATCGTATTTTCGACTGGGCGCAGATTGGGGCCGTTCATATTCAAGCGCCACCCTATTACGAAAACGTACCCGCGCTTGTCAGCCGCAGCGTGGCCGAGCAAAATGCCGCGTTCCTACCCTGGGGCGATGGCGATGCTGTCATTCCGCTCGCCGGCGCCGAAGACGTAGCCCGCGTCGCCGCAACTCTTTTGGCTGCCTCCAACGCGCCCTCCGAAAAGGTATACCCGCTGGTGAGCGAAACTCTAACAGTGCGGCAGATTGTCGAAACCCTTGGTAAAGCTATCGGGCGGCCGATTCGCTATGTGCCAATCACAGACGAGCAGTGGGCGGATGCAGTGAAGGAGCGAATCAATCCCCACGCACTCGATCATCTGAACCCATCTTTGGCAATACTTCCGGAACAGTAAGGAACACCGCCAGGCTACCAATGCTATTCGTGAGGTCACGGGCCGGAATCCAGCAGACGCTGGAAGAGTTCTTCCGAGCGAAAATCCAAATCTATCGGTGCCGCAGGTCAATGAGGTTGCTTTATGAAGTATGGGATTATATATATCATCCCATTAACTAAGAGGCCCAATGTCGCCGCAAACGCTCTTTCAACTGCATCTCGTTCTAGGTTATGTTGCGTGGTTGCTCTGCTTCGGCGTCTACATTCTGCCCAAGCTCAGGTCGATGGGCCGAGTCGAAGCGCACCGGGCAATCGCGACCCTACACAGCTTTCGCTTCTTCGGGCTCGTCTTTATTCTTCCGGGAGTCGTAGGACCCAATTTGCCCGCTGGTTTCGCCACCTTTGCCGCCTACGGCGACCTGGCGACCGGGTTGCTGGCCATGTTGGCGCTTCTCACGGTACGGATACGTCCGCTTTTTTGGGTATTCGTCGTCGCCTTCAATCTTGTGGGAACGACCGACCTCATCCTCGACTACTACCACGCCGTCCAGGCAGGGCTTCCTGCACTGGCAGGCCAGTTGGCCTCCACCTACGCCATCCCGGTGATCTACGTGCCTCTGCTGATGATCACGCACCTGATCGCGTTCTATTGGTTGGTGCGCCCGCAGTCCCTCGCCGGCGAAGCGGCCGCCGCCTAGAGCCTGTTATGAACTACGATCGCTGCTTCCCCTTAGGCTCCCTCCCCCCCCGGGGGGTACTTGGCTGCAAGTCATCTGAATTCAGCGACTTAAACGAATCTATTGCGGCAAAGTCGTCATTCTAAACTGGTTACGGCTAAATTCGTCTTTCTAAAAGGTTTATTGTTTAAAGAGAAATGCCCCGGTGTTGGCCGGGGCTTTTTCTGACTCTGTATTAACTATAGCCGATTGAGTAAAACTAATAGGCCACTTTGCGGAAGATTATTTTCGGAGGCTAAGGCTTTGTTTTTGTTTCATTTGCGTGCGGAGATGCGTCTTAGTTTCGGCTGCCAGGGGCTTGACAGGAAAAGCAGGAGCCGGGCTCAGTGGCAGAGGACAACAACTGCGTCAACAGCAAAAGGCACAATGGTTGAGGCGCAGGCCAGTTCGCAAAAGTTCATAACAGCCTCTAGTTCGGACCAGCCATCCGCACCAACAACCGTTTCAGGCTATCATTCTTAGCAGGCCCTGCCGACCGTCCGTTAGCCGGAATCGAACAAGGCCCGCGAGGTTCTCGTCAGAGCAGAGCGTGAGAACCGGGCTCGCTAACGGCCGTGATGGGTGTCTAAGGCATCGTCTCCCCACAGCCACAAAGGGACAGGCTAAAGCTTGAAAGTCAGATGGCGATGCGCTCGAATTCGTCGTGCGAAATCTCCTCCTGTCGGCGGTCAGATTGATGGACGAGTGCCCCAGGCCAGCGCCATCACCGACCAGTCTTCGGACTGGCTGAAAGCTTCACATTGACAGTCGATGGTGCCAGCTCA
>Ga0193743_1000943_pt1 | contig 22309 bp, 17 predicted proteins | sample L2c2metaG_FD_143038 | JGI IMG/M metagenome (GOLD analysis project Ga0193743, IMG submission 143038) | Soil microbial communities from a riparian zone of the East river system, Colorado, United States - L2c2 | ecosystem: Environmental > Terrestrial > Soil > Riparian zone | place: USA: East River... | reverse complement strand
TTTGACTTGTTATATGGCAGATGATGATACAATAATAGAGGCTCACAAAACTGTCCCAATGACATATTTTCCTATATATTTAATTACTCAGCTGGTTTTGGTTGGAATCACATGATCCTGATTTTTTAGAAAGCTATTATGTCCCCCTATAATATATATTAATTTCAGAATCTAAGCATATGTATTTTTTGTGTTACAAGCCAATTAGTCTCAACATGCCAAACATTGGGACAGTTTTGTAAGCTACTGTAGCTATGGTTTATATACTAATGTCCATGTGTTGTCCTCAAGGCAAACACATGTAAAACATATGGTAAAAGCATGTTGCGCAGCAACATGTGTAGAATGCATGTCAATCGCAAATGAAAGACATGAGTCAAAGGCATGTCAAATGCATGTAAGTAAAAGAAATGTATCTTAGATCATCATCTGATGATAAGATCAAGAGATCAAGATAAGATCGTAGATCGTCGAGATAAGATCGCCAAGATAAGATCGTCAAGATAAGATCGATATGATCAAGAGATCAAGAGATCAAGAGATCTATAAGATAAGATCAAGTAAAGTTCAAGTGTTCAAAGTAAAAGTAAAAGTAAAAAGAGTGTCGTAACAGGACAGCTCCGACAGAGCCTCTGATGATGGCCACCTTGCCCATTATTTGGTACAACCCTTACCACCACCCAACCTCTTCAGACTTATATTGGACCTCCATCGGAATTCATCCCCTATACTGTTACTGTTAGGGCAACTGCGACTGCGACTTAGTCGAGATCTAGCAGGAGATCCTAAATAATATATACACATAAAATACAACAGGAAAGCGCACCTAGCAGGGGATCCTAAAAGAAAAGGATTAAGCCCTGCTAAGGTGGGGTGCATGTCTATATACCAAAAATCAGAGTCAAAATAATAGAATGATGAAAAAATGAAGAATGGTGAAAAAGTGATAGGAATGCAAAAGTAGCTATGTCATGTGTCCGTCAGACTCCACTATCGGAGCCGTGAGTGCATTCCGTCTTGAGCTAGCAATGATGAGGAGGGATGTACAGAGGTGACGGAGCATTATTGGAGGAAACATCAGATGAAGCGGAGCGTCCCCTAACAGTCACCTCTGTACATTCCTCCTCATCGTCACTAGCTCAAGACGGAGTGCACTCATGGCTCTGATAGCGGAGTCCAACGGACACATGACATAGATACCTTATGCATTTGTTGGAATATGTCGTTCTAATCACGTCAGATCACATCATATTGCATCATCATGGCAAATAGGATACTGACCAATAGCAGAATAAACTCGTAGCATAGCCTTTATAGCACTGCCTCGTTTTCATGTGTATAAGTATCTGAACTGTTTAGAGTGGATCTCTATCAGATTAAACCAATACATAGCGTATCCATCGCCTATCCTAGTCATCTGAGCTTTTCTCTATTGATCTCAATAGTCTTGTTCTTTAATCTGACATCCGATATTTCCAACAGCATTCCTATCACTCTTTTCATCATTCCTCATTTTTTCATCATTCTGTTATTTCGACTCTGATTTTGGTATATAGACACACAGCCCACCTTAGCAGGACTCCATCCTTTTCTTTTAGGATCCCCTGCTAGGTGTGCATTCCTGTTGTATTTTATGTGTATATATTATTTAGGATCCCCTGCTAGATCTCGACTAAGTCGCAGCCACAGTTGCCCTAACAAGTTCCACATTCTCAGTTCTTTGCATCAGCTCTGAACCAAATTTTGGTAACCCTAAGCTTTTCAAGGGCCCACTCAAATGATATGGATATACTTAAACTTTAAAGTTACTGGAATGACTTAGCAATAACTTTGCAAATGGCCATGATGTAGCAATTGGCCTGCTCCTTCAAGGTTCACATAGACAGAGTTCCAATGTTGATAATGGATGTTCCTTGGGAAAACATGTTGATGGTCATACACTCTACAGTCAGTCATAAAATCATTGTCATACAACACTTACAAACACAATGCCAGGCTCAAAAACAAACAAAAAAAAGTGCAGCAAAATATGGGATTTGGCAAAAGAAAAAGATTGCGAATCATCGGAATCCAGGGCAGTCCACTACATTTATGGACTCAAGGTATGGTCAGTACAGAAAACCATAGAATGCAACTAGTTACGTGCCACATAAAATATGAACAGTGTGAGAAAAATAAGAGGAAAAAAGTCATAGGCTGTCGTTTGTTTGTCCGCCTCCTAGCCCCTTCTCACGTTACTCGTCCGGCTCGCAAATATACTCCTTTTTGAACATACACCAGAGACCAACCGGAACAGTTTCAAGGAGATACAAACATTTGTCAATATCATCTTTGTTTTCCTCCATCTTAGTGCTCAACCCCTGTTTAAGCCGCCAAGGGAGTGATATCAATCTGTAGATGGTTCCTTGGAGTTGAGCGCGGAATTCAATGATGTTAACGAAGAACCGTCCCGACCGACGTTCATCCAGGAGATAATCTCGGAAGGATGAGTGGAGTAGCCGAAAACTGTCGGCGCCTATGCTCCACAACCCAAGCTTTTCGGGCTCATACCTTTCGCCCTTTGTGTCGGGAGTTTGTATCAGCGGATGTAAACTTCGCAGCACAAGAGTCACTTCGCTTTGCTCCATCGGAAGGATACCTTTGATCACTGCTGGTTGATCTGAACCATGGACTGTAAGAATGACACCGAGGACTCGAACGACCACCACTGGGTTTCGAGAAACCGACAGAATCTGAGTGTAGAGTTGATCAAGATCCGAAAATGCTTCATCTGAATGTGAAGGATTGGGATTCAATACAATGTCGAGTTGTTTCATTGGGGAAAAGGACTCGGAGCCAACGAAACTGAGTACAGTTGCTGCGTAGATGAACTGGCCAGAGGATTTTTGGACAAGGAGGTCAATAATACCGTTCCCCGGCCAAGTATTTGATGCTTGTGACATGAGATGGTGATTGCGAGATATGTCGGCGAAACCTTCGCGGAGGACTAATTCAATGTCTTTCTTGGGGTTAAAGGAATCATCAAGAACAACACGGCGGGTGATTGTACAGAGGTTTATTTGATCAAAACTCTCCCGAATATGAGCTTCTGGACGGCTAGCAATCAAGAAACGAAGTGGTATCTTTTTGTCGATGACTGCTTGCGAGATGAGCGCAAGGATGTTTTGCTGTGCTTCCTTGCCCTGACACTCATCTAGTCCGTCAATACGGTCGGCGTGTGCAGATCAGTTCCTTCCTGTTTAAGTCGGTGAAACGCATCGACTATGAGCGAATTAAATTGGACGCTCAGGGATTTTGTATGGAGTATAGGATTTGATGCCATGATGTTGTTAACATGGTCGCGTAGGCTGGGCAAATTTAAAGCAAGTTGATATCTGATCGTAGAAAACAATCGATGACCTTCGTCACGACCTGACTTTCCTCCTGAGAAGAAAAAGCTTCCTCCACATTGGCCAGTACTCTCGGTTGGTAACTCGGCCCGGGAGTTGAGAAGCTCCGCAATTGATTGAAGAATTGCAGTCTTTCCCGCACCGAGTGGACCATACAACCAAAGTACAGAACATGAAGGGTTCGGGTCATCTACCCAATCTAATATGAGCTTGAGAACATCTTTACGTGTCTGGGGGTGGCATTTGGGAGAGTGCTCGGACGAGTCATGAATTGCTCCATGTGAGATCACCTGGCTCAAGATGTTGAGACCTGTATTGAGTGAGTGTTCATCATCTTCAGATACTGAAAAGTCTGACCAAAATGCACCGAGTTGGGACATACTCACCGGATTCATTATTATGTAGATGATTGCCATCTTGTGTATGATAGTCTCCGTCAATTGCGTTGAAAGTACATCCAATCAAATTCGGGTGTTTGCAGTTGGGAAAAAACAATGGCGCGTCAGCCATGTCAGGTTGGTTGAGCAGGAGGTAAGTAAGTCCAGCAGTTCTCTCGTCAAAAATCGGCGGTAAGGCCGGTGAGGATTCGTGCTCTTAAGTAACATTGTCTTGTTCTATCCTGAGCTTGAGATGTCGTTATACAATTGTACTTAATGCAGAAAAATCATCACCATGACACTGACAGGGCATGACAAGATATCTGATAAATGTCAATGCTGTGAATGTCATTGTTTCATAATCTGTAGTCTCTTCGAAACAAATCAACTTTTTGTGTGTCAGTCTTGTTTCTCCAGACCCATCCCACGAAGCACAATCGTACGAATCTCTTGTCGAAATCAAAGCAGGGCAGGATTTCAGAACCAGGGTCAGACTGCGATCATCCCGCCACCGCCGAGATTAAAAACACAATTGAAGAATGTATACTTTTCAGAGTTTTCGGTAATGAGAGGATGGCAGCAGGCGAAGCCACCACGGATTGAAAGAATGTGAGGGCGGACTGATTCAAGATCAGAGCTCAATTTGTGAGTTGCTTGCCTCCAGCACGCCGTCGAGCCAGTGCAATACATACAGGGGGGCGTCACTATCTGAGATATAAGAACTGTGAGCATTCAACGTCACTGACACAGTGGTAAGATATTAAATAGATGAACAAATATAATCATGAAATACAGATAGCAGAGAACGAACGAAAAAATTCTATCTGGCACTAGTAACCGATCTTTTCCGCTCAGCGTCGACCAACACTTCTTTAGGCCCACGCCTCGCCATGGTGTAGACGAACACAAAGATGATAATCGCGAATTGGAACCATAGCCAGACCTCGAAGAGGAGATTGACAAATGCGTTTTTCTTCGCCAAAGTCTCCTTTCTATGCCGACTGGCGACGTGAAGTTGCAAGGCATTGTCATCTGGTAGAGAGGGCGATGTCCCATTGGATTTGGGTTTGTCGACGTCAGACAATCCATCAAATTTCTCTATCATCGTATCGATTGCGTTCGACATAAGTTGTGGCAGTCCCACGTTGGCAGGCTCTGCTAGTGTTGACCCAGTTCGTACAGAAGTGGTTTTCGCACTTTGGTGACCATCTTTGAACCTACGGTCCACCCAACGACCAGTTCGGGACCGTAAAGTTTCCGACATCCGCAGGACTCGTGGAGATCTCGCATATTCTCCAATTTCTCTAGCTTTAACCGGAGTGGGTGGCTCAACTGAGAGTCGAAGCAAGCCTGCTGGCATTGGTAGGGATGTACAAAGACCACCGTCCTTGAGAGCTTCGAAATTCAGCTCATCAGAGGCACGTCGACTCATGGCGCGTGATGCGGGAGAAGGTGTAGCAGGTACAGAGAACTGACTGAGGTCGTAGAGACTTGATGTTCGACTATGAGGAACACCGGGACTCATATCCCAACTGTCTCCAAGCTCTTTGGAGAGTTCATTTTGGAGAGTAGGCCGGGATTCCAAAGGTGACAACTCTTGAAGAACCTCAGTAGCAGGGGAAAAGAAATGAAGAGGCGAGAGTGAACCAGGTGATTCGAGTTCTCTGTTTCCCGTCGGTGACCAAGACAAACGATCCTGGAGACTTTCGCTCCATGGTGAAGATGGCCGTGATGGGAGTTGAAGGTTGTCAGATCTCAAATTAAGAGGGTTATCGGCGGCGAGTGGATGGTCTTGGGGAAACAATCCCATGACACTTTTACGGTCCTTAGTGGCCACAGTAAATTCCCGGGCAACGGAGTTTCCTTCTCCATCCAATGATTGCACGTCCGTATTTATGCCTGTGCTTCTGATTTTGACAGTCTGCATAGACGAAGGTGTTTCCCTCCGTTCTAACGCTGGGAGATCAGACTCAGGCTCTGGCTTGACCGCCTCGGGGTCAGCCCAGGATTCATAGGCTTTGGTGATGTGTTCCGTGTCGCGCTGAAACGCTGAAAGTTGAGTCGCCGTCTCGTTCTGTTGTTTGAGGATTTGTGCGTTGGTTTCTTCGAGTTCCTGGACCTTCACCAACAGCTGAGATATGGATGCGTGTTCCAGGTGAGGGAATAACCCAGGAAGCTCCAACTCCATGTCACTATTGGACTCTTTATTTTGACGAATATGACGAGGGTTGGGACTCGTTGCAGTAGGAAAGAAAGAAAAGCCTTCGGAAGGACCTCCGAACCCTGAGCCATCGGGAGCGAAGCTTTTCACTTTACTACCACTCTCCTGGCAGTCGGTGTCGTGTCCGCTATATCGCATAGCCCGAAATTTAGCTTCTCTCTCTTGTTTCTTTCTCCAAGCCTCTCCAGCTACCGCATCATGCATCTTTTCTTCTAACTCTTCGCTCTTGGCCTGGGTCTTCTCCAAAGCCTCACGAAGGAAAGCAATTTCCTTCTCCAATCTCTTGACTTCGCGCCGTCCAGTCTGATCTGCGGAAGACGCTCCAGCCTCTAGCTTCTCAAGCTTCTCCATGAGCTCTGCATTTTGATCTGCAAGTAGAGATATATCCGCGGTGACTTTTTGGTCAAGTCTTCTGAGAAGAGATGGGTGAGGCGAAGCGATTACACTCAAGGCGGAGTCAGAAGCGTAGTAGTTCATGGTCCTGGATAACATATGCGGTAGACCACCAGGAGATGTCGACATGGTAGGAGAGACGTCAAGTTCCGGCTTGAGAGCAACGGTATTCTCATACACGTTCTTGCACGCTGCTAAGTTAAGATCGAATTCTGAAGGAAAAAGGGGTAAGTCATCAACCAGATCATATTGTCGAAAGAACACAGACCATGTTCTCTTTCCTTAATCAAATCGTCTGCCTTTCCCAAAAGCTCCTCGAGCTCTTCTCGAGATTTCTCTTTCATCCAGTCAAACTCCTCTCTTAAATGTGGAGAAGACGATGACTGGGCAGAATCACTATCCCATCCCATCATACGGAAAGTCGCTTCCATAGGAGAACCAAGTAAACCTTGACGAGATTGCCGACGGGAAGGAAATGTAAATGGAGAATTATAGGCAGGAGGTGGAGTGGACGATAACTTTAGCATAGTTGCACGACGGGCTTTAGCTGGGGGAAGTGGACGAGGGGTCTCCGCGCTAGAAAGCATAGTTGGAATGATAATGGGGTGGCCAAGTGGTAGGATGGGTTACGATATTTAAGTAGCACAGGCTCCGTCTACAGTCCAATTTTAAACAAAACCTATGAAAATGGCAAAATATAGTCAGCCTAAAAGGCTAAGACATCCAAGTCAGCAACGAGCACTCTGGCCACCAGTGCACGGAAAAAGAACAACCTCTCCTCCGCTAACACTGTAGCACAATCCCAGACATGCGTCACGTCACGTCACACACAATAAAAGCTGATTCATTTGTACAAGGGTAGTCTTGGATGTGCATTAAGGGTACTGACATGCAAGATGTTGTAGAGTACAGATCATAGCTAACAATGAATTTACGACAAGACGACAAGATGAAACGAAACAGAAACGGGAAGGAAGAAGCCCGTCTTTCTATGCACACGGACAACACTCCCCCCAAAACCGAAATGACTTACTTCTGCTGTTGCGAAGCAGGGGCTCCGAATACACCCGCGCTAAAGACAGATGGCGTCGTTGCCGTGCCATTGCTCGATGAAGTACCACCAGTCGCAGTGTTATCAAATAGCGATGGTGCACTGAAAGGAGAGGACTGTGGCATCGCCGCCGCCGTTTGTCCAAACCCAAACGAAAACGCACCAGACCCTGAAGCGGGAGTACCGCTTGGAGTAGTGGTCGTTGCCGCTGGAGTGCTGGTCTGGTTATTCACTGCAAACGAAAAAAACTTAGGGGTGGTAGTATTGGTTGTGTTACTGGTATTAGCAGGAGCGCTGGTTGTCGACGTAGATGTCGGAGTCCCATTTCCAAACACACTTTTAGGAGTTTCAGTAGGATTGATACCGAATACACCACCACCGAATACGTTTCGAGTCTGTGATTGTGGTAATCCAAAGGGTGAAGGGCTAGTGCCGGCATTATTCGAGAACGATGTGGTTATGTTCGCACTGCCTCCACCAAACGCTGGCTTCTGAACCTGACTTGCAGAAGAATTGGTACCGCCAAACGGTAAAGGGCCAGTCCCAGCATTATTTGAGAACGCTGTGGTGTTCGTAGTGCCTCCACCAAACGCTGACTTCTGACCTTGGCTTGCAGAAGGATTCGCACCAAGCGCATTGTTCGCAAACGCCGATGTATTGTCTCCGAAAGAAGACTTAAATGGTTCCTTATTCTGCGATGACGTGCTCCCTCCAAAAGGTGACGAGCCAATTCCAGTATTGCTGGAAAATGCTAAGGCAGTATTCGTATTCCCAAAAGAGGGCTTGAAAGGTTCCTTGTTCTGTTCTTGAGACCCCGAGGACGAGGCGGAAGGATTGAATGCGGAAGTCCCAAAGGTGAACTTAGGAGCAGATGTAGTAGCTGCAGCGGGACTGGTAGAGGTCGTGTTGGCAGAAATGGAAGCGGAAGCAGGGGTAGTAGGTACCTTGAAGTTGAACGTAGGTGCATTGGAAGTACTGGTGGTTGGCTTCGGCTGATCCGACCCCAAAGCTCCATTCAGTGAAGAGGAAGGGAAGGAAGTCGTCGAGGTGGCAGCAGGATGAGGATTTGGAGCGGTTGGTTTACTGGGGACGTTAAAAGTGAATTTTAGAGGTGCGTTTGTTGAAGTTGCAGGTGAATTAGGTTGCGCAGAAGAGGTCTGGATGGTCTGTGAGCGATTACTAGTCATTGAGTTCAGATCATTGGGTTTAGGGAAAGAAAATGGTTGTTGGGGGGGATAAGCTTGGGTCTTCCATGGTTCAGGCGCCGGAGTAGGCGTTTGAGAGCCGATCCTCGATAAGAGCGGAGCGCCGAGACTTGACCCTTCTGCTTTCTGCCCACCAGTCGACGGTGTGTTAGTAGGGAATGAAAAGGTGCTAGGTTTAGGTGCCGATGACGAAGCAGCAGCGTTACCAGTATTCAAGTTCCCGCTAGGTGCACTAAAGTTGAACGGGCTCTTAGTAGGCTGGGCCTGGGCAGGAGCTGAGGTCAACGCAGGAGGATTACTCAAGAAAGAAGGAATAGAAGCCGGTTGGCTAGTCGTAGTGTTTTCCGCAGGTTTGGTGGCGGTAGAGCCAGTAGGCGTCATAGAAAAGAAATTTGGAACATTCGTGGAGGTGGACGTGGTGGGCCCGGTAACATTCTCAAAAGATGGTGCAGTAACAGTGATCTTTGGAACTTGAGCCGCCTCCTTTGCTTTCCTTTCCGCTTCAGCCTTTTCCCTCTCAATTCGCTCCTTTTCAGCTCGCTCTCTGTCAAGCCGTTCCTTTTCAAGTCTCGCTCGTTCTGCAGCAGCGCGTTCAGCCTTCTCCCTTTCTTCCTTCAGCTTGGCCTCTCGTTCAAGCTCTTTCTTACGATTGGCTTCCCTCATCTTCATTATCGCTTGCGCTTCCAACTCTTGTTTTTCCCACTTGGAGAAGACCTTATTAACAGTGCGAGGACTACCATTCGTACTATCGGAAAGACCGGGTGAACCATTGAGGCCAGATGACAAGCTCATCCTAGTGGTAGAGGCGATGCGCTTCATGGTCGGTATTTGAGAAGTACGGAAGGGATTGATAGGCAATCCAACAGTGGTGGCAATGGAATGACGGTAAGAATCACGATAGCTCCTAGGCTTAGCAGGTTCAGGTGAGGTTTCCGTGGCAGGCGAATGCGAAGGTGGAGAAGCTGTAGGCGTTGAAGCTGTTGAGGAGCCCCAAAGAAGATTTTTTCCTGCCACGCTCTGAGATAATTGTGGCTCCTGCAAGATGCAAATAAATATTTTTTATACAGATGCTAATTATTTTGATGCAACTTACCGCCATGTCTAAAGATAGATTGTTCACAGGTTCCTCCTGCCGCGGAGGTGTGCCATCTTGCCATGCTAACATACGTTCTGCCTTTTTCTCCTGGTATTCTTCCTCGGTAAGCCAGCATTCTATGCAGATCTGTACGTTTGTGTTACGATCTGGATGCTGAGAATCGATAGGCTAGGGAGATAAGGATGAGCCGCATTGCCGTAAGAAAAGCAAGAAGAAAAAATACCATGACAAATTTCTGCCTCGCCTGTTTCACGAGGGCCTGTCGGAGTCGTTGACCATTCGGACCAACCTTGTACTTGATTCCGTTGCTCTCCCACTCCTCGGCAATAGCTCGTACTTTCCCTCTGGTAGAATTGATAGATTCGTCCATTGAAACGTCACTTCTCGAGGCGTCATGCCGATCGGACTCTCGTTTGCCTCGTTTCTTGCGTGAAACCTTCCCTTGCAAGCCATCTTCAGTCTCCTGATCACTTTTCTCATCATCGGTATCCCTGTCACGTTTCTTGCCACGGGCATGACTGGCTTCCGACTTGCGTTTCGCTACAGTTCGTCTCTTTCTCCGACGTCGACGAGCTTTTACATCATCCTCAGGTTCATGCTCTGCTGCGCTATCGTCATCGTCGCCGCCGAATGTAGACCCAGCCTCCGCGCGATCGCGTTTTTTGCCACGTGATCTCGATGTTAATTCGGTAATTTCGTCCAATTCCTCATCGTCAATGTCCATATTATCGTCTATGACGAGCGATTGGCGAGACTTCTCTTGAGAGACCTTACGTGCTCGCTTCCCTCGGGACTTCTTGGTGTCAATCACCTCCTCACTGTCCTCCTCCTCACCAAAACCACGTTTTGATCCACGTTGGGGCGCAGTATGTCCTACGTTGTGAAATTCTGCATCCTCATCGCCATCAATCAGCTCTTCGCCATCGACTCTTGACTTCTTAAGTTCATGTTCATCATCTTCTAGTTCATCCAATGACCGCTTTTTCCCTTCATTGTCAGAGGTCAAGTCTTCTAGATCTCTGTACGCCGCTTGACGGGTCAAAGGTCTCGCAGGTGCAGTGTTGGAGGCCTGAGCAGCGTGAGTGATAGGCTGAGTAGGGACGTAATGGTTCATGAGGGTACGCCCATGGTTAGAAGTCGACCTGGTGTTATGTAAGCTTCTGTGAAAAATATATATATATAAATGTAGGCACTCACAGATTGGTGCTCTTGGATGATGATGCGGTAATTATCTCACCCAATTTTTGTTGTGAAACTAGATTTTTGTAGTTAGATGGAAGATGACCGAAGATGAGTCAAATCACCTGTGCGATATCGAAGAGTCTGCTCAGGTTGATCGAGTAAACGACCTTGCGGCCGGAGCAAGGGGTTAGACTTGACCTGGTTTCTACTCTCTTCTTCACGAGCTCTCGTCATAGCCGCTGAATAGGCTACGTTAAAGGGTCGAAGATCGCTGTCTGGGATGCCATGCCTACGACGGGTTGCTCTGAAAGACGCGTAACAGAATTTAGAAATAGTCCACTAAGTAGACCAAAAGACAGCTCACAATTTATAAGACCGTTCTTGCCATAAAAGGGCACGCTCCCAAAGCCGCTTTCCAACAATGTAGACCACTAATAATACGACGCCAATGAAAACCGACTGACCCACTGAGAAAGATGAAACTCCCGAAATCTTCCCATGGGCAACTGGCAGGCTAATATGTCCAAGAATGTCAGAGGCGTCGTGTTCCATGGCGAGAACGGTGTAAGGACGCAGCGGATGAGAGCTGGTCTGTAAAAGGGAGATGGGTGAAGGAGGCAAGAGCGCCCTTACTTGTCATCAATTGTTTATTATTTGTCCTTGCTTTTTCACAAAGCCCTGACAAATATGTAAAAGGCAACCATTTCTGCATTGTTGACTTCAACAACCATGATCGTTCTGCATAATTCAAATTTTTTATCTTCAATTTTCATGTCTTTTCTTTCATCCACCTACAAATGCCTAGGGACACGGCCTTCCAGTGCCTTCGTTACCTCAACTTGTGGCGTGGAAGATGGATTCATCTTGGTCCACGCTTGAATGTCCAGGCTACACCAGCTTGACATGGCCATTCGAGTACTAAACTGAGCGCACATTCCTCCATGTTGTACATACATCTTTTTAAATCCACATTTGATTTCATATTGTCTATCGGCGTCAGGGACCAGAATGATTTTCGGGGTTGCCACTAATTGCAAGGCTCCCCAAGGAGGAAAAAAACTGTCGACGTGGGAAAAGCAACTCTTAAGTATTTATAAGATAGAAATTCGAAACCCTCCCTTGTTCACCCGCCAAATTCTTTGAATCGAACTACCCTCAATTTAGAAAAGCAATGGCCACTAAAATTATTACCCTTGACGAGCTCCGTGCCAACAAGTCGAGAGAAAAGTTCTACATCCTCATTCACGGTAAAGGTACGCTGACGTAGCCAATCAAACCATTTGTATTTCACATCTGGCCTCTTCTCCCAGTTTACAATGTAACCAAGTTCATGGACGAGGTATGTCATCCACATCAGCTCAACAACCCAAACATTAAAACACAGTCATCTATAGCACCCTGGAGGCGACGAGGTCATTCTTGCCGAAGGTGGTACGTGGCATCAACTCGTTCCCATTCGTTTACGTACTCATTTGGTTTGCTCTACTCTATAGGTCAGGACGCGACAGAAGCCTTTGAGGACGTGGGCCACTCAGATGAGGCTCGTGCTCTGCTTCCCGGAATGCTTGTTGGTGACTTCGAGCAAGAAGATGTTAGTAATCACTCGATCCGAGTGTCATACCATTCCTCATATATTTCTCTTTCAGGGCATCAAGCTAAAATCAGGAGCTGCCGCTGCTCAGGCGAAGCGAGTATCTGGTGTTGTCGAGCAGGGTTCAAAGTGCGTTTGCCTTTCAAACCCTTACCTTCTGTACCCCTCACCTAATCATCAACAGTTTGATGTACTTCCTGCCACTGGGCCTACTTGGCGCCTACTTTGCATGGCGCTATTATACCACCGGGTCTGCCTAAACGTGTTCATAGATTATATCCCTCCTTTCGCTCGACGTATGTAGTACATGTTAACTTTATCTGCTTCTCCTCGATCTCCAGACATATCTTGTGCGTTCTTCCGTGCACCTCGATTTGGCCCTGCATGAGCAACGTCCATCTCCTGCATTATTTACACTATTTTTCTCGTGAAATTGATTCAACATAGAGCTATTATGACATTCTGTCGCTGCCACCTCCGGCTTCGGGAGTAGTGCGTGGCTTTGGAAATTTTCACCCGCGGTTCGCCCGACTTGGTGACACTAACAGGCGACTTGTCATGCAAAAGTCACTACCCACCGGCCCTTAGTGATATAAACAGGTAACTACAGTCGACCTTCTCATAACACATATATGTCATAATGCATGACTTTTGGGCCAGAACCAGGTTGGGACGCAGAGAAATTGCATCCATAATGCGAGCCGATCGCGAATATGCATTATCAGATAGGTATTTCAGGGATTTTTAGCAGCTTAGGGACACCGTTCTGATGAATTTCGAATAACAAATAACATTGACTAAAACTAAATCAAATATTCTATTGCGGGGGTGAAAAAATAAAATTGCCAAGTAAGCTTTCACGTTCCACAATGCCCAAGACCCAAAAAAAAACTTGAAAACCTCGAGAGAAACCTGCTCTGTATGCTCGGAGGACAAAGGTTGCTGCCATAAATACCTCAAAAGATGCGGTGATCGCGAGATAGTTGATCAGGTCCAGCACGAAATCCAAGTCTGTAAGGGAGAGGTTGTATAAATCAATAATTGACGATGAGTATTCGGACGAAGGAGTGGGTTCCGAATGTCAGCCGTCGTGATACGTTGCACAGCTTGAACAGTTGAGCATCAAGTAACGTTTAACCTTCAACGTTCAACATCCACTTGTCATTCACGCCAATTTAGTGTTTTTTTTTTTCTTTTTTGCATCGTGAGGAATTATTTAACGCAAAAAACAGAGGTCTCTTGGTGAGTATATTCAAGCAACACATTCGTAGTCATAAGGAATTTAAGAAGACTGACTAATAGTAAGAGGTGTACGTATCTATGCTGGGGTCACACTATGTGACGAATATTTGGCTTCTCATTGATTCCTTATCAAAACAAGGTATCTAAAAGCAAGACAAGAAAGTATATAAGTTGCACGCCATCCTTGTCAATCGATGCTGGTAAGCAGGAAAAAAAACTAGATGGTTCGCATGCGACCCTGAGAAAAAAATACAGACTTAGGCGACCCTTTCGCCCCACCCACATCCACTGCACACCTGGGCTAGCTGGACCAAGACCTGCCAGTAAGCATCTAGCACAAGTCTGCAGAGGGTATGTTAGGCCCCTGATTGCTGGAGGCCGTATCTATTCACAACGAAGCATCAGATTTTTTTCAAGGACAAGGACATTGAACACAGGATCGAAAAAAATATCTGAATGCGACATCCAGGGACGGTGGACATGAAATCGACAGATTATGAAGCTTACCAGACCACGATTCCCAGCATCTGCAAACCTTCTTTCGCCGCTTCATTCCTTGCAGCCTTCTTGGTATTTGCCCTGCCTCTACCGTGGAAAACGCCGTCGACCAAGACTTTCACATACCACACAGGCGTCGTCTTCGTGCCTTTAATCGCCAGGTCGGGTGATAATCCCATGTCTGCATACCCATTGCCTGGGTCCCCTCCATTGGAATAAATCCACTCAACTTGCCTGTTGGCTTTCTGCAGTTGCTGGTTGAACAGTGCGAGATGTCCAATGGTGGTTGTATTGAATAGCTCGCTTGAATCCGTGAAGATTTGCGACGGAGCTGAAGGGTCCCTACCAGGAAGCCTGGTAGCACCTCCCATGAAAGAGGGGGGCATAGCTGGAAGACCGTGTTGTTGCCGAACAATTTGGTATGCTGCGAGCGCATATGGCCTGAAGAGTGGTTCAATCCAGGCCTTCACCACTTCAAGGCCTTGATCTAAGAAAAGTCCGCCGATGAAAGCCTATGTTGCGGTATGAAAAGATGACTTAAAAGATAATGGATTTGGGGGAACATACCTCAAAAACATCGGCTATTCACGAATGTGCACATTGTGAATAATGAATGAGTACAAAGGTATCGCAAGGTAACATGGCATAACTAACCTTGAACACGAGCAGAGGTACGAAGGGTGATAGCCTGGGCCGGATGGAGACGCAGGCTGTCAGGAAGCTTATACTTCAATGATCTAGGTAGGTTGTGAAGTGTTCTAGTGAAACTGTTGGATGTTTGAGGATAAGAAAAGCGACCAACATCTCGGCCAGAGTGGGATTTCCAACGATCAAGGAACGTATTTTCTGAGAACGAAAAAAGGCAAAAAGGGACAAGATTATATTCCATTTCATCTGCCATTAAACTTAAAGCACATACAGTCGAAGGGCCCACCCGGATGCAGGGGAAGTGTTTCATTAACAAATGAGTGACCGTCAGTCCTAAAACTGTATCTCCCAGATGTTCATACCTGATAATGTGGCAGTTAATTAATAAAGTTCTGGAGCCATCAACTGGAGGATCAGAAGCTTACTTTTCATTATCGGGGCTTGGATCGTCCGGAAGGTCTTCGAAAATATGGGTTTGACGTGCATAGTAGCTTCGATGAGTGAACACCTGCGATTTTATGGCAGGTGAACGAATCTCTGGAAGTTTAGGGAAGAAAACATCGTCTTTTCCAAAATCCGGGCTGGTGATGGAAGATCTGACTGAGAAGTGCCCCTTGTATCCCAAACTAAAACTGATAACGTACTTGAGAGACCCAGCTGGCATTTGGCAGGATGATAAACGTCGGACTCGTAGAACTAGAAGAAGGATCAGAAGTCACAAGATGATTTAGATGTATTCACCCTTAGTACTGGTAGGGAGAAGATGGGATACCTGGGAATATAAGGACTTCCCTGCACAAGCGAATTCCATGCGGAGCAAACCCCAAATTGAAGCGCAACTTGAACTCGGAGTCAAGTATCCTGTCAGTTGTTATTCTGGTGACTTTAAAGTTCATATTTTGTCTGTGTAGCAAACATAGTTTCATATACATGAGAAGAAATGAAATACTAGTTACGTCTCTGAATTTCCCCTACTAAAAGTTATGTTGCATGTTTTGAGGAATAATTAATAAAAGGCGAGATCGTGATTCGTGAAAGATCGTGAATTGGTACCACTGGGGCACCGGTCGCCGGCCATCCTTTTTCAGGGTTTTGGTTGCACATGGCGCATGATGTGACTGTGATTTCAACCCTGGCATAGCCCTTGGAATAGGTTGATAGTTGAGTTAAACGGATGAAAACTTGAGCAAGATATTCCAAGTAGCGAACCCACAGGACCGTCCAGTCAATTTACAGATCACGTGCTTCCTGATACAGAGCTGTTGGCACGTCCCACTATTATTATTATTAGTAACTAATAAGTTATTACTGCTCAGATCTCTGTTATGGCTGCCGTAAGGAGGACTGCAGGCGAAGGCCCTGCTCGGGAGTTCAAGTATTCTCAAGAAATATCCCAAATGGTGCGTTCAGTTACAGTAAAGGTGACATTCTACCAAATTACTCAAATCCCTTCCATTCCTTTCAAGATGTTTGTTTTTGGAGAGGTTCAAGATCCAAACATGGAGACCCTCAATTTGGTGGAAGATATCGTCCGCAGCCAGCTTATTGAATTGGTGAAGTTAAACTCTCTACCTAGATTCTAATGTTTCCTCTAATATGCGGTCTGTAGATCGTTCAAGCTCGCGCTCTAGCTACCCGTCGCGGCGCCCGTTATCTGTCTGCCGAAGATCTAATATTCCTTATTCGCCATGACAGAGGAAAAGTTAACCGACTCCGAACATATCTGTCTTGGAAAGATGTCCGAAAGCATGCTAAAGATTCAGGTGGGGACGGAGGTGCAGGTGTCGAGGTTGAAACCCTAGAGGATGGCCCCGATGGTGGATACTTTTTTCGCCATATAACGATTGACTGATGGGAGATTTGGGCCAGACAAACTTACTGCCAAGGCGCAGAAAATCACCATCAAACTTCCATGGGAGATCACCACAATCTATTCAGAGGTTTTGAAGCAAAGCGGCCATCAATCTGATGATGAAGAGGATGAAGACGACATTGAAGCTCATGAAGCTTCCATACAGCGCCTCAAAGTACGCTCCCTTTCCCCTATGCACTACTCTTATTACTGATGTTTACTTTGCTCCAGGAAGCTGACGATGCTACTCGGCAAATGACTCGAGAAGAATATCAGCATTACTCAGACTGTCGTCAAGCCTCTTTTACTTACAGAAAGGGTGAATATTGCTAGTTATTGTTTCTACGGGACTGGTTTGACACGTTCTATCTTTCCTAGCGAAACGCTTTCGCGAGTTTCTAAACCTGCCTTCTCAGCTCGACCTCAAAGCCAATGATGATACCGTTGATATAGTCGGATTCTTGGCCTTTGAAATGGTTCGATCTCTCACTGTGGCTGGCCTTGCTGTCAAGAAATCCCTTGAGGAGTCTTTCTTAAGGGATGACTACACCTCACCTGCACTCGGCAAACGGAAAGCCAATAGTGCGGGTGGTCCCACAGAAAAAAGGCGACGGGAGGGAACTCCTGATGACGACGCAGAATATACTTTACCCGTCAATTCACTATTTTTGCCCCCTGCAGAAGCCAGGACAGCGTTACGACCAGAACACATTCAAGATGCATTCGCCAGGATGCAGGGTGAGTGGTCACATCATCGATCCGCTGGAATGACCAACTGGAGAGGAGGTCTTGTACGGACTAGAGTTAGCTTGATTTAAATATCTTTATTTTCTTTCATATTGTCGTATATTGTTGTACCCATGACCCCTGAAGGCCTGAACCTTTGTATTCCTTAAATAAAATGTACACTGCTTTTACATCTGCTACCTGTTCGATTTTTGCATGGCAGAAAGTTCTCGGTCTAAGGACTAAAACAACAAAGAGGCTGCAACGTCCACGTTGCCATTGGCGGCGTCTAGAGTACTGATTGCGATCTCTCTTGTCACACCTAGATCCATCAAGACCCGAATGTGATGCTCTGAATAGCGACTTCCTGCTGCCGGAGCCTGTGGTAGTCTTTGGACTGGTGGCGGAGGGGCTGCAGGAGCAGTGAGTGGGGTACCGATAGTTCGACCTCCACCTGGGAACGAGGGTAGTCTTGGTTGTGTAGCTGCAGGTGCGCGCGTTGTCGTCGAAGGCCCAGCAGTGGATGCCACGAGATCAGCCAAGTCCGCTGGCTCCAGTGGATCTTTTGCCTTTTCTGGGAGTTCATGCTCTGATAGAAAGCGGACCTCGCGACCTTGGATCCTCAAAACGCCTTTTTCCAGATCGATACACGCTTGATGGGCTTTCAACATGTCCAGACCTAGCAAAAGGTCTACGTCTCGCCCCTAAGGAGACAAGGTTCAGAAAAGGATGTTGTTGGTTTAGATCTCAGAAAGTACCTCCAAGATGGTGAAGGAGCAAGGCAGGTGCAGGTCTGCAAGTTTGATCTGTGCGCTGTGCACTCTTCCTAGAATTTTGGCAGTGCCTACACCTCGTGCAATTCCTGCGAATCTCGTATCCAAAAGACGCATTAGACTGAATGATAGAATGTCGTGAATTCGATATGCAAAGTTGGCATTGATATAGAGACCAACCCGCAAGCTTCTGCAACCTCAGGGCTCACTGGAGCAAAATAAATGGAAAGGGTGAGAGTCTACGGAAATGGGAAAAGAGAGAACTTACTAATCGTTGACTGAGCACCGCTATCCACGAAGGCTTTTAGTACGTGCGAGTTCACTTCAACGTTAATACTGAATTTTTGAATTGATTTTCTTTGCGCGACGAAGAGGGTAATAGTGGAAAGACTCACTATAACATCGTGACCCTTCCAAACGCTTCGGGAGAATATTCAAGAGCATGCTCCAAATTCTCCAGGACAGATTGTTGTCGAATAGCTTCTTCAATCTTCCTTTGCGCCTCCACATCAAAGGGATCTGCATTAAGACGCTCGATCTCGCGCTGCTGGGCCAATTCCGCACCGTATTGCCTTTCACGCGTGTGTCTGAGCAATTCTGCAAAGCGGGCAGGATTTGATTGAGCCGCTGCTGCCAGCTCGGGTTGCGTCTAAGAGAAGAAAAATTATCTGAGAAATATATTTTGAACAAAAATGTAAAGGCCCAAACCTCTTGTAGCTGAGCCATGAGTCGAGGATCTCCAAGAATTTGCAAGCGCATCATCTCCGCATCTTGCTCTATTAGCCTTCAGGAATTTGTTTTCTCAGAAAAGGGAATGGTATGTGGTATGATGAAGCAGATATACCTTCCAGCTACCTGACCCAGCCTACGTCTGAGCATGAGCATGGCGCTCTCTCCTACGCCCAGTCCTCGCATGGTTGCCGTTGGGTCGCTCAACTCTCGTCCTTCATAGGATATGCTCTGTTCACTGACAGGTATTGAGGACTACCAAAATCGACGTCAGAAAAACGCGAGGAATGCTTGTTGAAAGTAAAGCTCACTTCAGCTTCCAGCAAAACCATAACGTTCCCCAGCTCCATATTTGCATCGATCTCGACGACGAACGTATTCCCCAAGTCAGTTACAAATGTCAGTTCCATTAACGACCGCAATTATGGGTTTTCGAGTATAGGAGTGAGATTGGCGAGGGCCTTGTGACAGTTATATAGATTATCGGGCAGTGCAGGGTTTGCTAAAGTTAAGAGGACCCTTCGATCTCAGCTTATTAGGCTTTACTGTAATAGTGGCACAGAAAGGCTGAATGACAAATCCTATTCGTGTCTGTGGTGCGTACGTGGAAGAATATACTAGAACGATTATGATATTACTGTACAGGGTGACGCGTCGTGGTAGTCAAAAGAAAAATCCCAGATAGGAATACTACAGCTTTGTTACTGAGGCACAACAGCGTGGTTCCGAGTGACGGCACGACTTCGGGTAAATTGCGAACTTGAAACAGACAGTATCGCTCTGTGGAAGAGAAAAAGAAAAAAAAATGACTTACAAACGTGAACTGTTAGGACCAATATTGGATAACAGAGCACTCTCGAGTGCAGACGCGGAGATGCTGGCATCTGAGAAGACAAGGTTTAAGAAACTAATGGAAGGGTTTTATACAGGATACCCACCGCTGAGATCGCTAAAGCTTGACGTTTCAGATCCATGGCTACTTCCATAATCAGCAGTCCTATCAACCAGAGGACCATAACGTCGATGAGCGTGAGCAAGCGCACTCCGCGAAGAAACTGCAGCAGGACTCGGAGACTTGCTTGACAGAGCTTTCCCGATAGGCGAATGAGACTGTGATTCTGGTGGGGGAGAAGGTATTTCCCCGATAGAACCTTGCGGTGAACTAGCACTGGAGATGCTCTGACTGGCACTACGACTGGAAAGCGTATCCATCCTGGAACTCCCTGCCGAACGAGGAGAGAGAGGTGCCGATCGACCGCGGTCGGCAGTCTTATTCTTCGAGTTTTTTGGTCGTGTTCCGCCCACCAACCCTAGAGCCTCGTTTGTCATCATTTTCTGCAATTCGGCTAATTTTCGCGACAGCGCATCTTCCTCTTCTGCGTTCCTATCCGCTTCCTCTTCTTTGATCGCTTGTTCATCTTCCGAATCACTATCACCTGCGGAAGAGGACGGCGATGTTGGACGCAAAGGAGCAATAGACCTCTTTGGAGCTTGTAATGTCAATGTAGAAGATGAAGTTGCTTTTTTTGGACGGGGCGAGTTGTTTCCAAGCGAACTTAGACGTGCACGTACGCCCAGAGGAGAACCAAGCCTTGAGTTTGAAAGACCAGAAACTCCCGCCATTCGCCCGGCTGCCGTGAGCGGTTTATCACCCGTTGGAAAATCATGATGTTTAGGCTGGGCAATGATTGGACTCAGGGCACCCTGAATATCTTTTAGTCCACGTATTTCCTCCTGAAATCTTGCATTGACTCTGTACAGCAAGTATGGTAGAGGAACTTGCAAGTGTGATGCTAAACCCTTCCCTGTACATAGCCTATCAAACAGTTTGAGATTCGGTTATAAACAGAGGGTGACTTACAATCTGCCCCTGCGCTATCAACTGACCGCGACCGTTCGATAACTTTCCATAAAATGTCTGCTTTATCCTGAGTCCATTCGATCTATGAATGTGGTTTAAGCCACACTGAGATTTCATGCGCGATACAGAATTACCTTTTCAGGATCGTTATGTGGGTTTTCATCCCTAGTGTACGGAAGTTTAACGATGACTCTGACAGCAGGTGGTGTAGGCATGACTTTCAAGAACGTCGGAAGTAATAATAGTACTAACAAATTGATAAGATAATAATCAAACTTAAATAAATGCTTCGTTCGTCCTCACCCAGCGTCGATGACCAGGATCATACATTGGAACTACAGAAATTCATACAGGATCTCTCACAAATACCGGAAAAAGAACCAGTGGTCTCGGAACTAGAGGGTATGGGCACTCGTTGAACTCCACAGTTCAAAAGTTCTGAAACGAACTTTTCGCTGTTCCTTGGTCTCCAGTGCTCCAATCCATCTATGGAGACCACGCAATTCGACTTTGGCATTCTAAATCCAGAAGCTCTTCTAGTGATGGCACCATACGCTATGAGGTTCTTTTGAGGTGAGCATCGTCCCAAGCATTTCCAGCTGAACAGAACAATAACATTCAGCCTGCCTTCTCCATACGAGGACGTCTCCCTCAAAATCCTCGTCTCTCTACCGCCTTCCTATCCTAACACTTCACCACCGCAGCTTCAGCTTCTCTCCAAATACATTGGCGCATTCGGGGCTGACTCTGCTCTCTTTGGATCGATCTTGAGAACATATATTTCTACCAGCGGAGCTGAATGGACCGAGGATACAGTCTGCGTCTTTGACGGCCTTCAAAATGTTCTTGATCGTTGCTTAGTGTGGTATGAAGATAGACTTAACGCTGAAAAAGTAGGGGAACTAGCAAGAGATGATCTGAAGGGACAACTTGGCAACGAGTACACTGTGCCTAGACGGTCGGCTTCCCCGGATACTAACCATGTTTATGATGAAGAAGGAGAGGACCTGATATCTGGCGAACACCAAAATTTACCTATCGCGTTGCCAACGGGCGTGCAGATATATATTGCAGATCCTATAACGGATCGCAAGAGCGTTTTTGTTGGACGAGCGTGTCGAATCTCGCATCCATCCGAGGTATGCGGTTACTTGAACCAGTGTTCAACCCGTCACATGAGGACGCTCATCATAATTCTGTGTTCCAGGTTCCTCACATTTTATCCCATTTAATGTCGGATAGACGAATATCTCGGGCAGCACATCCGATCATCAATGCATGGCGTTGTCAGATCGACAACATCATCCATCAAGGCAAGTTGCCGTCTCCCGAGTCAGCGTTGTTGACAAACGAAATAATGATCTAGATAACGACGATGACGGTGAATCCGCAGCTGGAGGTCGTTTGGCGCACCTTTTACAAATATTGGTCTGCATCTATCGCTGTTATTACTCCCAAGCCGGTATTCATATTCA